>Ga0207752_1001081_pt1 | contig 12674 bp, 11 predicted proteins | sample Pon2CUnioCityCA_6_FD_187272 | JGI IMG/M metagenome (GOLD analysis project Ga0207752, IMG submission 187272) | Marine sediment microbial community from Union City, CA, USA - Pond 2C Sediment 2 (SPAdes) | ecosystem: Environmental > Aquatic > Marine > Intertidal zone > Salt pond sediment ... | reverse complement strand
GCACCTGTAATATCTGTTGCTGATTTTGATGCAAATGGTGTTGTTAATGGAAAAGACATTGCCATGCTCGCTAAACAAATTCGTAAAAATAAACAAATAGAAAGACGTAACCGCGCTATTGAAAAATCAAATTCACATCATTCAAGACATCACCGTGGATTTGAAAGATCAAATTCGCGCCATTCACGTGAACCTCAAGAAATTGTTTATTCACCTATGTTCGATCGTAATTCAGATGGCGATATAGATGTTATTGATCTATTTAAAGCTACAAGAGACATGAGAAAAAACAGCACAACCGGAGATCAGAAACTTGCAAGAATAAGTAATGAAGTTCTAGCAGGCACATACTCATGTGTTGCAGCTACAGCAGAACCTGAAGTAATAATTGAAGTTGAACCTGTTGTCGAACCAGAACCACCTGAAGTAATATATTACATGTAAAGGAACAATTATTTTTAAAAATAAAAAAGGCTGACAAATAAGTTGGCCTTTTTTACTAGAGAGTTACTTATCCAGTTTTTTACGAAGTTTCTCAATGACGCTTTTTGTTTCAGGTTTTACATTACGCCAGATATAAAATGATTCTGCGGCTTGCTCTACCAGCATCCCCAGACCATCTAAAACTTTACTCGCGTTATGACTACTAGCCCATTGCATAAATGGGGTAGGTTCAGCGGCATACATCATGTCGTAACAACTCGCGTTATCGTTTAACAAGGTATCCGGTAACGGCGGTAACTCGCCCTGTAAACTCGCAGCAGTGGCGTTAATAACGACATCAAACTGTTTATCAGCAAGTGACTCATAACCACCACCCTGAATATTGCCACTGTCTGCAAAATCCTCAGCCAGGTCTTTTGCTTTATCAGGAGTACGGTTTGCAATAAATAACGATGCAGGTTTTTCTTTTAGTAATGGAATAAGTACGCCACGAGCGGCACCCCCTGCCCCCATGAGTAAAATATTTTTACCGCTTAAATCAATACCGTTGTTAAGCGTTAAATCATTGACCAGGCCGACACCATCGGTATTGTCGCCGTAGAGATGGTCATTATCTATTTTTATGGTGTTAACAGCACCGGCACGTTCAGCGCGTTCACTACGTTCATTCACCAATGCCCAGGCTTCCTGTTTAAACGGTACGGTGATATTTAAACCTTTACCGCCGGCCGCGGCAAAGTTACCTACCGCCTGGCTAAAACCACCGACATCAACGTGCATCGCCGTGTATAAAATCGATTGCTGAGTTTGCTCGGCAAAGAGCGCATGAATGGAAGGCGATTTACTATGCGAAATAGGATTACCTATTACTGCATAATCATCAACTTTTTTTCCAAAATCAAAAATATCTGTCATATTAATACCGATTAAATTACTGCAACTACCGCTATGATATAAAAGTAAACACTGCTATATTTTACGCCAAATGCTAGAGAAAAATATACAAAATACACCAGATACTAATCAAAGCCTTGCCGCTGTTGATTTAGGATCAAACAGTTTCCACATGATCATTACTCGTCTTGCTGATGATGGCAGTATCCAGGTGATCGATAAAATCAAAGAAATGGTTAGGCTGGGTGCGGGCCTGGATAACACCAACAATCTCTCTGATGAAGCACAAACGCGTGCGCTTGATTGCCTTCAACGATTTGGCGAACGCCTAAGAGAAGTTAAAGCCAGCAATGTCAGGATTGTTGGTACCAATACTTTACGAATTGCTAAAAATTCCACGCAATTTTTAGCACGTGCACGTGAGCTACTTGGGCATAACATCGAGATTATCTCGGGTATAGAAGAAGCGCGGCTTATTTATCTTGGCGTTTCTCATAGCCTTGCTTTAACTGGTGATCAACGTCTCGTTGTTGATATAGGTGGTGGTAGTACCGAGTGTATTATTGGCCAACAATTTTCACCCATTAAACTTGAAAGTTTGTACATGGGTTGTGTCAATATGACACGGCGTTTTTTTGCTGATGGAAAATTAACTAAAGAACAGTTTAAAAAAGCAAATATTGCAGCAAGCGTTGAGCTGGAAAAAATTACCTATAATTATAAAAAAACGGGCTGGGACCAGGCAGTTGGTGCGTCAGGAAGTATTAAATCCATTTCAAAAGTCCTGTTTGAAGAAGGCATAACCGATAATTATAAAATAACTCTGAAAGCTCTTAAAAAACTTGAAAAAATATTAATCAATTTTGAATCAATAGATACTCTTTCTCTTAAGGGGCTTGATGACGAAAGAAAACCGGTATTCATCGGAGGTTTTGTTGTTCTTCATGCTTTATTTAAAGCGCTTGATATAAATGAAATGGATGTTTCTGATGGTGCCGTGAGAGAAGGTTTAATTTACGACATACTCGGACGTATAAAGCAGGAAGATGTTCGGGAAACAACCGTTGTTCGTTTTATGGAACGTTTCTCCGTTGATATAGAACATGCAAATAATGTTTCCACTACTGCAGTTAACCTTTTCAACAAGGTAAAAAAAGAATGGAATCTTGATGTTATAAAAGATTATGAAAATGTCCTGCGCTGGGGTGCTTTACTGCATGAAACAGGCCTGACCATTGCACATGCGGGTTATCATAAACATGGTGCTTATCTTACGCAAAATGCTGATATGCCAGGTTTTTCATTCCAGGCTCAACAAATCGTGGCCATGTTAATTCGTTCACATCGTCAGAAGTTCCCGGTTGCTGACTTTAACAGTTTACCGGAGCAACATATTAGCGCAGCACGCTACCTTGCTTTTATCCTGAGAATCGCCGTCATTCTACGGCGCAACCGGGAAAGTGTTGAGGTGCCTGATGTAAACGTTTTTGTAACACACAACTCAATGAAACTTCAATTTCCTGAGAAGTGGTTTAAAAACCATCAACTTTCACACGCAGACCTGGAACAGGAACAACTTCATCTTGTTGATACCGATTTCGCCTTAGAATTTTCTTAAACTAAAAGTTGGTTTATAGAATTTTTCAGCAGGGTAAATCCACTTTAACTTAAAGCTCAGCAGCAATCTTTTCCAGTAAGATGTTCTGTGCAGAACGTTCTTTCTGGTTTGAGGCGGGTTTTAATCTCTTATAACTTCCATCCGACTGTAATTGCCATGCCTGGACATTATCAGAGAGGTAAATCATTAGGCCATCTTTAATGATACGCTTTTTAAGCTTTTCATCTTCAACAGGGAAACAGGCTTCGACGCGGCGGAAGAAATTTCGGTCCATCCAGTCAGCACTGGAACAAAAGACCTTGGGATCACCCTCATTCTCAAAATAAAATACGCGCGTATGTTCCAGGAATCTGCCAACGATCGACCTGACGTTGATATTTTCTGAAAGGCCTTTTACACCGGGAACAAGACGACAAATACTCCGGATTATCAGGTCAATTTTGACTCCAGCCTGTGAGGCTTTATATAAACTCGAAATGGTTTTGGGTTCAATCAACGCGTTTACTTTGACGATAATTCTTGCTGCTTTACCCGCTTTCGCATTTTCTGCTTCCTGTTCTATTAATTTCACCAGGCCTGGTTGAAGCGTAAAGGGTGACTGCAACAGCTTCTTTAATTTTGTTGCTTTACCAAGACCCGTTAATTGTAAGAAAATTTTATGTACATCTTCGCCGATATCTTTATCAACTGTCATGAATCCATAGTCGGTATAAGCCCGCGCTGTTCCAACATGGTAGTTACCCGTGCCCAGGTGTACATAGCGTTTTATTGAGCGTCCTTCTCTTCGTACAATCAATAACATCTTGGCATGTGTTTTATAACCTACAACGCCATAAACGACGTGCGCACCCGCTTCCTGTAAACGTGATGCCTGCTCAATATTCGCGGCTTCATCAAAACGAGCACGCAACTCAACCACAACCGTAACTTCTTTACCTGCTTTAGCTGCATCAACAAGTGCCTTAACCAGTGGTGAATCTGCACCGGTACGATACAACGTTTGTTTTATTGCAAGGACTTTAGGGTCAGCCGCTGCCTGTTGTAATAAAGAAACAACCGGGCCAAATGAATCAAACGGATGATGAAGTAAGACATCACCATGGCTAATTGTTTCAAAAAGACTGGTTGAACTCTTCAGTCGTTTCTGGAAACCGGGTGTAAAGGGGGGATACTTCAGTTCAGGCCTTTCTACAAGATCAATCACTTCCCTTAAACGACTTAAATTCACCGGACCATTAACCTGGAACAGGTCATCTTCAGTCAGGCGGAATGTTTTTAACAGGAAATTTGCAGAATCATCTGAACAGTTATCTGCCACCTCAAGTCGCACCGCATCGGTTAATCGCCGTGAAGATAGTTCACCCTGTATTGCACGCATCAGGTCAACAATTTCTTCTTCATCGACAAACAGGTCACTATCACGCGTTACCCTGAACTGGTAACAACCGGTCACATCCATACCCGGGAATAGATCACTGACATGGGTATGAATAATCGAGCTTAAAAATACAAACTCATGTCCATCAGAGTGTTCTTCCGGCAGCTGGATAACCCTGGGCAAACTACGTGGTGCCTGGACGATGGCAATACGACTATCACGCCCAAAGGCATCTTTTCCCTGTAATGTGACAATAAAATTCAAAGTCATATTAAAGACACGGGGGAAAGGATGTGAATGATCAAGCCCCAGCGGGCTCAAAACCGGGTAAATCTGGTTGGTAAAGTAACGCTTTATCCAGGATGCCTGCTCTTCATCCCATTCAGCTCGTTTAAGAAAACGTATGTCTTCTTTATCCAGGTCAGGAATAAGCTCTTCATTTAATACACGGTATTGTTCTTCAACAATTTCATGTGCTTCTTTCCTGATTTCATTTAATACCTGTTCAGGTGTCATGCTATCCATGCCACCACTTGATGATTCAAGCGCGGCTCTATGCATCAGGCCAGAAACTCGAATCTGGAAAAATTCATCCAGGTTACTGCTGGTAATACAAAGAAAACGCAAACGTTCTAATACTGGAACAGCAGGATCACTCGCCTGGGCCAGCACACGTCGCTGAAACTGGAGCAGGCTGAGTTCTCTGTTTAAATAAAGTTCGGGTTCTTTCAAGCTACAATCATCCATATCAAAGTATAAGACTACATTATCATTACAGGAAAATGACAATCACTCTTACATTAAAGCACAAATTTTAAAGAGAGGTGTATTACTTGAGCGGGATGATTAGGTATACAGGCTGTGAATACAGCCTGCATAGTGATATAGCTTTAACTAAAGATGCCTTTAAGCATAAAGAAGAAGGCAATCGACATAAGTGCACCTGCCGGTAAGGTGACAATCCATGAAAGGAAAATTGTACGGACAACATTAAGATTAAGTGCGCCGATACCACGTGCTAAACCCACGCCCAGCACCGCACCAACCAGTGTGTGTGTCGTTGAAATGGGAAGTCCCGTACCCGAGGCTATAACTACTGTCGTTGCAGCAGCAAGTGTTGCAGCAAATCCACGGCTTGGTGTCAGCTCAGTAATATTTTTACCGATGGTCGCGATAACATGTTTACCGTACATCATTAAGCCTGCCACGATACCGGCACCACCGAGTATCAAAATCCAGATAGGCGTCATAGATTTAGTCGCAACTTCACCCCCACTTTGAACAATACCGACTACAGCAGCAACAGGGCCAATCGCGTTAGCAACATCATTTGAACCATGGGCAAAGGCCATGGCACATGCGGTAACAACCATGAGTACACCAAATACACGTTCTACATTAGCAAAGTGAAAATCTTTATCTGCTTCAGGTTTAATCTGAATTTTACGCGTGTAGTTCATGCTCACAAACATAACGATCAAACCAAAAATAAACGCCATACCATAGTTTTGCGCAATCGTTGTTTCCAGGCCAACATGTTTTAGGCCTTTAAACATGGTAACCAACGCAATCATAAACGCTGTTAAAAAGATATAGTAAGGTACATAGCGTTTGGCATTTTCAAACGGGTTATCTGTATTAAGAATAAATTTTTGCACACTACGGAAAAGCCAGTAAGAAACAATCCCTGCTAACGCCGGTGATACAATCCAGCTCATAACAATAGTGCCGACCTTGCCCCAGTGAACGGCTTCAAAACCAATACCCACAGCAGCAAAACCCACTATCGCACCAACGATAGTGTGCGTGGTAGAAACCGGCCAGCCAAACCTGGATGCAACCAGTAACCAGATACCCGCCGCAAGTAACGCGGCTAACATACCGAAGATTAATAGCTCAGGGGTACTCGATAATAGATCGGCATCGACGATACCTTTACGAATCGTTTTAGTAACCTGGCCACCGGCAAGGAAAGCACCGGCAAATTCAAAGACTGCAGCAATCAATACCGCTTGTTTAATGGTAATAGCACCAGAACCGACCGAGGTTCCCATGGCATTGGCCACATCGTTTGCACCAATACCCCATGCCATGAATAAACCAAAAACAATAGCAAGCCCAAGGAAAATCATTCCATATTCCATCAGAATTCTCCCCTTAGCGCGCTAATAAAAGTTCTAAACGACTGCCAACACGCTGTGACAAATCGGCCAGATCGCCAATACCATCGATAACGCGATACATAAACATCACGTCGACTGGCGGTAAGTCCTTTTCCTGCTTGAAAAGTGCTGCACGCACTTTTACCTGAATCTTGTCCGTATCTGATTCAATTTCATCTAATGTTTTAATCATGTCCTGAACCAGCGTCACTTCACGACCACTGAAACCGGTTTCAACCAGTTCATCAAGCTCGTTAATCGCTTTTTGTGCTTGCTTGGAAGCATCAATACAGCGCTTAACAAAGTCGAGTAATTTTTCACTGACTTCCGGCGGGAATGTCATCTTGCGGCCAATTATAAGACCAGCAATATCTTTTGATTTATTAGCGATTTTATCCTGCATGGTCAGTACTTCGAGCAAGTCCCGACGCGAGATAGGCATGAATAAACTTTTGGGTAAATGTAAGCGGAGTTTTTTCTTCAGCTTGTCGGCTTCGCCTTCAAGCTTGGCAATTTTCTTTTGCTGGGCTTTGGCTTTTTTCCAGTCTTCTTTTAGAACGGCTTTAAAAAAGGGAACAAGTTCAACGATACATTCCTGGACACTGGCCATATGGGATTGTAACGGGGCAACGGGAGAAGAGCCGAATAGACTCGAGATGGTTGTACGTGCCATACATTTTCCTCTTGGTTTGATACTGCCTTCAGTATCAATGAAATTAGTCTGCGTATGGCGCGAAGTATACAAAGTGCGTATTGGATAACAAACACTTTATTACACTTTTATTTCAATTAATTTTGCCTTAAAAATTTACCCTATATTATTAATAACTTAGCGGTAAACCCGAGTATTTTACTACTGGTTTTCTTTTAACCATTTTGCCGCTGATACAGCGTAGTAGGTTAAAATTCCATCAGCACCGGCACGTTTAAAAGACAGTAAAGATTCCATCACCACGGCTTTTTCATCCAGCCAGCCATTTTGCGAGGCGGCTTTTAACATCGCGTATTCACCGCTGACCTGGTAGACATAAGTCGGCGCACCAAACTCATCCTTAATACGGCGAACAATATCAAGGTACGGCATACCCGGTTTAATCATGATCATGTCTGCACCTTCATCCAGATCCAGGCTGGATTCCCACAGCGCTTCGTCACTGTTGGCCGGATCCATCTGGTAGGTGTATTTATTTCCCGCACCTAAATTAGCCGATGAGCCCACGGCATCACGGAAAGGTCCGTAAAAACTCGAGGCATACTTGGCTGAATAAGCCAGGATGCGGGTGTGAATATAACCAGCTTGTTCGAGGGCATCGCGGATCTTGCCAATACGGCCATCCATCATATCCGAAGGGGCCACCACGTCGGCACCAGCCTTGGCATGGGACAGGGCCTGCTTAACCAGTACTTCAACGGTTTCATCATTCATGACGTAACCGGACTCATCAATCAGACCATCCTGGCCGTGGGTAGTGAACGGATCCAGCGCGACATCGGTAATCACACCGAGTTCAGGATACATTTCTTTCACTGCGCGGACGGTACGTTGCGCCAGCCCATCCGGATTATAGGCTTCTGCAGCATCGAGTGACTTGGCTTCTGCCGGGGTCACCGGGAAAATCGCGATAGCAGGAATGCCTAAACTCACGATTTCTTTGGCCTGCTTGAGTAATTCATCGATTGAAAGGCGTTCAACGCCGGGCATGGACGGAACCTCTTCGCGCTGGCCTTTGCCCTCGAGCACAAAAACGGGATATATCAGGTCATCCACACTCAGTGAATTTTCGCGCATTAAGCGGCGAGAAAAATCATCACGGCGCATGCGGCGCATTCTTACCCGGGAAAAATGGCCCCGTCCTGTTTCTGTTGATGACACGATGAACTCCTGATTAAACTATTTGAAATACTGCTTGTCTGATAACTAACTTTGATACTATATATTATAAAAGCATAATTTGTCCCGCTTTGTAAGATAGCTTCAGGAATGGCGACAAATTAGCAGAATTTGATAAAAATAAAGTTTATCGTTTAAGAAATTGCTATTTTTCTATTATTTACGGAGTTCAGAATGTCGACTTTGCCGCACACACTCAAAAATGGATTTTTTGCCCTTGTTATTGGACTATTTTTTGTTGCCAACAGCCAGGCACAGGCCAATATCCAGCCACCCGATGAAATAATCCAGGTCAACACGGTAAAAATGCTGCGTTCGATTAACGAGCACCGTCCTGAAATCAAGAAAACACCCGAAAAACTGACCTCGCTGGTTGAGGACATTATCCTGCCGCATCTCGACTTTATTACCGCCTCGAAAATCGTGATGGGTAAGTACTGGCGCCGGGCGAAAAAAGAACAAAAAATAAAATTTATTCGCCAATTCAGATTGCTGCTTTTACGTTTTTATTCTTCGGCACTTTCTGAATACCTCAAAAGCAATGATAAAGATTTAAAACTCGATCTGATCAAGTATTTTCCCAGCAAGCTTAAAGATGGCGATACCAGTATTACCATCCGCGGTGAAGTCGGGCAGGAAAAAGGACCGGGCATCCCTATTTTTTACCGCATGCACCTGACCAAAAAAGGCTGGAAAATATTTGATGTCTCGGTTGAAGGCATCAGTATGATTACCACCTATAAAAACAACTTCGCCACACAATTAAAAACTGATGGTATTGATGCCCTCATTCTTTCGCTCGAAGAGAAAAATAAAAGCATGCTGGCAAATAATAGTAGCGATAATAAAAAGACCAACTAAAAGCATGTCAGATAAAACAAATAAAAGTGACCAGGAGTGGCAAGGCAGCCTCAGCGCGGAACAATACCGCGTTATGCGCCAGCAGGGTACGGAACGTCCCTTTACTGGCAAATATGCCGATTGTAAAACTAAAGGTACCTATGTTTGCGCCGGATGTGGTGAACCTTTATTTGCATCTGACACCAAGTTTGACTCGGGCACCGGCTGGCCGAGCTATTACCAGGCCATTAATAACAGCGCGGTTGAAGAAACCGTCGACAACTCTCATGGGATGACCCGCACCGAGGTGCATTGTAAAAAATGTGGTTCCCACCTGGGTCATGTTTTTCCTGATGGGCCACAACCTACCGGCTTACGTTACTGCATTAACTCCGTTTCACTCGATCTTAAAGAAAAAGAATAAGCTTACCCCTGTATTTTTTTTACCTGCTATTGTATTTTAAAAATACATCCATCAAGTGTGGGGAATAATATAGATGAATACTCGGAAAATTAAACCAGCGTTAAGTTTAATGACCCGCGCGTTCGTCTTATTTCTTTTCATCTCACCCGTTAATGCCGACCAAAAAAAAGATACAAAATTTTATCCCTGGAAAATTGAAAATTACGCCATTAATAAACCCTTTGGTGGCTACAAGGGAAATGCAGAGCGTGGCAGAAAAATCGTTATTAACCGGAATAAAGGCAATTGCCTGGCCTGTCACGCCTTACCGATTAAAGAAGAAACCTTTCACGGCACGGTTGGCCCGGCATTGCATGGCATTGCGGCGCGTTTAAGCGAAGGGCAAATTCGTTTGCGCGTTGCCGATGAACAAAAAATTAACCCTATGACCATTATGCCGGGCTTTTATAAAAACCCGAAAGAGAACAACCGTGTAAATGATGACTACTGGGGCAAACCGGTGTTAACGGCACAGGAAACCGAAGACGTCATTGCATACCTGATGACGTTAAAATAAAGTGATCACGATAATGAAACATAAAAAACTCATTTACATCACTCTACTTTTACCCTGTTTATTTTTTAATGTTGCAAACTCGACCGATCTTAAATCCGGTTCTGAATATGTTTCAGCCTCGACTCTCGAAATGCAAAATGATGAATTTGCCAATCCAGGTATGAAAGCAGTAGAAGAAGGTAAGGTTGAATTTCATCGCCCCGGGGTTAATGAAAAAACCTGCGCAACCTGTCACGGTGAGAATGGCAGTAAGTTTAATCTCAAAAAAATAGCCAGTTATCCAGTCTACAATAAAGAATTTGAAAAACCGTTTACCCTGCAGGAACAAATTAACTTTTGCGGTGAAGAATACCTTGATAACGTGCCTTATGTTTATGACTGTGTGGATTTAGTTGAGATCGAAGCTTACGTGCGTTACCTGGCACGCGGTGAAAAAGTAAATGTTACGATTACCAAAGAATTAAAACCTTTCTATGAAAAAGGGAAAAAAATATACAACACCCGCTACGGGCAAATGAATATGGCGTGTGTTGTTTGTCACGATCAATATGCCGGGCAACGTTTACGTGGCCAGGTGCTGAGCCAGGGCCATTCTAACGGTTTTCCTTTATACCGATTAGGCAGCGGTAAAATGACCAGCCTGCATAGCCGAATAAAAGAATGCTTTATTTCCTTCAGGGCAGACCCCTTTGACCTCGGCTCAGAAGAACTCATCAGTCTCGAGCTCTACCTGCATAAACGCGGTAACGGTTTAAAAATAGAAACGCCTGCGGTGCGCTACTAAACAGATAGACTTTTTCCAGTCTTGAAAATGTCCACGCATAAAAAAACGGGATCAATTGATCCCGTTTTTTTATGCGTAAAAAGATGTATTACTTTAGCGAACGTGCTCGCATAAAAGCTTTCTCAGAAATTTCATGCCATGCATTTACCTGTTCACGATAAGTTTTAAATGAACTGTAAATGCGTTTCGCCGTTTCATCTTTAACCGCCAACTCGGCAACCACTTCATCTGAAATCGTACGCAGCTTTCTTAATACATCATCAGGGAATGCACGTAACTGAACTTTATGCTCATTCACTAACGTATTTAATGCTGCATTATTTCGTGCCGTGTATTCTGCCAGCATATCCTGGTTAGCGATCTTACATGCACTACGTACAATTTCCTGCAAGTCTGCTGGTAAGGCATCAAAGGCTTCTTTATTAATGATCGCTTCAAGCGTGGTACCAGGTTCATGCCAGCCCGGGTAGTAGTAATACTTCGCAACCTTGTAAAAACCAAAAGCAAGATCGTTATACGGTCCGACCCATTCCGTGGCATCAAGGGCGCCGGTTTGTAAGGCAGTATACAGTTCACCACCCGGTAAACTGACTGGGGTACCCCCGGCACGTTTAAACACTTCACCACCAAGGCCAGGAATACGCATTTTCAAACCTTTAAGGTCATCTAAAGAATTTATTTCCCTGTTAAACCAGCCGCCCATTTGTACGCCAGTATTACCGGCAGCCGCGGGTACCAGGTTGTATTGTGCATAAACTTCTTCCCACAGTTTTAAGCCACCACCATGGTAGAGCCAACCATTCATTTCCTGCGCGGTTAAACCAAACGGCACCGTCGAGAAAAACTGGATCGCTTCATTCTTACCCTTCCAGTAATACGCCGCGCCGTGCCCCATTTCTGCGGTACCCTGTGAAACAGCATCAAACACTTCAAACGCAGGCACCAGTTCTTTAGCACCATAGACTTTGACCTGGATGCGACCGCCACTCATTTTTGTAATGAGTTCAGCTACCGTGTTGGCGCCGGTACCCAGGCCCGGAAAGTTTTTTGGCCAGGTTGTTACCATTTTCCATTTATGGACTTTTTCTTTTTTTACTGCTGCACCTTTTGCTTCAGTGTCATCCTGCTTTGAGCAGCCTGTCGTGATTGCCGCGCCAGCAGCAAGACCACCTACCCCTATTTTTTTAACAAAATCACGTCTTTTCATGGCTTTTCCTTTTTATTACGGTTTTTGTTTTAAATTGAAAACGTTTATTGCTAAATCTTTTACTGCAAATTACAACATTAGAGAAGACTTAAATTAAGACTTAGGCTTTTTTTATATAGAAACGAGGCACTGATTCTGACATGATATTACTCTAATTTAAAAGAGCGCAATTTCTCATTCACGAATAATAATAACCATAATCTGAAATGAAGCAGGCACTTTTACTCATACAGAAACGATTATTTATCGTCACCCTGGTAAGTTTTGCCTTAACTCCTGTTATTGGCTATGCCATTGCCAGTTTTTTCAATATGGTTGAAATCACCAGCCTGTTCACGGGAACTTCGGGGCTGGCACTTATCGCGATATACAGCAGCCTGCTACTGTGGTGCGCGATTCACTTTAAAAATTTTCTCCAGCCGGTTATCAAATGGAAACTACAACACCCGGACAATAACTTTTTACCCGAAGAACTC
>Ga0207752_1001079_pt1 | contig 12675 bp, 10 predicted proteins | sample Pon2CUnioCityCA_6_FD_187272 | JGI IMG/M metagenome (GOLD analysis project Ga0207752, IMG submission 187272) | Marine sediment microbial community from Union City, CA, USA - Pond 2C Sediment 2 (SPAdes) | ecosystem: Environmental > Aquatic > Marine > Intertidal zone > Salt pond sediment ... | reverse complement strand
GTCGGCATCCTCAACCTCGTACTCTTCGCAGAGCACTTCGTTCTTTTCCACCTGCTTATATTTGTTCAGCAGCTTATTGTTCAGCTCTTCCAGCGATCCTTCCGGGAGCCACAATGAACGGACAATATTTTGCTTTCTGCCTCCGGCACCGGTCAAGGCCCAGTCTTTGGGCGGCAGTTTCCGGCCCTGCTTTTTCTCCAACACAATTGGCTCCATCATCTGGCCCAGGATGCCGTCGGCCAGAACCATCACGGTCATCCGGTACTGGTCGGCCAAATCGAAGGCGAGCGGCATACAATCGACCAGCTCCTGCACGCTCGACGGTCCGAGCACAATTGTTCGATAATCGCCGTGCCCGCCGCCGCGAGTCGCCTGGAAATAATCAGACTGCGACGGCGCGATGTTCCCCAGGCCGGGCCCGCCTCGCATGACATTTACCACGACAGCAGGCAATTCGGCGCCCGACAGATAGCTAATTCCTTCCTGCATCAGGCTTATACCGGGACTGGATGAGCTTGTCATCGCCCTTTTGCCCGTAGCCGAAGCTCCGAATACCATATTAATTGCGGCCAGTTCGCTCTCGCTCTGCACAAAAATGCGGCCTTCCTCGGGCATTCTGCGCGCCATATAAGCGGGGACTTCGTTTTGGGGTGTAATCGGATAGCCGAAATAGGCGTCGCAGCCGGCAATTATCGCCGACTCGGCAAGGGCTTCGTTGCCGCACATCAGAATCCTCTTGCCGGCGGCTTTTGGAGTTTGCCCTTGTTCGGTTATATTCCTTTTCGTCGTTGAATCTGCAACAGGATTCACGCTTTTTCCTCAATTAGTTTTTGCTCGCCGTCCGGGCGAGGCTCGATGATAATCTCGACGTTGCCGGAATCGTCCCGAAGCACTTCGATTATCGCCTCAGGGCATATAATCGCACAGGCACCGCAGCCCGTACAATTGCTGTTGTCTGCCTGAGCGGGGAAGTAACCGTTTCTGTTGGAGATTTCGGAGATAACTATGCTCTTTTTCGGGCATACTGTGATACACAAGCCGCAACCTTTGCATCGTTCGGTGTCGATAATGATTTTGCCAGCCATTTTCAGTATTCGTTTTGCGTATATTCTCTATTTAACCCCCGGCTTCACTTGGGGTTTTCCCACATAAAGTCCGTATTCTAACAAGTCCGGACATTCCTGTAAAGCCAAAAGGTCGATAACAGGCATGTGCTGTCGAGTATACTGTTAAGCGTAAAGCATTGAAAAGCATAGGTTTTTCTCGTTCGCAATTGCCGGCATTATTTTTCCAGGTAGAAAATCTTCCGTTCATCGTCGAATCGGACGGCCCGTCCCTGGGCGACGTCTTCGGCACTTAGGCCGATTAGCGCCAGCGGATTGTCGAATCCCATTGCAAGAAGCTCGCCGGGACTGACGATATCCAGGGATGCGAGGTGATTCATACACTGGAGCATGGTCGCTGACGAGCCGGCCAGATACCCCGTTGTCAAATCGTGTAGCCGGCCGGCCTCTTCCAGCACCACCTGATGACCCAGCAGTTCGTAGCGACCCGCTCGAAGTCCCGCCGGCGCCGTAGCGTCGCTGACAAGAACACAGCGATTGGCTCCCTTGGTTCTGATAATCGTCTTGAGAACGGATGGGGGCAGATGATGGCCGTCGGCGATAATCATCGCGACCAGGTCATCGTTTGCCAGTCCCGCCCAGACCGGATTATCGTGCCTGGAAAGCATTGACGGCACTCCGTTACCCAGATGGGTCAGCGAGACGGCGCCCGCCTCTGCCAGCCGGGCTAAATCTGCATCGCCCGCCATCTGGTGCCCGAGTGAAACCGCAATACCCCGGCTCACGGCATACAGGGCGAGCTTTTCTGCTCCGGGAATGTCTGCTGCGACAGTTAGCAGCTTGACCTTGCCGCCGGCCCAGTCGAGCAATCGCTTGAGATAGTCAACATCGGGTTTTGATATCCACTGCTCATCGTGCGCCCCCCGCGCTCCGCTCTGTGTCGAAATAAAAGGTCCCTCGATGTGGAAACCTAAAAGCCGGCCTTCAAACTCCTCGCTTTGCATCGCCGCCGCCATGATTGGCAGGTTGTGCTGGTAAACTTCCGCCGGGCTGGTAATCATTGTCGGCAGAAAAGCGGTCGTGCCGGCCTCGAATACGGCCCGGCAGGCCATAACAAAATCCTCCCGCGTCAGGCTGATATCGGAAAAATTCACCCCTTTATAGCCGTTGATCTGGAGGTCCACAAGCCCCCGTATTTTCACTCCGTTCGAAATCTGTGTTTTACGACCCATACTTTTATCCGTTTTCCAAGTAATCAACTTATACGAGATTTGCACATCCCTGTCAAATAGACATTCACGAAATCCGCCAACAACAGCGAGAGATTTTTCTTGCCTTGCCCGCTACAAATCTCCTATCATTCTCGTCAATCGCACACAAAGTAGAAACATCTTAGAGGACGAGAACCTATGCCTGTAGAAATCGGTGGAAGGCGGCCCGTCAGCAGTTGGATTGAGCTGATTAGAGATACAAGCAGCAAGTTTCACGACAAGCTGCACCAAATCTATGGTGATAATGATGATTTGAAGGCCGAAGCGGTCGAGATGTGCCTGCGCAGCCTCGAAGCATTCGCCGAGAGATACGGGGCGGACCGCAGCGTTATAATTATACGCTCGACCGGCCGGGTCAACCTTCTCGGTACGCATATCGACCATCGCGGCGGCTCGGTAAATCCCATCGCCGTCAAGCATATGTGGCTCGTGGTCGAGCCTCGCGACGATGACCTGGTGCTGGCTAAAAACGTCGAGGCGGACGACTTTTCCGACGAGCAGTTCAGTATCAGTCGGAGCCTGCCGGCGGGGAAAAAAATCGAAAACTGGGATACTTGGTGTCACGAAGAATACGAAAAACGCAGGAATGACACGTCGGTAAGCTGGTCGAATTATATCCGTGCCGCGGTTTTGTACCTTCAGCATCTCAACACAAAAGATGACGGCAGTTTCAATCAGGCGATCCGCGGGATGAATATGATGGTTTACGGCAACATCCCGCGAGCGGCCGGACTCAGCTCGTCATCGGCGCTGGTCATGATCACAGTTGAAGCCGTAATACGGATTAACTCGCTCGACGTTAATCCTGCGGATTTCGTCGAGCATTGGGGTTTTGCCGAATGGTATGTTGGCACACGCGGCGGCTGCAGTGACCATGCCGCGATTATATACGGCAGGCACCATACGATTCTCCATATTACGGCTTTTCCATTATCCGTAGAGCAATCAGCACTTCCGGCCGGCTATTGCTTCGTTTTGGCGAATAGCAACGTCAAGGCAAAAAAACAAGCCGGCGCCCGCGATATATTTAACAGCCGGGTCGCCGGATATGTATTCGGGTTGATGCTAATACGCAAAAACTTTCCCCGGTATGCCGATAAGCTCGAACGACTTCGGGATGTCAATCCGGAAAAACTTGGAGTCGATGAGAGCCAAATTTATCGAATGATAAAATCGCTGCCCGCATCCGCCCGCAGAACAGATGTGTTAAGACTTCTTCCGGGAGACGAGCAAAAGATTCATCGTGTGTTCAGAAGTCACGCCGAGCCCAAAGAGGGCTATCTCATCCGGCAGGTATGTCTTTATGGAATCGCCGAGTGTATTCGAGCCGATATGGTCCCGCAGGTGCTGCGAGTGGGTGACATGAAAAGATTCGGCGAGCTTATCAACATCTCCCATGATGGCGACCGCATAACAAGGCTCATTGACGGCCGGCGTGTATTCACCGACAACAGCTATCCCGACGAAAGGATTGACGCTTTGATAAGCGATTTGGAATCGGGCGATGCCGGGCGTATGAGCCGGGCAGAGCTGTGGCGCCAGGGCGGCGGCTATAACGTCAGCCTTGAAGAGCTGGATACGCTCGTTGACATTGCGCTGGCGACCAAAGGGGTAATCGGCGCCGGCCTTGTCGGTGCCGGGATGGGCGGCTGCGTGGTGGCGGTCGTCGAGAACGAGCATGCCCCGCGACTGATAGAAAACATGGCCGAACAATACTACCGCCCGCGGAACTTGCCGGTGAGGGCGGAGATTATTACCCCCGTCGGTGGTTTGTGTGCTATGGCTTAAGCAGCGAAGCCGACTCGGCGTCCAGGAATATCCTGCAATTGCCGTGCCGCTGTAAAATTGACGCCGGGCACATCGGTGTCACCTCGCCTTCGAGAGCGTTTTCCACCGCCTTGGCTTTGCGCTCATCGGGAACCGTCACTATCAGGCATTCACTTTTCATAATTTGCCTGATACTCATCGAGATTGCCTGCCGGGGTACCTGCTGGAGCCTCTCGAACCAGCCTTCGCCCAACTGCTGTTTCCTGCATTTCTCATCCAGCTCGACGACAAGATACGGCTCTTCGGTTTCGAAATCTGCCGGCGGATCGTTAAAAGCCAGGTGCCCGTTTTCCCCTATTCCCACCATTGCCGCATCGATCGGGTGTTCGGCTATCAGAGAGCCTACTCTCTGGCATTCCTGCTGAGGGTTGCCGGCGTCGCCGTTTACGAAATGTACGGCCTTTAAGCCCGGCACCCGGTCCACGAACCGCTCTTTGAGGAATTTTCTGAAACTCGCCGGGTGGTCGGCCTCCATATCGATATATTCATCCAGATGAAACATTGTGACTTTTGTCCAGTCCACCGTTTCCGCTTCCGTCAGGTTCTTGAGCATGTCGAATTGGCTGGCCCCGGTTGCGAGAATGATATTCGCCCGGCCTTTGTCTTCTATCGCCTTATTTATTGCTTGGGCTGCCGCCGCTGCCGCCGCTGCCGCCATTTCCTGTTTTGTTTCGTAAATGAATTTTTCCATAATATTGCTCTCATCTAAACCAGAATTTTATGCCGTATCATCATAAGAGATTTCTGCCGTCCCGGCAAAGATTTTCCTTGCCCTTCAAGCGGCAAATCTTCTATAACATCTTCGGGTATCACGCGAAAAATGACCCGTTGGCCCTTAATGGGGCGGTTTTGCTTTTTTTCGAGGAGCAGCAATAAAATGAACACACAGATCGTAAATGGAGGTGAATCAAAGTGACTACACGCAGACTTGCCGTACTGGTGATAATCGTGAGCTTTTCTTATCTGACTTCGGCAGCGGCGGGGCAGACTTTAGCAGATCCTTCCGATGTCCTGAAAACGCTCGATAAGAGCCATCCACGATTAATGCTCAAGAATGAAGACCTGGAGCGTCTGAAAGAACTGTATACAAAAGATAAAGTTCTGCAGAAGTGCATAAGAGACGTTCTTAAAGAAGCGGACAATTGTGCGGGCAAATCTATGCTCACATACAGGAAGATCGGCCCCCGGCTGCTTAGCGTCAGCAGAGAATGTCTTCGCCGGATTTATGCCCTCGGCCTGGCGTACCGGTGGACCGGCGAGGAAAAGTACGCCGGCAAAGCCGTCGATAACATGCTGACGGTATGTGCATTCAAGGACTGGAATCCATCGCATTTTCTCGATACTGCCGAGATGTCCCATGCCGTCGGGCTCGGCTATGACTGGCTGTACTCGTACATGGATGCCGGGATGCGGGAAAAAATCAAGGCCGGTCTAATTAAAAACGGCCTGGAGCTCGGAATGACTGCATACCAGAAGAATTGGTGGGCCAAAAGCGAACATAACTGGAACCAGGTCTGTAACGGCGGTCTGATAGTCGGTTCGCTGGCAATTGCCGAGACGGACCCGCGGTATGCCGAGCAGATAGTCGCCTCTGCCGTCCGGTCGCTGCCTCGCGCTATCAAGAGCTACGGCCCCGATGGAGCTTGGGGGGAAGGGCCCGGCTACTGGAGTTATGCCACACGTTACACCGCCTACGGGCTGGCGGCGCTGCAAAGCGCCCTGGGCAATGACTTCGGCCTGCTGAAAATTGAAGGATTGTCAGAGGCGGGAAATTTCCCGATATATACCGCCGGACCGACCGGGTACTATCTGAATCTTGCCGACGTCGGAGAAAGAAGCTCCAGAAGAACGTTGCCGTGTTTGTTCTGGTTGGCTCGCACATTTAATAAACCGTTCTATGCTCATGATGAACGTGCGATGCTGGCAAAACACAGAGCCAGCCCGCAGCACGTGGTCTGGTACATGCCCGAGCCGGTCGGAAAACTACCGGCGAGAGACCTCGACCGTTATTTTCGCGGACCGGTGGAAGTGGCCGTATTCCGAAGTGCGTGGGATGACCCCGAGGCGCTTTGGGTGGGTGTCAAGGCCGGCTACAACCAGGTCAATCACGGGCACCTGGATTTGGGCAACTTCGAGCTGGATGCCCTTGGTGTTCGATGGGCACGCGACCTTGGCTCGGACAACTACAATCTGCCAGGTTATTGGAGTAAGGGACGGGGAGGAAAACGATGGTCCTATTATCGTTTGAACTCTAAAAGTCATAATGTCTGCCTATTGGACGGTGAAGACCAGGATCCCTTGGCGGAATCAAACTTCCACAATATCCAAATCAAAACGTCTTCACCTTTTGTGATAGTTGACCTTACGTCAGCCTACAAGAAGTTTGCAGGCGGAACAGTAAGAGGTATCGCAATGGTAGGAAATCGACGAGCTGTGCTCGTACAGGATGAGTTTGACATTCAGAAGCCCTGTGAAGTGACATGGGCAATGACGACCGATGCGCAAATATCCACCAAAAGAGGTGGAACAGCGGTACTTACTCTCGGCGGAAGAGAACTCATAGCGCGAGTGTTATCCCCGGCCGATACTGAATTTACGGTTGAATCAGCCGAGCAGAAGCGTCCCCAGAAGGTTAATAAGGGGGTCAGACGACTTATAGTGCGATTACCACAGACAAAGGGTAAAGTTCGAGTGGCCGTCCTGCTGTCACCCGTTTGGAAGGATGGCAACCATGTTAGCTCCGTCAGGTTAAGGCCGTTAGCGGACTGGTGAGCTTGGTAGCACGAATATGTACTAAAAATGTCCTATCAGGAGTTTACAAATGCAAAGTCAATTAAGTAGCATCTACAAGACAGTGATCATCGGTATATCGGTACTCGTGCTCGGATTGTCACCAATTCCGGCACAAAGCGCCGAGGGGAAAAAACCTCAGCTCTGCCAGGGCAACTATCAAAGCGAGAAGGCTGCGAAAGAGCAGCTTGCAAGGTTTGCCCGAAGCTATTCCAACCTGGCGCAATGGAAAGAACGGGCCGAGCGGATTCGTGAAGGCATCCTTCGCGGAGCCGAACTATTGCCGCTGCCTGAAAAGTGCCCGCTCAAGCCGATCATCCACAGCAGACGCAAATACGACGGCTACACGGTCCAGAACGTGGCGTTCGAGAGCCTGCCCGGCGTCTTTGTCACCGGGAACCTGTACCGTCCTCTGAAAGGTAAGAGGCCTTTCGCCGCGATACTGTGCCCGCACGGCCATTTCAGCAGCGCAAATAATTACGGGCGATTCCGACCCAATATGCAAAAACGATGCGCCACGCTGGCTCGTATGGGTGCTGTAGTCGTCTCCTACGATATGGTGGGATACGGCGATTGGAAAAACGCAGGCTGGGAGCACAGCCGTCCGAAGGCTTTGAAATTGCAGTTGTGGAACAGTATTCGTGCGGTGGATTTTCTGACATCCCGCAAGTTTGTGGATCCAAAGCGCATAGGAATCACCGGAGCTTCGGGCGGTGGGACACAGACGTTCCTGCTGACGGCCGTCGATGACCGCATCGCCGTTTCGATACCCACGGTTATGGTCTCATCCCACTTCTTCGGCGGTTGCAACTGCGAGAGCGGCATGCCCATCCACAAAAGCGACATGCACGAGACAAACAATACGGATATTGCCGCTCTGGCGGCGCCCCGGCCGCAGATGCTTATCTCCGACGGCAAAGACTGGACCAAGAACACGCCGGATGTGGAATTCCCTTATATCCGGAACGTATATCGTCTTTACGGGGCACAGGATAATATCGAGTATCTGCATCTTCCCGAAGAGGGGCATGATTACGGCCTTTCCAAGCGTCTCGGCGCTTATAAATTTTTTGCGAAACACTTAAAACTTTCACTCGACAAAGTCACCGGGCCGGACGGCTCAATCGATGAGAGCTTCGTCGTCATTGAAAAGCAGCAGGATTTGTATGTCTTCAACGCTGAGCATCCCCGGCCCGCTTATGCAGTTAAGCCCGATGTGAAAGAGCTGCCGTGGGATTAAGCATGTTTATGACGAGGTGAGCTGTTTACCGATTGCTTTACGGTAGCCGGTAACGGTGATATTCATGTCCGGCCGGATTTCGACGATGGCGTAAGAGTTGTTTTCCGGACCGGGCCCTTCGACAACCGCTTTTAGTGTATAGTAGTGAATCCCATTTATAAGGCTGTAACCTCCATCGTGACGGTGGCCCTGCAGCACGGCTAAAATCCTGCCTGATTGTTCGAGGACTTGCCGCACCTCGGCGGCATTTTTAACATAGTGCGAGCCGGCACCATCGAGGAGCTGGTGGACCATGACAATAACGGCGCCGCGTGAGGCAGCCAAGTCCTGTTTTAGCCACTGCAGCTCGACCGGTGGGATATTAGCATCGGTCCAGTCGAAATTGCCGTGGTCGTAATCGGTCCCATCGGATTTATAGTTTGCGTCGAGAACGACAAAGTGCACGCCGTTGAAATCGAACGAGTAGTAGGTTCTGCCGGGGTCTATACCTGTGTTTTCGATATCGGTCAGAAATTGCGCCTTCGAGAGGCTGTCCTGGTCGTGATTGCCGAGCACGTGGTAGGTCGGGCCGTCGAATCTGCAGAACACACTCTCGACAGCCCGCAGATACGACAGGGTTTTCTTCTCTATAGGTGGGGAATCCTGGTCCTTGAAATCACCGAGCTCCGCGAGAAAATCGACCTGCTGGGCGTTCATCGCTTCGACGCATTCGCCAAGCTTGTCGAGCGAATGCCGGTAATAGCGTGAGCCGGCGGTGTCGGCGTCTGCGTAGTGACAGTCGGTGACAATGCCGAATCTTACGGCTCCCAGTCTGCGACCGAGGCCGGCCGGACCGGTACAGGAAATCGGCGTCAAAGCAAGGCCGGCAATAGTCGCCGCAGAGGCTTTCAGGAAAATCCGCCGACTGACAACCCAGTTTTGCTTATCGAAATTTGCGCCTATCGTACAGCCTTTCTAAATGAAAGATATCACAGCTCGAACAAAATCACGATGCCCCTGAGGGCATATATCATGAAGCCGGCTCTTTTAGCTCCTGGACTTTCGGCAGGTCTTTAAGTGTATTGAGGCCGAAGACTTCAAGAAACTTTTTCGTCGTTCCATACAGCATCGGCCTGCCTAAAACCTCGGCCCGGCCGACAATCTTGACCAGCCCTTTATAGCACAACGATCGAATCACCTCCCCGACCGCGACGCCTCTTATGGCTTCGATATCAGCTCGCATAACCGGCTGTTTGTATGCAATGATGGCAAGCGTCTCCAGGGCGGCGGGGCTGAGCTTGTTGTCGCTGCGAGCACGCAGAAGTTTCTTGAGCCAGTGATTGTAAGGACTCAAGGTCAGCATTTGACAGCCGCCCGCGATTTTCTCTATTCTAAAGGCGTTGTTGTTCGCCTGGTACTTGTCATTCAAATTCTTGACGTGCTGACGAATTTGTTTTGTGCTTGTCTCGACGATATTCGCCAGCCGGCCCTCCGAGAGGGGCTCGTCGCTGGCAAATAAGACCGCTTCCACGACCGATTCGACCGTGGTGGTTTGTGTCGAGGGCGTCCCGTCCTCGAATCGCGGGCGAGAAACGGAGTCGATGTCAGTTTGTTCTTTATCCGGCATTTGAGACTCATCATCCTGCACGTCCTGCGCTTCGTGTGCTTCTTCAGCTTCAAGGATGTCTTGCTCTTCGTGCACTTCTTGCGCTTTTGCTGTTTCCTGTACGTTCTCAACTTCCTGTATGTCTTCTACTTGTTGGCTTTCTTCTGTCATATGATCTTCCAATTAAACGGGTCAGCGTCTTTCTTGCTTATGTTAATTTTTATTGTTTTGATTTGTTTTTGCAACTGCCTTGTGAATTTTTTTAATATGAACCGTTCCGAAACGGTATGGCTCAGACATATACAGGTCAGCCCGGCTTCTTTTGCGGCTAACGCCTGATGATGTTTTAATTCTCCGGTAAGGTATAAATCGGCCTTTGCCCCGATAACCGAATTGATAATCTTGCCGCACGAGCCGGCGCAAACCGCCGCTTTTTTTACCAGCCTTTTCTCGTCTCCGACCAGGCCGACCGCCCCGGCGCCGGTGGCCTTTTTGATCTTCTTGATTATCTGCGCGATTTGTACAGGCCGGGCCAGTTCGCCGATCCGGCCCAGACCGAATCTCGTCTCGGGATTGTGCAGTCTAAACACGTCGAAGGCCGGCATCTCGTAGGGATGCGTTTTTTTCATCGCCCTCATAACACCATCGAGTTTCTCCGCCGGCACAATCGTCTCGAATCGTATCTCGCTGACCCTTTCCAGTTTGCCCCTTTTGCCTATCGCCGGCTTTGCGCCTTTGTGGGGCAGGAAGGTTCCGGTTCCCTCGGCGCCGAAGCCGCAGTGGCTGTAGCTGCCGATAGCTCCTGCGCCGGCGGCAAATACGGCGTTCGAGACTTCCGCCGCGGATTCGGCGGGGACGAAAACAACGAGCTTGTAATTGTCGCCAGCCGGGTTCGCCACGTAATCGCCGATCGGCTCGCTGTCAACGATGCCGACAATCTCGGCAAGACCGTCGTTGACTCCGCCTATGGCAGAATCCATCGCGGTATGTATTGAAAAGACCGCAATGTCGGACCGAATCAAATCATACACTATGCCCGTAGGTCCATCGGCGGTGATACTCTTGAGCGCATCCCAAATCAACGGATGATAGCTGATAATCAAATCCTTTTTCAGCTTTTTTGCCTCGGCAACGACGTCTCGCGTGATATCGATGGTCAGCAGGATATTTTTAACAACTTTCTGCGGGTTGCCGACCAGCAATCCCACGTTGTCCCAGTCCTGCGCCAACTTAAGCGGGACTATTCCTTCGATTCTTGCGGCAATATCTTTTATCTTCATTTATTTTTCCCACACTCGCTCTTCACGAGCTGATCGAAACACGTTTGCATCTTTTTGGTAACGGGTCCGACCAGACTGTCGCCGACCGTGTGCTTTTCTACTTTATTAATCGGCATAACCTGCATGATAACATTCGTCAGAAAAATTTCCTCCGCGGCGAGCACTTCGTCTATTGTAAGGTCCTTTTCGATTAGCTCTATGGAGTTTTGAGAAGCGAGCTGACAAACTGTTTTTCTGGCTACACCCGGCAGAACCGGCGTCTTAACAGGCGGCGTATAGAGTTTAGAGTCTTTGACCAGAAACACATTGCTGATGCATCCCTCAGCCAGGCGATTATCCACGGTAAACCAGAGCGCCTCGGCGGCCCTTTTCTGATGCGCCAGGTTCAGTGCAATCATGCGCGAGAAATAGCTCGTCGTCTTCCGGCCGGAAACCGGGTCGATCGGATTTTGCCTGAAAGGACACAAAACGACCATCACGCCTTTCTTGTAATATTCGGGCGGGTAAGAGCGGAACTTTGCGGCGGTAATAAGAAGCGTCGATTTGCGCCGCTGCTCGGATTCGGTCATAGGGCCGTTCGTTAGCGTCAGACGCAGCCGGGCATCGGTCAGCTTATTCGCGCTAAGCACTTTGTTGATCGCCTCGGCGACATATTCCCGATCATACGGATTATTTATCGAGAGAACCTCGGCGCTGACAAACAGCCTGTCCAGGTGGTCCGCCAGGGCAAAGACCACGCCATTGTGGCTGCGCATAGTCTCAAAAAGGCCCGCTCCGTATAAAAATCCGCTGTCAGTGACGGATATGCAGGCCTTGTCGCTATCAACTAATTTATCATTTAGAAAAACTTTTTCAGTCATTTTTTAGCGTTCATCGTAAAGCGTTCAGCGAATAGGATGGAGCATTCTATAAAGCATACTCCCTACTTATTTCAATAACTTTTCTATATTCTGGTTCTTACTTATGTAATTTAGATCTGTTGCCAACAAAAATTGTGTTTCCAGTTCCAACAACGAACCATAAGAAATAGACAGAAACTGGTTGTATTCTGTTTTATGTTTTCTACCATAACCCTCTGCTATGTTGGATGGAATTGACACTGCCGCTCTTCTCATTTGTTGAGATAGCCCATCAATTTCAGATTTTGTAAAGTTGCCTGTAGTCTTATATATTTCCAAAACTAACTAATAGCTCTTTTGCCACTTTAAAAGACATTGTTTTCATAACTATACGTTATACGCTCTCTGCTGCACGCTGTACGCTGTTTATTCCTGCGAGCAGTGCTCTTGCTTTTACAATTGTTTCTTGCCATTCAGCCTCCGGATCGGAATCAGCAACGATTCCTCCGCCGGCTTGAGCATAGGCTTTTCGATCTTTGATAATAATCGTTCTTATAGCAATATTCAAGCATACACTGCCGTCGATCCCGATAAAACCGATACTGCCGGTATAGATGCCTCTGGCGGTCGGCTCGGTTTCGTCGATGATTTCCATCGAGCGAATTTTCGGAGCGCCGGTGATTGAGCCGCCGGGAAACATCCCCTTGAGGACATCGCAGAAAATCGTTCCTTTGCGAAGCCGGCCAGCTACGGTTGCCACGGCGTGAAAAACCGTCGGG
>Ga0207752_1001078_pt1 | contig 12676 bp, 10 predicted proteins | sample Pon2CUnioCityCA_6_FD_187272 | JGI IMG/M metagenome (GOLD analysis project Ga0207752, IMG submission 187272) | Marine sediment microbial community from Union City, CA, USA - Pond 2C Sediment 2 (SPAdes) | ecosystem: Environmental > Aquatic > Marine > Intertidal zone > Salt pond sediment ... | reverse complement strand
TAAGCTGTTAGGGTTAAGCCGGATTGAGGTTTACAGGAGAGTCCGTAAAGGACAGATACCGGCTATCAGAATCGGCAGAAACTACGCAATTTCGGACCAGGATGTAGCGCATATTTTGGGCAAGGAAATAAGCAGCAAAGACAAAAGCCAGATAAGCGCTGCGGTCAGGAAAGTTGTCAAGGACTATGGTGAGGTGCTGAAACGACTCAGCAAAGAATAGTGAAGATTATCACAGTGAAGGAAGTAGAGTTTGTTGCCTACCGGCTTGCACGCGAACACATATCGTTCAATGAGCCAATACCGGATTTTTCAACGCGACTTCCGAACGTGCTTGAGAGTTGCCTGGTGACACCGTTTATGAAGTTTTCGGGCAAGTCCTTGTATCCGTCAGTCTCTGCCAAAGCGAGCATCCTTTTCTATCTACTGATTAAAAACCATCCTTTTCAGAACGGCAATAAACGGATCGCACTGACAACATTGTTCATGTTTTTGATGGTCAAACACCGTAAGTGGCTTATATCCGACGAGCGGGAGTTGTACAACTTCACCGTCTGGGTCGCACAAAGCCCGGCGGAACTCAAGGACGAGGTCGTTATGGGTATAGAGAAATTCATTAAGAGTCATTTAGTGAACTTGGAAAGCAAAAGATGAAAATCATAAGCTAATATGATGAGGGTGTATAAAGCTATATTTACATAAATAAAGGCTTGCAATTGCTGTTTTTAGGGTCTATATTTGTATTCTTCTTATTCATCTTTGAAAGGATCGATAAATGAAATACGACGTAGCAGATTTGTCATTAGCGGCGGGGGGTAAGAAACGGATTCTCTGGGCGGACAACGATATGCCGGCATTAGCGGCAATTCGAAAAAGATTCGCAAAAGCCAAGCCTCTCAAGGGCATAAACGTCTCGGCATGTTTGCACGTAACCGCCGAGACCGCCAATCTGGTCAGAACGCTCAAGGCCGGCGGGGCAAATGTCGTTTTGTGCGCATCGAATCCGTTGAGCACCCAGGACGACGTGGCCGCTTCTCTCGTGAAGGACTTCAAGATCGCGGTTTTTGCTGTTCGCAGAGAAAATCGCACCACGTATTACAAACACATCAACGCAGCAATTGACCACAAGCCGGTTATTACACTCGACGACGGCGCCGATCTCGTCAACGAGCTGCACACGCGAAGAAAAAAAGACGCCGGCAGGATTATCGCAAGTATGGAAGAAACAACCACCGGGGTTATTCGCCTGCGAGCCATGGCTGCCGACGGGAATTTGAAATTTCCCGTCATCGCAGTAAACGACGCCACAACCAAGCATCTGTTCGATAATCGCTACGGCACCGGTCAATCCACTGTTGACGGCATCATTCGCGCGACCGATTTTCTCATGGCCGGAAAGAAGGTGGTCGTAGCGGGCTACGGCTGGTGCGGGCGCGGCTTCGCAATGCGTGCAAGAGGAATGGGAGCTATCGTTATCATCACGGAAATCGACGCCATCAAGGCGCTCGAAGCGGCGATGGACGGCTTCGAGGTTATGCCTATGCGACAGGCGGCGAAAGTCGGCGATCTGTTCGTAACACTTACCGGCAACAAACACGTTATAAGAGCAGAGCACTTTAAGGCCATGAAGGACCGGGCCGTGGTCGCAAACAGCGGGCATTTCGACGTCGAGATAGACATACCTGCACTGAAAAAACTGAGCAAAAAGGTGACTCGCGGAGTACGCAACCACGTTGACGAATATACCCTCAAAAATAACAAGCGAATACATCTTCTCGGTGAAGGGCGATTGATCAATCTCGCAGCCGCCGAGGGACATCCCGCAAGCGTGATGGACATGAGTTTTGCGACACAGGCGCTGCAGGCCGAATACGTTATAAACAGACAGGGCAAGCTTTCCGTCGCCGTCCATGACGTCCCGTTGAAGATAGAGCGGCAGGTAAGCAGATTAAAACTAAAATCTATGTCGATAAGCATTGACAAGCTTACCGACGAACAGGTTGCCTATCTTGCCAGCAGTGGCGAAGGAACCTAAGTATTGACGATTTCAGATTGTCGATTTGACTTGAAATTCGTAAAGCGAAAATGGCTATGTGAGGCTTATGGTTAACGAGCATACAGAAAAGGCTCCAATATCAGTCTCGAAGTCTTTTATGGCTGTCGGTCCGACATTGCATTACAGCCATAAAAATGTACAGGTATGCTGGCTTTTGGCAGTAGTCGCCTTCGGCATAACCTGTCTTTTCTGGTCAAAGATAGTAACAGGCTCATTTTGGTCGTTCGACATTCAAACCGTAACAAAAACAGAACTCTGGCGTCTGGACAAGTCTATCACAACCGGCGTGAGCATATTTGAGCATCCCTGGCAGATTTTTGTTTTAGGGCTGCTTATGGGTGTAATGGCAGTGGTGCCCGTGCTGATATCGCAACTGATGAGCTTTCGCTACAGCCTTATTTTTATATTGGCGGTTTTTTATTTAGCCAACCTGCCCGGTTTTGCAATTTGCCTTCTTATCAGTTGTGTCGCCGCAGCGTGCAGACCGCTCCGTTTTCGATCTCGCTTTATAGCAATTGCCTTATGTATGGTGCCGCAGCTTTTCTACTGGGGATATTTCGGCGCAGCCGGGAACGTTGAGCCTATCGAGGCGGGATTTTCTTACGCGCCCTGGATATGGGCCTGGCTTGATGGTTTAATAATAGCCGGATTTGTCCTCGGCATTGGTCATTTTACTCGCTACCGTCCCGGCCTGACCTGGATTTTTACTACCCTGACACTCGTAATTGCAGTTGTTGTTTTCGAGGTAACAATCGGCTTCGACGAGCTGGACTACCAGCTTTACATAGCACAGAACAATCCGGAGCAGGAAAGTGAATTTCAGGACCACAGCATCACAGAAGCGCTGGACGCAACCATAAAAGACCCGGCCACCAGGAAATACCTGGAAGAATCATTTTATCCCGCCGACCCGATAGCTCGGCGAGCGGAGCTAAAGAGGGAAATCCAGGAACAGCTACGCTACGACTTCTGGCCGGGATGGTTCATAGTGCCGGATGATTTAAAGTATCGAGAAAAGAAAGAAGAGTTACTCAAACAGTACAACTATTTTATAAAACAACGCCCCAACAGCAACCGGATGCCGATTGCACTATACTTTAAAGCTATGCTTAGCGAGTACAGCCCGGACACGAATTTGCTCGGTCGCAAGGAAGTGCTGCACTTCTACAGCAATCATCCGCATGAAAAAAACCGGCAGATATGGTGGCAGTTGTACCGGGAATTCCCGGACAGCCCGGAATCAATAGAAGCACGATGGCGCATCGCAAAGCATCGGGCCGGCCAGCGAACGTTCGACGAGGCAGCCAGACTCCTTGCCGAAGCAGACGCGATGCTAAAAGCTGAACTGTCAAAGCGTCTCGAAGCCGAGCAAACACCCTCCGGAAGACTGTTCGGCCTGTTTCGCCCGCCGGCCGATACTGTAATGACGGTTCCGAAGTTAAAAGAGCTTCAAAGAAGAATCAGCGAGCTGCGTGTCCTGGTAAGCTCGGAAAATCGAACCGACGAGCCGGGCTCGATCGACCGGCTGGCGAAATTCGTTATGCTGAACCCGCATGCTCCAGATTATCCCCAGCATCTGGACGGACTGCTCGAACAAACCGAAGATGGAGACCCGCTTCGTGATAATATTCTGCTGGCCCAGGCAAAACTTATCGCCGACGAGCAGCTTCGAGCACAAAGACTCAGCGAGATACACAAAGAATACAGCCGGACCGACGGAGGAGCCATGGCGCTGTATGAACTCGGCCTTTTGAAAATCAGTCTGTGGCGACGTCAGCCTGATTCGAATCCCGAAATGAAGAAAAAATACCTGGAACAGGCCCGAGAGACTCTTACGAGCTTTGCCAATTTATATCCCGACCACTTTTGCGCCGAGCAAGTCAAAAATAATCTGGCGGGCCTGCCTGCGAATTAACAAGTGGCGAGTCCGCCAAAGGCGGATTGCCCTTGTTCCTTTCCACCGGCAGGATGTGCGTGTGGCAGCCTCCGCCGTCGGGCGTCCCTCAGGGAAAGCCGCAGCTTGGGGATGGCAAAAGTAATCCAACCACCCGGACGGCGGGAATTCAGTTGACTTTTCATCGAAAGATGTTAAGATAGATAAGATGAGTGCCGTCAATAAACATATTTCCCGCTACCCGGCCGCGGGGAAAATGCTTCTGGTCGGCGATCCCGGCAGAGCCTTTCTGGATGTTGATGCCATAGCGGATACTCGCAGTGAAATCTGTGCCGACCTGGCCGAAGCTATAGACCTTGCAGCGAGAAAAAACTTCGCTGTCATCGCTATCGTAATGTCAGGAATCTCGAGCAAATTAAGCTCCAACCTCAAGGCCCTGCGGGATAATTGCGATGCGAAAGTCATCCTGCTGGCGCAAATGTACGAAGAGCCTATAGCGATACATCTGGTAAACTCGATTTACAATAATTCTCCCTCAGGGAACGCATTACGGCGGAGCCTTGCCGACGATTATCTTATCTGCCCTCTCAGCGTCGATAAATTCTATGAATCCGTCATGGCCCCCGGCCGCGTGGCAGCCTCAAAGCCGGAGGATTTGGGGATGGTCGATAATCAAGAAACTATCCCCAAGCTGCGCTTGAGGCTGCCACCAGTCGACACAACTACCGAAACGAGGATCAGATACCTCGAACAACTGGCGACCGAGGATGATTTGACGGGCCTGAAGAACAGAAGATATATATGGGAATTCTCCCGGCAGATTATCGAATACGCCAAAAAAGAGAACGGACGTGTGACTCTGCTGGTTTTCGATGTCGACGACCTGAAAAAGTATAACGACACTTACGGCCACCAGGCCGGCGATGAGATATTAAAACAGGCCGCCGCTTTAATGCAGCGCTGCTGCCGGAGCCACGATGTAGTCGGCAGGATAGGCGGCGATGAGTTCGCAGTCATTTTCTGGGACGATCCTCAACAGCAGCGAATCGCCGCTTCGGCCGATAGCGAAGAAAGACGCTCGGCAAGCGCCGACCATCCCGCCGAGGCGATCACCATAGCGAAGCGCTTCGTAAAAGAGCTGAGTAAAACCGGATTATCGAATTTCGCCGAATTAGGCCCCCAGGGCAAGGGCGTACTGACGATCAGCGGCGGCCTGGCCAGCTTCCCCCGCGACGGCGGCACTATAGAAGACCTCTTCCAGCAGGCCGACAAGGCCCTGCTCGAAGCCAAAAGAAGTGGAAAAAACAGAATCTACCTCGTAGGAAAACCACAAAGCAACATCAACGAAATAGATTAATCCGCCACGCGGATCGGCGGATTAATTCGTGTGGCGCAGTTCGGCTTTTGCGATGCCGACCAGAGACCTTAGAGCAACATTCACAGATTGTTCATCGGGGAAATATTTGGCAACATCCGGGGAGAGCAGGACCAGGTTCGTCCCCTTTTTGAACCTCTTGGCATACTTGCCTCGAACACCACACCACCCTTGAGCTTTGAAAAGTCGTATTCCAAACGTAACTCGTCTGATGATTTTTTATTATTTGCCTTCTTCATAATATCTACGTTCCTTCGTAGAATGATCAGGGTCGGGATAAGTAATCGAGAGGGCATCACCAAAAACCGATGCAGCCTCTTGAAACGACACGCCATGCTTTTTCAGATTACTGTCTGCCTTCTTCGGATCCCATTCGAATTTCATAAAAATACTCTATCAGATTGAGCTTTCATAAGCAATAGATTTTCCTTTATCCAGTTCCACTCTAAGCAAAATCTTACCAAGAAATTAGTATTACTTGCTCAGATTTCCTATTTGTTAATGGATAGATCTACTCGTGTAGCCAATTCGAAAAGTGCCATGTCGACAGTGTCTATTCGGGTATTGAGATGTTGAATCTTTGGAGAAGCGAGATAAATCGCTTCCACGATTCGGCTTCTCGCTTGAGTTTCTCCTTACAGATTAAACGATTCGCCACTATGTTACGCAAACGGTAGGCAAAGATATCCGAGAAAGTTTTTATATTAAAAGGACTTGTTGGCATTTGATGGCTTGCTGAGCTGAGGAAAACAAAGCCAATTTTTTGAGATAGCCGGGCCGAGGGATTATTCCGTGATTAGCCATGCGACGGTGCAGAGGACCAGGGCGGTGATTACCATGAAAATTACTATCGAGCCGAACAGGACTACCGATTCTTTGACGAAATGGACGAATCTTATCTTCGGCAGCTTGGTGGTTTTGTAAACGATCGAAATTGCCGCGACCAGCGGCAGCAGCCAGAGCATTGACAGCGGCGTTACGCCGATATGCTCCGGCACAGTAAAAGTCGCTAATATAAAAGCCGCCGTCGTCGTCATATTATTCTCCAAAGGCCCCGGTTCTCTGCAGATGCGCCCAGTACACGGCGTTTACGATGCATAAGAGATTGAGCAGCCCGGCGATGCTCGTGTAAATCTGCCCGATTTCGCCCGGCCTGCCGTACACGGGATAATCACCCGTAGCGGTTATACGCCCGATGGCCGCCACCGCCGGGGAGTTCATAATCTGGGCGATGTACCAGGGCTTTGCCCCGACGGGATTAATGACCCCGATCGAGCCGATATATAAGCCGGCGGCGAAAGTAAGGGCAATGGTTATGAAAATGATGATCGCGTGTTTCTTCTCGCCGATCATCAGGTGTCCCGCTCCCGGGACGAACCAGCCCGCCAGCCCGACGGTCAGCAGAAAAGCGATGTGGCCTTCTTTCGAGCTTTGCGCCATTACGATGCGGCCTCCGATTCGGCCGGCGCGTTGGCGTCTGCGAGTTGCTCTTCGGTCCTTGCCGGCCTGAAGTTCATACGTTCGAGTATGTTCCCGGGATTAAAGTGAACCGCCGCCAGAGACTGCGATTGAATATACTCTTGCTGGAATATTCGAGTTGTCTTCATTTCTTCGAAATCTTCCTGATAGAGTCGGTCAACCGAAATATCTTTGACAACATAATAGCTCATGTCCGGCTCGAATTCCACGATTGCCGGCAGTGACTTGGCTGTCTGGGCGTCTGGCGGCACGAGCGAGTAAAGCTTATCTACGAACTGTCGGTTTATCCTGCTTTCGCTCAGGATGAACGGCGTCACCGGATTTCCCTTGCCCTGTATGGCGATTGTTTCCAGATTCGATTTGGATATTCTTTGCATGCCGGGATAATTCTGCAGCCGGAACGCGTTCGGTTCGTTCGGGTCGCGCTGCTGCAACCGGCCGTAAAGCTCCTGGAATTTCTTTATCGCACTTGTCCAGCCTTCTTTTTCGGTCAGAGCAACGAATTCTTCGGCCTTGCTTTTAGTGGTGTCCATCGCAGCGAGCTTTTTCAAGTCCTCGGTGACTTGTTCTTTGACCGAATAAGTATCTTCGCCGGTGTTTACTTCGTTCGGGTCGAGTTCGAGCGAATGTGTGCTGTAGGTTACATCGATGCTTTCCGGCGGGCCGGCTTTTTCGGCTTCAATCACACGCACAAGCGCCATTATTCCGCTGGCGTTGTTTCTGTATCTGCTCATCATGTCCCTGACCGGCCCGATATTCTCGAACATCCTGGGCGTAGGCACGTCGAACGGACCAAGCTCGCTGGCGGCTAATTCCTTTACGGCGAAAACGACCTTGCTCAACCTGACCGGATTTTGCCCGTAGCCCTGTATATATAGTCTCGCCAGTTGCTCGTCGGATTGCATATCGACCGGGCTGAGCAGCCCCGTCTTGCCGGTATAGACGTTGATTTTGTATTTTTCGCTCAATTTTGCGGCGGCGGTTTTGTAATCGCCGGCCTTTTCCTTCAGTTGCTCGGTCGTCACTTCCTCGGATTCTATCTCCAGATCTTCCAGCCCCGCTTCTGTGAGCGTCCTGGCTTCCTGCAGGATATTTTGTGCCGTGGTATTTATTTTTTCGTTCAAAAGCTGCTGCGAAATGCTGCCGGCAACCTCGGCATAGCTTTTGATTTGAGTTGTTGTCTCCGAGTTGGGGTCGTTCGGGTCCAGCGGCGCTTCCTCGGTGAACAAGGTCTCTTTATTTCTGCTGTAGTAGTCTCCTATTTCGTCCTGGGTGGGCCGTTTTACTATGGTCTTGACCTCGTCGAGCTTTAGGGCAATGTATTCGAGCTGAACCCTGTCCGGCAGTTTATATCCTAAGCCGTAAGGATTTTCGTCGCTCACGGTACCGGGCATGACTGCCTTGTATTTGTCAAAATGCTCGGCGATTTTGTCTTCGCTTGGCTCATCCTGCATCTCGGCAAAGACGCCCGAATCGAATTTTACAAACTCAACGTTTATTCGTTCTTCCTCGAAGCTGGCCGCTTGTTTTATCTGCCGGGTGGTCAGGTCTTCATTGGAGCATATTATTGAGGAGTATTGCAATACCGACAGCAGCTTGGCAAATGCCGTGAGTATCCGCTGCTCCGGTATTCGCTGCTGTCTTATTATTGCACCGATTAGCGCCGAGTACGTCTGTCCTTCGAACAGTTGCGGAATTACCCTGCCGAGCAGTTCTCCCACCTGGTCATCCGAGATTCTTATTCCGGCGTTTTGAGCCTCGTTTTGCAGCAGCAGCCAGAATATACCGGGTGGTATGGCCTGGCCTTTGTATCGGCGCTCGTATATATCGTTGATTTGTTCTTCGCTGATTCTGTACTGGTTGTTTCTGATTGTTTGTTTGATGCGGTTTATCAATTGCGGTGATGCCCGCTGCTCTGAAAACAACAGTTCGCCCAGGAATATCCCATGTAAATCCTGCGATCTGAGCAGAGCATCGGCTCGCAGCATCCTGAGGATTTCAAGCTCTCGCCGTGCCGCCAGTAAGTCGTAATCCGATATTTTATTCTTTTTACCGAAATATGCTATCGTTCCGGCGCTTCTGCCGCCGAGCTGTTGTAACGCGCCTCCTCCGATGAAGCCGAACATTATGACTATGACAACGACAGCCATTACTTTCTTGTTATTTTTACGAAACCACTTGACCAAATTCATATCGTTGCTCCGTTCCTTCAACTACGCTGCCGACAGGTTTAGGGCACGTGTGTGCCGGATTAGATTACCGGAATCCCATTTTACATAAAAAACGTAAAATGAGAACCAATCAAATCGTATGAGTATAGAAAAGTTTACAGACTTTGCAAGAAAAATAGCCCGAAGAACAAACGCAGCGGTTTTGGGCGGTTTTTTTCTGCCAATGAGCAGCTTTTTACGGCGTTGTTTATAAATCAATTGATTTTGTTGCGAATGTTCTTATGATAGCTGGTCAAATGAAAGAAAATCAAGGCAAATACTCCGAATCGATCCGTGCTTTTACCGAGTCATGCCGGGTCCTGCCGGGCGGCGTTAATTCGCCTGTGCGGGCTTTTGGCGGCGTCGATATGGACCCGGTTTTTATCGGCGGGGCGAAAGGTTCGAAAATCTTCGACATCGACGGCAATGAATATATTGACTACGTCGGCTCATGGGGTCCGATGATTGTCGGCCATGCCCATCCGAGTGTGGTTGCAGCGGTCGAGGCCGCCGCCCGAAAGGGCACCTCATTCGGGGCGCCGACACTGGCCGAGACGACCCTGGCACGGAAAATCATCGCCGAATTTGACTCGATCGAAAAAGTCCGCCTGCTGTCCAGCGGCACCGAGGCGGTCATGACGGCCGTCCGTCTGGCACGCGGCTATACGAAAAAAGACATAATCATCAAGATGGCCGGCTGCTATCACGGCCACAGCGATTCTTTGCTGGTCTCTGCCGGTTCCGGGCTGGCCGAAAGCGCAATCGCTTCCAGCGCCGGCGTGCCGGATGCGGTCGCGAAACTGACTGTTGTAGTCCCGTATAACGATATCGAAGCGGTCAGGGCGGCGTTTGAAAAGCACAAAGGCCAAATCGCAGCGGTTCTAATTGAGCCTGTAGGTGCGAATATGGGCGTGGTGCCGCCGCTGGAGGGCTATCTTCAAAGAATTCGCCAACTGTGTGATGATGATGGTGTGCTTTTGATTTTCGACGAGGTTATCACGGGTTTTCGGATCGCTCTCGGCGGCGCTCAGGAGCGTTTCGGCATAAGAGCGGATTTGACATGTCTGGGTAAGATAATCGGGGGTGGTCTGCCCGCGGCGGCTGTCGGCGGCAGAACCGATATTATGGACATACTGGCGCCGACCGGGCCGGTCTATCAGGCCGGGACGCTATCCGGCAATCCTATCGCGACTGCGGCGGCGAATGCGACACTCGATATTTTAGCCGAAAAAGGCTGCTACGAGAAGCTCGAATCTTCGGCGGCAACGCTCGAGACCGGCCTGGCGGAAGCGGCGAAAGAGGCCGGCGTTGCTGTGACTATCAACCGGGTAGGCTCGATTCTGAGCTGTTTTTTCACAGACCGCCCGGTACGGACTTTCGCTGATGTGCAGTCAACCGATATTCAGAGATTCAAAAAATTCTTTGCCGGGATGCTCGGACGGGGGATTTATCTTGCCCCCAGTGCTTATGAGGCGATGTTTGTCTCGCTGGCTCACAGCACAGAGGATATTGAGATGACAATCGAAGCTGCCGGTGCCAGTTTCCACGAAATCCTGCTTGCCGGGTGATTTTTATTCTCCGTAAGGAGTCCCGAGGACAGCCGCAGATAGCCTGAATATATCAGAATTGATATAAATAATTGTTTGCACTTGTATTCGTGTCATTTATAATTGGTGGATTGATTAGGAGTTCACGACAAGTAAATACGAGCCTTTGCTCGCGTGGTGTGCGGCGATAATTTTACCCGTTATTGCTGAAAATTGAATTTGGGAGATATTAAAATGAACGAGAGTCAGGCCGGTCCGAATAATTTGCTGGATACAACCGATTGTCTTGAAGCGGTTGGAGTTTTCAAGGGATGGAAGAATTTCCTGTTCATAATCGTACTTTTATGTCTTTTGCTGCTGCAAGTGTCCTTTTGGCTTGTCGATACCGGCTGCATCGAGATCGACCGGCAGGCCCTCGGCGCCGAGCCGGCCGTTAAGAGCGATGTTGGCCAGGCCGATGAACCAAGCGCCGAACCTGTAATGGAAGAGGCAGAGGAAATCACCGAGCCTGTGCCTGAATCGGTGATGGAAGAACCTGTTGAACAGGCCCGGCCGGAAGAGATTGCTGAACCTCAGCAGCAAGCTGAGCAGGAAGAAACCGTTGAGCCCGAAGAATCTGCTGAGCCCGAGCAGGCAGTCGAGCCGGAAGAATCCGACCAGCCCGAAGAACCTGTCGAGACGGAGCAGGTAGATGAACCGGAAGAAATGGATGAGCCCGAAGAAGCAGTTGAGCCGAACGAGGTCGTCGAGCCAAATGAGGCTGACGAACCAAACGAACCCGCCGAAGAGGTATCCGGCATAATTGGACTTAACCTGCCGCTTGCTCTTGCGTGGCCTCCGACGGAATTATTATCCGGCGTAACGTTCGGACAATTGAGTTGGGTGATTCGCATTACTAACGCCGTGCTTATACTGACTGCTTCGCTTTACTGTTTGTCGTTACTCTTTAGCCTGAAAGTCTCGATGCTCGGCAGGCTCGGCGGCATCAACCATATAAGCAGGGCGTTCTTCCTGTCGCTGCTGATGCTAATCTTGCTGCTGCCGTGGCAGAGAATCTTCGGCAGTATGGTCCCCGGTGCGATATTTACTCCCGAAGAGCTGGTAAAGTGGACTTCCGCAGAGCACGGCGACATGCTCGACAAAGTTATTTACTATCTGCGCTTCAGCGGCTACTGGCTGTTGATATTGCTGCTGCTTATCCTCTCGCAGATTCGCAGTATCCGCTGGGGCAAGGCCATTCTCCGCCGGCTCGAGATTATCTAACGGCCTCCGCCGCGATTTGAGGGATGAAAATGGCGGATATCGAACGAATCGGTGTCTCACTCGATAAAGAGCTGCTTTCGACGTTTGACAAGCTTATCGCCGGACAGGGCTATAAGAGCCGGTCCGAGGCGATACGCGACCTTGTCCGGCGACAGCTCAGTGAAGAGCGGCTGGGTAATCCGAAAGCCAAAGCGGTGGCTGCCGTGTTTCTGGTTTACGACCATCACTCGACGAAGCTGAGCGAATCGCTGATAGAATTGCAGCATGCACATACTTTGAACTCGTCCCTGCAGGTGATTTCTTCTCTGCACGTCCACCTGGACGAGCACGATTGTCTGGAGGTGATAATACTGAGAGGCCGGATCGGCGAAATTAATAAAGTGGCGGAAAACATATTGAGTATGAAGGGCGTTAAATTAGGACGCACCAATATTATCGCAACTTGAGTTCTCTATGTATGTGTTTAGCCAGGGAAAACCATGCCCATCCGTGGCACGGGCTTTTAGCCCGTGAGAACACGGCCAAGCCTGCCCCGGGCATAGCCGAGGGGATGGCCGTGCCGCGTCGGGATGAGGCTGTCACCCCCTAAAAAAAGTGAAAATGAGTGGCAGCCTCGAAGCCTGTCCTGAGCGAAGTCGAAGGGCCGCAGGCTTTGGGGATGGCTGTTGTTGGCAAGGATTGACTAAGCACATATTCCTTAGTTGACGATTTATTGTTTTTCGTGTATAATTCCTTTTAATCTGATTCGATTAGTGAAAAATAAGTCGAAAACGGCAGGGCGATTAGCTCAGTTGGCTAGAGCGCACGGATCACACCCGTGAGGTCACAGGTTCGAATCCTGTATCGCCCAATTTT
>Ga0207752_1001076_pt1 | contig 12683 bp, 10 predicted proteins | sample Pon2CUnioCityCA_6_FD_187272 | JGI IMG/M metagenome (GOLD analysis project Ga0207752, IMG submission 187272) | Marine sediment microbial community from Union City, CA, USA - Pond 2C Sediment 2 (SPAdes) | ecosystem: Environmental > Aquatic > Marine > Intertidal zone > Salt pond sediment ... | reverse complement strand
CCCCGCCGGTACCGTGGTGCCCGTCGATTGTTCGGTTGTGGTCTTCGGCGGCGGCACACCCACCGGCGATTTCGGCTACAGTATCGTCCAGACCGCCTCCTCCGGCGCCCTGGGCTTCAACAACGGTGGGGACACCGTTACCCTGGCTGCTCCCGGCGGCGCCGTTATGGCCGCCTACAGCTACGGCAGCGAGGGCGGCAATAACCAGTCGTTAACCCGCGATCCGGACATTACCGGTCCTGAGCCGCTGGTGTTACATAGCACCGCCACCGGTTCGAACGGTGCCCTCTTCTCACCCGGCACGCGCATTGACGGCACCCGCTTCGGCGGCTGTCCGATTCCGGATGTTTGCGGCAACCCCGCAACCCTGATTCATGAGGTTCAAGGGGACGGCGCCGCCAGCCCCCTCCAGGGTCAGGTAGTCAGCATCGAAGGCGTTGTCGTCGGCGACTTCCAGTATGGAGATAGCGGTCCGGATGATGTATATGACACGGATCTCGACGGCTTCTACGTCCAGGAGGAAGACGCCGAGGCCGATGCCAATCCGCTCACCTCAGAAGGTGTCTTTGTCTTCGCCGAAAGTGCGCCGGACGTGAATATAGGCGACCACGTCCGCGTCAGCGGCGTTGTGGCCGAGTACAGCACCTCCGGCGGTTCGCTGATGACGGAAATCTCCAACGTCAGCCAGATCCAGATCTGTGGCGAAGCGGCCCTACCCGCCGTCACCGAGGTCACCCTGCCGGTCTCTGACGTCGACGACTTCGAGCGTTATGAGGGCATGTTGGTCACCTTCCCCCAGGAGCTGGTGATCGCCGAATACTTCAACTACGATCGCTTCGGCGAGATGGTCCTGGCCACGCCCACAGTCGCCGGCCGGCTCTTCCAGCCCACGAGCTACCTGGACGACACCGGCGATATCATCGCCGCGCTCGATCTCATCGCGCGCAGCCGCATCACCCTGGACGACGGCCGTTCGAGCCAGAATCCGGACCCGGCCATCCACCCCAACGGCGGCATCTTCACCACCGCCGATCCGGCGAATCGCTTCCGCGGCGGCGACATTGTCCAGAATGCCACCGGCGTCCTGGACGACACCTTTGGCCTCTATCGCATCCAGCCGGTCCAGGGCGCCGCTTACACCGAGGCCAATCCCCGCCCGGCAGCACCGGATGACGTCGGCGGCAGCCTGCAGGTCGCCAGCTTCAACGTCCTCAACTACTTCCTCACCCTGGACGACGGCGTCAACGACATCTGCGGGCCGGACCTGAACCTGGAATGCCGCGGCGCCGACACCCCCGAGGAGTTTGAGCGCCAGCGCACCAAGATCCTCAGCGCCCTGGCGACCATCGAAGCCGGCGTCTTTGGCCTGATTGAGATGGAGAACACCACCGGCGTCGAGCCCCTGGCGGACATCGTCGCCGGGCTCAACGACATGATGGGCGCCGGTACCTACGCCTATGTCGACACCGGCACCATCGGCACCGACGCCATCAAGGTGGGCATCATCTACCGCCCGGCAACGGTAACGCCTCTCGGTTCGTACGCCATCCTGGACTCGAGCGTCGATCCCCGCTTTGAAGACAACTACAACCGGCCGGTCCTCGCCCAGACCTTCCTCGACAACGAGAGCGGCGGCATCTTCACCGTCGCCGTCAACCACCTCAAGTCGAAAGGGTCGGCGTGTGAATTCGGTAACGACCCTTACCAGGGCAACTGCAACCTGACGCGCACCCTCGCAGCCCAGGCCATGGTCGACTGGCTGGCCACCGACCCCACCGGCAGCGGCGACACCGACTTCCTGATCACCGGCGACCTCAACGCCTACGACAAGGAAGATCCCATCGACGCCATTCTTGCCGGTCCCGACGACACCCTGGGCACCGCCGATGATTACGTCGACCTGGTCGCCCACTTTGAGGGCGAGTACGCCTACTCCTACGTCTTCGACGGCCAGTTAGGCTATCTCGACCACGCCCTGGCCAGCCCCGGCCTGGCCGGCGAGGTGACCGGCACCACCGTCTGGCACATCAATGCCGACGAACCGGACATCGTCGACTACGACATGACCTTTAAACAGGATGCGCAGGACGCCCTCTACGAGCCGAATCCCTACCGCGCCTCCGATCACGACCCGGTCATTGTCGGCCTCGACCTGCGGGTGCCGGACGCGCAGGTCACGGTCTCTCCCGACACCCTCTGGCCGCCAAACCACAAGTATGTGACGGTGGAAGCCAACGTGATCGGCGATCTGGCCAACGTCGCCCTGGTCTCAGTGATCTCCGATGAACCGGACGCCGGCCTGGACGACGAGGACCTGCCCAACGATATCGTCATCCTCGGCGATTACACCTTCGACCTGCGCGCCGAGCGCTACGACGAAGGAGACGGCCGGACCTACACCATCACTTACTTCGTCACCGGCTATCAGGGCGACAGCACCTTTGTCTGGGCCACGGTGTTAGTCCCCCACGACCGGCGAACAGAGTAACACGTTAACCTCACGCGACCACCCCGGCCGGTCCCAGGACCGGCCGGGGTTCTTTCTTTGGAACGCAGATCTGACTCATCTTCCTGATTCTGTTCCCCAATCTCCAATCCCCAATCCCCGATCCCCAATCCCTACTCCCTACTCCCCGCCTCAGGTACAATACCTCCATGGAAAATTCTCTACTGATTTACGGTGCGTACGGGTATACGGGAAAACTGATTGCCGAACACGCGGTGGAACAGGGGCTGGCGCCGGTGCTGGCCGGGCGCGACGGGGAAAAGGTGCGAGCGCTGGCCGGCCGGCTGGGCCTGGAAGCACGCGTCTTTACCCTGGACAATGTCGAGGAGGTGGCCCGGCAACTGGCAGGGATGCATTGTGTAATTCACGCCGCCGGCCCCTTTTCGGCCACGGCCCGGCCGGTGCTGGAAGCCTGCCTGGCCACCGGCGTCCACTACCTGGACATCACCGGCGAGATTGCCGTCTTTGAGCTGGCCGCCCGTCTTGACGAACGGGCCAGGGCCGCCAACGTGATGCTCCTGCCGGGAACCGGCTTTGACGTCGTGCCCAGCGATTGCCTCGTCGCGTACACGGCCGGACAGGTGACCAATCCGGTGAGCGTCCACCTGGGAATCATGGGGCTGGGCACTGCTTCCCGGGGAACGATGAAGACGATGGTCGAGAATGCGGACCGGCCGACCGCGGTCCGGCGCAACGGCCGGATAGTGACCCGGCCGCCCGGCAGCCTCTACCGCTTCTTCGACTTCGGTCGCGGCAACCGGCGCACCGTGGCCATCGGCTGGGGCGACGTCTCCACCGCCTACTACTCCACCGGCATCCCCAACATCACCGTTTACTTCCCCGCCAGGGGATATAGCACCCTGTTGCGGGCCAGCCGGCTGCTGGGGCCGTTGCTGCGCACGGCGCCGGCCCAGGCGCTGCTCAAGCGCCTGGTGGAAATGCAGCCCCCCGGCCCGGATGAGGAGACCCTCGGGAAAGGACGTTCCTTCCTCGTCGCCCAGGTCGAAGATGCCACCGGCGAGCGGGCCGAAGCCCGGCTGGAAACACCCAACGGCTACACCCTGACCTACCTTGCCGCCGTCGACATCGCCCGCCGCGTCCTCGACGGCGACTGGCAACCCGGCTTCCAGACCCCGTCCCTGGCCTACGGCTCCGAGTACGTCCTGTCCCTGCCCGGCTGCCACCTCGCCGGTGACGGCGAACCACTCCCCTCGTAGGAGAGAAAGAATGAAACAAACTCAGACAACCCTTGATGTAATCTATGAAAACTGGGGAGAATACAACGACAAGCTGCGGAATGCCATCGCCCCGTTGGCCCCTGAGCAACTCAAGCTGCAACCCGCGCCGGGCATGTGGCCCATTCAGCAAATGGTGCAGCACATCGTCGGCGTCAGGGCCGGGTGGTTCAGCGGCACGCTGCAAGAGGAAGATGCAACGATGGCCGCCTACATGGAGTGGGGCCAACCTGAATCACCACCCCGCACGCCTGCCGAATTAGCGCGCGGTCTCGACGAGACCTGGGCCTTCGTCGAAGCCCGCTTGCAACGCTGGTCTCCCGAGGACTGTACCCGGACCTTTCCTGATGAGTACGATGGTGAGGTGTGGCAGGTCTCGCGCAGTTGGGTAATCTATCATGTGCTGGAACACGATCTCCATCACGGTGGAGAGATTTCGACGATCCTCAGTATGCACGGCGTGAAAGGGGTTGATATTTAGAGTGGCGCTTTGTGCGCCGTAGCTTACCAATCATGGACCATCGCCCATAGGCTCCGTCATCTGCCAATGGATAAACTGATCGCACAAGCCCTGACCGGTGCCCACACCCCCGGCGCCGCCGTGGCTCTCATCGTCGACGGCCGGCCCTGGTTGGAGCAGGGTGCCGGCTACCGGGATCTGGCACAAACCGAACCGCTGCCGGTCGATGCCCGCTTCTACCTCTACAGCATCACCAAGACCCTGATCGCCATTGCCGTTTTGCAGTTGGTGGAACAGGGGCCGCTCACCCTGGACGACCCGCTCCGGGAGCATTTGCCGGCCGTTCCGCTTGAGGAGCGGGTCAGCGTGCGCCAGTTGCTGCAACACACCGGCGGCCTGCCCGATTACGGCGGCCTGCAAAACTATACCGAGGCAGTCCGGCAGCACCCCGGCACGCCCTGGACCGAAAAGGAATTCCTGGCGCACACCCTATCCGGCGGCCTCCACTTTCCGCCGGGAACCGGCTGGTCCTACTCCAACATAGGCTACCTGCTCCTGAAGCAGCTCATCCGGCGGCTGACCGGCCGCTCCCTGCAATGGGCCCTGCACGAGCATCTCTTTGCGCCCCTGGGCCTGTCCCACACCTTCGTCGCCGGATCCCCGGCCGATTCCGACGAGCTGACGCCCGGCTATAGCGCTTTCTTCAACGACGAAGAGCGGCTGGAAGAGATCAGCGGTCGCTACCATCCCGGCTGGGTCTCCCACGGGGTCGTCATCTCCACCGCGCCGGAGACCGCCCGGCTGTTCCACGCCCTCTTCGCCGGGCACCTGCTGCCGCCGCACCTCCTGGCGCAAATGGTGGTGCCGGTGCCCGTACCGGTCACCCACCCCCTCTTCGTCCGGCCGTCATACGGCCTGGGCCTGATGCTCGACCCCGACTCCCCTTACGGGCTGATCGCCGGTCACGGCGGTGGCGGACCTGGCTACGACACCGCCGCCCTCCACTTCGCTGACGTTGGCGGACGTGAAGTCGTCGCCGTCGTCCTCGCCAACGCCGGCCGGCCGCTGGCCATGGATCTCGCCTTTCGCCTGGTCGAGCAACTCGAAAGCGGCCTGTAACCGGGGATTATGAAAGCCCCAGAGGAGAAAGGGATTCTCAAATCCCGGCTGCTCTCACCAAACCCATCACCTGGAAAAACGGCCTTTGGCAAACCCCGGCAAACGCCACACCCTGCGTTGGCGCCCCATTCCCCAATCCCCTATAATCCCGCTGTCCAGACCACCCCAATCGAGGAGGTAATCCCATGAATATCGCCCTATGGATCGTCCAGATCCTGTTAGCCGCCGTCTTTCTTCTGAGCGGCGTGCTGAAACTCAGGCTACCCCGCGAAACGCAAATTGAGCGGGCGCCTTACGTAGAGGATTTTTCGCAGGGAACAATTCGCATCATTGGCATTCTGGAAATCCTGGGCGGCATCGGCCTGCTGCTACCGGCCCTGACCGGGATTCTACCCTGGTTGACGCCGCTGGCTGCCGTCGGGCTGGTGTTGACCATGCTTGGCGCCGTCATCACCCACGCCCGCCGCGACGAATTCCCGATAATTGTGGCCAATCTTATTCTCTTAGCGATGGCCGCGTTCGTAGCCTATGGTCGCTTCGTCACCCACCCCCTGTAGTCCGTCGCCCATTACCGCCAGACGGCTGCCGGCCTCTGTATCACGATTTGTGAAATCGTGCCCGGGCCGGTGCAGTCGCCAGACGATTTGCCCAATCATTTTCCGGCTCAAATGAGACACACCCATTGCCCCCTCGATGCTGCCCCTAACCCGCAGCCTCCTCCGGTTCCCAGGTGTAGACGGTCACTTCAGAGATGGGATAAAATCCTACCTGCTCCAGCAGCGGCCGGCTCATCGGGCTCGCTTCCGTATCCACGTAATCCATCCCCCGCCCTTGCGCCAACAGCAGGCGCTCGCGCAACAGCGCCCGGTAGAGACCCCGGCGGCGATAGGCCGGCAGCGTGGCCGCGCTACCCAGGCTGGCCAGGCCCAGCTCGGGAGTGAGCGTAAGCTGGGCAGTCGCCGCCGGCTCGCCGTCCACCGCCACCAGGTAGACGAACACCGCCTCCGGCCGTTCCCGCGCCTGCTCTTGCAACCGCCGGGTCATGGTGTCTACATCCCCACCCCATGTCTGCGCCCGAATGGCCGCGACCGCCGCCAGCTCCGCCGCCGTACTCGCCCGCCGCACCGCCACGCCGCCCTCCGGCAACGAGACCTCGGCCATGGGTAATAGCAATGCCGTCGCCGGTTCGTCGGGCAGGAAGCCGTGACCGCGCAGCCGTTTGCCCAGGTCGTCCGGCCGGTCGTGCGTGTAGACGAGCCACTCGACCGGCGCCGCGCGACGGCGAGAGGTGTCGATCTGGGCGCGAATGGCCGCCCCGGCCGTCGCCGGCTCCAGGCAGGCGTAGACGATGGTCCCGGCCCCCTCCGCCGTCAGGTGGCGGACGATAGTCACGCCCTCGCCGCGAACCTCTTCCCGGGCCAGCCCGTACAGGCGAGCCCGGCGGCGAAAATCGTCGTACACATGGAGAAGCTCTTTGCGCATCACGATGGTATAATTGTAACCTGGCTCGCCGGCCAATGCATCTGGAGGGAGGACACAAAAATGGAACTGGCCGAGATACAAGGGAACCGGACGTGGCAATATGCCGCCTACCTTTTACTCTTCCTCGTGGCGCTCACCTTAACCGCCATCTTACTTCCGTCGTCGGTTGAACACTTTCGTCGCTTCTACGGCGGAACGAACGCGATTCTCGTAACCGTATTGGCGGCCGTTGCTGGCGGGCTCGCGTTGTGGGGGATGGAGGCAAATTATGATTTCGTGATTTTCGGCGGGCGGGCAACGCTTCGCGGAATGGCGCTGTCCGCCGTCCTGGCGACCGTGCTGGCGGTGGCGATTATTATCGCCGATTTCATCATTCGCTATCCGGAGGACCTGAACGTGCCGGTTCCCCAGGCGCTCCTGTTCTACCCGGCCATCGGTTTCGTCGCCGAGCTTCTGTTCCACATCGTACCCCTGGCCATCTTGCTCCTCCTCCTGAGCCCGCTGAGCGGGTCGTTCGGAAAAGAGCGCGTCATCTGGCTGGCCATCCTGCTGGTAGCTGCGCTGGAGCCGACCTTCCAGGTACTATTCGAAGGCGAGCCGCTAACGTGGGGAGATGCTTACACCTGGATCCACGTTTTCGCCATCGCCTTTCTCCAACTGTACGTGTTCCGGCGGTTCGATTTCGTCTCGATGTACGCCTTTCGTCTGTTCTATTATGCCTACTGGCACATCCTGTGGGGCGCACTCCGCCTGGAGGTCCTGTTCTGACGAGCGGGTCCGGCTCGGCGCACCGGGCGGGGCGGCGTGACGGTTCCAGAGGCACTATCTGCCTTTTCCTCTTCCCCCGGCGTGGCCGGCGGAAAGCCGGGCAACAGAAACGTCGCCGTGGCGCGAGCTGCAATTCTAATTGCTGCGGTCGAATTGTGACCACGGCGAAAATAGGATAAGCTTGTAACGTACCTCTTGTGCGAACGTTACAAAGAGGGGGCCAACACAAGCCTTTCGATCCTTTACACATTCAAGCAAACACACACAGCATAAAGGAGGATATGATGGCAAGGAATTTAGTACTTGTACTGGGGCTGATCACCCTGATCGCCCTGGCGGGAGCAGCAGATGCACCGGCAGCCGCCCCGCTGCCGTCCCGGGCCGGGAGTGCCCTGGTCGAAACGGTCACCATGGTCGGCGAGGCAACAGCCGGCGCCGGCACCTTTGGCGTGGAGCGCGTGCTCTGCCCGTCCGGCATGGTGGCCCTGGGCGGCGGGGTTGACATGGATAACGTGTTAACCATGAACGTCACCTCGTCCGCGCCGGTCTTTGACGCGGATCAGGCCCGCCTCATCTCCCAGCCCACCGGCACCAACCCCGCCCCCATCGGCTGGCAGGCCACCGCCCTCAACGAGGCCGGGTCGACCCAGAGCTTCAAAGTGGGCGTCATCTGTGCCCCCCTGTCCAACGCCAGCACCGTCGTCGGTGCCGATACCGCCGGCGCCGGCAGCTTCGGCGTCGAGCGCGTCCTTTGCCCCGTGGGCACCGTTGCCGTCGGCGGCGGCGTGGACATGGACAACGTCCTCACCATGGCCGTGAGCTCCTCGGCCCCCACCTTTGACGCCGGCCAGGCACGCCTCATCTCCCAGCCCGCCGGCATCAACCCCGCTCCCGTCGGCTGGCAGGCCTCCGCCCTCAACAACGCCGGGTCGACCCAGGGCTTCAAAGTGGGCGTCATCTGCGCCCCGCTGCCCAACGCCAGCACCGTCGTCGGCGCCGATACCGCCGGCGCCGGCAGCTTCGGCGTCGAGCGCGTCCTCTGCCCGGCCGGGACCATTGCCGTCGGCGGCGGCGTGGACATGGACAACGTGCTCACCATGGCCGTGAGCTCCTCGGCCCCGACCTTTGACGCCGACCAGGCCCGCCTCATCTCCCAGCCCACCGGCACCAACCCCGCCCCCATCGGCTGGCAGGCCTCCGCCCTCAACAACGCCGGGTCGACCCAGGGCTTCAAGGTGGGCGTCATCTGCGCCGCACCAGACGCCCTCATCTTCCTGCCTTTCACCACCAGATAGCAAAAAAGGGAGGTGCCCTGCCGGCGGCACCTCCCCCACGGTGCGTGACAGAGCTGGCCGCTGGCGCGAACCCTAAGCGCCCGCTACCCGGGCCGCAATCTCCTCGCCGATATACACCGCCCCTTCCAGGTAACCGCCCCCCACCGGCGACACCTCCGTGCTGGCCCAGTGTAGCCGGCCGTTCAATTGTGCCGCCCGCAGCAACGGCGAACCGTACTCCGGGTGCTCGATTTCCGCAATCGGCTCCCCTCTGCTCGTGAACGGTTCCCGGCGCCAGTTGCACTCCACGTAATCCAGCAGATCCATTGCCTGCTCGCCAAAGATTCGGGTCGCCTGGGCCACCACCTGCTGCCGCCGCTCCTTGCGGGACAGATCGCGCGCCTCGCTCTGGTTGCCCAGCCAGCCAAAGAGGGCACCGGCCGGTTCCCCCGGCGGGCTGGCATCGTGAAACTGGCCCACCGGACCCACGTAACTCACCGTCAGCCCCGACAACCCGGCTGCCCGCCAGAAAGGCTGCTCGTACACCAGCCCCACCTTCATCGCCTGGCCCATCCACGTTTGCGTCTCCTGCATCGCCAGCACCACGGGCAGCGGCAACGGCGGCTCGTAATCCAGGGTAGCCGCCAGCCGCGGGGGCAGGGTGACCAGCACCTGCCGCGCCCGGTAGCTGGTTTCCGGTCCCGTCGTCACCAGCAGGCCATCGGCATTCTCCTCGATGCGCCGCACCACCTGCCCGTAGGCGATCAGGCCCGGACCCAGCTCCTGGAGCAAGCGCCGGATCAGCAGGTGCATACCCCCATTAATCCGGTAAGCGGGTTCCTGTTCCCAGTCGGGGTGGAAACGGCGCGCGGGCGCGCCCATACCCTGGTCGAAGAGCGCCGCGCCGGTGGTGTATTGGGGAAAAGTCGAGAGGGCCAGCCGGTGGAGCAAACTCTGCACGTGCGCCTGGTGAGGCCAGACCCAGGTCGGGCCCAGGTCGATGCGCACGCCGGACACGGCCGTGGGCGCCGTCAGGATCCGCCCGCCCGCCCGCGCCCGCGCTTCCAGGATCAGCAACCGGATACCCGGCGCGCGCTGCTGCAGCGTCAGGGCCGCGACCAGCCCCGACAGCCCCGCCCCCACAATAATCACGTCATACGCCGGCCTGTTGGTCATTGCTCCCCTATTTTACTACCGGCCGGGCAGAGTGTACAAGCACCGCGCGCCACCTGCCCGGGTAATCGCATTCACTCCGTTGCCCGCCGCGGCAATGTCTCCCGCATCGTCGTCGCCACAATGATCCCTGACAGGAAAGTAAGGGCCCCGATGGCGGCAATCGCCACCTCCATCCCCAGGGCATCGGCCAGGATGCCCGAGGCCAGCGCCCCCACGGCATAGCCGCCGTCCCGCCAGAGGCGGTAGACGCCGACGGCCGAACCGCGCCAGGTGGGATGGGCCACGTCGGAGATGGCCGCCAGCAAGGTCGGATAGACCATGGCCGTGCCCAGACCCAGGAGGACGACGCCGCCCAACCAGAAGGGGAAGGCGCCACCCCAGACCAATGACGCAATGCCCAGCGCCTGCACCCACATGCCGCCGGCGATCAGCCCTTTGCGGCCGGTGCGGTCGCTCAGCGCCCCGGTGAAGAGCTGGGCCACGCCCCACACCCCCGGATAGGTGGCCGCCAGCAGGCCAATCCGCTCCACCGGCAGACCGAAGCCCGCCAGGAAGAGGGGCAGGAGCCCCCAGACCATCCCGTCGTTGAGGTTGTTGACCATCCCCGCCTGGCTGGCGGAGAAAAGCGTCTTATCCTTCCAACTGGTCAGCAGCAGCACTTCGGCAAACGACGCATTCTCATCCCCCGCTGTGCCCTCGCCCCCGCCAAGCTGCGCCTCGAGCTCGGCAAAGGGCTTAGTTTCACGGACGAAGAAGAGCGAGAAGAAAAGGCCCAGCAGCGCCAGCGCCACGCCGGGCAGAAACGGCGCCGGGCGCAACCCGTAAGCGGCTGCCAGGTACCCGCTGCCCAGAGCAGCCAGCGACACGGCGAGGTAACCGGCAAATTCATTAAGGCCCATCGCCAGCCCGCGCTGTTTCGGCCCGACGAGGTCGATCTTCATAATCACCGTCGTCGACCAGCAGAGCCCCTGGTTGATGCCCAGCAGCACGTTGGCAAAGACGATCCAGCCCCAACTGGGGGCGAAGATAATCAGGAGCGGTACGGGGATGCCTACCAGCCAACCGGCTATCAGAATCCGCTTGCGCCCCCAGCGGTCGCCCAGGCGCCCGGCGAAGAGGTTAGCCACCGCTTTGACCAGGCCAAAAGTGACGATGAACGAGAGAACGGCCGCGCGCGAAACAAGGCCGAATTCTTCCTCGGCGATGAGAGGAACGACGGTGCGCTCCAGCCCGACCATGGCACCGACGAAGGCGTTGACCACAATCAGCACGGTAAATTGTTGCCAGTTGGCGCGAAGGCCCAGACGGATCCGTTCAGTCACGTTGTTTATTCCTCCACTCAATTCACCGCGCAGCGGTTGGCGCCGGCTTCCAGATCGGTTACGTCACCCTCGGGCCAGCCGGCTTCTTCATTCAGCGAGACGATGCGGCTGTGGTTAGGGGGCGCCGGCGGCAGATGGGCCAGAAGTGAGCGAACGAACTCGGTTTCCGTCTGTCTTAAACGTGCGACCCTTTTCTGCACCTCCCCCAGCGTGGCCACGAGGGGGACGCCGTCGAAAGGGATAGGCTCGGCTGCATGGCCGGGCAAAACCAGCACGCCGTCCGGAAGGGCCTGGAGTCGTTGCAGCGAGCCGTAGAGCATCCGCGCCCGCTGCTCGGCCTGTTCAGGATCGGCCTCCAGATCCGGCCTTCCGACGCCGTCGAGGAAGAGCGTGTCACCCGTAAAGAGGGCCTGCGCGTCGGGCACGCCTGCTGGACGAAGTAGGTAACCAGCGCTCTCCTCGGTATGGCCCGGCGTCGCCAGCACTTCCAGCCGGGCCTCCCCAACGGCCAGCACGTCACCATCGCGTACGGGCGTGAAATCGCTGGCCCGCCGGTTGTCTGGCAAATATAGGGTAGCGCCCGTCAACCCGGCCAGCGGCCGGCTGCGCGAGAGATGGTCGGCGTGAATGTGCGTGTCGATGACCGTGGTAATGCGCCAGCCGCGTTGCTGCGCCAGGGTCAGATAGACCTCCGGCGGCAGCGACGCGTCCACGACCAGCGCTTCCTCGCCGGAGCCAATGAGGTAAGAGAGGCAACCTTTCCCCGTCCGCCGCAACTGCAGCACCTGGGGCTTGCTCTCTGGCAAGGGCACCTCGGCGCTGTTCCACGCCAGGCTCCACGCTTTCATGCCGCCTGCCAGCGATTGCGCCTGATAGCCGTGCTGTCGCAGTTGTCTCGCCGCCGTCAGGCTGGTGACGCCCACGCCACAAAGGGTGACGATCGGGCTATCCGCCGGCAGCTCCACCCCGGACAAGGCCGCAGCGTCGCCGGCTTTGAGCGCGGCGTAGGCGTCGACGTGCACGCTCCCGGGAATGCGCCACTCGGCCCACTCCTCTTCGGGGCGCACGTCCAGGATGGTGACCGGCTGCCCCTGCTCCAGCATGTCGCGCAGCGCGCTCACGCTTACAGTTTCCGAAAGTTCTGTTGTCGGCATCGTATCCACTCTCCTTTCACAAGATTGAAGTCTCAGTCAGTTGGACGGCGGCGTGATCGGGCCGCGTCTCTGACCGTGCCCGCGGTGAGGGCCGCGTCTCCGACCGTGCCCGCGGTGATCGGGCCGCGTCTCTGACCGTGCCCGCGGTGATCGGGCCGCGTCTCCGACCGTGCCCGCGGTGATCGGG
>Ga0207752_1001075_pt1 | contig 12686 bp, 2 predicted proteins | sample Pon2CUnioCityCA_6_FD_187272 | JGI IMG/M metagenome (GOLD analysis project Ga0207752, IMG submission 187272) | Marine sediment microbial community from Union City, CA, USA - Pond 2C Sediment 2 (SPAdes) | ecosystem: Environmental > Aquatic > Marine > Intertidal zone > Salt pond sediment ... | reverse complement strand
CGAGAACGTGGCTTCAAGACGGATCCACGCGCCAGCACGTCGCTCCATCTTCGGAGGAGAAGGTGCATCTGTGGAAAGCGCTGTAGGTCGTACCGTCGGCGTGGCCGTTCGCCGAGGCGGCAAGGCATACGAGGGAGCGACACGCATCGCTAGCGCGAGGGATAATATCGCCGCGCCCAACAACACAAGCGCCAGATACCAACATGTACACCGTCTAATTTCCATATTTTTCTCCCAGTATCAATGAGACTATTGACGTCGGCGCGGCAACCCGGTGGCCTGGAGTAATCTCCAACCTCGCTCATTCAGACGATGTGCCGTCGTATCAGCGCCCACTGTCGTCTCTGCGATGTTATTGTAATCCCATTCCATAATTTCGTGACCTTCCAATACACCGCCGTAGGCCGGATCGCCCGCCGAATCAACCTGGGCGTATACCGGTGCATCCTCCACCAATGGCCAGTTCACATTACTCTCACTTGGCCAGTAGAAGGCATCGCCCACGGTCAGCGTGAGTGCGTCGCCGGGAAGCATTGGCAGCGCATCTTGCGTGACACCCCATACCAGCCCCTGATCGCCCACGTTTTGCCACATCTGGTTGACGCGCGTTGGAGGTGTAGCGGGATTGATGTAGACATCCACCCAGAACTCATCCTCAACCGGCGTATCTCTAACATTCTCAATCACGACCTGGACTTGATTGGGCGCCGCCACAAGCTCCTTGACGACCAGGTCCGGCGCCCCGACGTATTTCTTCATCACCACCGGCAAGTAGATTGCGCTGGATGTGACACCTCGCACTGCCATACTCGCACTGCTGCTGTTGTTGCTGGAATCCTTATCAGCAGCGGCGGCGATGACAGCAGTGTTGATGAATGTGCTGCTCGCTGCCAGCGAATCGGAGAGCACACCGCTGATAGTGATGACGCCGCCCACTCCAGGGGCCAAGTCGCCTACATCCCACACGTAGCGAGCACCGCCGCGCAGCGTGAGGGCGACATCGCTTGTACTGAGAACACTAGTCTGGGTCACACTGATAGGAATGTCGTCGGTGATGACCACACCCGTCGCCGTGCCTCTGCCGGTGTTGGAGAACGTGAGCGTATACATTATGGGGTCGCCAGGTGCAGCGCTCGTGGGCGCTGCCGACTTGGCGATCTCCACATCCACCAATGATGGCGCCACAGTAAAGATCGCTTCAGCCTCACCCGCCTGCAGCGTGCCGCTGAACACGGCGGTGTTGGTCACAATATCGCTGTAGCTGCCGGTGTGGGTGACAGCCCACGTCCATGTAAGCGCGTGCCCGGCAGTGAGTGTGCCGTTCCAGGTGATAATGCTGCCAGCAGCGCCGTCGCCAGCGCGCAACGTACCCGTCGGCGAGACGACCCATCCGGCAAATGTCACCGGCTGCGCGGACAGCGTGTCAGTAAAGATGACATTGGTATCGCTCATGGCGCCGGTGTTGCTCAAGACGACGGTGTAAGTGACAGCGCTATGAAGGGGTGCGTCGGTCGTCGGTGTCACAGTTTTAGAAAGTGTCAGATGGGGCAGTTTCGGCTCGACGGTGAAGGTCGCGTCGGCCTCACCTATTTGACACGTGCCGCTGAACGCAGCGGTGTTGGTCACCCTGTCGCCATAATCGCCAGTGTGGGTGACGGCCCACGTCCAGGTGAGCGCGTGTCCGGCAGTGAGTGTGCCGTTCCAGGTGATAACGCTGCCAGCAGCGCCGTCGCCGGCGCGCAGCGTGCCCGTCGGCGAGACGACCCACCTGGCAAATGTCACCGGCTGCGCGGACAGCGTATCAGTAAAGATGACATTGGTATCGCTCATGGCGCCGGTGTTGCTGAGGACAATGGTATAAGTGACGGCGCTGTGAAGGGGCGCATCGGTCGTCGGTGTCACAGTTTTGGAAAGAGCCAGATTGGGCGGTTCCGGCTCGACGGTGAAAGCAGCTTCAGCTTCACCAGTTTGCAGCGTGCTGCTGAACTCGGCAGTGTTGATGACCACGTCGCCATAGTCGCCGGTATGGGTCACGCCCCACGTCCAGGTGAGGGCATGTCCAGCGGTGAGCACGCCGCTCCAGGTGATCTCGCCGTTGGCAGGGGCAAGCACCGTACCCGTCGGCGAGACGACCCAGGTGGCGAAGTTTGTGCTGGTCGGGATGGTGTCGGTGAGCAGGACAGTGTCGCTATACGCGCCGGCATTGGCGAGGAAGACGGTATAGGTGACGACGCCGCCATGGGCCACACTCTGCATAGCCTGGGTAGCGTTAGCGGCAGTGACAGTCTTGCGCAATCTGAGCGGAGGCAAAGCTTCATACGCTCCCATATCGACAATGGGAGCGGCGCCGTTACCGGTATCAGCCCTCAGCATATTCGTGAAACGGGCATTTCCATCCAGATCGGCAGTGATGCCGTCGAGTCCAGGGGCAGCGTTGTCTCCTGCGTCAATGGCCGGGGAATCGGTTTGCAGGCGGTAGTTGCCGGCGGTAGTGGGGGCTGCCGTGGCCGTGATGGGTGCGACGAACTGCGGGTCACCGGTGATGACGTGGAAGTAACTGGCGCTGCTTCCACCGTCATTGAAAATATGGACAGTTCCGGTCTGGATCAAGGTATAGCTAAGGACAGGAGTAGCATACTCATTGTACAGCTGCTCGCCGTCCTCGCCTGCCTCGTTGCCCCAGATAATGACGTTGACCAACGCCGGGCTGCTGAGACCGCCGTTGGAGCCATTGCTGTACATCCCGCCGCCGTCCTTGAGGCAAGCCTGGTTGGCGCTTAGGGTAACATTGGTCAGCGCTGGGCTGCTGATGCCGTCATTGTGACCATCGTTATATATCCCGCCGCCATCGTCGTTGACGGCCCGGTTGCCAGTGAAAGCGACGTTGGTCAACGTCGGGTTGCTGGCGCCGCCTTCGCCATCGTTGTACATCCCACCGCCGCGGCCGTAAGCCAGGTTGCCACTGAAGGCGACGTTGGTCAACGTTGGGTTGCTGACGCCGCCGCCATGGCCCTCGTTGTACATTCCCCCGCCGCGGCCGTCGGCCTGGTTGCCGCTGAAGGTGACGTTGGTCAATATCGGGTTGCACTCATGGCCGCCCCCTGCCCCGTCGCAGTACAGTCCCCCGCCATCGTCGTGCGGGTCGCTGCCATCCGCCTGCCCGGCGGTGATGATGAATCCGTCGATGACGGTCGTTTTCGTGATCGGCTCGTTAGTCACTCCATCCAGCCAGAGGAGATGGTCAGTGTTGTCGCCCCTCAAGTCGTCCGCCGTCTCGGCGATACCATTGCCATCAGCATCGATATCATCGCCGTCGATGTCACCACTGAGGATAGTCACGTTGGCCTCACAATCACGCTGATCGCGCGCATCTTCCCCTCCGGCAAATCCGCCGTAGAGCTGCACGTTGTTATGGCTGAGGGTGAAGGACTCGCTCTCGTCATCATCCGTGTGTCCCGCGCCCTCATCGGGATAATAAACGCCCTCGGCGACCCAGATTTCGTAATCGTGTGCGCCATGGGCATTGGCGCGATCCAGCGCGTCCTGAAGGTTGGCATAAGCCCTTGCCCAACTGAAGCCATCATGCACACTCCCAGAAGCGTCCGCGTCGATGTAGAGCACATCTGGCTCGTCGACGGCGAAGGCTGCGGCGTCCGTGCCTGCCTGCAACGCGCCGCTGAACTCGGCGGTGTTGGTCACACTGTCGCCGGAAAACCCGGTGTAGGTGACGACCCATGTCCAGGTGAGCGTGTGTCCGGCGGTGAGTGCGCCATTCCAGGTGATAACGCTGCCAGCAACGCCGGCGCGCAGCGTGCCCGTCGGCGAGACGACCCATCTGGCAAAGGTCACAGGCTGCGCGGACAGCGTATCGGTAAAGAGGAGATTGGTATCGCTCACAGCGCCGGTATTGCTGAGGAGGATGGTATAGGTAACGGCGCTCCGATAGGCTACCTCCTGCGTGGGCGCGACGGTCTTGTGCAACTCGAGCGTAGGCGATGCTTCATACGCGCCCATATCGACGATGGGGACGTCGCCGTGACCAGTATCGGCCCTCGGCATATCTATGAAACGGACGCTCTCATCCAGGTCAGTGGCAACGCTGCCGAGTCCAGGAGCAGTGTTGTCACCCGCGTCGATAGCTGAGGAGGTACACTTCAAGCGATAGTTGCCCATACTGGTGGGCGCAGCATAGGCCGTGACGGGGGCGACGAATTGCGGATCGCTGTTGAGAATACGATCGCCGTAGGTGACGGTGCTGTCATCGTCATTGTAGACGTCGTAGGCGCCATCCGAGATCAGGGTATAGTTGAGGATGAGGTCGGCGCTGACGTTGTATAATTGGTTGCCGTCTATATTTGAGCCTGACTCGTTGCCCCAGATAATGACGTTGACCAGCTCAGGATTGCTGTAGTCGTTATACATCCCGCCGCCGCCCCAAGGGGCCTTGTTGCCGCTTAAGGTGACGTTCGTCAATGCAGGGCTGCTGTCGCCGGAGCCGCCATTGAACATTCCGCCGCCAGAGTAAGCCTTGTTGCCGCTAAAGATAACGTTCGTCAGTGCAGGGCTGCTGTCGCCAGAGGAGAAACCATCGTTGTACATCCCGCCGCCGCGATGACCGGCCTGATTGCCTCTGAGGGCAACGTTGGCCAACGTCGGGTTGCTGGCGCCGTTGTCACAGCCATCATTGTACATCCCGCCGCCATAGTAGCCGGCCTGATTGCTGTTGAAGATGACGCGGGCCAACGTCGGGCTGCTGACGCCATCATTACGACCATCGTCGCACATTCCGCCGCCGTACCATTCAGCCCGGTTGCTGTTGAAAGCGACATTGGTCAGCACCGGGTTGCTGGCGCCACCCGCGCGGCCATCATTGTGCATCCCGCCGCCGCGGTCGTCGGCCCGGTTGCCGCTGAAAGTGATGTTGGTCAGTGTTGGGCTGCACTCATGGTCGCTGCCATACCCATCGCAGTACAGTCCTCCGCCATCGTTGTGCAGGTCGCTGCCATCCGCCTGCCCGGCGGTGATGGTGAAACCGTCGATGACGGTCGTTTCCGTGATCGGCTCGTTGGTCACGCCATCCAACCAGAGGAGGTGGTTGGCATTGCTGCCGGTGATCACGTCCCAGGCCTCGGCGATACCGTTGCCGTCGATGTCGGTATCGTTGGCGTCAATGTCGCCGCTTAGGATGGTCAGGTTGGCTTCCCAATCACGCTGGTCGCGCGCGCTTTCCCCTCCAGCAAAGCCGCCGTAGAGCTGCACGTTGTTGTGGCTGAGAGTGAAGGACTCATTCTCACTATCATCCGTATGTCCCGCACCCTCGTCGGGGTAGTAGATTCCCTCAGCCACCCAGATTTCGTAATCGTACACACCATGAGTATTGGCGCGATTCAGCGCGTCCTGGACGTTGGTGTAGGCCGTCGTCCAACTGAACCCATCGTGCGTATCGCCCGCGGCGTCGGTATCCACGTAGAGCACAGGCGGTTCCTCGACAGTAAAGATCGCGTCGTCAGCGCCCGTCTGCATCACGCCGGTGAACTCGGCCGTGTTGGTCACATTGTCGCCATAGTCGCCCGTGTGAGTGACAACCCACATCCAGGTGAGGGTGTGATCGGCGGGGATCGCACCATTCCAGGTGATAACGCTGCCAGCAGCGCCGTCATCGGTACGCAACGTGCCTGTCGGCGACACAACCCATCTGGCGAAAATGACAGACTGCGCGGACAGAGTATCGGCCATGAGGACATTGGTCTCACTCACCGGGCCGGTGTTGCTAAGAACGACAGTGTAGGTGACGGCGCCGTGATAGGGCGCGTCTATAATGGGCATGACGGATTTGTTGAGCGCCAACGGTTGGGCAAAGACATAGGCCGCACCTGCATCACTGTCGCCGCCGACATCATCTCCATATGCCCCGACCACGACAGCGTCGCCGTCGACGGCTATGGACCAACCGAAATTATCCCACTGCGCGCCGTCGGCGGCCGTCAGCTTGGCAGTATGGGTAATGTCGCGCCAGCCCTCCGTCGGCTTGCTAAAGATGTAGGCCGCGCCTGCGTCACTGTCGCCGCCTACATCATTTCCATAGGCCCCGATCACGATGGTGTCGCCGTCAATGGTTGTGGACCGGCCGAGGTTGTCCCACTCCGCACCGTCGGCAGCCGTCAGCCTGGCGGTATGGGTGATGTCACGCCAGCCGCCCGTCGGTTTGACGAAGACGTAGGCCGCGCCCTGGTTATTGTTGCTTCCGACATCGTCCCCATATGCCCCGACCACGACAGTGTCGCTGTAGATGTCCACGGATCGCCCAAGGTAGTCATACGCCGCGCCGTCGGCGGTCATCAGCCTGGCAGTGTGGGTTATGTCGCGCCAGCCGCCCGCTGGCTTGAGGAAGACATAGGCTGCCCCTTGATAGTCGTCATCCCCATACGCTCCGACCACGACAGTGTCGCCCTCAATGGCCACGGATGAGCCGAGCCAATCATCCGCCGCCCCATCGGCGGCTGTCAGCTTGGCAGTGTGGGTGATGTCACACCAGCCGTCTTCCGGCTTGACAAAGACATAGGCCGCGCCCAGATAGTCGTCGTCCCCATCCGCCCCGGCCACGATGGTTTCGCTGTAGATGTCCACGGAGGAACCCAGGTAGTCCCATTGCGCTCCATCGTCGGCGGTCAGCTTGGCAGTGTGGACGGGGTGTTCGGGCCAACCTCGCCACGGCTCGACAAAGACGTAGACTGCGCCCTGTCCGATCTCAGCATAACGCGCGCCGGCCACGACGGTTTCGCCCTCAATGGCCACGGAGGAACCAAGGCCATCTCCCGGCATGCCGTCGCTGGCTGTCAGCTTGGAGACTTGAGTAATTCTGCTCCAACTCGTGCCCGATTTGCGGAAGACATAGACTGCACCCGGGGTCGGAAACATCCCACCACTGGGCGCCCCGACCACGACAGTGTCGCCGTCGATGGCCACGGATGAGCCGAGGCAATCTCCCGCCGCGCCGTCGTCGGCCGTCAACTTGGCCGATTGCACCCAGGGGTCCACCGTGATGGGGTAGACGGCGCTGGCGTCGTCTACGCGAATTGCGAGTTGCGAATTGCGAATGGTGAGACGGGCGGGGAGGTCGCGGCCATTGGCGTCGTAAGCATGGAGGCCTGTGTAGCGGGCCACGGTCTGGCCCTCGGCGTCGGTCAACAGCAGGGTCGTGTCTCCGTCTGTTCGACTGTGTTTAACGCGGGCCAGCGTCGCTTTCAGGCTGCCGCGCGTGGTCAGTTCCAGAACCAGCTCGCCATCTCCATCTCCAGGGGGGTATGGAATAGTGAAGCCTTGCTCCAGGCCCCAGTTAGTATTGAGGTACCATTCAGTGAGGTCTGGGTAACGGTATTCCAGACGCGAGCCATTGGCGACCGGTGTGATTGCTGGCACAGGCTCAATCGCTCCTTCGCGGCCCATCCCGGTCAGAGACAACCCCCAGGTTTCACTGGCGATCTCGATCAGAGGGCCGGCGACACCAAAAGTCGTCGCCAGGCCGTGGGCGGCGTTTTCGGCCTGATAGCCGCTCCTGTTGGCCTGCACGTGGTAGCTGTCCGGCAGGTCGTCCGCCATAGCGCGGGCGAGAGCCGGGGCCAGGCCAGGCGGCAAGTCGTCGAACCCTTTCTCTCGCGAGTTTGAACTGGGCGCGTCGATAGGCGCGTCCGGCTCGAGCGCTATGGCATCCGTCATGGTAGAGAGTGTGGCGACAAACGTTGCCACGTTCAGCGCCGTCAGCAGGACCAAGCTCAGGGCCAGACCGATGATGAGCGATGTGAGTAAGCGTTTGATTCTCATTTGTGTTCCTTCTAATCCGGGATAGTCCTTCTGAAGTGTTGGTAGATGTGCGCTGCCTCTTGAAAGAGAGTTATTCCCGGAAAGAGATTCCGACCGCCAAATCCTTGCCCGCCCTTGGCCGTCTTTAACAGATCCGCTCAACAGAGGTTGGCGGCTGGTCACACAAAGTCCTAAAAAGCCGCCACTCTCCGAGGTTCACGTTTACCCTTGCCGTGCCCGGACCTACCGCATCACACAAGGCAAGTAAATCCGCCGCACTGTCCCGTAGAAAGCATTCACCATCAGGGTATCTGAAATAGGCTCGCCGGAGGTGGTCGTGAACGTGACTCCTCCCTGCTGCCAGCCAGCAGCAAGGGTGCTAGTCGCCACGGAGATGGTTGGTTGGACTGTGGTGTTGCTATTGGTTGGCGTGACGGTCAGCCATGCCTCGCTTGTCTCCGCTGTCCAATCCAAGGTACCCAAAGTAGAGAAACTTGCCGTTGCTTCCGGCGGCGCGGCGTTGGCTGGATCTACCATCAGCGTGAGCGTATCCGGCTGCACGCGGAATATTGGCTGCGCGACAACAGCTTGGAGCGTGTCGTGGGGCCGTTCTCCGGGATCGGGACGGTAATCGACCAGCGCCACGTAGTGTAGCTTCGACCAGTTCACGCCGGTCAGGTCAGGGGTTTGCAAGGTGTAGGTCATCGAAGTTCCTGGCGCCAGGTTGGAGACATCATCCGAGGCAACGGACCGGACGTAGTGGTCAGTGTTCACAACGTGTTCATCCTCATACACGATGCCCCATACTGTCGCATCGTTGATTGATGACAGAGTCACATCGCTGAGATTAGTCACCTGGATGGTAAAGTCGACACTATCACCAACACGCTGCCAATAGGCCTTGATCTCGGCCTGAGGGGGGCGGGCTAGCGAAGTGTCGATCATATCCCGGTACACGTCGCCATCAACAACGTTGTTGCTGAACTGGTTACCGCTGTCCACCATCACCAGTGGCAGGAAGACTGATCCACCTACCTGGTAAGCATCCCACCAGCGCTGCCTTCGCGCCACAAACTGTGAATCCGAAGAATCTATGTCGTATTCAATGAAAACGACCGGCTGCTCGGCGTACTCCGGCGCCAAGCCGTCTATCACCTCACCGGCAGAGTGACTTAGTCCGCAGCCTTGACGCATAAATGCCTCGAAGACGACCAATCGGGTCTGCTGCGGCGCTGCGTGGACAGCCGGCGTCCCACTGGCTGCCGGTGACTGAATCTGCACAGAACCAAACAACGCGGCGACGAAAATGAATATAGCGAATACTCGCACAAAGTAATGCATATGAACCTCCTCTGGAAGTCAATAATACTGCCATCTCTATGCTCTTTCCGAATAAGAATTTGATCAGTTAGTCCCTATCCTCCCCGCAAGATCACCGGCAGGTAGATCTTGTGCAAGGGCTTCACCACCGCCAACACCGGTCCGTCCTGGTTGTTCACCGTATTTGGATCCACGATGTCAGTGGGCGGCGCGATGCTCGCTGTGGTCTGCAACACATAGTCCTGGTCAAGCATATTCCGCGCCCTGGCCTGCACGGTGACGTTGGACAGGGCAGCGCTCGACACCTCTGGCAAGTTGCACGTGATGCTCTCCCCACCGTCCCAGGTGCAGCCCGGCCCGCTGGCCCAAGCGATGCTATCGGATGGGCTAAAGTTGAAGCTCAGAAGCGCCGAGGTGGGCGACTCCGGTCCGTAGTTAGTGATAGTTGCGGTGTAACTGATGAGGTCGCCAGCCATCACCTCGCTGCCATCCCATCCCAGCGCCAGGCCCACCGCCAGGTCGGCCTCGTCGACGATGGTATCGCCGGCGGTGAAGGTGACGGTGTAGGGAACATTCTCTAGCACGTAATGTGCCTCGTTGAAGGCCTCGTGGATCACCAGTTGGTACTCGGTGTCAGTGTAAAAGTACGGATGCGTCAGTTGTAGGCGCGTCTTTTCCAGATTCCAGGTAGGCGTCAGTGTCAGCGTCGGGGTGAGGGTCCATTTGAGCGAATCCTTATCCATCGCCTGGCTAAAGTCGACCATGATGGGCTGGTTGCGCGGCGCGTCCGTGGCGCCGTCGGCCGGGATGACCTGTTCGATGCGGTTGGGCAGCGACGGCAGGGTCAGGGCAAATGGCCCGGCCTGGGTGCTGTTGCCGGCCTGGTCTTCGGCCTCGACCCACAGCGCGTAGCGCCCGGCCACGTAAGGACTGGGGGACACAATGCGAAGCCAATCCCCGGCCTCCTGCGAGATCACCTCCCCGACATGACGACCGTCCGGCGTGGTCATCCGCACGCGCACGATGCTGACTGCGCCGCCATCGCTGACCGCGCCACTGAGGTAGAAGCGGTCTTCACTTACCAGGGCGTGGGTCACGGTGATCGCCGGCCCGACGACGTCTACCTGGTAGCTGAGGGTGGTCGTCAGGCTGCGCTCCCCGACGTTGTCGATGGCGGCCAACTCACGGGTCTGCTCCACGCCGTCCATGTCAGCGGTCACCGGCAGGTCGTAGTGCCATTCGCCGGGCGCGCCGTATTGTTCATTGGCCGACCTCACGGCCATCTGGCTGCGCAGGTAGGCTCCCCGGTTCGCCTGTTGCGTGTCGCACATTTCAAGTTCCCAGCCAGGGCCTGTGGGATGATATTTGAAATAGTTGAGTTCATTGTCCGTGCTGCGTACATTCTCATAGTAAGGCGGGGCTGTGTTATGATCGACGCCATCTTCCCATACCGGCAAAAGCGTGGCGTCGTCGAGTGTGACGTCATAATGCTGCACCAGCGGGCTGCTTGCGCCGGGCAACATTAGTAACTGGACATACCCATAAGAGTTGCGCAGCCTAACTCTCACGTCGCTGCGGTTCGGGTGTGAGATGACCAGGGTGACCCGCACGTCCGCTCGAGGGCCTTCCTCCAGGTCTTGATGATCCACTGTGACCATGCTGGGACATTGCGGCAGCCATAATCCATCACCCTCGGCGATGTGGTCGGAGGTAGAGGAATTGGTCGGCATGCCAAGGTTCCCAATGCGCGTGCAACCGTCGTCGCTGGCCGGATCGCAGACGTCGAGCGCCTTGATAAAATAGTCATCCTGGGCCGTGCCGCTCCACTGCGTCTCGTTCGGCCCGATCCAGCCATCGCTCAGCGCCGCCTGGGTCGCCGCGCTCAACATCACACTCGGCGGCGTGCTGTCAACAACACGTTGTTCCATCGTGTAATCGGATGGAATACCCGCGTTAAACCAGCCACTGGTGTGGCCGTGGATATCGGTGGCGCGGACGCGCAGCCCGACTTTTTCCCCGCTGGCGACCCCGGAGACGTTCACCGGGCAGGTCCATTGTCCATCCTCCGGCGTGGGATCAACACACGTGAACTCGGTTTGTTCAATCTCTAAGGTAATAGTCGGCACGCTGGATTGATCGCGCACGATCCCTTTGACCAGCACATCGCCGGTCCCGATGAGATTGACGACCGGATCTGGCTCTAGAATGCTGATGTACTCCGGAGCGCTCTGGTCGACCTTGTAATCCACGTATCGCCAATCCACCGGGTAGAGGTACTCCTCGCCCGTAGGGTTGCTGCTGTTGTCGTCCAAGACGACGACGCCCAACGTGGCCCAGTCCCCGCTGTGGAGCGCTGTGTCAATCACACCGCTCAGGGTCTGCGTGACCTGCCCGCCGACCGGGATGGTAATGGGGTCCGTTTGGGTGGCGCCGAGCATACGAAGAGCCCGCCAACCCTGGGCGCGTAAGGCTACCCCTGTGACGGCCCGCTTGCCAGTGTTGGCCAACCGTACCGTGACGCTCACGAGATGACCGTCCTCCAGTACAGAGGGGGTCTGGCCTTGTATGTGGGCCAGGTAAGGACGGATGTCCACCGCAACTGGAGCGGAGGCATCAATCTGCTGGGTACACGTCGGCAGATTTGGCTCCTCAAAACAGATCGGGTTCTGGATACCGCCCCACCCGGTCAGCCCGGCCAGGTAATCGGCCGCCAAGCTGGGCAGGCCATTGCCCAACAGGCTGTATTCCAATCCCAGTCCCGCGGTCTCCATCGAGACCTCGACCGGCGAGCCGCCTGCAAGGTCATCATCGCGGGGACAGACGCCATCGCCCAGGGAGGACCAGTAATACCTTTGGGTCAGGCCCCAGCCTTCCACCCCTGGCGCTTCCCCGGTAACCCATTGGCTGTTGATCGGGTTCGCGCTGGGCATGGCCGCCCACAGGCGCAGGCTGTCAACCTCTGTAGCGAAAGCCGCCAGCCCCAGGGATTGGGTGATAGGATGGGTGATGCTCAAGCTGGTGAAGGGGATGTAGAGATCCGTAGTGGCGGCGTCGGGGGTCACGTCAAAGTGATAAAGTACATCGCGGTCCAGCTGCCTCTCCCATTGATCGCCGGTATGATGCAACAAGCTGGTGCTGAATCTGCTGGTGCTACTGAGTTGTGTAGTGTTGGTAAATTGCACATGGATGGCCCAATCGGCCGCCATGCGATAGGTCGTGGTCTGCACACGGTAAGTGGGCAAATAGACGGTGTCGCCATCCACACCGAACGGATCATAGGCATGAATGTCGCCGCCGTCCCGCGTATCCAGGTAGATGAACAGATGGCCGTCGCGCTCCCAATCCGCGCCGCGCCATGTCATCCGCAGCCCATCGTGATCCCAGGCGGTGTAGAAATCCTGCGTCTGGCCTGTCCCGCCGGGCAGCATGTGGCCCTTCGGTCGGTCATCCTGCCCCAGGTGGTTGCACGAGGACTGCAGCCAGCCCTGGTAGGGCTGACCGCTGGCTTCGCCATCTCCCATATCGACGTAAACAGGGGTCAGGTCATCGTCAATGTACACCGGGCC
>Ga0207752_1001074_pt1 | contig 12689 bp, 10 predicted proteins | sample Pon2CUnioCityCA_6_FD_187272 | JGI IMG/M metagenome (GOLD analysis project Ga0207752, IMG submission 187272) | Marine sediment microbial community from Union City, CA, USA - Pond 2C Sediment 2 (SPAdes) | ecosystem: Environmental > Aquatic > Marine > Intertidal zone > Salt pond sediment ... | reverse complement strand
GGATTACCTGGCGGGGATAATCCGGAAGGGAATCGAGGCTGGGGATTTCCGGCCGGTCGATGCCCGCCGGTTTCAACCGCCATACCGGAGAATTTCTATTCTATGCCTCGCCCGGCGCTAAACGGGGCGGTACGTGGGCCCTGCTGGACAACGACAAGCTTATCTCAGGGGTCGATTACTCGGGCAAACCTCACAAGGTCGCCTACGATGCTAAAACCGGAAGGCGCCGGGGCGATGCTTTCGCCTGGTTCCCGGGAATAGACATGACCGTGACGCGCGACTCTTCATATATTGTAACCCGGGAAGGTGTATACGCAATCAACCGGACATTCTACAACGAAGCCGTGAGTAAAGCGGGAAGGCTGGCGAGGAATCGGCAAATATGGGAAGGCCAGCTTAATGAATTTAAGACAAAGCTAAGTTCCGCCGACGAGGCTACCCGCGAAAAGCTTAACAAGCGGATCGATGAATTGTCAAAGAAAACAGCCGAAGCAGCCCGGGAAGAAAGAAGACTGAAAGGTTCCAGCTTCCAGTGGCGCTACTCAGGAAGAGGGCTTCGTTCGGTGATACTCGCCGGAGATATCGTATATACAGGCGGTGAGGGTTTTGTCGTCGGAATTGACGCAAAAACCGGTAGGCAAGTATGGAAGACAGACGTAAACGGCGCCGCCGTCGGGCTTGCCGCCTCCGGCGGTTCTTTAGTCGTAAGCAGCGACGAAGGACCAATTTACTGCTTCGGCGAAACCGAAGTCGCATCGGCCAGAGAAATCAGGCCGCAAATAAAAACTAATCCTTATCCCAACGATTCGCTTAGCGAAACATACAAGGCCGCCGCGAAAAAAATCCTGGCCGAGAGCGGCGTAAAGAAAGGGTATGCCCTGGTCCTGGATTGCGGGCAGGGGCGCCTGGCATACGAATTAGCCAAAAGAACGGAGCTCAAAATAGTCGGCCTGGAAAAAGAGCCTTCAGAATTAGCAGCCGCCCGGAAGAATCTCGACGCCGCCGGCCTGCTGGGAAGCCGGGTTGTGGTCGAGCCCTGGGAAATAGAATCTCTGCCGGACTATTTCGCCAATCTGATCGTTTCCGATGGAATGATCTTTACGGGCGAAACGATAGGGACAGTAGAAGAGGGACAGCGTATCCTTCGTCCATGGGGAGGCACGGCGTGCCTGAGTTTACATCGAGACGGTCAGGTAACATGGAGAACGTACGTCCGGGGCCCGCTCGAGGGCGCCGGCGCCTGGACGCAGCAATACTGCGATCCTCAAAACACCGCCTGTTCCGGCGACGAGCTGGTCTACGGCCCGCTGGGGGTACTTTGGTTCGGAGAGCCCGGCCCGCAGGGGATGGTCGAGCGGCACGCATGCGCGCAGAGCCCCGTTTCGATGAACGGCCGGCTGTTTATGGAGGGCGAAGAAATCATCACGGCCGCTGACGCGTTCAACGGCACCCCCCTGTGGAAGAGGGAGATTCCCGGAGCGGTTCGCGTCAAAGTCAAAGCCGACTGCGGCAATCTGGTTGTCACGCAGGACGGCCTGTATGTGGCGGCCTACGACAAATGTTACAGGCTGGACCCGGAAACCGGCGCTACTATTCGCGAATATGAAATTCCGGCCTCATCAGACGGAAGCCGCCGCCGATGGGGTTATATCTCAGTCGTCGGCAATATTCTCTACGGCTCGGCAGCCAAAGCCATGAATGAGGACTATGGCGCTACCCTGAAGCAATTCGTGGAAAATGGAAAGTGGAAAAATATTGAAGATGTCCCCGCAAACTACAGAAGCCAGTACGAGAACTCCAAAAAGTCGTATCCCGATCCGATAAACCTGCGCAGGGCCGCCGAGAGGTCGGGCGCGTTGTACAGGACAATGACATCTTTTGGCAGGGGCGGAGAGTTCCTGCAGAAAAATGCGGTCACCGCCAATCTGATGACGTCTGACAAAGTCTTCGCTATGGACACCGATACGGGTGAGTTGCTCTGGCAGTGCGACGGCGAAAAAATTGCGAATATAACAATAGCAATCGGGGACGGCAAAATCTTCTTCGCCGACAGCGGAATATCGGAAAAACAAAAGAGCCGTGCATTGCAGAGGCGGAGAAGACTCACGAAGAAGGGTATTTACAAAGAAAGAGAAGGAGTCCTTGAAGAGCTCAGGGAGAAAAAAGAGTTCCTGGCTCAGAAACTGAAAGAGAATCCATCGTACAGACAGAAATCCCAGGTCCAATATCTCATCAACTCCCTGCAGGCAGAATTATTCCGGGAGGAGCATTCGGAAGGGACTCTGACGTACGACGACGCCGACGTTAGGATTGTTGTTGCGCTGGACGCCAAAACCGGCGAAGAATTGTGGAGACGCCCCGTCGATCTGACCGGCGGTTGCGGCGATAAAATGGGAGCTGCATATAGCAGCGGTTTGCTTTTGTTCTTCGGCAACCACGGCAACCACGATGCGTGGAGATTCAGGATGGGTGGTATGAAATGGCGGCGCATCACGGCGCTGTCTGCCGAAAACGGCAGTATGGCCTGGTCGCGAGCGCTGAACTACCGCACACGCCCGGTCATCGTTGCAGATAAAATAATCCTGGAGCCCCAGGCCTGCGATCTTCAAACGGGTGAGATTATCATGCGAGAGCATCCGATCACCGGCAAGCAAGTTCCCTGGGAATTCTTACGGCCGGGCCACACATGCGGCACGACCGCCGCCTCGGCAAAAGGCCTTTTCTACCGCTCGGCCTGCACGGCGTTTTACGACCTCGAGCAGGACAACGGAGTCACCATCTTCGGCGCCTACCGCCCGGGCTGTGCAATCAGTTTAATACCGGCCGGTGGTGTGCTGCTTAGCCAGGAGGCGGCGGCCGGATGCACGTGCTCGTACCCTGTCCGCTGCTCGATGGCGATGATCCGTAAGCCGGAAAGGGCTCAGCCCTGGACAGTTTATGTCACGCCCGGCGAGCTGACGCCCGTAAAGCGCTTCACCGTGAATTTCGGCGCGCCGGCAGATAAAAAAGATGACGAAGGAACCGTCTGGTTCAGCTATCCTAATCCCAAGACAAGTTCATATACCCACTTTCCCAACTACGGCGTCAAATTCGACCTGCATGCCAAAACATTGCCCTCAATGGGGTATTTCTGCCACGACTTCAAAGGTGTTGATATTGCCGGTACCGACAAACCCTGGCTGTTTACATCCGGTTGCCGGGGACTGATGCGCTGCGAAGTGCCCCTCGCCGATGATGCCGCCTCAGTAAGTTCCGCCCTATATACCGTCCGTCTCGGGTTCAACGCTCTGCCGGAAGACCGCAAGGGCCGGCGGGTCTTTGATATCAAACTCCAGGACAAGGTAGTTCTGGAAAACTTCGATATCCTGGCGACGGCGGGAAAGGCCAACAGGGCGGTTGTCAAAGAGTTCAACGGCATCAGGGCCGGAAGTGCTATGGTCCTTGAGCTGCTTGCCAAATCGGCTAATCCGAATATCGACCAGGCCCCGATTATCAACTTCATCGAGGTCATCAGAGAAGATTCGAGGCAAGTCGCCGGAATCCCCGCGGGCGGCGCGCAATAGAACCAAACCAAGCGCCGGCTGTCAAACATTTTTAAAATTCCTTAATTCTACGGGTTTCGACCCGTAGATGAAATTATCCGACTAAGTTGGAGGGGCACAGCCCGAAGCAGCAATGCCACGGATTTTAACCCGTGGTTGTTTACTGCTGTTCAGTATAAACCGGTGCGTAAAAAACTTGCACTCCTTGATTTTTTGTCAACCGATCTGCTTGGCCTATCGTCATAGCATCTACTCGAAGAAGAATTGTTAAAAGGCTCTGCTGAAGAAGTTCGCTCGGGCCCGACCGACAAGGAGAGCCTATTATGCCCATGAACAGTAGTCCATTATTTTAGGAGATATGAAATGTTGCGTTTGAACATCGTATGTTTGCTTGTTGCTATGATGGGTGTTGCCTGCTGCCGGGCAGAATCGTCTCGGTCGCAGCCGACATCTTTAGGCCGGGGCGGCCACGCAAAATCAGCAATCCTGCCGGAAATCGCATCCTCTCATGCTTGCCGTCAGCAGACACTACATCCTCTATATCCCGACGTATTTGATAAGCGCCCCACTGTCCCTTCTCCCTACTTGACGGGAAACGGAACGGAGATTCTGACGGCCATTCTCAAAAACGGGAAATGTGTTTTGATGCCGGTCACCGTCGAAAATGGAAAGCCTTTGCACTACAGCTACAGAGTTTCAACTGTATATGGCAAAGATCAACAGCTTCAAGTGGATCGTGGTGATTTCCCGGCTCTGGCCGAAACCGGACTCCACAGCCAAGCCGAATTGGATGCCAAAGATATGATAACAGGTATGCCCGTTGATGTTATCACTTACATCGGTCGGCCCGGGAGATTCTCAGGGGCAGGGTTTATGGCTGAAGATGAGGATATCATCTCCGTCCTGAAGGGGGACAACGACCTGGTCAGAAGACTGGGATTAACCCATCCACAGATGGCCAGACCTCTCTTTCACGTCTGGAATATGCTCCTTCAGGAGATTGAATGCGGAAAGCTGAGAAGGTTCTCCGACATCCAGTCTTTCTTCTACAACGGCAATAAGGTCACGCTCCGGGCGGAAAGCATGAAGGGCTGGCAGATATCCATATTTCATGATGAGATCAAGGGCAGATTTGATATCGACGTCCAACGGATGCTCACCCCTGCTGAACGACTATTCCTACAGGAGAAGTATGCTCATCTATCCGCCGCACAGATGGCTGAGCTGAAAGAGGAGCTCACCCGCTTCCATTTTAGTGAAATGGTACCCTACTACATTATGCGCTACGGTTTCTATGAAGGCAACACGGACTATCGGGCCGATCCCATTGCCATAGCGTGTATCTTCGGACTGAAAAGCGTTGAAGAAATTGAGAATGCTTTTCGGGGCAGTCTGTACAGGACCCTAATCAACCATTTTACAGAAGAAAACACTCCCGGCGACTAATTGAACTATTAAAACTAAGAACAAGAGTTTAGCAAAAGTTCACTAAGAAGCACGGATGAGGCAATTGCTGTTTAATGTTTATAAAAAGACTTGGCATTAAATAGAAAGACCGGGTATCATTCCGTTTAAATCCGTTTGTGTAGTTGGGTGATATTATCGGAGAATTCCAATTTACTGAAAGGATACGACGTATGTATCGAAACTTGCTGGTTACTATAGTCGCAGGCTTTCTTTTGGCCTCCGGCGTTTTCGCCCAGGAAAACTGGCCGCAGTTTCGGGGCACGAAAGCAGGTGTTGTCGAAGACGGCATACTGCCGACAACGTGGAGCACTACAGAAAACGTCGCCTGGGTAATCGATATCCCGGGCCGCGCCTGGTCTTCGCCTATCGTTTGGGTTGACCGGATATTTGTCACCTCGGCAGTCGGCCCGGCCGATGAAGAAATGCCTAAGAAAGGATTGTACCTGGGAGGCAACCGGGACAAGCCCTCGGATAAAACGCACCGTTGGATGGTCTATTGCATCGACTTTAACAGCGGCAAAATACTCTGGGAAAAACTCGCCCACCAGGCCGTCCCCGAACATCCGGTGCACGTCAAGAATACGTACGCATCCGAAACGCCGGTGACCGATGGTCAGCACGTGTATGCCTACTTCGGCAATGTTGGCCTTTTTTGCTACGACTTCGACGGCAAAGAATTATGGTCGAAGCAATTCGGGAGTTTTAAGATGCGCTACAACTGGGGAACCGCCGCATCGCCCGTATTGTACAAAGACCGGCTCTATATCGTGAACGACAATGATGAGCAGTCATTTGTTATTGCATTAGACAAAAAAACGGGCGAGCAGATATGGCGTGTCAACCGGGACGAAAAAAGCAACTGGGCTACTCCGTACGTTTGGGAGAACAAACTACGCACCGAACTGATAACATCCGGGACGGGCAAAATCAGGTCATATGGCCTTAATGGAAAACTGTTATGGGAGCTGGGCGGCGCCTCAGCTATAACCATCCCCACTCCGTTCGACAGGCACGGTTTGCTCTATGTCACCTCGGGCTTCGTCGTTGATAAGAAGAAGCCGTTATTTGCGATTCGGCCGGGCGCAGAGGGTGATATTTCACTCAATGATGACCAAGACAGCAATCAATACATAGCATGGTGCCAGAAGCAAGGCGGCCCGTATAATCCAACGCCTATTGTTTATGGCGATTATCTTTATGTTCTCTATGACAGGGGCACGCTGAGCTGTTACGATGCCCGGACGGGCAGTGAGATTTACAGCAAGAACAAAATTGCCGCCGGGGCGAACGCATTTACATCCTCGCCCTGGGCCAATGACGGCAGGATATTCTGCCTCAGCGAGGACGGCGATACTTTCGTTATTCAGGCCGGCACGGAATTCAAGGTGCTCGGAAGCAGCAAACTGGATGAAATGTGCATGGCTACGCCGGCGGCGGTTAGGGATAGCTTGATTATTCGTACTCTTTCGAAACTGTATCGGATTCGGCGGCCAATTTGAGACGGAAACTCGTTACATTCCACTGGATGCACTTGTTAGTGCTTGCTTCGGTTCACTTTTTTATCGATGTATTCGCGAGTATGCTGCCGGCTATCCTCCCGGCGATTCAGGCCGAATTTTCATTTAGCCTGTCGAAGAGTGGTTTAGTCATGGCCGTGATGTATTTGACGTGCAATGGCGTCCAGCCGCTGATGGGCCATTTGCGCGCCAACAAGCGCAAGCCGCTTTTTCTGCATCTTGGGCTGATTTTTGGCTCGGTTATATGCCTGCTCGGCGTTTTGCCCAGAGGGGCTGGCGCCTTTGGAGGTATGCTTTTACTGGCCATGGTCAGCGGCTTCGGAATCGCCATAGTGCACCCGGAAGGATTGCGGGGAGTACACCGGCTCAGGAAAATTAAACCTGCGGTGAGTACGGCCGTATTTATGGCCGGCGGTTTTCTCGGATACGCAAGCAGCGGAGCGATATCGGCCTTTCTTGTCTCACGTTTTGGCCTGCCTGGTTTGTATCCCCTGATGCTTTGCCCTGTTGTCGGAATCGTTCTGGTTTTATTCCTGAGAGTCCGGCTGGCGGTTGAGCGAACGGTGTACTACGAAGCTGCGGTTCAAGATTGTAAGAGCCAGTTGCCATTCCGGCCCATCTTAGTTATGGCGGTGCCGGCGGCGGTCTCGACTACCATTATCGCATCTTTGCTGCCGACGGCGCTTAACGAGCTTGGTTTCGAGCTGACGTATGGTGGCCTGTCTGCGACGATGTTCGGCCTGGGAGGCGCCGTCGGCTCCTTTGTCTGGGCGCATATCGCTCACAAGAAAGGGGAGCTCAAATGTTCGGTTGCCGCGCTTTTTTTAGTGATTCCCTTCCTGGTGGTGTACCTGGTATTCATCAATAGCAGGATGGCGATATGGATACTGTTCGGTGCCGGATTCTGTGCTATTTCAGCTTATATTTTGATGATTACCTTAGCGAGGCGGGCTGCAGGGCTGACTCTCGGGCAGCGAATGGGATTTATGGTGGGGGGCACCTGGGCGCTGGCTTATCTCGTTTTCATACCCCTGCTGCGGGTCGCCGAACATTTCGGCTCGGACGTCATCTTAAAATTCTCACCCCTCGGTTATCTGCTCTCAGGCGCCTTCGGGCTTTATGTCATTTTAAAAAGCAATTCCTTCGCCAAAGGAAAACAACTCAAAAGCGGTCAGTGAGTTCTCAAAACCAACAGCTCATCGCGCCACTCGATAATACTGTCAGGCAAAATGTAGCTGCTCCTGCTTTGAACGGATTCGTGCGCCAATTCTTAGGATTTGATCAAACTTCTTCACCGCGTCCGGCTCGCAACGCTCTAACAGTTTCCAAATGTCTTGCTCATTTTCAATGGTATAGAGGCTCCTGGCAGGAGAAAAATAAACGAGGACTTTCTTATTGCGCTCGCACAAATTCAAGATGTTGTTCAAAGTGCCCTTGCTTTTTCCATCCCAGAGCATGAATCCGTAATCAGCCTCCTCGCCCATGAGAACATCTTTAGTGCTATAGTAATTAAAGTCTTTCTTGCTTCTGCTAGAATGAACGTTCCGTGTTTCCCAGTCCCCTATGTTGTTTCGGCAGACATTACCCATGCAAAATACCAAAACATTTCTATAGTTTTTCTCGTCGAGATATTCTTGCATTGCTTTATCAGCGCCATTCGCATCGCCAAGAAGGATAAGATAGTCATTTACAATAATATTATCAGCGCGTCCTTTTACTTTTTGGTTTAACCGTCCGATTTTGCGTGAACCGCCAAAGAATACTTTAATCATGTTCTTCTCCGAGTTTTAGTAAGTGTAAGAGTATATATTTTCTCTGCCTTTCCTTCGTTTTTTAATACCTGAGTTATGGTATTAAGGGTGGCTCCGGACCGATAAAGGTCGTCGAACAAAAGTATATTGCGCCCTTCGATTTGCTGTTTTACGACGTGGTAAGCATCCTTGAGAATCTCCATTCGCTTGTCCAATTCATATATGTTTTTGAGTTCGGGGGTCTGCTTAAGTTTGACAACACAATCCGCACATAGTTTAATACCTGTAAACTTAGAGATTTCTTTCGCGACAGCCATCACAGGTTGGAATGCCCGCACTGAACGGGAAGGAGGTACAGGGACGATCAAATCCACCGACCAGTTTCTGCTATTTAGAGATTCCACTGCAGCTTCAACTATAATCCCAAGTACCGACTTGTCCGACTTGTACTTTAGCCGATTTAACAGTTGTCCCATATCGCTATATTTCGTGTCGAATTGCGGGTGGCCATATTCGTTGTCTCCGATATATTCGCTGCTTAGTGTGTGGACGTCCAAAGCATACCCGGAAGTCCATTTCCCCTTAATTTGCTTCGGTGAAATCTTTATCATGACGTATCCTTTTATGTGGGCTTGTCTTGTTTTTGATATTATAACACCATATATTAGTATCTGCAAATCAAAAGCGGAGGGAGTGTGCACACAAAGTGCTGGCCAAGTTAAATGGGCAGAAAAACTATGGTCGGCAAAGTGCGATTGAATCCCCGTTTCGATTCAATAACGGTTGAAATGCGCGCAGTTCCATTCTTTTTTAAAATAATTTTACACAAAACAGGTTTTGGCTGGTTAATATTTAGTGAATACCGAACATGTTCGAGTTTTGTGGAAAATTGGAGCGTTGCAATGAGGCAAAGCGAGCGATTGGAAATCTTTGAAAAATTAAGAGCCGAAAATTCAGCTTTTATTAAGTCGATACTCTGGAAACTGACAGGCGACAGGGAGCTGTTTGCCGAGGCGATGCAATATACGCTGATGGGGATGTGGGAGCACATCGAGAAGCTCAAAGACAGAAAGGCCGGAGCTTATATCTACAGGATCGCACTGTCGGCCAACTCCAGAGCCTGGCGAAACAGAATCGGCAGAAACGGCCAATTCAGCCGAAGCCGAATCGACATCGACACGGACCCGGGCGAGAAGATCGGCAGGGTTGAGCTGACGGCGAAAGTAAGAAAAGCCATAAGCCGGCTTCCCGACAAGCAGGGCAGGGCGATAGTAATGCGATACCTTCAGCAGCATGATTACCAAACCATTTCTGAAAAATTGCGTTGCTCGAAGGCTTCTGCAAGGTCACACGTATCAAAGGCGCTTGCAGCATTGAAAGACAAATTGGCAACTTCAGCATAAACGGGAGTAAGAAAATGAATAAAGACAATATAGAAGAAATCCTGAAAAATATCGGAAAAGAAGAGATACCGGCCGACGTGCACAAAATCGCTCAGGAAACCTCCAATAATTTCAGCAATTCTTTGCAGCAAACAAAACAACATATTTTACTGGAGCAAATCATGAAAAGTAGAATAACAAAATTAGCCGCCGCAGCCATGATAGCTATTGCTATCGTTCTGCCTGTGGCCATTCTGAACTACACAGCCACACCTGCCTGGGCAATAGAGCAAACTATAGAGGCGATTGAAGGATTCCACGCAATTTACGGTTCCGGAATCACGGTTGATGAAAACGGAAACGAGTTTGAGTTCGAATATTGGGCCAGACCACGCAAGGACGGCACTGCTTCCGGCGACCTCAGGATGGAGGCAAAAGGTGGACGAGTAATCGTCGTAAACGAACAGCAAAATGTTACATACGAGTATGACCCAGGCCGGAACGTTGTGTCTGTGGAAAGCGGAATCACTTTCTATAGCAGCCCGTGGATTAATAGCGAGTACTTCCGTACAATGAAGGAAGATTGCACAGAATGGCATGAGGAATATCGAAAAGACGAGTTGACGGGAAGAGACTGCGTTTTTGTAAAAGCAAGTGATCGAGATCCGGGAAACAACTGGTCATATATTTTTCAGTTCGACCTGGAAACCAAACTGCCGATTCGCGGAAAAGTGTGGAACAATTCGGATTTTAAGGGTAAGCCATACGTCACAGCGAATGAAGTCGTGTATAATCCTGTGTTACCGGAAGGAATCTTTGATTTCACGATTCCCGAAGGAGTCAAAGTCATCAAGCACTAACTTCCCGAGTAACAGTGAATAATATGATTGAATTTGAAAAGCATAGAACCTATGGAGTAATTATGAAAACAAGTATAGTATCCACTCCAAAAAGACCCGCTGCATTGTTTGTCGGATTAGCAGTCCTTTTTGCCAATTTAAGTCAGTCCGGAGCTAAGGTCACATTTTCTCAAAGCTCGCAGAAACGAGCGGGGAGGGAACGGGCCATGGATAGAATTGTTCATATTGAGGATGGCATCATTCGTGATATCCCACAAGTGCCTCGACTGTGCGACAGCATGGCGATTCAGAAGGGAAAGATTGACATCGGCGGCTGCAATCTCTACTGCGAACAGGAAGGAGAAGGTATACCGCTCGTTCTGATCAACGGCGGCCCCGGAGGGACGCATCACTGTTTTCATCCGCACTTTTCTCGTGCCAAGGACTTCGCCCGAATCATCTACTATGACCAGCGCGGATGCGGGCTGTCTGATTATAAGCCGGATAAAGGTTATACCGTAAATCAGGCCGTGGATGATCTGGAGCGGCTACATAAGGCACTGGGTATCGACCAGTGGGTCGTCCTTGGATTCTCCTACGGCGGGATTCTGGCCCAGTGCTACACAACGAAATATCCACAGAACGTTAAGGGACTCGTGATGGTTGCCTCCAGCTTGGGATTCCTCGACTTATCGCCATCCAGAGACCAGGAATTTATCTCAGATCAAGAGAGAGAGAAATTAGACCAGATCAGAAGGACTCCGGGCCTCTCCATGGCCCAGGCGATTTATAATCTGCACCTTAACGGTGACTGGAAACGGCAAAATTACTATCGTCCCAGCCGGGAAGACCTTGCGCGAATGGCCTTATACGAATGGGTGCACGACAAAGATTTCAGGAATCCGGGCCCGTCAGAAAACGAGGTTGATTTGCTGGGGATTTTCGAGTGCTGTCCAATTCCGACGCTCATTTTAGAAGGCAAGTGGGACATGACCTGGAGTGCGGACAAACCTCAACGATTTAAAAAGAATCATCCAAATGCCAGGCTTGTCATTTTCAATGAATCAGCCCATAGCATCTTCCAGGATGAACCGGAAGCCTTCTTCGCAGAATTGAGGCATTTCCTGAGCGAGCTTCCGGCAATATCGGATAACGGTTTGACGAAATGGAAAGAATATCTGGTACAGTACGAAAAGGAAAGATGGCAGAAGATTCCGGAAGGCCCAATGACAGAGCAGGAAAAAGCCGCCATTGAGGAATTCCACCGGATAAAAGCCGGCATCGAGAAAGGCCAGAGCTACCACGACACATCCATACCACTTCATTCTCTGCTGAGTCTTATCTCGGCCTACAAAAATCGGGACATCGAGGCGGTAAAAAGCGTTCGTTTTTCAAGAAATGTAAGTGAAAATCCAGACTTTGATTCAGACTTAAGATATTTCAGTTCACTTCAAATATTTCGAGCGCCACCGCCGCCCGACGATGTCAAGGAAGGCGACCTCTGGATTATCTACACGAAAGAACCCGACACGTCCCGTCTGTCCGACGGATACATTTTTTTTCTCCGGAAAGGAAACTGGACGTACTGTGGAAACCTGGGACACCCCGGCGCAGCTCTAATATGGCACAGCTATGTAGATGAACTTAAGAAGGCCTTTCGGATACCAACTGATGAAAAATTTTAAAAGATAAGGAATAAAACCAGCAAGCATACCTTTTTCTACAATTTTCTATATAAAGCCTCAAAGTTCACATAAAGTAATAAGCAAAAATTTCATTTTTCTTATACTAAAACGGCCCGCTGAGTTGTTTTATAAGCGACAATCGATTGTTCTGAATTCAGGAAAGTCACATTTGATGCTGGAAGATAAGCTGCTCATATGGAAGTTCAATCACGGCAGCCGCGAAGCCCTGCGTAGCATCTATGAAAAGTACAAAGATGATCTTGTGACATTGGCTGCTGCTCTTTTGATTGATGTAGCTTCCGCTGAGGATGCTGTGCACGATGTGTTCGTCGGCTTTATCGAATCATCCAGTAAGTTCCGGCTGACTGGGAGCCTGAAAGGCTATTTGGCTACTTGTGTTGCCAATAATGCACGGAACAGAAACAAGGCCGGTCGCAGACATCAGAATGTAGAGGTTGGTGCGATTGAGCAAGAGGTAAACAGGCCGGATGCCGCTGTGATGTTCG
>Ga0207752_1001073_pt1 | contig 12692 bp, 8 predicted proteins | sample Pon2CUnioCityCA_6_FD_187272 | JGI IMG/M metagenome (GOLD analysis project Ga0207752, IMG submission 187272) | Marine sediment microbial community from Union City, CA, USA - Pond 2C Sediment 2 (SPAdes) | ecosystem: Environmental > Aquatic > Marine > Intertidal zone > Salt pond sediment ... | reverse complement strand
AATCTCCAGTCTCTCGGCGATAACTTCATACGGTCTCTCGCTCAGAGGGAAAGCATCTTGAAGCTCCTGGAGTATTTTGCTGTCAGTTTTATCCATAGTGCCTCTATTGCTGTACAGCGGATGTTGTTGCTTTCACTTTTTAGCCAATTCCATATTTACACTTGACCTTTTTCTATAAAATAATTACGCGTAACAAGTATAATGTAAATGCAGTCAGATGTAAAGGTAAATGTTTATGGAGGTTGTTTTCTACGTGTAGAGAATTTATGCTAAATGAATGACTCTGGCCAATCATTCTAAAGTTAATTTTATGGCAGTCCCTTCTCAGAGCAGGTATGCAAAAACTAATCAGGCATTTTGAAAATCTCCCCGCTGCGCTGCAATTCCGCCTGATTTTCCTCATCCAGGCCGATTTCACTATCTGTTAAATAACATCCTGGGTCAGGAGCCCACGAATCACTAAAATGCAAATCCGCCCGGACCCGCAAACTTCCGCCGCAGCCGTCAAAAAACTTACAAAGCCGGCATCTTCCCTTTATATAATTACGGCGATCTTTCAAACCTTTCATAAGAGGGTCGTTCGTATCCGTCCAAATCCGGCTAAAAGGCTTTTGACGTACGTCACCAAGGTCGTAGTGCCACCAGAACTGGTCGGGATGCACCTTCCCGTGGAAATCGATACAACCAATTCCCACGCCGCTGCTGTACATGCCGCCGCCGTTCCAAGTTAACAGTTTCCAGACTTCTTCTGCTCGGGCAGGATCCTCTTGCTTTAATTTCAAGTAGAGATACACACCATCTACATGGTTATCGACCGTTAATATATCGGTGGTCTTGCCTGCTTGTTTATACTGCCTGGTCTTGGCCGATATTGTATCAACGGCCTCTCTGCTTTGAGCGTGTGTAAGATCCTCGCTTGCCATGCTCCCTCCTCTGCCGCTTGGTACAAAATGGTAAAAACAGGCTCTCTCGATGTTCTCTGACTCGAAAAAACCGAACAAACTCTCCAGGTCCTGGACATTTTTCTTAGTCAAAGTCAATCTAAGTCCGATTCTCACGCCGGTATCCTGGCAGTTCTTTATGCCCTGCACAGCTCTGTCAAATGCACCGGCTACGCCCCTGAAATTGTCATTGATCTTGCCTATGCCGTCGAGGCTGATGCCGACGTAGGAAACTCCATGCTGCTTTATTTTTTTTGCCGTATCGTTTGTTATGAGGGTTCCATTTGTTGAAATAACGGTACGTACGCCTCGCTCGACGGCATATCCGATTAATTCAAACAGGTCAGGGCGTGTCAAAGGCTCGCCGCCGGAGAACAAGATCGATGGAACGCCGAACTGTACAAGATCATCCAATACGGTTTTTGCCTCGTCCGTCGACAGCTCATCGTCGGCTTTTGATACTCCGCTGTCGTTATAACAATGCACGCATTTGAGATTACATGACCTGGTGATGTTCCATACGACGATAGGGCGTCTCTCGGATGCTTTCTTGGGCACGACCTTGCCTTCATGCTCGCCCGAATCCTTGGCCCCGTAGCGAAGCCAATCTCCCGGCGTAACCTGATCACAATATAATTTGCTGATATTTATCATAGAACAACCTGTAAAAAAAATCTTGTTCTGATAGAGATTAACGAGTTGCTTCAGGCGGCACATAGGCGCAAAAAGGTTCTTCGGCCATATAATTACCCGTGGCGGCATACGCTCTGCCCCGACACCCGCCGCATACATGTTTGTACTCACAGATGCCGCATTTACCTTCGAGCTTGCTGCTGTCTCGCATCCGTGCAAGATCTTCGCTGCCGTACCATATATCTGAAAGCTTCTGTTCAAGCACATTGCCGCAATTTACGGGCAGATAGCCGCATGGAAAAACATCGCCCTGGTGCCCGACAAACAAAACTCCGAGGCCGGCAAGACATCCTTTCGATGCTCCTCTGTGTCCGCTCCTGCCCGGGACATTGCCTTGGCCATGGCCTGCGTTCATACGGGACTTGTACAAGCCTTTCTGTCTGATGATGCGCTCATAATGAGGGCCGCAGGTCACTTTCATTTGTAGTTCGCTCCGGCCGTCCAGTTCGCAGATATCGAGTAATTTCTGCTCGTACTGCTCCGGCGAAAGCATATCAGTTTCCGCCAGAGACTGCCCGCAGCCGACAGGTACAAGCATAAATATGTGCACCGCTACCGCACCGAGAGATTTGGCAAGTTTATAAACTTCTTCTAATTGCCCGGCGTTATGCCTGGTCAAGGTAATATTGATCTGAAAAGGAACTTTTCTATAACAGAGATGTCCTATACCTTCAATCGCTCTTTCAAACGAGCCTTCAAGCTGTCGCAGTTTGTTATGAACCTCCGCCGTAGCCCCATCCAGACTCACCGATACCCGTGCAATCCCGCTGTTACTAATCTGCTCTGCCGCAGATTCATCTATCAGCGTCCCATTTGTCGCAAGGGCGGTAGTAATTCCCAAAGTACGAGCATGCTTGACCAACTCAAACAGGTCCTCGCGGCAGAGCGGCTCACCACCGGAAAAAACCAGTACAGGCATCATAGGCTGACTTTGCCCCAGCTCATTCAATTGTTCGATCAGGGCTTTCGCCTGTGCTGTTGTAAGGTCTCTATGGGCCTGTTCATTGGATTCTATACGCCGGCAGTGAGCGCAGGTCAAATTGCATCGTATCGTGCTCTCCCAAAATAAAAGCCTCAGCATCTGTTTTGACTTTGAAGCATCCTTCACTGTTTTGTATCCTCCTTAACATCCGATTCGGATATTATCTCTTCGGCCTGTCTGACAATGCTGTCAACCAATTTTGCAGCCTCAGTCGCCCCGTTTTCCCTGGCTACGATGTTGACGTTCTTGATCACGCAATGGAGCAGCTTATTAACAACGCGGTTGACCATGGTCTCCATAACCTCTCTGCAGGAGGCATCCTGTTTGCCTCCGACGAAGAAGCGTTCTATCTCATTCTCGCCGATTTGTTTGAATTGCGTTTTCATCCGGCCTATCAGAGGCCCTATATCCTTCGAGCCGAACCATTCGGTAAAGTCCGTGACATTTTCGAGGACGATTTCCATACCCTTGGCTATATCCCGCTCACGGGCTTTACGATTCTGCTCGACAACTGTCGCCAGATCGTCCATACTGTAAAGATAAAGCCCCTCTAACTCGTTTATCGCAGGCTCGAAGTTTCGCGGCACTGCTATATCGATAATCAGCAGCGTCTCTTCTTTGCGGCGAGCAATTATCTCCTTGAATGAATCCTTCCTGAACAGGTAATCCTGTACTGAAGCGGATGCTATTGCCATATTTGCGCCAATCAACTGCTCGTTAAGTTGCTCCCATTTCTCTGCCCTGATACCGTACTGCTCGGCTACCTTCAAACCCCGATCGTAAGAGCGGTTCACAACCGTTATATTCCGTGCCCCGACCTGGAGAAGATGCTGGACGATCAACTGACCCGTATCACCGGCGCCTATGACGACCGCTTTGGCCGACAGGATATCGTCAAAAAGCTGCTTGGCCAATTCGACTGCGACGCCGGCAACACTAACCCGGCCGTTGGAGATAGTAGTCGTCGTATATACCTTCTTACTGGTGGCAAAGGCGCAATGAAACAGGCGATTCAGGATTTTGCCAGTGGTTTTTGCGGCACAGGCAAGCTTGTAGCTATCTTTGACCTGCCCGATTATCTGTGCCTCGCCCACCACGAGACTATCGAGGCTCGATGCTACAGTCAACAGATGCCGGACAGCATCTTCATCTTCGTAGGCATAGAGGAATTGGCGGAACTGGTCTAATTCGATACCATGGAATTCCGAGAGAAACTCGGCAAGTTTAGCCGGGTTGGCGCCTTGACAGTGTTTGCCGGCACAATACAGCTCGACACGGTTGCAAGTCGATATAAGTACGAACTCAGCCTGGGCGAACCTCTTCTTTAGCTCGCAGAGTGCCTGTGTGGTCTGGACGGCGTCGAAGGCCAGCTTCTCACGAATCTCCAGCGGAGCAGTCTTGTGGTTGAGTCCTAATACTACGATTTTCATGTCTTGCTCTTATCTTGCCTGTTCGGCAGCCTCAACATCGTTGCCGGCAAAGTCGTGCCCTGTGCCGCAGAATACTGAAGTGCCCACTACAGCGAACAGAATCAGGGCAAACGCGACAATCGTCATGTGAGCGATAATCTTTTCCTTCAATTTGACCGTCCTCCACAGCACCATAATCGTTCCTAAAAGCAGCCAGACGACTGCTATAAGGATGATTTTCGGATCTGTGATCCAGTCGATGGCCGTCATACTGAGCGAGGCTGAGGTGGCCGCCAGGCCTATGCCGCTTGCCAGTCCGAACGTCATCAGAATGAAACATGACTTCAGGCCGAAGAGGTTCATACGCTCGAGCTTCTCTATGTTGGGTACCTTGCCGAGAATTCCGAGCAGCTCCTTTCGCTTGAGCTTTCGCCTGGCGAACAGGTAGAGCGCGGCGCTTGCAGTTGCGAGCATCGCCGCTGCGCCCCCGAGGATCATTGAAATAGCATGGGCAATTGCCCAGGGAGTAGAAGCTGCAGCGTGGGCTTGTGAAGCGGGTTCGGCAACGACTCCCGCCATTAAGATGAGTCCAAGTATTACCCATACCATTACGGAACTGAACCATACTTGCTGGATAGCAATACTCAAAAAGAGGTATGTTAAGCCAAATACCATGGTAAGGACGGTCATCGATTCGAATAGTCCTGTCAGCGGCACTGCTTTTATTGCGACCGCCCTGAAAATAAGAATCACCGCTTCGAGTGTTATAGCCAGTGAAACAAGGGGCAAGAGAAAACGCTTGTATTTCTCGCTCCGAGCGAGCAGTTGAAGAATCCCAACCGCCGCCGCTGCAATGTATATCACAACGACAAGAATAAATACGACCATCTCGGGCAAAGGCAGGTCAAACATGTTTATCCTCTTGAACTATATCATCCACCTTTAATACGGAAATATATGTCGGCGGTACCTTCTTAAGTTCTCTTTCAGTTGCCAGAATACGATAATTACATACTCCACACTCCTGGCTCATAAGCCCAGCGGTCTGCTCTACCTCCGGCATGTCTGCTCCGTGGACCATCGTATATATGTTATAGGGCCAGTTTTCACTGATTTTCCGTTCGTATGCATGGCTGACCTCCTTAAAATTTGCCAATATTTTGCCCACCCGCTCGACACGCTCGGGCTCGACTTGCCAGACGACCATAGCTCCGGCGGAAAAACCTACTTTGAAATGATCCACTATCCCTCCTATCCGTCGGAGCTTGCCTTCGCGTTTCCAGTTGTCGAGGACGGCTAAAAGCTCTTTTGTGTCGATACCAACACGGTTCGCCATGTCTTGATAAGGCGTTTGGCTTCCTGCAAATCCACCCTGAAGAACGGCTAATATCCTTCTCTCAATATCGGATATCTGGTTTTTCATCCTCTTTTTATCAGTAACAGAACTATGGTAGGGTGTGCAGCGGCGTAGGGTGTGCAGCCTGTCTTTTGGCTGCACACGCTGCATTAGACGTTCAGAACCGCGTGTGCAAAAAAGAATTTGCACACCCTACGGCTGTTTAATCAAAAATGCAGTCTCGGATGATTCAACTCCAGAATATATTACCTCAATAATATGTTCCAAGCTACATCAGGAATACACCAGAATTACCATGTGGAAAAATTCTTGCCTTGCTGAGTATGAGAATTGAGCTCGGTTTGTATGTATCGAACTTCTGGACTTGATAGTATACTTATGATATTGTCCATATAGCTGGGAATGCATAATCGGTAACATTGTGATTAGAAATAGTCATTCGGTAAAAGCAGTCTAATAAGGAGGCTGAAAATGACCACACAAAATGCCGCCAAAATTGCGGAAAAACAGGATCTAACCCGGCGACAATTCTTGTCTACAAGCTGTATAGCCTTATCCGGCACGGCAGTCGGCCTGGGCACGCAGAGGCTACTGGGCCGGGAGGGCATGACTGCTCCGCCTGCACCGAACATTAATCCGGGATACATAGGACCGCAGTTCTTCGATGAGCGTGAGCAGCAGGCCCTGCTGGAAGTGCTGGAATCCCGCTCGCCTTTCCGTTACTGGGGGCCGGGCAAGCCGACGAAAGTTCTGCACTTTGAAGAAAAGTTTGCCGAACACATGGCCACTCACTTTGCACTGGGCGTGACATCGGGGACGGCGGCGCTTGATTGTGCCGTGGCCGGCCTTGGTATAGGTCCCGGCGACGAGGTGATCGTTCCGGCTTACACCTGGTGGTCGGACTATACATGCGTGGTCCATGCCGGAGCTCTGCCGATCTTTGCAGACATCGACCGCACCTTAAATATCGATCCGGATGATTTCGAACGGAAAATCACCCCTCGCACCAAGGCTGTTATCGCGGTTCATTTGCTCGGAGGACTCTGTGACATGGACCCGATCATCGAAATCGCTCGTAAGAAGGGCGTGGCTGTGCTGGAGGATTGCGCGCAGTGTGTCGGCGGTTCCTATCACGGCAAAAAACTCGGCTCCATTGGCGACGTGGGTATTTACAGTTTCCAGATCAACAAGGTGATGACCTCGGGCGAGGGCGGCGCCGTGGTCACGAGCGATCCGGCCATTTACGAGCGTGCGGCCCGCTTCCACGATATGGGCACAATCCGCCGAGTCTTCACAGACCGCTCCGGACCCAGCAGGGTAAAAACCTTCGCGGGAGAGAACTTCAGGATGAGTGAGCTTACCGGGGCCGTTCTGGGTGCGCAGTTGACCAAGCTCGATCTTATGCTCACCCGACTACGCGGTAATGCCGGTTCCATCTATGATGGTATCAAAGACCTCGCCGGTATTCGGCTGCGCCACCGTCCCGATCCGGACGGCGACATCGGCTACGGCGTCTATTTCGAGATGAAAGATAAAACAATGCGCGACCGTTGCATCCGGGAGCTGCGGAAAAGAAAAGTCCCGGCTTCCACACTTACCGGCTCTGTACTGCTGCCCATCCAGGAATCCGTGATTAACAAGCGTACGCGGCATCCGGCCTGGCCGTCGTTCAACAGTCCGCACGGCAAGAAAATCGAGTACGGCCCCGATAGCTGCCGGCAGACGCTTGGGATTTTCGACCGCTTCGTCCAGGTCCGTATCGGTCCTAAATACAACGAGCGTATAAATAATTATATCGTAGATACCATCCGCCGAGTCCATCAGGCTCTGGCGTAACATTCTGCAAAAGCCAAAGTTTGTTATTACGCCGGATTTTCAACCAAGTATAGTCCTATAATATATTTGATTAACCATTTTCTTATTCTACTTTGTCCGAATAATATCTTCATCGCCGGAATCTCGGAACTTAAGGTCATCAATAGTGTTACGTTTGACATGCGAGATGGCACTATTAGGTAAGCAAACATGTTAAAATGGGTTGTTAGGGACGGATCGGGAGTGATTGTGATAGGTATTTTGAAAATGATTTTGCAATTACACCAAAAACAACGTTGGCGTCTTTTGATAGACGTAGACACACAAAAAGATTTTTTGCTTCCTACCGGTCGTTCTTGCGTCAGGAATCAGGCGGAGGTTCTGGCAAAAATACGGCGGGTTATGGCCTGGGCAAGGAGCGAAAAAGTACCTGTGATTTCGACGGCCGAGATTTACCCCAACAACAACGGCTGTAGTGCAATCAGCTATTGTCTTGAAGGAACAGATGGGCAGAAAAAAGTTTCCTGCACGCTTCTGAATGATCGAGTGAGTTTTCCCGCCGACAATAAAAATGCTTTGCCGGCGGATGTACTGCTGGCTTACAGACAGGTCATTCTGCATAAACGCTGCATCGACCCTTTCGAAGAGTCTCGGATAGAGAGGCTGCTTAGCGAGATTGAGGCTGATGAGTTTATCTTGATCGGAGCCCGAACCGAAGACGCCGTCAGAGCCACGGCATTGGGATTGCTGCATCGCGGCAAGAAAGTGAGGATTATTGTCGATGCCCTCGGCTCGCATAACAAACGAAAGGCGAGCCTCGCTTTACGCGTGATGAAGGCAAGAGGGGCGGATTTAGTAGAGACCAAAGACATTGCCGGAGCCTCACACTTGAGACCGTGCCTGCCTTCGACAGCAGGCATTGTTGCCGGAGAGCGAAACTAAGCTGAATGTATTTCTTTATGCTCCTTCTGTTCACCAGCCTTCTGCTATGATTTCAATTCCGCAAAGCAGGGGATCGATCTGACTTTCTTTCGCCGGAGTTAGCGTGACCCTTAAATCATCTTTTACGTTGATCCCTTTGAATTCTTTCACCAGGGGCCGGTTGATTCCGCCGGCTTCGCTGACGATATCGAATGATTGCAGAACCAGCTTGTCCTGAATTGAGACATTGAAAAGACGCCGGCCGATCGTGTTTTCATCGGTCTCGGCAAAGAACAGACGTACTGTATAAGGTCGGGGCTGCTCGAAAGCACCTTTTATCTGCTCTTCGGACCAGGTGGGAATATTCTCGATATGCTTATCGAAGGCGTTCACACTCGATGGATTCCGGCCCGGCTGAATGAACATACGAATTTTCACTTCCCTCAGACCTGTAACGCCTGAAGCGGTAATCCAGTTTTCCTTGCCTTCTACGCGTGAGCTGTGATGGCGGTACCATCGGGGATTTGTCGCTTTGGTTCGGATGGGGATGTCCGGCGAAGGCCCGCCGACGCTTGGAAATTCGAGCCACAGAGTTCCGTTTTCCGTGTAGCGATTGCCCGGCGCTCCGAAGTTTATCCCCACCTGTTTAACCGGCGTCGGCTCGCTCGGTTTAAGGTAATAATCAAAAGTCCAGTATGCATTCTCCGGCATATGAATCAGTGCCAGCGAAGCCTGGTTCTGATAGCTGCAAATGCAAGTTCGTGTATAATCGGGGGCGTTCATGACTCCGTTTGCGATAATTAGATTCGACGTGCAGCCGGACTTGAATCCGCCGATACTTGCCGTGCCTTGTCCTTTTGTCAGGTCTACGAAGGCTCCTGAGGCCGAGCGAAAAGTCAGCAGGTTTTCGCTTGCTATCGCCGTATTGCAGCCTTTGTAGCGAATCCACGTCCAGGGAATCGTCTCGCCGGACATAGGGTGCTCGCGCATGACGGTCTTACCGGTGAGCAGATTGAAAACTTTCGCTTCGGCGGCTGCAGAGCCGCTGCCGCCGCCGGTTTGGGTTATAATCCAGTCATGATAGATTATCGGGGGACCTTTATATTTGTCATCGGTTCTCCAAAGCACTTTTCCGTCGGTTTCCCTGTAAACTGTCATGCCCCTGTCAACCTCGTCTTCCGCTCTGTCACCGGACCGGCTGCCCGCCTCGAGCAGCACGCTATGCTCGTTTGAGTATGCCAGCCATGTCCCGAAGATGCCCTCGTCTGCCTGCCAAAAAAGATTTCCCGTTCGTGCATCTAATGCGTACAGTTTTTGTTCTTTTTTGAATTTGAGTCCCCGGCGTCTTAGGGTGGCGAGTTTGGCGTCGCTCATGCCGTCGATGCAGAAGACTTTCCCGGCGGCCATTGCGATTGCATTGTGACGGAATGAGTATTCTGCGCTGCGGCGCCAGAGAACGTCGCCCGTGTGTCGATCCATAGCAGCAAGCATTTTGCTGCCGGATGAATAATCCGCGTTCGAAGTCACTCCGGTAATATTATTCAGGGCGAAGCTTCCGGCGGTCCTTGCGATTGAAGATTTTCCGTTCGACACAGTGACCAGGTATGGGTGAAGGCAAAAATCGCTGCTGCTGGCTTTTTCATTATGCCCTTCGATAGCCAGCATGTTTGCTCCTTTTCGCAGAAAAGTTGCGTGGTTATCGATCCTGAAATATTCGAAGTTGTCTGCTTCGTGCTTTTCGACGTCCGATACTCTTCGACCGCTGCCTCCTTCAACACCAACTCGGAGTATCTCAATTCCGTTCAGGTAGGCGATAAAAGCATCGTCGTATTTGACGACTAATCCGATTTCGGCGATCTTGTCCGGCTCGGGCAGGCTGAATGATTTTCGTAGATAGACCACCGAATAACGATTCCTCATATTCTTCAGCGTTGTATTGATGTCGTCTTCGCTATAACCGAATCCCGCCGGTGCGGTCGGCCATTTAACATCGTCGAATTCCATCTGAGTCCACCCGCCGGGCGGATGCGTGCCGGCCAAATATTTCCAGTCGGAGCCCTTCTCGATAATCGGCTTGCCGTCTTTGGGTAATGTTACACGCCCCGTTCCATCCATCAGCGGGACATGGAGCGGCGAAGAGGTTGCCAGCAGCAAATCTTCCCAGACGGCCAGCGAACCGAAGTTGGGTTTGTCCTGGCCCGGCATCGAGAATTCCTTCGTCGTTGTGCCCGTCGCCGGATCGAGCACGTGGATTTTGTCGCCGTAAACGATATAGACGGCATCGGATACAGTGACGTAGTTGCTTCCGATTTCATTGGCTCCCGGTTGGTGATCCGTGTTGTCATAGAACTTGCCGAGATCCTCGAAGTGTCGTTCCCACAGCAGTCTGCCTGTATAGACGTCAACCGCACGAATCATATTTCGACCTTCGATGAACAGCCTGCCGCCGACGACCTGGGGCGAAGGGCCGTGGCCGTGACGCGGCAATATTTTGTCGTTGGACGGGCCGCCGAACCACAGAAGTCCAAGCGGCGCTTTGACGGCTTTGTCGTAGGACATCACGGTGTTCGCGGCGTCGCCGTACTGATGGGTCCAATCCGCCGAATCAGGCAGGGGCCCGACACGGCTCAATCTGATAAATTCACCCGAGCTTGCAATCTCGGAGCCTGGCAGTTCCATCGCGACCATTCGTCTGAAAGTGGCCGGGTGCTTGCTCTTGGAGACCGAAAAGCAGGCGGCCCCGCCGTAGGGACGCAGCGAATGAAAGACGCGTTCGAGCAGGTCGCCTTTGCGAAAGTCGGCGGCTCTGATTTCTTCGGAAACGATCAGATTGGCCATATACGGCGGAAGGTTCATCGTCGCAATATCGCCGACGTGGACTGCGAGGCGGGTTCCGTAGAGCCCCGCCTCGTCGAGCTGGCGACGCATTGCCGCGACCTTTTCGGCGTCCGTGTCGAGCGTGACGATATGCATTTCTGATTGTTCGACCAACTGATACAGCAATTCGCCGGAGCCGATGCCGAGCAGCAGGCAGTATCCCTCTTTCTGATCGGTCAATTCCAAAATCTGCTCGAGAGTTTGTTTCCAACGACTCTTTCGCGGCTCCGGCGTAGCGCTCCGGCGTGCGTACGTTTTTGGCTCTGTCTCTTTTTCCGCGAAGCAGTAGATGCTCCCTTTCTTGGTGACCACGAAAAGCTTGCCGTCGGCGGCGAGCATGTTCCAGACTTTGCCGTCCACCTTTGCCTGCCACGAGACTCCGGCCGTGCTTTCACCGGCGGGAATATCGAGAGCCATGATAGTGCCGTCATCGCCGCTGCCGTAGATTCGCGAACCGGCGGCTAAGTGGATTGAAGTCATTCCGTCTATTGCCTCCGTTGCGCCGAGATCTTTTGCCGCCTTTGCCCGGCGTTCGAGCCGGTAGGCTGCCACGGCGTCATTTTTCATGCCGATGATAACCTCGCCGGCTATTACCGAAGCCGGCGCGCGGGAGATTCCGATTCCGTCGGAGAGCTTGTATATGGAACCGTCGTTGAAGAAATAATCGCCCGATGCCATTACCTCGCAGACGCCGATCTTGCCGTACTTGTTCAAATGATAGTACAGGAACTCTCCGGTCTTGCGGTCATAAGCGGCGGGCACGGATCGGCCGCCGGATATGAGAAGTATCTCTTCGGTAGCGACCAAATAGCCCTGCGGCGCCACGCCTGCGAAGGCCGGACTGCTGTGAGGCTGCATGAGGTACGTCGAACCGCTGCCGCTGTTGGTCCAGAGAACTTCGGACGTTTCGGCGTCGATTGCATGAATGAATATGCCCATGAAAGGCCAGATGCCGGCCGCGAAGTATATCGTCCCATCGTAAAGCACAGGCCCGCCCCTTATGGGCCAGGTGCCGACAAGCCGGTCGTTTCCGATGACCTTGCTCGTCGACGGGCCTGCGAGAAATTTGCCGATAAGAGAACCGTTTTCAACGTTCAGACAGTACAGATACCCATCGTCCGAGGCAAAATAGAGCTTGTCTTTATAAACCACAGGGGCAAAACGCACCGGCCCGTCGCAGTAAAAACGCCACTTCTCGGCGCCCGTGTCGCAATCGTATGCTCTCACGGAGTCGGAGACCATCGAGCCGACGAAAATGGTTTTTCCGGCGACAACCGGTTCGTACGAACCGTCGAACTGAAGTCTGTCCTGGCTTGCCGGCCATGCGGGCCTCGGAGCGTGAAGCTCGCGAATCCATTGCAGATTCAGCTCGGCGCTCAGTTGCTCGGGCGTTGATGCGCAGCGGCCGGCATCGTATCGAAACATGGGCCAGTCGGCGCCGTAAACCAATGACGAACTCAAGACCGTTTGCAGAATAAAGAATACAGAAAACAGAAGACAGAATATAGATGCTCGATGCTTGATACTCGATGCTCGATGCTCGTGACTCGATACTCGATGCTCGTGACTCGATGCTCGATGCTTGATACTCGATGCTTGTCGAGAATCCAGAATCGAGAATCCAGAATCGAGAATCGAGAATCGAGAATCCAGAATCGAGAATCGAGAATCGAGAATCGAGAATCGAGAATCCAGAA
>Ga0207752_1001072_pt1 | contig 12698 bp, 13 predicted proteins | sample Pon2CUnioCityCA_6_FD_187272 | JGI IMG/M metagenome (GOLD analysis project Ga0207752, IMG submission 187272) | Marine sediment microbial community from Union City, CA, USA - Pond 2C Sediment 2 (SPAdes) | ecosystem: Environmental > Aquatic > Marine > Intertidal zone > Salt pond sediment ... | reverse complement strand
GAAAAGGAGGAGACAGTGGAAGAAAGAAACATGAGAGTGCCCGCGCCAATCAAAGTGATAGGTGTGGGCGGGGGAGGGTGCAACGCCGTGCGCCGCATGATGAAGAAGCCGACGCCGGGTGTTGCCTACATAGTATGCAATACCGACATCAAGTCTCTTGATTCCTGTCCCACGGAAGTACTCTCGGTACAGATCGGCGAGCACCTGACTCGAGGTTTCGGAGCTGGCGGTGACATGCGGGTGGGGGAAAAGGCCGCTGAGGAAGGCCGCTTTCTCCTTAAGAGGTCCTTGAAGGACGCAGAGCTCGTGTTTATTACCGCTGGCATGGGCGGCGGAACAGGCACAGGTGCAGCTCCGGTGGTCGCTGAGATCGCGAGAGAGAGCCGCGCCCTGGTGATTGGTGTGGTTACAACGCCCTTCTCCTTCGAAGGCAAGAGACGCTTCCAACTCGCCCTCAGCGGTATTCGTCGCCTCAGACCCGCAGTTGACAATCTGATCATCATTCACAATGACCGCCTGCTGCAGTTCTGCGAATCCAACTCTCCAACCCAAACTGCTTTTGGCGTGGCAGATGAGGCGATATCTGAGGGTATTCTCGCTGTCTCCCAACTGGTCAATGTTCCTGGGGAGATCAACGTCGACCTGGCCGATGTGAAAACAGTCATGGGTATTCCTGGTGGCGCACTAATGGCCATCGGCAGAAGCGAGGGAGGTCGCTATCCCGCCGTGGAGGCTGCTGAGCAGGCCATTGCCAATCCTTTGCTGGACATTGATATCAAGGGCGCCAAAGGAATCCTCTTCAATTTCACCGGCGGACCGGACCTGACCCTCGGCGAGGTGAATGATGCCGCCAACACTATCGCCAGAGAGGTGGATCCCGGAGCCATCATGTTCTTTGGTATGTCCACCCCGGATGAAGACATGAGGAACAGAGTGAAGTTGACCCTTGTCGCCACCGGCATAAACCCGCCTCTCCCCACTAGCTGGCTGTCCGAAATGGGGGAGACTATCAAAGAAGTATTGACTGGGCACCGCAGACCTAGCGGCTATCGGTAAACAAGACCTGAGTGCTCCAGAAAAAGGGGGTTGAAAATGGCACAGCTACTATCAGGATTGAACACTGTAACCGGACTGATTCTCTTCTTCGCCATGTCGGGCATAACCAACTGGGTGATTTTCGCAACTCCACAGGCAAAAGTGTTTCCCTTCCTCATTGGGATTCTGTTGCTGGGCAACGCCGTATACCTGGCTGTAACTAAGAGCGAATTCGGAGTTCGCCGAACCTGACTTGGGGTCCCGCTGAGGACAATGGAGAGAAGCACGAAATGACAATGGAATTGGTGAGGAGGAATTGAATGTCACGTCTACTTAGTTGGGCGAATTTGCTGATAGGAGGACTACTCCTATTCGCCCTATCGGATATCGCGGCTTGGGCCTGGTTCTCGTCACCCACGTCCAAGCTGATCGTGTTCATTCTGAGTGTTTTGCTGATAGGAAACGCAGTAATTCTCTCCTTCGGAGCGGAAGAGGACGCTTGGTCTCGACGCAAGAGAGCAGTCTAGATTCCTGCCGTAGACTAACTGGCGCAGGAATAGAACAAATCAGGCAGTTCTGAACCTTCGGGGAGAGGGAAGCCCCCTCTCCCCGAATTTTGAAGAGCGCAACGATAAAGAATCATGAAAGGAGGGGGTAATGATTGAGCCGATGATGCGGTCAGGATCTGTGAGAGGTATGGACCGCTCCAAGGTTCCAGCGCTCATAAAGGTAATTGGGGTGGGAGGAGGTGGATGCAACACTGTTAGACGCATGATGCGAGGCCAGCAGATTCCCGGTGTCGAATATGTGGTAGCCAACACGGACATCAAGTCGCTGGATCTTGTCCAGGGAGCTTTGTCTCTACAGATTGGTGAACATTTGACGCACGGGTTTGGTGCCGGAGGAGACGCGCGTGTAGGCCAGAAAGCGGCCGAAGAGGGCGAATTCCTGCTTAAGAGGGCGGTGAAAGATTCTGAGATGATCTTTGTCACCGTAGGCATGGGCGGAGGTACCGGTACCGGGGCTGCTCCTGTTGTAGCCAGTATAGCGAAGGATAGTGGCGCTCTGGTGGTTGCCGTGGTAACCACTCCTTTCTCCTTTGAGGGAAGAAAACGCACGGAAGTCGCCTTCGGTGGCCTGGATCGTCTCAGAGCCCAAGTCGACAATATGATCATCATCCACAATGACAAGCTGCTTCAGTTTTCGGATCACGGTGCCAGCATAACCCAGGCATTTTCCATGGCAGATGACGTTGTGAGCGAAGGAATCATGAGTGTGTCTCAGCTCGTCAATGTGCCGGGGGAGATCAACGTGGATCTAGCTGATGTGAAGAGCGTAATGCGCCTTGCCGGAACGGCCATAATGGCTATTGGCCAGGGTGAGGGACAGCATCCGGCCATGGATGCCGCGGAACAAGCTATGAACAATCCTCTGGTCGACATTAACATGAAGGGGGCCAAAGGCCTTCTGGTCAGCTTCTCGGGTGGCCCGGATCTTACTCTCACTGAAGTCAATGAGTCAGCTACCATGATATGCCGCGAGGCGGATCCCAACTGCAATTTCAAGTTCGGGCTGGCCACACTCAGCGAGGAGCTACGTGGTAAGGCCAAGGTCACTCTGATAGCCACAGGCATCAGGACAACCAATAGCGGCTCGCCCACAACATCATCCTCCATGCCCTATTCATCCCCGTCATCAGCAGGGAGGTCGCTTTCCGGCCTCTGGAAGAGGTTCAACGATGCTACTGGTGGCCGGCGCTATTAGGACTTAAGGAAATAAAGAAGGAGGCTTTACAGATGTTGCGTATCATAGGCTGGCTCAACGTGGTCGTAGGATTCTTCCTGCTGGTGCTGGTGTTGTCAGGGGTCTTCAGCCAGGTGCTCTCGGACATCTCTTCCTGGAACAGGTTTGAGACTATCGGGGCCAAAGTAGTTGTCTCTATTGCGGGTGTTCTCGCCATCGGCAGCTCTGCTTTCTTGGTTCTCGGTCAGACACAACGCGACAAGAGATAAGGATATTTCCAGTGGTTGTCGCTCGGGTGTATGGCAGCACCTGGAGTGTTGAAGTAGGGGGAGCAAGTACTCTTGGTCCACCGAAGCCGCGAGAAAACTTTCGGATAGATGGAGGGCACACGGAAAATGGAAGAGGTGGAAAAGAGGGTGAGAATCGGAGATGGTGGGAGGATAGTTGCTCATATCAAGGTGATTGGGGTGGGCGGTGGTGGATGCAACGCTGTTCGCCGAATGATGCAGCGTTATGAGGTCTTGGGGCTCGACTACGTAGTGGTCAACACCGACATAAAATCCCTTGAACTGGCAGCCCGCACTAATCCTTCCCATCATTGCATTCAGCTCGGCTCGCATCTGACCCAGGGGTTTGGGGCAGGGGGCGATGCCAAGGTCGGTGAACTGGCTGCCAGGGAAACTCGGATGGCGCTGCAGAAGATACTGAGAGGAGCTGATCTCATATTTGTCACCGCCGGAATGGGTGGGGGAACGGGTACGGGGTCTGCACCGGTGGTGGCGGAGATAGCCAAAGAGACTGGGGCGTTGGTCGTAGCCGTGGTCACCACTCCCTTTGCCTTCGAGGGTGCCAAGAGGGCGGAAGTGGCCTACGGCGGATTACGCCGTCTCATGGAAAGAGTCAACTGTACCATAGTTGTGCCCAATGACCACCTTCTCCGGCTCGGGGATCACGATGTCCCTGTACAGCAGGCTTTTGCCGCGGCGGACAGGGTTGTTGTCGAGGGCATTATCGCTATATCTGAATTGGTCAACACCCCGGGAGAAATCAACGTAGATCTGGCTGACGTCAAACGAGTGATGTCGATTCCAGGAATAGCACTCATGGCAACAGGTTGGGGAGAAGGTCCTAACGGTGCTGAACACGCTGCGGAAGAAGTCATCTTCGAACCTCTTCTGGAGACTCACGTAAACGGTTCGAAGGGCGTCCTCTTCAGTTTCTCCGGTGGTCCGGATCTCACTCTGGGTTCAGTGGAAAGGGCTGCCAGCCTCATCTCCAAAAATGTGGACCCTCGGGCCCCGATTTTCTTTGGCATGAATCTGCCTAAAGAAGAACTAACGGGCAAGGTCAAAGTCAACCTGGTGGCCACTGGAATACGATCGTCCATAGATGATAGTTGGTTTTCCGGAATGAGACGGGGCATGAAGAATGCAGCCAACCAGGTGCAGCAGGGCAGCAAAATCACGAGACTGGGCATGAGCTATAGAGGGGGCTGACCCGTCTTGCTACACGCCGGATTGGGAACCGCTGTGGCAGGGATTACGGCCCGCGCCGATAGAAATCGGAAGGAGGGAAACTAGACGATGCCTCAGTTGCTATCGTGGCTCAACATGCTGACAGGACTGATACTCTTTTTTGCCATGTCCGGCATATCCAGTTGGGTGATCTTCGTTACACCACAAGCCAAGGTCTTCCCTTTTGTGCTCGGTATTCTACTTCTGGTGAACGCGGTGTACCTCGCGCTGGCAAGAGGGGAATTCTGGGCCCGGCGATAACCCGGCACGAACGAGCCTAATATTCGTTTTTCGAAAAAAAATTTGGAGGCCTGAACATGGGACGTCTACTTGGATGGGCTAACTTGCTAGTTGGAGGGCTGCTGTTGTTTGCCCTATCAGATATGGTGAGCTTGCAGTGGTTTGCATCTCCGATGTCCAGGCTCATCGCCTTCATTCTGGCTGCTTTGCTTTTGGGCAACGGGGTCATACTGGCGGTGCGGAGTGAGGAGAACTGGGCGCGGCGCTATAGCGATTTGTAGCCGGCTGTGATGAGATCTGTTTCGGAGTGCAGAGGAGGAGCGATGCTGAGCAGAACAGAAGTGGCAGTCTGGGGGATGATAGTTGTGGTCGCTTGCATCATAGCTATCGACATCCTGAAGCCTCTGGGCTAACGGAATAGTGCATCTCATCGAAAGAAGCAGCCGGGTAAACGCATTCGGCGGGATGAGAGGGGTTTTTGCTTCCGAATTGAGGTCGGCATATGAAAAGAAAGAGTCTTCTGAAGCTTATGGCTCTGGCTCTGATAGCAGCACCAGAACCTTTTACGACTGTGACGGGAGTGGCCCTTCTATGTCTCTCTCTCGCCTTCCCGAGCAACAGCTACAGAATGGCACCCTGTTCAGGGGTGATTATACGCAGAGGAACTTTGCCCAGAAGATGATCGTGGCCCCAATATGTCAGGTGACTCGTGGCCTTCTGGTCGAAAAGGTGTGCCAAGCAGGCAGGTTAGGAGCAAGGCTCCCCCCCCTTGCCTGGCAGGTTTCATGGCTGAATGGCTTAAGGCTGAGCGTCAGCTCAAATTCAGGCTGGCAGCCGTCAAGCATTGAACTCCAACCGCACTAACCTGCCTGCTTGGCACATCTGCGGTTATCCTGGCTAGGACGGGAAGAGTTTCTTCTGGATCTCCTTGAGGCGGGGTAACCCCTTTATCTCGTAGGGGAACAAGGGAAGCATCCTGGGAAGTTGACCAAACCTGGCTTCCACCTGAGCTACATAACCTTTCTGCATGTCTGCTTTCTGGGAAAGAAACGGTGAGTCAATTTCCTCTACGACCTGATTGATAATCACATCATTTACGCCGAGTCCGTAAGTCTCAAGCTCACAGACTATGTCATCCAATTGCCGGACGGCCAGTGACTCTGCTATAGTAACCAGAACGAAGCCGACATTCTGTCTCAGGAATCTCATATCAGTATCTGACAGTTCCTGCCATTGGCGAATTACCGCGAGTACAGACTTCTTCATTTGCTGGGTTGTCTTGAGGCTGGAGTAGATTCTGGCGGCGGGCTTAAGGTGTTCATTTATGAGGGAAGGCATGCGCAGAAGACCAAGAGTCTGACCTGCCGGGGCGGTATCCCACACCAGGCGCTGGAATTGGCCGCTGTCACTGATTTCTCTGATGTAGTCCACCATGAACTCATCTCGGATACCCGGTAGAATACTGGCCACGAAATCTACGAAGTCGCTGTACTCGATATCCACGAAAGTAGAAAACACATCGTACACCTGGGATCCGAACTTCCGGTCCCAAAGCGCCTTGACGTCTGAGTAGGAAATTTCGTCGAGGTACAGGTTGTCGGTGACCTTCGCTGGCTTCGCGTGATCCTCTAGCTCGAAGATATCTCGAAGCGAAGGAGTGAAATCTGTCGAGATTACGAGAGTCTTCTCTCCCAGATCGGCGTAGTGTAGAGCAGTGGCCGCGGCCGACGTAGTCTTGCCTACGCCACCCTTGCCGCAGAACATGGTGACCTTTTTGGTGCCGAAGACCTTGCCCGGACTCACTATGATCGTTATGGTAGCACACTTGTTGAATTGCGTGCCAGTTGAATGCCGGCACTGGCTGAACTATCGTCCGTCTCCTATCGCCATGTCCTTGTGTACACGCGGCTATGCTATACTAGTACGAACAATCCTTTCCGCCCGGATTCAGGATGACCAGAGACCACGAACAGCTAGTTGAGGAGATTCAGCACCTCCGGGACCTTATCCAGTATCACAACTATCGCTACTACGTCTTGGATAGTCCAGAGATAGCGGACGCCGAGTACGACGAACTGATGGAGCGCTTACGGAAGCTCGAGGCAGAGCATCCGGAATACGTAACCCCCGAGTCTCCAACGCAACGGATCGGTGCTGCTCCGGTAGAAGCATTTGGCGTGGTTGAACATCGCCTTCCTCTGTTGAGCCTCTCCAACGCCTTTTCCCACGAGGAGCTCGAAGCATGGTACAAGAGGATCCTGAACATCAGGGCTGGCCCAGACTTAGATTTCGTATGCGAAGTCAAGATTGATGGCTTGGCAGTGGCTCTGACCTACGCTGAGGGCAAGCTGGTGACCGGGGCCACCCGAGGAGACGGCTTTCGCGGAGAGGACGTGACCCGGAATCTGAGGACCATTAGGAGCATCCCTTTAATTATCCCTCCAGGAGCTCCGTCCTATTTTGAGGTTAGAGGAGAGGTCTACCTCTCGAAAGCAGGTTTTAAGAGACTGAACGATGCGAGATCTAGGCAGAACTTGCCAGTATTCGCCAATCCCAGAAACGCCGCCGCCGGTTCCGTTCGCCAGCTCGATCCGCGGATTACAGCGCAAAGGCCGCTGGACATTTATATCTATGCTCTCGGGTATGCTGAAGACAAGGAGTTACCTGACACCCATTGGGAGCGACTTCGTTATCTCCAGTCTCTTGGATTCAAAGTGAATCCTCAGAACCGGCTCTGCGGCACGATTGAAGAGGTGGAGGCCTTCCATTCAGAGATGCTGGAGAAGCGAGAAAGCCTTCCTTATGAGGCCGATGGAATAGTAGCTAAAATCAATTCGGTGACTGTTCAGGAGAGTCTAGGCAACGTGGCTCGTGAGCCGAGGTGGGCCATCGCCTACAAATTCCCCCCTACTCAGACGATCACAATTCTGAGAGGCATTGCCATAAACCTGGGCCGGACTGGCAGTCTAAATCCGTATGCGATTCTGGAGCCCGTGTCTGTTGGTGGCGTGATCGTAAGGCAGGCGGCTCTTCACAACCAGGATGATATCAGGCGTAAGGACATACGCATAGGCGATGTTGTTGTCGTGCAGCGCGCAGGTGATGTCATACCGGAGGTTGTAGGTCCGGTGGTAAGTAAGCGTACCGGAGACGAGCAGCTGTTCTCGATGCCTGAACGATGCCCTTCATGCAGCAGTGAGGTAGTCAGGCTGGAAGGCGAAGCGATGCATCGTTGTGTTAACACAGCGTGTCCGGCTCAGGCCGTGGAGAAGCTCAAGCATTTCGTCAGCCGCGGTGCGATGGACATCGAGGGGATTGGCTCTAGGCTTTGTACTACGCTTTTCGAAAACGAGTTGATCAATGATGCCGGTGATCTTTACAGCCTCACTCGCGAGCAGCTGTTGGGACTGGAACGGATGGGAAACAAGAGCGTAACCAACATCCTTGATTCCATAAAGAGAAGCAAGAAACGTCCTCTCTCCCGGCTTCTGTTTGCACTGGGTATACCTCACGTAGGTGGGGAGACAGCCGATCTGCTAGCTTCACGCTTCTCCGATCTTGATACCCTCGCCGCCTCTTCGAAGGAGGAGTTGGAACAGATACCCTCGGTGGGCCCGGTTATGGCCGATAGTATAGTGGCCTTCTTTCGGCAGAAGGGAAACAGGCGAGTGATAGAGAAGCTGCGCCGATCAGGTGTCAGCTTCCAGTGGGAGGCAGCTGGCAATGGGGTTGGTGCCGGTGACAGACCTCTTGCTGGTCAAGAGTTTGTACTCACTGGCAAATTGGAGTCGATGACTCGACAGGAGGCCGAAGCTCGGATCAAAGAACTGGGAGGTGCAGTTGGTTCAAGCGTGACCCGCAAGACGACCCACGCGGTCGTGGGGTCTGATGCCGGATCCAAGCTGGACAAAGCGAGGAGTCTCGGCACCGCGCTTCTCAGCGAGGAGGAGTTTCTGCAAATGATATATAAGGACCGGCACGCATAGTGGCTAATACTAAACTGGTTGTCGGCCTGGGGAATCCGGGCAAAGAATATGCCCACAATAGGCATAATGCAGGATACCGTTGCATCAACCATCTGGCGAAAGCTCATCACGTGTCCCTGAGTGAACGGAGTTGCCGGGCCCAGTTCGGCATTAGTCGAATTGCTGGTTCAGAGGTAGTACTGTCCAAACCTCGCACCTTCATGAACTCCAGCGGGGACTCTGTCATTCTACTGATCAAGAGGTTCAAAGTGCCTCTGGATGACTTATTCGTTATTCACGATGACCTCGATCTCCCATTGGGTAGGATCCGCTTCTATTTCGGAGGTGGCTCAGGAGGCCACAGGGGTATCGAATCGATCGTGACCCGTCTGGGAAGTCGCGATTTCAACCGTATCCGCCTTGGAATTGGCCGGCCCCCGGACGATATGGAAGCTGCCGAATATGTGCTAACGGATTTCAACCCGGTCGAAGCCAGTATTTTCGAAGAGACAGTTCGTCGGGTGGGGGAGGCCATTCCCTGGGCTGTGAGAGAAGGCGTGGCTGCCGCGATGAACAAATACAACTAACTAGGTTCACGAACTTTCTACTCAGGCTCACGTAGCAATCAAGGCGCACCAACAGTCAGCTTGCGGCCCTTTTCCAACACCGGCCGAAGATACTCTCCGGTTATGCATTTAGTCGTCTGAGTGATTTCCTCTGGAGTACCGGTGGCCACTACGTAGCCGCCCTTGTCTCCAGCACCGGGACCAAGGTCAATAACATAATCGGCATTCTTTATCACGTCCATATGGTGTTCGATGATGACTACTGTATTGCTGGCTTCGACCAGTCTTTGCAGAACGGCCAGCAGCGCAGCTACATCATGGAACGAGAGCCCGGTGGTTGGTTCGTCCAGAATGTACAGGGTCCTTCCTGTCGAACGTCGCGAGAGCTCCGTCGCCAATTTCACTCTCTGAGCCTCGCCGCCAGAGAGCGTGGTCGCCGGCTGTCCCAGCTTGATGTATCCGAGACCCACATCGTATAGGGTCTGCAGCTTTGCCTTGACCTTGGGTATGTTCTCGAAGAAGACAAGTGCCTCTTCGACGCTGAGTGCGAGGATATCGGAGATATTTTTTTCTTTGAAACGAATCTCGAGGGCTTCCCGATTGAATCGTTTCCCTTTGCATACTTCGCAGGCTACGGTGACGTTGGGCAGAAACTGCATTTCGATCTGGATATAGCCCTGCCCCTGGCAGGCTTCACAACGGCCGCCCTTGACGTTGAAGGAGAATCGCCCCGGGGCATAACCCCTGGCTCTGGCTTCAGGGACCTGGGAGAAGAGTTCACGTATGGGGCTGAACGCTCCGGTATAGGTAGCCGGATTGCTTCTGGGGGTCCGCCCTATGGGGGACTGGTCGATATTGATGACCTTGTCGATGTGCTCCAGGCCATCGATGCGGTCGCAGTCACCGGGTCTGTCTCTGGCGCCATAGAATAGCTGGGCCAGCTTCTTGTACAGAACCTCGTTGATCAATGTGCTCTTACCGCTGCCTGAGACTCCGGTGACGCAGACGAAGACCCCCAGAGGGATGCTGACATCAATGTCCTTGAGATTGTTGTGTCTGGCGCCCCTGATGATGAGGCTCTTTCCCGAGCCATTTCGTCGCCGGGCCGGCATGGGGATTTCCTTCCGCCCGCTGAGATACTGGCCGGTCAAAGAGGCGGGAATTGACATAATCTCAGTGAGAGTTCCGCTGGCTACTATTTCCCCACCATGTTCTCCGGCGCCCGGCCCCATATCTACTATGTGGTCGGCAGCGCGCATCATGGCTTCGTCATGTTCGACGGCAATGACAGTGTTGCCCAGGTCCCTCAAGCGCTCGAGAGTAGTAATCAACCGATGGTCATCAGCGGCATGAAGGCCGATGGTAGGCTCATCGCATATGTAGATGACCCCCATCAATCCACTGCCTATCTGAGTAGCCAGGCGGATTCGTTGCGCTTCTCCCCCGCTAAGGGTTGCCGAGGGACGGTCCAGAGTAAGGTATTCCAGCCCGATACCTGTGAGGAAGCCAAGACGGGCCTTTATCTCCTTGAGAACCTGATGTCCTATAGCCAGCTCCTTCCCGGTCAACCTGGGAACATCAGCCGTGTCATCAGCCAGTGAATCGACCCATTCCAGTGCGCGGGCCACCGACATGCTGGTCACGTCTATGATGTTGTGGCCATCAATGGAGACGGCCAGGGACTCCGGCTTTAGCCGCTTTCCCCGGCACGTGGGGCAGGGATAAGAGGTCATGTACCGCTGGATCTCGCCGCGCACGTAGTCAGATTCTGTATCTCTGAAGCGGCGTTCCAGGTTGGGAATGACTCCCTCGAAATCGGAATAGTAGCTGCGGAACCGTTCCTGGTGGTTTCGATCCCTGGCACGCCGGCCTTCCTCGTTACCGTAGAGAAGGACATTGATCTGCTCTTGAGAGAGACCCCCGACAGGCTCACGCATGGATATACCGCGGTGCCTGGCGACCATCTGAAGAGTGCTCTCGTACCAAGGGCTCATAGTGCCAGCCCTTGCCCAAGGACGGATGGCACCGTCAGCCAGGCCAAGGTTTCTGTCAGGTATTACGAGGTCCGGGTCAATTTCCAGTTTGTTGCCCAGGCCAGTGCAGTCAGGGCAGGCCCCGTGCGGGCTATTGAAGCTAAAGGTCCTCGGCGCTATTTCGCCCACGCTGATGCCGCATTTGACGCAGGCGAAGTGCTCCGAAAACAGCAGGTCTTCTCCTTCACCGGTTGAAACGAGAATCACCCCGGAGCCGACCTTGAGAGCGGTCTCGACGGAGTCAGTCACCCGACCGACATCCAGGTCATCGTCGACTACAAGGCGGTCCACTATGACTTCGATAGTGTGTTTGCGGTTCTTGTCCAATAGGAACTCTTCAGAGAGGTCGTATACCCGTCGGTCCACACGCACGCGCACGAACCCGGACTTGCGCAGGTCCTCGAAGATGGCCAGATGCTCGCCTTTGCGATCTCTGACTACGGGGGCAATGACCATGATGCGGCTTCCACGAGGAAGGACGAGAATGGAGTCGACAATCTGCTGCACTGTTTGCTGCGAGATTTCCTCTCCGCATTTGGGACAGTGAGGGTGGCCGATGCGGGCGAAGAGCAGCCTGAGATAGTCATAGATCTCGGTGACCGTAGCTACTATGGAGCGGGGGTTGCGGGAGGGTCCCTTCTGGTCAATGGATATGGCCGGTGACAATCCTTCGATATAGTCGACGTCGGGCTTCTCCATCTGGCCCAGGAACTGACGGGCATAGGCGGAGAGCGATTCCACATATCTCCTCTGCCCTTCAGCGTAGATGGTATCGAAGGCCAGAGAACTCTTGCCCGATCCGGATACCCCTGTAATGACAACCAGCTTGTCACGGGGTATCAGCACGTCGATATTCTTCAGATTGTGCTCTCTGGCTCCCTTGACGAAGATGATGTTTCCCGGCATAGCCCTATGCCTATTTTAACAGAGCATGATCGAGTGGGCGATCGAGTCGTTCTAAATAGGCCTTGTGCATACGATGCTTGATCTCTCTACCCAGGTGGAACAATGGCCTGGGTCATGATAGACTGCCGATTGGGAGGCGGCATTGTCTGACACAAAGGCTGTTTACGAATACAAGGTACTGGAATTGGGAGGCAAGCCCGAGGAAGATGGAGCAGTCCTGAGTGGTCATGGGGACCAAGGCTGGGATCTGGTGGCTGTGGTCCATGTTCCAACGCCAGGCATCGTTCCCGGTTTGCGGCTGGTGGCATACCTTAAGAGGGTTGTTCAGTAGCTACCCTTCCGCCGTGCACAGACTGATACCGTCCTCAGGCCTGTGCTTCCCCACCAATAATCAGCCCAAATAAAAAGCCCCCTGGCAGTGGCATATTTTCCCAAGGAGTTGCCCCCTCAGTATCGTCTGCGCTGAGGCGTTTCACTTCCGTGTTCGGAATGGGAACGGGTGGGTCCACCTCGCTCAGACCACCAGAAGGTGAATTAAATGATAGCACAATAGTGGTTTGGGAATCAATACCGCTGTGCAGTGGGTATCGATACGGGGTATGTGAGGCCATGCTCTCGCGGTGACGCCACGTCGCTTGCCCCTCTGGATTCCGGCTTTCGCCGGAATGACGATTTTGGTGCTCTGGGCGTATGGCC
>Ga0207752_1001070_pt1 | contig 12707 bp, 7 predicted proteins | sample Pon2CUnioCityCA_6_FD_187272 | JGI IMG/M metagenome (GOLD analysis project Ga0207752, IMG submission 187272) | Marine sediment microbial community from Union City, CA, USA - Pond 2C Sediment 2 (SPAdes) | ecosystem: Environmental > Aquatic > Marine > Intertidal zone > Salt pond sediment ... | reverse complement strand
GACACTGACGACCAAAACGGCTATCAGCCAACTGATGAAGGGTAAACTAGAAGTGTATTCTCGTGGCAAGATGGCCGGCACCAACATCCAGAGCCCTGCTCCCGCAGCCAACCCGAGCAGAATAAAAGCAGCCCAAACGACCACCATTTCCAGCACCATCCGCCGGCGACGGCGGGCCAGGGGCAGACGGACAAGTGGTGGATAACGGACCGTATAATAAACTGTCCAAACATGCCCAATCTGCGTATGGACGAGCTGCGCAATTGAGTAATCCGCCATGACGCTTAACGGCAAGAACCAACCGATCAGGAGTGAATCCACCCGCGTCTGGGCCGTCGACACACTGTTCAAAATCGTCAAGTGCCTGCCGTAGCGCAAGAGCTCTTGCTGTTCTGTTGGAGGCATCGGTTGTGCCTCCTTGCCACCCAATTGGCGGATCAGCCAAATGGCCACTCCAATCTGCAGCACGGCCAGGGTCACCTTGTTGGCCAGGAAAAACCAGAGCACCTTGGTGGACAAGGCCGGGATCACTAACAGTATCCCAAAGCCCACGAAGCGGGTCAGCGCCTCGCCAATGCGGTACCAGAAGAGATGCACGAAGTTCTCTCTCGCTCCGAGAACGCCGGCCACCGCTGTCAGGCCGGTCGCAACCGGGTAGGTCAACGCAGCGATGGTGAACAGCCCGGCCAGGATGGACTGACCCACCCACAGCCAGTACACTCCTCCTACCAGAAACCCCAATGTGCTGAGGATGGACCAGCGCAGGCGCGTAGAGATATTGACCCAGAGGGCTCCTGGATAGCCCTTGGCTACGTAGTGGTAGGTGGCTCCATCGAGGCCGGAGAGGGAAAGGAGTTGCAGAAAAGGGAGCACAGAACCAACGACGCCGATCATCCCCACTTCATCCTTCGAGAGTACACGCGTCACCACCGGCACCCGAATTAGCCCCATTACGGCGACGATGACGTAGGCTAGCATCAACAAGCTGCTGTCGCGCCAGAAACGGCGGCTGTACAGGCGGCGACGGATACTTGACCACAGTCTATGGTTCACCGGTCCCCTCACTGGACGAGTCGATAGATCGCCCCATCTTTCTCAGCGCCGGTCAATTCCAGCGGCAGCGCGTCCCGAAGCTCCGCCTCCGAGGGCAAATACCACCGGTGAACCGCATCCAGCCAAACGATAATCCCCTCTCCCTTTGCAAGGTGTCTCTTCATCGTATCTAGCTCGCCGACATACGCATCATTGGGAATCCGGCTGGTCGGATCGTGTTTTTGCGGGACCATATAAGCAGGCCTTCCAACCAGTGCCCGGATCACATCCGGTCCATTTGAGTAAATGGGCGCATCCGCGTGAAATCCTTCCAACCTCCGAAGCGTCGCCGACTGGCCATACTGCCTGACGTATCCAAGTCCATCGCTGTAGCCATTGGCCACGAATCCTGTCGCGCGTATCAGATAGGACGCCGCAAAAACCAATCCCAAAATCGTATACGTCGCCTGGATTTTTCGGGTTCTGGGCTTGAAACCTATCTCCGGCAGCAGCGTCGATCCTCCATACAGCGCCAGAATGAGAGCCGAAACGTACACAGGCGTCATCGTGCGCAGGTTCAGCGACGTGGCTGCGTCGACAAACGAAATAGAGATGACCAGGAACGCCACGCAAACGATGGCAAAGATGAAAAACAGATACGGAATCACATCACAATTCTGTTCGATCAGGGCGATGGCTTTAGACCATCCTCGCTGACGCAGCGCCAGGACAACCCAGGCCATCGCACTCGCGACACCGATCAGTGCGACGATGCCCCCGTCACCTTGGGCACGGATTCAGGCAGGAGCCACACCGCAAGCGTATGTACAGCCCCCCGGGCGTGGCTGGGGCTGAGAGGATGGAAACCCAGCGCTCGATTCGTCGCATTGCCGACAACAAGCAGGTTTCTCGTCAACCATAGTAGTAGTAAAGCCAGAGAACTGAGCGTGGCAAACACAACGCCACCAACAAGCCGCCTGACCAATGGCTACTTGCTCAACGAGAAGATCCCAATGACGCCGGTGATCACAAGCGCGGCGCCGATATACCTGGCGAGAAGACTCAGTGCGACCGGGATGGAAGAGGCCAGAAGATGGGATTTCTGGTGATCCTCAATATAGATGCCCAGCTACAGCCCCTCCTCAGCGACCAGCTCCCGTCCCAGGTCAACCAGATCCCGGACCGTAGTGATGAACCCTTCGGCCGCCTCGACGCTTGGAGGCGGGGCTTCCTCCTCGTCCTCAGCCGGCGGCGCCGTGAGCGCACGAACCCGGTCCACGCGGGCAGCCAAGTCGGTGGGAAGGCGACCAGGGGCGACCAGTTCCGCTTCGACCAGCCGCGGTGAGGGCAGCGCATCGCTGGGGGCTCTATCCTTGATCAGCGAGAGGTGTGCGCTCAGCGCCCACCCCAGCGCCTGGCGCACAGGGCGCATCACTTCCTCAGGGAAGCCACCTTCCAACACGACCAACGCCAGCTTGAGCCGCTTATCGGCTGTGTCGAAGCCCTTCGTGGCCCGGCGCAATCGTTTCTCCAACGCCGTGCGCTCGCCAACACGGGTCGGGGCAGGAATAGCCGGCGCTCGATAGGCGGTGGCGGTTTCAGCCGTCTGCTCCACCAACCCCCCAGCGAGGGCCGCCAGTGCCCGATACCCCTCCTGCTCCATCAGCAACAGGCCCGGCGCGGGAAAATCACCGTAGTGTTCGTTGAGCAGTTGCTCTACTTTGGCCCGCAACTTGGCCGGTTCACGATCCACGACGACGAGGACGTTCCCATCGGTGGGCGCGCCGGGTAGCTGCGGAGCCTCGCGCACCAGGAGGATACGGCCCGGGTACCGCCCGACGAGCAGGTCAGCCAGGCCTTGCAACGTGGGTACAGCCTTTGCCTCTTCCTCGACAGCGGTGGGCTCAAGCACCAGTTCCGGTTCGACGGCTTCGCGCGCGCCCAACAGCACCTCAAGCCGCTGCAAGACGCCCGAGCCTGCGTCTTTGAACGACAGATCGACGACGGTGCTATCTTCGTTGAGCGCCGCGTCAAAGATGGCCCGCTTGGCAGCCAGCGTGTCGAGCATGCGCTCCTCGATGGTACCTTTGGCGATCAGGTTGACGACATTGACGGTGTGCGGCTGGCCGTGACGGTGTGCGCGGGCGATGCGCTGGTCGAGCACAGCCGGGTTCCAGGGCAAATCAAGGTTGATCACCATGCTGGCAGCCTGCAGGTTCAGCCCCACCCCACCGGCATCACTGGACAGGAAGACCTTGCACTCGGGATCCTCGAAGAAGCGCTCGATGAGCGCGCCGCGCTTCTTGGTTGGCACGTCGCCGGTAAGCTTGACCCACCCCAGATTGAGCTTCTCCAGCGCCGGCTCGGCGAGATCAAGCATCCGCGTCCACTGGCTAAACAGGATAGCCTTGTGCCCATTGCTGGCGACTTCCTCCTCTAGAATCTCCCGCAGTTCGCGCAGCTTGGGGGCAGTCTTCTCACGATCCTGGGGCTTGATCTCGGGATCGTGGAGCGCCAACGCGTTGCAGATCAGACGCATCTTGACCAGACATCCCAGAAGAACATGGTGTTCTTCCGGCGTGAGGGGGCGGCGACGCGCCCGGGCCATCAACTGGGCGACCCGGTGCTCGTACTCGCGATAAGCGTTCCACTGAGGATCGGTCATCTCGACAAAGAAGTTGCTATCGATCCGCTCCGGCAGATCGAGCAGCACCTCTTCACGCACGCGGCGCAACACGTAGGGCGCGATGCGGTGTCGCAGCTCGTCCAGGTTTTTGTGCCCGAGCACCTTGTACGAGCCGGAGGACCGTCGCTCAACTTCGTAGTACCGCTGGTTGAAGCGCCACAGCGGGCCGAGGATGGTGGGATCAATGAACTGGAAGATGGAGTAGAGTTCGTCCAATCGGTTCTCCAGCGGCGTGCCGGTGAGAACAAAGGCGTAGGGACTGCGGAGTCGTTTGATCCGGTCGGCGGTTTTGGTGCGCCAATTCTTGATCCGCTGCGCCTCATCGAGGATCACCAGGTCGAACTCGCGCCGGATGAGCTCTTCCTCGTCATAATGGACCAGCTCATAATTCATAATGTTGAAGAACCGGAGGTCTCGGTAGAGCTGGCGGCGTTCAATTGGATTGCCCTCTATGACCTGGACGGACAACGATGTGAAGCGACGGATCTCACGCGCCCACTGATGCTTGAGCGAGGCGGGGCACACAATCAGCACGTACTCAATGTCGCGCAGTTGCTTGAGCAGGGCAGCAGCGGCGATAGCCTGCACCGTCTTGCCCAGCCCCATGTCGTCGGCCAGCATCGTGCGCCGGCCGAAAGCCAGATGGAGCACCCCTTCCTCCTGGTAGCCGTAGAGCGGTGTGGAGAGGACGTTAAGCGAGCGATTGCCCTGCTTGACCTGATCGAGGAACCAGCGCTTCTGTTGCTTGACCGCCTCAATATCCTGCTGCTTCTTCAGGTAGTCGTGCACGGCCTGGCCCACGTGAATCTGCTCCCGGTCATGGGCAGGCAACCGGTTAAGCTCGCTGAGCAGGGCCGGTAAGCTCTGTGTGGCCTTGCCCTGCAGGACGCCCTCGGCATCGACGTAACGGCTCAGCAGGGCGCGTAGCTTCTCGCTCTCTGGCAAGGGCAGCGTGACCCGCACAGTGGTGCGCTCAGCGTGACGGAGGTATATCTGGTTGATGGGTGGAGCCTGGTCGACAAACTCCTCCCACCGGTCAGCGAACTCCTTTCCCAGGTTGATCAACACACCCTCGATATGTTTGCACGTGCCAATCGTGTTTGTGCGGTAATCGGGGCATGTACAGGTATTGAGTCGCTCAGTGAGCGAACGGATCTGAACAGTATAAACCCGTCCAGAAGTAGAGGTCACTTCGAATCTGCTGTAAACCGGATGCCGGCCCTGGTTGACGACTTTGGCCAAGTCTTCCAGGCCACGCTTGTGCCGGCGCTCGATCTGCTCCTCGAGCATATCAACCTGTTCTTGCGTCTGGTCGTTCATCTGGCCCCTCCCCTCATTTTAATCGCGTTCAGTCTAGAAACCTATAATAGCGAATTTTGCCATTCTGCGCAAGTGCAGCCCGGCAGCGTGAAGAACCCCGCAGCAAGCTGCGGGGCATCATAGCTTTTTCCACGGGACCGAAACTACGCTTGACGAAAGCGATGGTTTGCGCTACAATACTGTCGCCATTAGGGTGGGCTCAAACCCCGCCCATTTAGTTGAGAGAATCGCTGTTCCGCTGTCAGGTACGGCGGGTGTTTGGGAGGTGATGAATGGCTCAACAGACAGAGCGAGTTGAGTTGGCGGCTGAGAAACGCACAGTGATCGGAAAACAGGTCAAGCAACTGCGCCGGCAGGGATGGGTGCCAGGCATCATGTACGGACATGATTTTGACTCTGTGCCTCTGCAGTTTGAAGAGCGCAGCTTGCGACAGGTGCTCTCGAGTGTCGGCGGGAGCCAGATCGTCGGTGTCAAGGTCAAAGGGAATAAACAACCCGAGATGGCCCTCATCCGTGACGTGCAGCGTGATCCGATCAAGGGCAACTTCCTGCACGTGGACTTCTACCGCGTGAAGATGACCGAGCGCCTGACCGCTGAAGTGCCTCTGGTCATCACAGGAGGATCACCGGTGATCGAAGCGAGGGAGGGCATTCTACTACAAGGAATCTCCTCTATCGAAGTCGAGTGTTTGCCTGGTGACCTGGTGGACGCAATCGAGGTGGACCTCTCTGACCTGGTGGAGATCGATCAGGGGATATATGTCCGTGATCTGGCTGTGCCTGCTGGTATAGACGTCCTCACCGATCGCGACGAGATGATCGTACGCATCGTCCCGCTGGAGGAAGAGGAATTGCTGGAGGAAGAAGAGGCAGAGGAAGAGTTGATACCGGAGCTCGAAGAGGTCGAGGTGATCACAGAGGCCAAGGCGGAGGAAGCAGCCCCCGAAGAAGAAGAGTAGTCGCTGCCAACCAAGCAGTGAAGCGGAGGTGGGGAGACTACCCGCCTCCGCTTTTTTGTATGAGGTGGTACCTATCAGGTGAGTCAGCAGAGGACCTTTCGGCCGGGCGCCGACGTCGACTCGTCGACCCTTTTTCTTGACACAGAGAGACTTACGGTATAGAATGATACAAGGTACGAGTCGGGCTGTTGGGGAGCGGCGGCAATGAAATACAAAGACTACTACAAACTCCTGAACGTAAATCGGGATGCTAGCGAGAAAGACATCAAGCGGGCCTACCGTAGGTTGGCCCGCCAATTTCATCCTGATGTCAATCCAGGCGACGAGCAGGCTGAGGAGAGGTTCAAGGAGATTAACGAAGCCTACGAGGTCCTGGGAGATCCGGAAAAGCGAGCCAAATACGACCAGGTGGGAGCCAGTTGGCAGCAGTGGCAGCACGCAGGCCACGACCCGAGCCAGTTTGATTGGTCTCAGTGGTTCGGCGGCGCACCTGGTGGGGTACATGTCGAATGGAGCAGTGATCTTGGCGACCTATTCGGGGGCGCTGGTGCGGGCACTTTTTCGGACTTCTTCCGCGCCATCTTTGGCGGGATGGACAGCGCAGCCCGCCCTGGTAGCACCGAGGACCTATTCCGCCGCACAACTAGCCACCGCATGCGGCGCGGGCAGGACGTGGAAGCCTCGGTTAGGATCACGTTAGAAGAGGCATTCCATGGCACCATCCGCACGCTGGAGCGGAACGGGCACCGGATTCGGGTGAAAATCCCAGCCGGGGCACGGAGCGGCTCAAAGGTGCGAGTTCCTGGCAAAGGTGGTCCCGGCCTTGGGGGTGCCCCTCCTGGCGACCTGCACCTGGACATCATGGTGAAATCACACCCATTCTTCAAACGCGAGGAGGACAGCCTGCGCTGCGACATCACCGTGGATTTGTACACCGTCGTACTCGGTGGCCAGGTGCGAGTACCCACACTGAACGGAGACGTCTCATTGAAGATCCCCGCTGGCACTGACAGCGGCAAGACCTTCCGCCTGCGAGGAAAGGGTATGCCCAACCCACACAATCCGAACCAGCGCGGAGACCTGTTTGTCACAATCCAGATTAAAGTACCCCAAAGTCTGAACCCGCGTGAGCGAGAGTTGTTCGAGGAACTGGCTCAGCTTCGAGAAAGGGAGTAGTGCGATGACGCGTAAACATTTGATACTCGCCGTGCTGCCTCTGGCGCTAGCCGCGCTGGCTTGTACCTGCAACAGTCAGGAACTCCTGTTTGCGCCCACCCCGGCAGTGCCTCAGACGCCCGAACCTCGAGTGCTCATTGCGACCTCTACCTCTATCCCGGAGGATACCATCGCCGACGTAGACATGGAAGATGCTCCGCTGATTAACCTATACCAACGAGTTAACTCAGCCGTGGTGTACGTCGAGGTCCTGATGGAGCGCACAGACACACTCACCCCATTCGGCAGCGGATCGGGCTTCGTGGTAGATTTGGAAGGACATATCGTAACCAACAACCATGTCGTCGAAGAGGCAGACGCCGTCCAGGTCGTCTTCTCCGATGGGTCCGTGGCCGATGCTCGAATCCTGGGGCTCGACCCATACTCGGACCTGGCGGTGCTCCAGGTAGATGCCCCCCCCGAAAGACTGGTACCGCTGGATCTGGGCGACTCAAGTGGGCTCCAGGTGGGCCAGCGGGTCGTCGCAATCGGCAATCCATTTGGGTTGGAGGGGACGATGACTGTTGGGATCATCAGCGCATTGGGACGTACGTTGCCGTCCCAGGAGCTTGAAGGCAGCGGACGGTTCTCCAACCCTGAAATCATTCAGACCGACGCGGCGATCAATCCGGGCAACTCGGGCGGGCCGCTCCTGGATATCCGCGGCCAGGTGGTTGGTGTGAATACCGCCATTCGTTCTGCGACAGGCGTCAACTCGGGCATTGGGTTCGCCGTGCCGGTCAACACCCTCAAACGCATTTTGCCCAACCTGGTCGAGAAGGGTGCCTACCAATACCCTTACCTGGGTATCACCTATGACACGCGCTTCACTATGGTAGAATTAGCCGGCCCTCTGGAATTGCCAGTAATACGTGGTGTACTTGTCGATAGGGTAGCGCCGGGGACCGCTGCAGCCCGCGCTGGCCTGCAGGGTGGCGACCGCGAAGTCGAGGTCATGGGGGTGCCTGTCAACGCAGGCGGCGACATCATCGTCGCCATTGAGGGATACAGACTGCGTGACTTCGACGACTTGATCGCTTATCTGGTGCGCGAAACGGAGGTAGGACAGGAGATTGTTCTGACCATTATCCGCGATGGCGCGGAACTGGAGATTCCGGTGACACTGGGAGAGCGGCCGTAGCCAAGGACAAGCTTCGAAAGGGTATCGCTGATCGGAAGGTCACTGACAGCCAGTGGCCAATTGCTGACCGCTTATGACATATGAGATAAGGGGGTAAAAGCGATGTTCACACAAGATGACTTGCGCGAACTGGCAGCGTATCAGGCTGAGACGCCGATATTGAGCGTCTACCTGAACGTGGACCCAACGGAGCACGCGACGGACGAGTACAAACTAGCACTGCGGCAGATGCTGAAGCAGGCAGAAGAAAGCGCCTCGCCTGAAGATATGGCAGCCGTGGAGCAGTTTTTTGACCACGAGTACGACTGGTCAGGCCGCGGGGTGATCATCTTCTCCGGCACCGAAGCAGGATTCTGGCGCACGTATTCCCTGGCCGTTCCAGTCGCTTCTGGGGTGACGGTGGCCCGCAAACCCTATATCTGGCCATTAGCTGCGCTGGTCGACGCCTATGGCAACTACGTGGTGTTGCAGATCGACCGGCAAGAAGTGCGGCTATTACTGTTTGAGATGGGCGAGCTGCGGACAAGTGACGGATATGAAGGGGAGGAAGTGCGCAAATTGAAGAAAGGACGCGGCTCGTCAGGCGGACCAGGACGCCGTGGAGGAGCTCCTATCTCGAGCCGACGCGAGGAGGAGATCGCACAGCGCAACATCCGCGATGCGGTTAAGACGGTAGAGCGCTTCTGCCGCAGACACAAGCCACAGCGCATAGTCATCGCCGGGGCTGAGCCAACAGCAACCCAGTTTCACGAGGCATTGCCGAGGCACCTGCAGGACAAGGTGATCGGTTCGTTCAGCGCCGACATGAATGCACCGGAACCGGAGATACGGAGACAATCGCTTGAGATTCTGCACCAGGTGGAGAAGGAACGAGAGGCCGCCGTGGTGGAAGCAGTGTTCACCGCAGCGGCAAAAGGTCGCGGTGGCGTCATTCGCCTGGCCGACACACTCGGCGCAGCCCATGAGGGCCGTATACAGACGCTGGTGATCGCACGGGGCTACCACCAGCCAGGTTATCAGTGCCGTAACTGCGCTTACATCACCGACCACGCCCTGGAGGTATGTCCCTTCTGCGGTGGCGAGTTCGCGGAGATTCCGGACGCTGCCGAGGCACTGGTTACGAAAGTGATCGAGGATGGCGGCAAGGTGGAGGTCGTGGACGATTATCCTAAGGTCGCGGAATTCGGCGTGGGGGCGCTGTTGAGGTATTAGAACGCGGATACCAGGGCAACAACGGATTGAAAGAAAGTAACAGACCAGGGGGCGCAGCAGCGCCCCCTTTCGATTTATCAGCACGAACTGTACCTCGCCCCTTCAACAAGCTCTGGGACTCCGCCCGCCTCATTCCAGCGGAAACCTCAGCCAACTTCTTCTATTCTTACACAAATCCAATACTCCGCTATTGTATCTCTAATGCAGTACCAATAGAATATAGGCAGAATGACAATGGCATATCAGATGTGATCCGCAGAACGTAATCGTATGTTCCGTATCACGTTTCACGCATCACCTTTTCCACTGGGCAAGAAGTTACCTGTGTATCACATCTTGTTCACAGAGTTAAGTTGTACCCGGTATAAGATATGGATCTGAATAAGTTTACGCAGAAAGCACAAGAGGCAATTGCCAGTGCACAATCTATGGCCGGCGAGTACAGCCACGGTCAGATCGAGCCGGAGCACCTGCTGCTGGCTCTGCTGCGCCAGTCCGACGGCATCGTGCCCCAGATCGTGCAGAAGCTGGAGGCTGACCCAAGAGGGATGGCGCTGTCGCTGGAGGGAGAGCTGCAGCGCAAGCCCAAGGTTTATGGGGCATCCACGCAGGTAGGGCTCTCGCGCCAGTTGGGCCGGGCGCTGGACGACGCCCAAAAGATCGCCAGCCGCATGCACGACGATTACACCAGCACAGAGCACTTGCTGCTGGCGCTCACCGGCGCGGACGGCGGGGAGGCCGCCCGCTTTCTGGCCGCCCACGGCATCACCGAGGACGCCGTCCTGCGGGCGCTGACCGCGGTGCGCGGTAGCCAGCGGGTCACCAGCCAGCACCCCGAGGCCACTTACCAGGCCCTGGAGAAGTATGGGCGGGACCTGACTCAGTTGGCCCGGGATGGCAAGCTAGACCCCGTCATTGGGCGGGACGAGGAGATCCGGCGTGTGATGCAGATCCTCAGCCGCCGCACCAAGAACAACCCGGTCCTGGTGGGCGACGCTGGGGTAGGCAAGACAGCCATCGCCGAGGGGCTGGCCCAGCGCATCGTGCGTGGCGATATTCCCGAGGGTCTGAAGAACAAGCGCATCGTCGCGCTGGATATGGGCGCACTGATCGCCGGCGCCAAATACCGCGGCGAGTTCGAGGAGCGGTTGAAGGCGGTACTCAAGGAGATCACCGACGCCGCGGGCGAGGTGATCCTGTTCATCGACGAGTTGCACACCGTCGTGGGAGCCGGGGCGGCCGAGGGCGCGATGGACGCCAGCAATATGCTCAAGCCGATGCTGGCGCGCGGTGAATTGCACGCCATCGGCGCCACCACGCTGGACGAGTACCGCAAGTACATCGAGAAGGACGCCGCGCTGGAGCGGCGGTTCCAGCCCGTGTACGTGGACGAGCCGTCGGTGGAGGAGACGGTCAGTATCCTGCGCGGTCTGAAGGAGCGGTACGAGGTACATCACGGCGTGCGCATCCAGGATGCGGCTGTCATCGCCGCCTCCACGCTCAGCAACCGCTACATCGCCGACCGGCAGTTGCCGGACAAGGCGATCGACCTGATCGACGAGGCTGCCTCCCGGCTACGGATGGAGATCGACTCCAAGCCGGCCGAGCTGGACGAGGTGGACCGGCGGATTATGCAGCTAGAGATCGAGCGGGAGGCGCTGAAGAAGGAGAAGGACAGGGCCAGCAAGGAGCGGTTGCAGAAGCTGGAGCAGGAGCTGGCCGATCTTCAGGAGGAGAGCGCCGCCCTGCGGACGCGGTGGCAGCAGGAGAAGGACGCCATCCAGGGCATCCGCGACACCAAGGAGCGCATCGAGCGAGCGCGCCACCAGATCGAGGAGGCACAGCGGGTGCAGGATTATGGCCGGGCGTCGGAGCTGCAGTACGGCACCCTGGTCGAGCTGGAGGGACAGTTGCGGGAGCAAGAAGAGCGATTGCGCCGGCTGCAGTCCGATCGGGCGATGCTCAAGGAAGAAGTCGGCGCTGAGGACATAGCCGAGGTGGTGGCCGAGTGGACCGGCATCCCTGTCGCCAAGCTGCTGGAGGGGGAGGTGGAGAAGCTGATGCGCATGGAGGAGGCCCTCCACCGGCGGGTGGTCGGCCAGGACGAGGCCGTGCAGGCCGTGTCCAACGCCGTCCGCCGCGCGCGGGCTGGTCTGCAGGACCCCAACCGGCCCATCGGCTCCTTCATCTTCTTGGGTCCCACGGGCGTGGGCAAGACAGAGCTGGGCCGGGCGCTGGCCGAGTTCCTGTTCGACACCGAGGAGGCGATGGTGCGCATCGACATGAGCGAGTACCAGGAACGGCACACCGTCTCCCGGCTCATTGGGGCGCCGCCGGGATACGTGGGCTACGACGAGGGCGGCCAGCTGACGGAGGCCGTGCGGCGGCGGCCTTACAGCGTGGTGCTTTTCGACGAGATCGAGAAGGCACACACGGAGGTGTTCAACACATTGCTCCAGCTGCTCGACGAGGGACGGCTGACCGACGGGCACGGGCGCACGGTGGATTTCACCAATTCGATCGTCATCATGACCAGCAACATCGGCAGCCGGTGGATCAAGGAGCTGGGTGCAGAGGGAGCGCGGGAACGGGTGATGGAGGAGATGGATCGGACGTTCCGGCCCGAGTTCCTGAACCGGGTCGACGAGATCATCCTATTCCGCAGCCTGACCAAGGACGACTTGCTGCAGATTGTGGACATCCAGGTCCGCCACTTGCGGGAATTGCTGTCCGAACGTAACATCGAACTGGAGTTGACGGAGGGTGCCCGGCGGCACCTGGCGGACGCGGGCTACGATCCGGTGTATGGGGCACGGCCGCTCAAGCGAGTGATCCAGCGGGAGGTGCAGGACCCGCTGGCGGTGGCGCTGTTGCGGGGCGACTTCGTCGAGGGAGACACGGTGCGGGTGGATGCTACTGACGGGCAGGTGATATTTGAAAAGGTGGGACCGACGCCGGTGATGGTTTGAACAACCGCTTCGCGCCCGGTGCCGGATCGCCGCTCGAGCGGTGATCCGGCACCGACTCTTTGTCCTATGCAACGATGTGCGGTATAATCTAGCTTAGGTTTGACTTGTGGATATGCGCCTGAGTACGTATGAGGGAGATTGTTAGGCAATGATGAGATTGGACCGGTTTACCG
>Ga0207752_1001069_pt1 | contig 12712 bp, 11 predicted proteins | sample Pon2CUnioCityCA_6_FD_187272 | JGI IMG/M metagenome (GOLD analysis project Ga0207752, IMG submission 187272) | Marine sediment microbial community from Union City, CA, USA - Pond 2C Sediment 2 (SPAdes) | ecosystem: Environmental > Aquatic > Marine > Intertidal zone > Salt pond sediment ... | reverse complement strand
GCGTGCGGCTTTCTCCCATTCAACTTCACTGGGCAAACGCCAGCCGTAGAAGTCGCAGTAGGCTTGTGCGCCAAACCAGGTCACAACGACCATTGGATGCAGTTCGTAACCCGGCGTGGCTTCGAATTTATCGCCATCGAAAGCAACCCGCAAGACGGGCGAATCTAATGGAACGTGGATATATTCACCGGCGGGGATTTCTTCTTCGTGATTGTAGGCGTGGAATTCATCGCCCGGGTAATACCCCGTCACCTGGCTCTCGTTGGATTGGATTGTGGTGGAGGCCAAAGCTTCGTTCAAATAAGCCGCGTACTGCGCGTTGGTTACGTCGGTCACCATCATCTCGTAGGCATAGCCGATATTGACCAAATGCTCGTGCTGGCCATAGAAAAACTCGCCCGCCGGAACCAGCGCCCAGGCTTGCGGATCGGCGTCCGTTTTGACTTGAGGCGGTTGTGTATTGGCCAAATCGGGGTTCGCGCCACATCCTATCGTTAACATAGCGAGCAGTATCGCTATAAATAATCCAGATTTCATGCCACTTCTCCTAGTCCAGGGAGGTCCGCGTTACCGGGGTGGGTACCTGAGGAACTTGAGCCCGATCTTCCGGGAATTCCAGTCCTTCTTCGGCCATCTCCTGGGTCCAGCGCCCTTGCTTCTCGAATAAATCTACCAGGCGCCAGATCATGAAGGCTGCCAGGACAATCAAAACCAAGGCCAGGCCGAAATCAGCCAGCAGCATGGTCCAGTTCACCAGCGGCTGTTGGGCCCATTCGTTGACAAACAGGCGCTTCATTGAAAAAACCGTCACGGAAGCGAAAGCAAGGTCGGAACCGAGGATGATTAACCACCCAAACCACTGCCGCAAGCGGCCTTTCAACCCGGCCAGGTCAGCGAAGTAGAACAGGATGATGGTGGCGATGATCCCGGAAAGGATGTGCCAGTGGCCGGTCAGAGTGATGCGCTCTTCGCGCGCCGGCCAAACCCGGAAGATTTCATCCAGCTTGACTGCCATGAAAATGCCCACCCCGCTGACGGTGAAGTTCATGAAGACCATCTGCCAGGTTGAGCCAAACTTAAGCGGGTCGTGCAGCAGCGCTCCCATCTTCTGGAAGAAACTCGCTTTATGGATGCCCTGGTCCGCCAACCGCTGGCGGATCAACTTGCCCCAGGCGAAAATCACCAGCATCAAAGCGGCCAGCATAACCAGCACGGAGCCGACGTAAATGATGGTATGGGCAATCGGCTCGTAGGGGACGACCGACCACACGCCGATGGTGATCACTATTGTGCCGGCGATCATCAATGGCATGGCAATCTTGTGCAGAATGCCTTTGAAATCAAACCAGCGCCCGATGATCAACGTCAGCGCCACAGCGATCAAGGTCAGCATGATATGCAAATGACCGATGATGGATAACTGCAGGGCGGTCTTATGCGGTTCACGGATCAAATCCTCCGCCAGGAATGTCTCATGCCCATTGCCCCAATACGATCCAGTGACCGCGCCAAACAAGGCCGAGCCCAACGTCGCCAGCGCCATGACGAAGAAGGCCATCCTTTCCATATCCAACCCGCCGCGCGTGTGGGCATAGGCAGGGTCGGGGTTACGGTACTCCGGCTTCCAGGGCCACAAAGCGGCTGCCAACAGCAAACCGGCGAAAAATACCAGCGATTGGCCGAACAAGAATAAACCGTGAAAAACGAAATTATGCCCGAAGTAAGCGAAACCCAGACCGAACACCAGCGAGATGATGTAGCCGACCGTGATGGTGGCATTGATGGTTGTTTGCTGGTGTTTCTTCATCGGCACGATGGCTGTGATGAAGTACACCTCAATGGCGACCACAGCCATGGCGATGGTGTGATACAGCATAATAATGCGACCTTCGCGTTCAGCCGGATTGAGATCCATACCCAACAAGTTGACGGTGAAATCCTTTACACCCCATTCCACCATCGGACCGGAGAGGCTGCCCCACACTGCGGTGACCAGAGAAATCAGAGCAATGGCCACCAGCGCCAGCCCCTTCGTCGATCGAAATAAATAGTTAAAGCGTGTTTTTATCGCCTGCATTTAGCCAGCTCCAAGTAAGTTTTCTGACCGCTCAAAAGAAATCTGTCTAATAAACACATACCACTGCCTATCCAATTCGTCTTTTATCAAAAAGACAAATTTCGCGCCAAACGGCCGCTGAGGCGTTATTTGTAAAAATTATCACAATCCCAGGGGAATGTCATTGACTTTCGTCAATCCTGGTAGATCAAGCCGCCTTCTTGACGAAAGTCAATGACCTGCCTCAATGCTTGTGATATATCACACAATATACACACCCCTAACTTGTAGTAAGGAGAACCTTATGAGAAGAACTTCGAAATTCACCGGCCGCGGCAGTCCTTTTAATTTACGGCTCGTCGCGGTGGTAGTCCTTTCCCTGGCGCTACTATTGACTGCCTGTTCCCAAAATCAGGCGGCGCCCACGGTCATCGAGCAGACTGCCGAGCCAGCGACTGCCGTGCCTGCCAGCGAGGTTCCGTCGACGGCAACACAGGTGCCAACTGCCGAAGCGACGCCCACCGAAGTTGCGCAAGAGGTCGAGCCCGAGCCGGAAACGAGCGTGGATCGTGAGGCCGTCGTAGTCGCCTGGCAGGCCGGTCCACATGGTGATACCTACGACCTGGGCAAAGGACCGAACACCTATTGCTCCCGTTGCCATTCCCCTCAGAACTGGGACCCGGCGGCCACAACCGATCTGCCCCCCAACTGCGTGACATGCAAATTCCCTACCGATGACGAGCTGCGCATGGCAAGCACCATGGATTTCGTCGAGGAAGAGGACTGGGCGGGCATCGGTTGCGACACCTGCCATCCCGTCGAGGGCAACCTGGTGCAGGCCCAAATCACATGGTTCAACCCGCTCTCCGATGAGAACGAACCGGTCAACACACCCAACGAGCTGTGCACCAAGTGCCACGCCACAACCCAGGGCGTTTCCGCCACAGGCGGCAGAGGCGTCGTACATGAGATCGAACTGGGCGGTAGCGCTCATCTGAATTGGGCCGGCGCGCTGCCCCAGGATCGGCGCCCGCAGTACTGCACCGAATGCCACGATCCGCATTCCCTGCAACCCAAAGATTGCGTGGATTGCCACGAAGACGTGCTTACATCGGACACGCACATCAAGGGCTTCGGCGAAGAGCACGCCAATATAACCTGCATGGCCTGCCATGATGCATCCGGACTGGAGGTAGGGCCTGCTCCATCTGATCCCAATGGCATGTGGGTCACCCAACTTAGCAGCACAAGCCGTAGCGGCGAAGTGACCACCGAGTACGTGCATTCTCACAGCATCCAATGGCAAGTGGATTGCAGCCGCTGTCACTTTGAAGATAATCCATGGGGGCTGGACGTGCTCACCCCCGAAGGCAGCCCGCCTGAACCGGCCTCTAACTGAGCCGGGAATAGAAAAAATTTCAAGCAGGGCCGATCCACGACGGTAGAGACGTCCGCTGGATGGGCGTCTCTACCCATCTATACTTCCCTAAATATTGACCTTAATAACCTGAGGAAGGTATGAATTTGACCCAGCGACCGAAATCCAGTCCAAATCTTATACAAAACAGAGCCAGCCCGTACACGTATGCGGTGTTGTTACTACTGGTCTTTAGTCTCCTGTTGGTCTCCTGCCAGGCCAGCGCTCCAGAAATCTCCTCAGCGTCTGCCGGCAAACAAGATGCCGAAGGTCTTGCGCAAACGACGCCATCAGCGCCCGAAGATGTCCAGGACAGTGGTCCCTCCCACCTGACAGATCCTGAAGCCATCCGGGCCGTATGGCAGGAAAACCCCCACGCCGACACCTATGTTTTGACCGAGCAGGGCACAAACAGCGCCTGTGCGCGCTGCCACTCGCCGGTCAATTGGATCCCATCCATGGATGATATGCCGGAAAGCTGCTACTCCTGCAAGTTCACCATAGAGCCACCCCCACCGCGCATCGAGAAAGAAGACTGGGAACACATCCAATGCAACGTCTGCCACGAGGTCAAGAAGGATGAGGTGGCGCCTGAATATGCCTGGCTGGAGATTCCACCCATTGAAGAATACGCACAAGTCGGCTCTTCCTCAGAGCTGTGCCTTAAATGCCACACCGCCGCTGAGGTCCCCGGGCACCCGGCCGTTGAGGTCGCCGGAGCGCATACGGACATGCTGTGTACAGATTGCCACGATGCTCACACCACGGCTGCCTCGTGCGCCACAGCCGGCTGTCACACCGGGCTGGATGCACAGCCGGGTCCGATTCCCGGTCACGACCCGGATCACCAGGCCGTTAGTTGTGCCGCTTGCCACGACGCGGGGGATTTGATCGTACAGCCAGATGAAAAGGGTACCTGGCGCACTTTCCTTCCCGGAAAACAGGAAGCCGCCTTGGCTTTCACATCTCACAACACAGTGCTGGAAGCCCCCTGCGAACGCTGCCATTTCGAAGCCAATCCCTGGGGGCTTGAGCCCGCCGTGGAGCCTTAGAAATTGGTGCTTATCGATAGATTAATATTTCAGAATCGAACAAGTATCGGGAGATAACCAAGATGAAGAGCGATAGATTGGGTAAAATTCTGCGCACGGCTGCCATCATTCTGGTAGGGCTGACGGCCGCCATGAATATCCTGGGCGGGGTGGGCACTACCTGCGCCGCCTTCCTGACAAAACAATACCCGCCCATGTGGGCGTTAATGGATTACCGCTGGTTGTACCAACTTTTTGTGATCGTAACCGTTGCGATTGGTCTGGTGGGTGTTTGGACGACCATCGGGCTCGCTCGCGGCAGGAAGAATGCCTACCGCGACGCATTAATTGTGCTGGCTGCAGGCACGCTGGTTGGCGCCGTTCACATGATTGCATCCCTGGCGCTGCGCGGCAAAGCTGTGCCCGCCAACGTCAAGCTGTACCTCAATGCCCTAACACTGCTGTATGCCTTAATCCTGAGATTGCCGGGCCTTCGAAAGCGGGTGACGTTCTCCGAGCAAAGCGACGGCGCCGACCGGGCGACCGCCGCTGGAATGGCAGCCATTGTTTCCGGAATCACCGTTCTGAGTGTCTTCTATTGGGCCGGGCCCTCGCATACCCATTCAGGTGACAATTGGGTCTACGTGTTACAAACTCCCATCTATCTGGCTGGTGGACTTTTGTTGGTCGCCGGCCTGGCACAGCTAGCCCGCGCGGTGCTGGAAGCCTACCGCCAAGAGGCAGCCGCCAACAGCAACGCCTGACTCACGCTTACCAGTTAGGAAAACCGTGCTCGATTTAACGGAAATGGTCCGGCTCGATCTGAGCCAATTCTGCCAGGCGAACAGGATGGTTGACACGAATCCAAGAGCGGGAGCAGGCGATCACCCCACTCTGGCGGAGCGATTGGATCGAGCGACTGATCGGTTCTGGCACTGTAGCCGCTCGAGCCGCCAATACCTGATTGGAGTACTCTCGCCGATCAATGGTTTTCTGCCCGTTTTCGCTGAGATCCAACAAGATCTTAGCCGTACGTCCCAGCACCGAACGGAATGTAAGGTCCGCACAATGCGCCAGCAGCAGCCGGTTGCGGCGCGCCAGCACTCGCAACAGGCTATGGCCCACCGGTGGATAGCGCTCCATTAACATCTGAAACCGCTCGTAGCCGACCTGCCAGACAATCACTCCCTGGTGGGCCAGCGCCGAAACCGGATTCGGGCCGCCATCCAATACCGACACTTCGTTGAACATGATCACCGGCTCAATTATGCCAACGATGGTTTCCTGACCCTGCGGCCCGAACTTGTACAAGTGAACCTCGCCTTTAAACAACACGTATAACCCGCTACAAGGCTCTTGCTCGCGAAAAATCACTTGATCCGGACTGTAATGGAGGACCTGACCGGAGATGACAATGTCCTTCAACGCGGTTCTGGGTAGCCCTTTAAAATGGGACACCGCTCCAATGCGATCGATCAGGCTTTCGATGGTAAACATCTTTTCCTCCAGTAAAAGGGATCTAGAGTTACTCAAATCATGGCTGGAAATTGGCCGTTAGCGCCGCTCCAGTACCATAGGCAAGCCACCATTGGGGCGCAGGGTAACTCGTGGATCGAGTTCCACCTGGTATCCAGGCTCAAGGCGCAGGCGCCAGCGAGGGGCCAGCGTTGCAATAATCAGGATGGCCTCTGTCCAGGCAAAGGGTTCTCCAATACAAAGCCGTGCGCCGCCGCCAAACGGGAAATAAGCAAACCGGGGACGGTCCCTGTTACCGCCATCGATCCATCGTCCGGGGATGAACCGGTCGGGGTCTGCGAAGAACCGCCCATCGCGCTGGGTGATGAACTGGCTCATTACGATGGATGCATCCGCCGGAACCAGGTAGTCCCGAACCCGATAATCATCCAGCGCCTTGCGGCCGATCATGTAAACCGGCGGGTAAAGCCGCAGCGCCTCAGCCAGCACTGCCCGGGTATAGTTTAAGGCGGAGACATCTTCCAAACTTGGTCTGCCGCCGGACAGAACCTGCTCAAGTTCACCGTGCAGTTTCGCCTCGGCGTCCGGATTCTGTGAAAGCAGGAACCAGGTCCAGGTTAATGCGACCGCGGTCGTCTCGTGGCCGGCCAGCAACAAAGTCAAAGCTTCGTCGCGAACCTGGCCGGCGCTCATGCGGCTGCCGCCGTTCTCATCCCTGGCTTGCAGCAAGATGGAAAGTAAGTCCTCTCGGTTAACCTCTTTCGAGCGGCGCGATTGTATGATCCGGTAAATCGCTGCATCCAATTGCCGGCGGCCGGCCTCGAAACGCCTGTCCCGCAAGGGCAACCGCTCTAACAACAGTCCTAAAGGAGAGGTCACGTGATGAAACAGGCTCATGGCGTCGTTGATCGCCTGGCTGATATCGTCCGCCTGTTCTTTGACCTGGTCGGTCCCAAATAAAGCTTCGCCCACAATAGCTAAGGTGAGCCGGACCATCTCTTGAAACACATCCACAATCTTGCCGGGTTCCCAGTCTGCGGAGACACGTTCTGCATGCTTGGACATAACAGGGGCATACACAGCCAGCCTCTGGCGGTGGAAAGCCGGTTGGATCATGCGACGCTGGCGCAGGTGAAAATTGCCCTGGCTGGAAAGCAGGCCCTCTCCCAAGATTCGCTTAATGGTTTGGAATCCCGGATTCTTGACGAAATTTTTCTGGTGGGTAACCAGCACATCTTCAATATCTTGCGGGTGTTTTAAAAGGAAAACGTCTCGCTGGCGAATCCTGAAATGGACGACGTCACCATGTTGACCGGCGATCTCGATCAGAAATCCAAGCGGGTTGCTTGCAAATGAAAACAAATGGCCCCAGGGGAGCCAGGTCTTTGGACCCGGTGGGGTCTTAAAATTTTCACCTCTCAATAAACGAGCACTGCTTGTGCCCTCCCGGTTTTCTTAACAGCCTTCTTCGTGATATATAGCACAAATCTTTGCCGGAGTCTTTGACTTAAGTTAATTTGAACGGCTCTTTTTAGTCGACATTCGAATCTTTCCGGGCTAGAGTTGTGGAGAACCCAGGCTCCAGGATTCTCCACGAGCCCAAAGTGTAATCATTAGCTTGCGGCGCCTGCCGTTTCCTGGTATGTCCCTTGGGCTGCCCTACTTTCCAGGAGCAGCTTGCCATCCGCCCAAGCCGCCATGAGCCGCCGGACGGAGGGCAGCAGCAGTACCACCACCAGCACCAGGCTCAACACCGGCGAGGGCGTGAACAACGAAAAGCGTCCGGTTTCAAGCGTGCTGACCACAGCCAGTGGAAAACCGCCGATGCAGCTCAGCAGCCCGGCGCCCAGGCCGACGACTTGAGCCCAAGACTTGCGACCGAGTAATGCAAAGATAAAAACCGCCCAGGCAATCGTCCCCCACCAGTTGATCTGCTGCACCATCACGTACATGCCGTTGAGCAGCGGCTGCCCCACAGATAACTGGATTTTATCGATGGTCGCAACGCCGTCCATAAAGGAAAGCACGTATGCCAGCCCACCTGCGAAAGCCAGCGTACCAATTCTCCAATCTGTTCTGCGTACAAACAGCAAGCCCACCCACAAGACCAGGTTAGGGAAAAAGAGCGCCGCCGTGACGGGAACCGCCCCACGGCTCATCGCCGGGATCATCGGAAAGAATCCGGACAGCAAGCTGATGGTGCTGGCGATAATCCCCAGCATCCAAGCCCAACGCTCACGCAGGAGAAAACCGTAGAATGAAAGCATCCACAGCACTCCAGCACCCGTTGCCAGGTATCCCAAAAACGGGAACACGTAACGGACCACAACCGCCTCATCCGGTCGACCGGCGTTCAATTCCACCTGGATCATGGGATTGTAGATCTGGATAAAAATATAAAAGCCGATCAAACCGACTACCGCCCCGATAGCAGCCAAAAGGGCTCCCCAGCGGGCTTTATCTTGATGCTTTGAATCGTTCATTTGCAATCTCCTTAAATAAGAATCGTTTTGAATACCTATTAATTCCTTTTATCACAATCAAGCAAGCATGTCTTTATAAAAATGCAAATCTGGCCAGCTATTCGCCCCTCCAAAAATATAAAAACCGGAAAATCTGTTAGATTTAAGCCGGAATCCCGATATAGTTAATAGAATGCCTGCTGAAAATTATGGAATCAATCCAAAGGAAAAGCGGATTGCAGAAGACCTATCCAACCATGGTTGCAGATAAAGACGACTCTGAGAGCGATGAGGCCCTGATTGCGGCTATCCGGAATGACCCGGCCGAATTCAGCAAACTTTACCGGCGTTATGCCGCACGCCTCTACCGGTATCTGTATGGGCGCGTGGGCAACCTGGGAGACGCCGAAGACCTGACCTCGCAGGTGTTCATTGAAGTCCTGGAAGCCCTGCCGCGATACCAGGCGCAGAACAAATTTCCAGCCTGGTTGTTTACGATCGCAAGACGGCGCGCCGCCGATTACCACCGCAACAAAGCCTCCACCGCTCCCATGGAATGGCTCGGCGATCTCCCCAGCTCCTTCGATGACCCACAGGCAAACTTGATTACAAACCAGGCGCTGGAAAAATTGGCGCAGCTTTATGGAAGCCTGGATGAAGACAAACAAGAGTTGCTGCGACTGCGTTATGCAGCCGAATTGAGTTACAAAGAAATCGGCCAACTCACCCAACGCAGCGAAGCAGCGGCAGGTATGGCAATCCGCAGGATTTTGCAATGGTTGAAAGAGCACTGGGAGGCCGAAAATGAATAACCGTCGCTCAGAAATGGAAGTTGAAGCCTTTTTGAAGTCGCTGTATCCGGCCCCTGACCGGCAATTCCTGGATGGCCTGGAAGATGAGCTGGTGAAAAGAGCCAGGGTACTTGGATTTATGCAAGCTCAAGAAACTGCCCCCTCACAAAATGCCAGTGTAAATGAAAAGGAAATACGTCGCTTCAAATGGATTGCGCACCTGTGGCCCCTCAAAGCAAGCCGCTGGAGCTTCGCCGCCATATTGATCCTGGTCACCCTGGCGGCAGTGACGATCGCCGGCCCGGAGCGCGTGGTAGCACAAGTGCGTAAATTACTGGATTATGTCCCAGGAATCGGTTTCACAGATGTGTCCCAGAGCTACGAACTTCCTGAGCCGGTAATTGCAAATCGCGATGGAATCAGCCTGGAGATTAAACAAGTTCTGGCTCAACCGGAACGCACCACCCTTATACTGGCTGTGAACGGTTTGCAGCCGCAAGAACAATCGCTTTTCATCTATAACTCCTTCTTATTACTCCCCAACGACAAGGCCCTGACGCCTCAATCCTGGGGGAATGACCTGGACCAAATTGTCATGGAATTCGGCCCGCTTCCCGAGGGCTCCAGCGCGGTCACCCTGGTTTGGTCGGACAACTTCGTAAAGGATTGGCGCCAACATCCTGAAGCAGCCTGGAAGATACCCTTGAGGCTCAAACCGGTCAGCAACTCACAAGATGACAGCCAGCAGAAACACTACTACCCTCAGCAGGCATCCGCCACACAATACGGCGTAAAGGTTAGGGTTTTGCAGGTTTCGCAGGATGCATCCCAAACGGCCATCCAATTGGAATATCGTTGGCCGGCCAACGGCACCGGCTTCATCCCCCAATCGGATTGCTCGAGCAGCCTCAGCGATCCAGAACGTGCCTGCCAGCCGGGAGCGGACCACGCCGATTTTATCGGCCCGACTGGCGTTAGCCTGGTGGATGAGAAAGGGAAGACTTATGCGGGGAAACATTCCCAGGATTGGGACGAATTCGGCGCTTCCAGGCCTATGATGGGAATCGATCCCGAAGATGGGCAGGGCGAGACATTCTTTGCCTACCGGGAGACCTGGATTTTCCCCACACTTCCGGAAGGCGTTGAAGAGCTTACTCTGGTGATCGACGAGGCCAGCGTCCGACTGCCGGTCGACAAGCAGATCGACTTCCACCTCGATGTCGGCTCAGACCCACAGGTTGGAGACGCCTGGCAACTGGAGGTGCCCCTACAGATCGGCGAGGCTGTGCTGCATATCGATACGGCGCGGGTCGTGCAGGTGGAAGAGCCTGATAAGGGCGCCCTGCTGGCCCTGGAGTTTACCTTGGCGCCTTCACCCGGGATGGATATTAGCGGAGAAAATTGGTGGATCAATCTGGTGAGTTGGTCGCAGACCGGGTCTCACTTTGCCGGCTACTCCCAAGATCCAAAAACCGGCATCTCGATCTTGCGTATCCCGCTCGGTGTGGCCGGCGAACAGGTAATGCACGGAGACATCCGGGTGCGAGGTGAGATGGCCCAATTCGAACTAGCCGGTCCCTGGGAGATCACCTGGCAGGTACCTGCCGGCGCTCAGGATTGAGGTCTGCATATCATCAAGAGAGAAGAAAAGCAACCTTAGCAACGTAAGGAGAGAAGAACATTTTAGCTAAAGATTTATCCCAAGTACCCGTCTTCTCCAAATTGAGCCAGCCGGACTTGGAAAACCTGTCAGAAAAAGCGCACCAAAAAACCTACCAAAAAGGCCAGTTCATCTGCTGGCAAGGAGACTACTGGCCTTATGTTTTATATTTCACGTCCGGGAAGGTCGCCTGGGTGATGCATTCGCCGGAAGGCAAGCGCCAGATTGCCTTTCACATCCAAGCAGGCGACGTGGTGTGGGGACTGACACTTTTCGACGAGCAACCTATGCCGGCCACCTTGGAAGTGGTTGAAGATTGCCAGGCTTACCTATGGTCCCGGGATGAAATCCTTCCGGCCGTCTCCAAAAATATTGAGGCGGTGTGGGACGTCACGCGCGTGTTGACGTCCGCTATGCGCCGGGTGCGGGAGGTGGTTTACGGCTTCGCCTTTCACACTGTGGCCGGGAGAGTGGCGCGCCTGCTTTTGGATTACTACCAACCGACCGCTGGGGAACCGGCCCAGCGCGACCTGACACTGGACGAGATGGCCGCCGCCGTCGGCACTACCCGCGAGCTGGTCTGTAAGGTCCTGTACCGCTTCGCCGACGAAGGCATGATCCGCATCAATCGCACAGAGTTCGTATTCACCGATCCGGGCAAGTTGGAAGAACTGGCCCGGGAAGGATAATGGTCTGAGCCGTTGGGTGTGCTCAACGGCTCAGCAAGAGGAGGCCGGATTTCATCCTTTCGCGGTTCGAGCACGAAGGACGACCTGGGCTTCTTCCTCTGGAGTTGAATAAGCATTTAGCAGCCGCTCACGAACGACCGGGATGAGCAGCAGGACGACAATGCTGAGACCCATCAACGAACCGTAAAGATAATCATTGGTTGCGTGGCGCACATAGTGCGTAGCGCCGCTGACCACCATGATCGCCAGCCCGGAGATCAGCCCGGTGTATATGCCGGCCTTCTTTCTGGATCCTAACAGGAAAATCGAAGCGACGGCCAGTGCGGCGCCAACCCATAAACCCAACCAACCGAAATAAGTGATCGAGATGCCTTCGGCGAATAGCGGCCGTTTTGGATGACCGTACAAGATCCGGAAGGCGGCGTGCCCGTTGGCGAAGCTTTCAGCAGCCGCGACCCCCAGCATGAGAAAGACCAGGAAATCGACACTCTTCTGCACAAAATCCCCACGCTCCGCCAATAACAGGCTGAAATACGGGATCAGGCCGATCGCCATAACGATCACGGCCGGTGGAAAACCCCCTTCCACGCTGCCCACAAAATTCATCCATGGAACGATCATATAAGCTCCCCCAATCGAGGGAATAGCCAGGCAGAACAGCGCCAGGCCGCGCGCCCATTCCTTTCCCTGGAACAGAGGGGATAGGATCACCAACAAGGTAATCCCGGCGATAAAGGACAGCGTCCCCCAGAAGGGAAAGAAGAAACTGACCAGCCAGGTTGTAAGGGTCAACAATGGGGCTGACGGATTACCTTCGGCGGTAAATTTCTGGATACGCGCCTGCTGGTTTACCACGATTGGATTGACCAAATCAAATGCAATCAGGGGCACGATTATAATCATCAGCAAGGCGGCCAGCCCCACGATCACGGCGGCGACCATACGAATTCGACGGCTTGTACTGGGTAACATGATACATCCTCCAAATAGACTAGAATTTTGAGACCGGGCAAACCTGGAGTTTCGTGGTGAATTTCACATATAATATAGCTGCCATTTGCCATCTTCGCCTTGACATAAGTCAATTAAACGGACCGCAAAATGAAAGATTTATCCGCGCAATTAGCGCA
>Ga0207752_1001068_pt1 | contig 12715 bp, 13 predicted proteins | sample Pon2CUnioCityCA_6_FD_187272 | JGI IMG/M metagenome (GOLD analysis project Ga0207752, IMG submission 187272) | Marine sediment microbial community from Union City, CA, USA - Pond 2C Sediment 2 (SPAdes) | ecosystem: Environmental > Aquatic > Marine > Intertidal zone > Salt pond sediment ... | reverse complement strand
GAAGAGGCCGCCGCGCACCGCGCGGATGACATCGACACTCCGAGCGAAGCCGAAGCCGAAGCCGAAGCCGAAGCCGAAGCCGGCGATGATGACATCGACCCGGTATTGCGCGACATCTTCGTCAGCGAGGCGCACAACCACGTCACGCAACTCAAGCAGTGCCTCACCGAAGCCGAGGGCGACGCGCTCTACGCCGGCAGCGACCTGGTGCGCGCCCTGCACACCCTCAACGGCAGCGCCCAGACCGCGCAGGTCGATGAGGTGGCGGCGATCGCCGGCCCGCTGGAGCACCTGGCCAAGCAGCGCCAGGCCAGCGACCGGCCCTTCGAGCCTGCAGAGCGCGACCTGATCAACGCTGCGACCAGCGCCATCTCTCTGGCGTTGCAGGCACTCGGCGATCACCGCGAGGTGCCGAGTCTGGTCGCCGAACTGGGCAACCGCGTCGCACTCCATCTGGCGCGAGCCCAGGAATCGGAGGGCCGCTCGGCTGCCGACGCGCAGGATCGCGAGCTGCGCGAGATCTTCATCGAGGAGGCCGACGAACTGCTCGGCTCAATCGAACAGGTGGTCGCCCAGTGGCGTGACTCACCCGGCGAGCGCGCGCCACTGGCCTCGCTGCAACGCCAGCTGCACACCCTCAAGGGTGGTGCGCGCATGGCCCGCTACATCTCCATGGCGGATCTGACGCATGCCCTTGAATCGGCCCTGCAGGGTCTCGGCGATGCCGCCGCCAGCGTCGATCAGGAACTGCTCGATCTGGTTCAGGAGGTGGTCGACGCACTGCTCGTGAATCTCGACCAGGCGCGCAACGACGGCACCCTGACACGCTTCGACTGGCTGATCGCCGAGCTGCTGGAGTCCACCGGCGCCGAAGCAGAGGAGCACAGCGACGGCAGCTCACCAGCAACGGCGGCGGCGGCCGAAGCGTCCAGCGAGGCATCGCCTGAAACCGTCGCAGCGGATGATGCGGACGCTACGGACGACAAACCCAGCGACGCCAACACCACGGTAACGGCGCAGCCGCAAAGCCCCGAAGCGGCGCCAGCGGCAGAGACGGACCAGCAAAATCAACAAGCCGCCAGCGCAAGCCCCAAGCGCACGCAGGGCATCGTGGTGCCACTGCGCGCCCGCGGCAGCGACGCCGCCGCCACCCCGCGAAGCGGTGGCGACGCCGGCGAGGTCACGCCACCCGCACCGCCGATCGAGCAGCCGATCGAGCAGCCGACCGCACCCCCGACCACGCCGCCGGCCGAACAGCCAGCCGCGCAATCGAGCACGCCACCGGCCACGCAGCCGCTGTCGCCGGCCACGGCCGATGCCGGGCATCGCGCACCGCTCGCCGAAAAGAGCGTGACCGAGCAGATCCGCGTGCGCTCGGAGCTGCTCGATAATCTGGTCAACTACGCTGGCGAGGTCAACATCTACCACGCGCGCCTCGGCCAGCAGCTCGGCGACTACCGCTTCAACCTGACGGAATTCGATCAGACGGTGGTGCGCCTGCGCGACCAGCTGCGGCAGATGGAGCAGGAGACCGAGGCGCAGATCCTCTACAGCTACAAACAGGAGCAGGACGACCGCCGCGCCGACTTCGATCCGCTGGAGATGGACCGCTATTCGCGCATTCAGGAGCTGTCGCGGAGGCTGTCCGAATCGCTCGCCGATCTGGAAAACATCAAGGGCTCGCTGGGCGATCTGACCCGCGATTCCGAAACCCTGCTGCTGCAGCAGTCGCGGGTCAGTACCGATCTGCAGGAAGGCCTGATGCGCACCCGCATGGTGCGCTTCGACGGCATTGAGGCGCGCCTGCGCCGCGTGGTGCGCCAGACCGCGCAGAGCCTCGGCAAAAAGGCGCGCCTGGCGATCAGCGGCGGCGAGAACGAGATCGACCGCTCGGTGCAGGAGCGGATCATCGCGCCGCTGGAGCACGTTCTGCGCAACGCCGTGTCGCACGGGCTGGAAACGCCGCAGGCGCGCGCTACCAGCGACAAGCCGGAAGTGGGCCGGATCGATATCCGCCTGGCGGTGGACGGCGGCGACATCCTGATCCGCGTCATCGACGACGGCGCCGGCATCGATCTCTCCACCGTGCGCGCCAAGGGCGTGGAGAGCGGCCTGATTCCGGCCGACAGCGAGCTATCGGACAACGAGCTGATCCAGCTGCTGATGCTGCCCGGCTTCTCCACCGCCCGCGAAGTGACGCAGATCTCCGGCCGCGGCGTGGGCCTGGATGTGGTCGAGCGCGAGATCAAACAGCTCGGCGGCATGGTCACGGTAACCACCGAGGCCGGCCGCGGTTCAGCCTTCCTGATCCGTCTGCCGCAGACGCTGGCCATCAACCAGGCGCTGCTGGTGGAGGCCGCCGGCGATCTCTACGCGGTGCCGATCAACGCCATTCGCGGCATCAGCCGCGTGGATGCGCACGAACTCAAGCGCCTCTATCTGCAGCCGGATCGCCAGTACGAGTACGCCGGCGAGCAGTACAGCCTGATGCATCTGCCCTCGCTGCTGCAGACCGGCAGCCTGCAGGGCTTCGACGAAAACCATCAGGTGCCACTGATTCTGGTGCGCTCCGGTGAACAGCAGATCGCCGTGCACGTCGATCGACTGGTCGGCCGCCGCGAGGTCGTCGTCAAACCGGTCGGCCGCCAGATCAGCACGCTGCGCGGCTACTCCGGCGCCACCATCCTCGCCGATGGCCGCGTGGTGCTGATCCTCGACCTCGGCGGCCTGCTGCTGGCGGCGGACATGCTGCCGGCACCGGAGATGACCTTCCAGTCGCTGGTCGATGCCAGTCGCGACAAGGCCCGCGAGCGCACCGTGCTGGTGGTCGACGATTCGATCACCATCCGCAAGGTCACCGCGCGCATGCTGGAACGCCACAACATCGTCGTCGAGACGGCAAAGGATGGTGTCGATGCGGTCGCCCTGCTCAAAGAAAATGCGCCGGATCTGATGCTGCTCGATGTGGAAATGCCGCGTATGGATGGCTTTGAAGTCGCAAGCTTCGTGCGCAACGATCCCGATCTGCAAAAGCTGCCGATCGTGATGATCACCTCGCGCACCGGTGAAAAGCACCGCCAGCACGCTCTGCAGATCGGCGTCGACCGCTATCTGGGCAAGCCCTACCAGGAAGCCGAGCTGATCGACACCATCACTGAACTGCTGGGCGAAGAAACGGTGAGCAGCTAAATCGTGAGCGAACAACTCCACTCCAACGGCGCAGCGCCGATCCGCTGCCTGGTGCTGCCACTGCACAGTGGCGCGCTGGTTGTACCCAACGCGATGGTCGCCGAAGTGCTGCACAACCAGCTGCTCGATGCCCCCCGCGACAACGCCCCCGACTGGCTCAGCGGCAACCTGCAGTGGCAGGACAACGACGAGCTGCCGGTGGTCTCCTTCGAAACGCTCTGCGATCAGGCGGCGGGCGAATACGATGATCGGGATACCACGGTGGTGGTGGTGCACAGCCTCGGCGACAACCCCCGCCTGCGCCACTACGGCATCCGGATCGCCGACGTGCCCAGCTTCGAATTCGTCGACAACACCAACCTGGTGGCGGCCGACGACCAGTCCGCCAACAACGACTTCGTCGCCAGCCGCGTGTTCATCAAGGGCGTACAGGCCGTCGTGCCGGATCTCGAAGAACTCGAAGCGCTGCTCGCCAGCGCCTGAGCGACAGCAAAAATCCCCGCTGCACACCCCCATGCGGCGCGCGGATAGCGCCCGACCGGGCCGCACCCGGTGGCGCGCCCGCCCCACTCAGCCACATCGCCGCAGCCATCGCGCAACGCTTTTGGCTATCCTGCCCGCAGGCAACTGTGGAGCCCCCTCATGCAACCCGTTGTGCTGATCACCGGCGCCAGCCGCGGCATCGGCGCCGCCACCGCGCGACTGGCCGCGGCGCGCGGCTACGCCGTGGGCGTCAACTACCGGCGCGACGCCGGGGCCGCCGACTCAGTGGTCGAAGGCATCCAGCGCGCCGGCGGCCGGGCCGTGGCGCTGCCTGCCGATGTCGCCGATGAGGCGCAGGTAGAGGCCATGTTCGCCGCGCTGGAGCAGGCGCTCGGCCCGCTCAGCGCGCTGGTCAACAACGCCGGCGTACTGGAGGAGCAGATGCGCTTCGATGACATGTCCGCCGCGCGCTGGCAGCGCGTCTTTGCCGCCAATGTGATCGGCAGCTTTCTGTGCGCGCGCGCCGCGCTGAAGCGCCTGTCCACCCGCCACGGCGGCAGCGGCGGCGCCATCGTCAACGTCTCCTCGATCGCCGCCACGCTGGGCTCGGCCAATGAATACGTGGACTACGCCGCCAGCAAGGGCGCGATCGACAGCTTCACCGTCGGCCTGGCCCGCGAGGTGGCCACCGAGGGGGTGCGCGTCAACGCGGTGCGGCCGGGCCTGATCGACACCGACATCCACGCCAGCGGCGGCGAGCCGGGACGCCCGGCGAGACTGGCGCCGCAGCTGCCGATGCGCCGCCCCGGCAGCGCGGAGGAAGTCGCCGAGGCGATTCTCTGGCTGCTCTCGGACGCCGCCGGCTACGTCACCGGCAGCAGCCTCGACGTCTCCGGCGGACGCTGAGCGCTGCGGCTGGCAGCCTGCCTCAGCAGCGATGCCCGCTGGCCTTTGCCTGCGGTCTGCGCCAAAGTACTCGCCTCGCCCGGCGCGTCAGCCGGGCGCCCCAAGACCGCGGAGCCACCGATGAGCATGCACACCGAAACCCTTCGCTACCACGACGGCGACGTCGCGCTGGAGGCCTTCGTCGCCCGCGATCCGGAGCGCAGCGGGCCGCGCCCGGCGGTGCTGGTCGCCCACGCCTGGGGCGGTCGCGACGACTTCGCCTGCGCCAAGGCCCAGGCGCTGGCCGAGCTGGGCTACGTAGGCTTTGCACTGGACATGTACGGGCCGGGGGTGCTGGGTGCGGATCGCGAACAGAACGCCGCGCTGATGGCACCGTTTCTCGACGACCGCGCAGCCTTGCAGCGGCGCATGCAGGCGGCGCTGGCGGCGGCCCGCGGGCTGGACGGCGTGGATGCCGAGCGCATCGCCGCGATCGGCTTCTGCTTCGGCGGCCTGTGCGTGCTCGATCTGGCGCGCAGCGGCGCCGAGCTGCGCGGCGTGGTCAGCTTTCACGGCCTGCTCTCACCGCCGGGCAACACCGCGGGCACGCCGATCCGCTCGAAAGTGCTGGTGCTGCACGGCTACGACGACCCGATGGCACCACCGGAACAGGTCACCGCACTGGCCAGCGAACTCAGCGGTGCCGGCGCCGACTGGCAGATCCACGCCTACGGCAACACCCTGCACGCCTTCACCAATCCACAGGCCAACGACCGCCAGTTCGGCACCGTTTACGATGCCGCCGCCGACCGCCGCAGCTGGCGCGCGACGCGCGATTTTCTCGCCGAAGTGCTCGGCTGAGCCAGCTCGCCCAGCACTCGCTCAGGTGTAGAAAATGTGCACCGGGGCGCGTGCGCCGCGCAGCTCGATGGCGAAGTGCGCCGCGCGCGGCATGCGCAACAAGCGGCGCAACAGGCGGTTGGGGAGCAGATCGAAGAAGCGGTTGAAGTGATCCACCTCGGCGTCGAAATCGGCACGCTGACAGGCGATGTTGTGCTCGGCGTCGACCAGGCTATCCGCCAGGCTCTCCAGCAAGGGGTGATCGACCGTCAGACCTTCGCGCTCGGAGATCCCCAGCAGCAGGCCAAACTCCGAACCCAGCGCTGTCTCGGCGATCACCAGGCGGCGCATGCTGGCGCCATCCGCCGGTCGACTGCTGACTGACTCGGCCGCCGCCATGGCCTGATCGCGGCAGTGCAGCACGCGCTGCTGGGTATCGTGCAAACCGTCGGGTTGATCGGGCAGGCGGGCGAGCAGCTCGCCGATGTGCTGCACCAGCTGCGGTATCAGCTCATAGCGCCGCTGCAACTGTGCCTCGATGGCGAAAAAAGCGCGCCGCACGCGCCCGCGCAGTGTGAGGTAGCGATTCCACGCCACCAACAGATACAGCACACTGAATCCACAGGCGGCCAGCAGGGCCAGTTTGTACAGCGACATCAATCACTCCGCCACAACGATTCGGAGCCAGCGCGCACGCCGTGCCGGCTGCTGCCGGACGGCGGGTGCGTGACCAGGGGTTCCGCTACCTTCGATGTGGCGGCGCGCGCTGCCAAAATTTGAGTGCCCGCGCGGCCGGTCGATTTGACGCGCTACCGGCCGCGTTCTATACAAAGCCGCTGCCGGTCATGATCCCGGCGTTTGCGTTCTCATCCCGATTGAGCCCGGTAGCCACCGGGCTCTGTTTTTTCGCCGCATCCGCAGCGCTTCACCAGCCCGCATCGCATGCGCCGCGCCGCCCAGCCACCGCACCGCATGCGCGGCTTGCCGGTCGATTAGCCTGCGGCGTCCGTCGGCGCATTCCGGCCGCTGATCCCCCTGCCCGCCGCGCCCCAGGGGGGCGTCAGAGGGCTGCCCTATACTGATCTGAAATCAATCCGCCCCGGCGAGGTGGCATGCAACTTCCGGCCGACCTGCGAGATGCTCTGGCTGCGCACGGCTTCGAGTCCCACGAGGACTATGCCTACGCGCTGCGCTGCCTGTTCGAGCAGCCCGGTCGGCGACTGCGCTGTCTGGCCGTGGAGGGCGACTGCGGGCGGCGCAAGACCGCCTTCGCCACCGCCCTGTCCGGCGCGCTGGACTTCCCGCACAGCCTGTACCTCGATCTCGCCGCGCCGCTGCCGGGCGGCGGCGATGGCGACAAAGCCGCTGGCGGCGCGTTATCGCCGCTGGATCGCCTGCTCAGCGACGCCTGCGCCTACTCGGAAGCCGAGCCGACACTGTGCGTACTCGACCAGCTGCAGGCACTGGATTTCGCCGAACACATCCGCCTGCACCGCTTTGTACAGAGCGGCGAATGGCACGGCGGCAATGGTGAGTTCATCGCCAATCCGCGCCGCCTGACACTGTTTCTGATCTCCGAAGAGCCGCTCTACCACTCGCTGCAAAAGCACAGCTTTCGCCTCTGGGTGCGCCGCGCCGGCTACGCCGAATACCGCTACCGCGCCGCCGAATTTGCCCTGCCAAACGCCGCGCAGCGGCTGATCGACGCCCTCGACCCGCTGTTCGCCGCGCTCGATGTGCTGCCCACGCACAGCGAGTACGCACGCATCCTCGACGACATCCACGCCCGCGTCGGCAGCGCCGAAGAACTGGCACAGAGCATCTATGGCTGGACCGAAGGGGTCTCGTCGCAAGCCCTGCAGGACGCCGAGTGCCGCCAGCACCTGGCGGCGGCGATGGCGGTGATCGAGGATTACCTCGGCGCCGACGTGGTGGAGATGGCCAGCCCGGCAGCGCTTTGAGGGCAGCCAAAGCGCACATCGCGCAGGCGCGTGTGAAAGCTGCGCGGATCGCTATAATGGCGCCCCTTTGCACACCGGGGGCACGACAGCCATGCGCATGGACTACTTCAGCCAGCAGCTCGCCAACGCCATCGACGGCGCCGAGGCCGAGGTCACCGGCGACGGCAGCAAGTTCGAGGCGCGCGTGATCAGCGACACCTTCGAAGGCCAGAGCACCATCAAGCGCCACAAGATGGTCTACGCGGCGCTCAACGAGCACATCGCCAGCGGCGCCATCCACGCCCTCACCATCAAGACCTACACCCGCGCCGAGTGGGAGGCGCTGCCGCCACCGGCCGAGACCTGAGCGGGCCGCAGCCCGCCCCCAAGTCGTCGATCAATCGCGCAGCGCGCCGGGAAAACTCGCCTGCGCGCGCAGCCCGCCGAGCTGCGGCGAGCGATCAAAGCGCAGCTCGGCACCGTACAGCGCGGCGATGTCGGCGGCGATCGACAGCCCCAGCCCGTGGCCATCGATGCGCTCGTCGAGGCGCAGCCCGCGCCGGGTCAGCGAAGCCAGATCCCCGCTGGCGCAGCCGGGGCCGTCGTCCTCGACGCTGAAGTGCGCCGTGCCGCCCTCCAGCCAGGCGCGGCAGCACACCTGCCCGGCGGCCCATTTGGCGGCGTTGTCGAGCAGGTTGCCGAGCAGCTCCAGCATATCCTCGCGATCCAGCGCCAGCGGCGCCGCCAGCGCGATGTCGCGGTCGAAGTTCAGCGCGCGGGCGGCGTGCAAACGGGACACGCTATCCAGCAGATCCGGCAGTTCGCGGGCGGCGTCGAAGTGCCGCCCCGGAGTCGCCGCGCCGGCGAGTTGCGCGCGGCGCAGTTCGCGCGCCATCAGCGCCTCGATGCGCCGGGCCTGACGGAGCAGCTGCTCGCGTGCCGCCGGCCGGTCGGCCAGCGCCGCGCCGCGCAACAGCTGCAACTGCAGGTTGAGCGGCCCCTTCAGGGCGTGGGCGAGATCGCCGAGGGCGCGCCGCGAACGCGCCACGCGCTGGCCGAGCAGCGCCAGCAGGCGGTTGATCTCGGCCACCAGCGGACGCAGCTCGATGGCAGCCTCATCCGGCAGGCTGTCCAGCTCGCCGCGCGCCAGCCGGCGCAGCTCGTCGCGCACCCGGTCGAGTCGGCGGAAGGTGCTGCGCACCAGCGCGAACTGAAACAGTGCGCCGGCGCCGATCAGCAACAGCGCCAGCGCGGCGAAAGCCCAGCGGAACAGCGCCACATCGGCGAGCAGCGGAGCGATGTCCTCGGCGACGACGATGCTCACCGCCCGCCCCTGCTTGCGGTAACCGGCGGCGAGCAGCAGCAGGCGCTGATCGGCGGGGCCGGGCCGATACTCGCGGCGCTGTGCGCCCGGCGCCAACGGCGCGGCGGCGAAGTCGCTGTCCCACAGCGACGGCGAGCGCAGCCGCCGGCCATCCACCAGCAGCAGGTAGTAGTGCCCGGAAAGCGGCCGGCGGAACACCGGGTTGGCGAGTCGCGGGTCGAGCATCGGGCGCGCCGGGTCGCCCAGGTCGAGGGCCGCCAGCAGGCTCTCCGCGTCGTGTTCCAGACGGCTGGCGATGAAGTCCTCGCCGAGGCGCCGCGCCAGTTCGCCGCCGCCCCACAGCAGCAGCAGCAGCAGCGCGCCGGCACCGGCCAGCAGGGCGAGCTGCAGGCGCCGCTGGAGGGAGATCACCCGCCGACCTCGAAGGTGTAACCCTGGCCTCGGCGGGTGCTGATGCGCGCGCTGCCGATGCGATCGCGCAGGCGTGAAACGTAGACCTCGATGAGGTTGCTATCGTGCTCCGCACGATCGTCGTAGACGTGCTCCAGCAGCCGCGATTTGGACAGCACCGCCCCCGGGTGGAGCATGAAATAGCGCAGCAGGCGATACTCGGTACCGGTCAGCTGGCACTCGCGGCCATCCTCCAGCCGCACCCGCTGGCGCTCGCAGTCGAGGCTCAGCCCGCCGACCGCCAGCGCCTGCCCGGCGTGGCCGCGGCTGCGGTGCAGCAGGGCGCGCAGGCGGGCGATCAGCTCGGCGCTGTGGAAGGGCTTGCCGAGATAGTCATCGGCGCCGGCGCGGAAGCCGTCGACGCGCTCGTGCCAGGCGTCGCGCGCGGTGAGCACGATCACCGGCAGGCGGTTGCCGCGCGCCCGCCAGTTGGCCAGCACCGCCAGCCCGCTGCGCCCGGGCAGGCCGAGATCGAGCACGGCGATGTCGTAGAGCTGCTCGTCGCCGAGGTACTCGGCCTCGACGCCGTCGGCGCAGATGTCCACCGCGAAGCCCGCCTCGCGCAGCTCGTCCGCCAGCGGCGCGGCCAGTTCGGCGTCGTCCTCGACCAGCAGCAGGCGCATCAGTCCTCGCGCTCCAGCTCGATCAGCGCGCCGTCGCCGGCGTCCAGCTCCAGCTCCCAGACGCGCCCGGCGTCATCGAGCAGCTCCAGCTCGTAGACATAGCGGCCGTGTTCGCGCTCCAGCTCGACGTCCAGCAGACGGCCATCGCGGTGGCCGCGAGCGTGGCGCAGGATCTGCTCCAGCGGCAGGATCAGCCCCTGGCGCTGCAGTTCGCGCGCCTCAGCGGCACCCAGCTCGTCGGCCACGACCGGCGTCGCGACCAACAGCGCCAACAGCGCCAGCAGCGGGCCGAGCGACAGCGCGGCGGCGGCGCGCGCTGTGCTGCTGGCGGTTGCCCGCTGTTTCGGCATCGGCCCGGCCATTGCCCGCTCCATTGCCCGCTCCATCGCCCGCCCCATCGTCGGTCAGCCCATCAGTCATCCCAGCGGCCGTGCCCCGGGATGCGCACAGTATCCTCGTCGAAGCGGCCCCTGTCCGCATCGGCGTGGCAGGCGTCGCAGCGGCTGAAGCTGCCCACCTCGGGGTTGTCGGCGACCAGCCGCACGGGGATCTCGTCGTGCTCGTGGCGGAAATGGCGCGTCGCGGTGATGCGCAGCACGGCGTCGCCGCCGGCGCCGAAATCGCGCTTGCGGCGGCTGGCGTTTTCCTCCAGATAGGCGAGGATCTGTCGCCGGCCGATCTCGTCCAGCTCGGCGTTGTCGCCGAAGTGGTCGTCGAGACCGCCCAGCAGCGCCCGCCAGCTCTGCGCCGGCAACAGGCCGGGCGGATAGGCCAGATGGCAGCTGCCGCATTCCGCGACGTACAGCGGATCGCTGGCGGCGCGCACGCCGCGTTCAGCGGCGCCGGAGCCGATGGCCAGCCCGGCGGCGACCAGCAGCCCGGCGCCGATGGCGGTGGCTGCGGAGAATCGGTTGGCAGTCATGACATCACCTCACTGAGTGCGTAGAAACTGGAGGAAGTCGCCCTTTTCCTGCGCCGTGCACTCACGGCCCCAGGTCCATTTGCAGTTGCGCAACAACCACTTTTCGATCTGCCGCAGCTCACCCAGTCGCGCCGGATTGGCCGAGGGCGCCAACGGCTCGATGCTTTTGCCGGTGCGCAGGTGGCGGCCGGGCGCGCGCAGATCGTCGCCGTGGCAGGCGCCGCAGTGGCGCGGCTCACCGCCGTCGGCCGGCGTCACCCTCTGCCGCCAGGCGGCGGCGCCGCGCGCGGCGGAGAAGTCGCCAGCGCCCGCGGCGCGGTATTGCTCCAGCAGCTGGTCGATGGCGCCGTCCGGGCTCGCAGCCGGCGCGACGAGTGGGCCGGCAGCCAGGGCGAGCAGCGCAGCCATCAGCAGCGGTCGGTTTGAAGTTGCGCTATTCACTGGCCACCCTGCCCACCGCGCTTGCGGCCGTTGAGCATGCTGCGCACCAGGTTTTCGCCGTGCTGGCGGCTGGAGAAGATGACCCCGGCGACGTGCGCGAAAACGCACAGCAGGGTGAAGTTGGCGAGTAGTTCGTGGAGCTCTTCGAAGACGTCCTCGACCCACTCCGGGCTGCCGGCGAGCAGGCCGGCCAGCGGCCCGGAGGCCTTGTCGACGCCGTACACCACCAGCCCGGTGAAACCGATCGCCAGCAGCAGTGCCATCAGCAGCAGAGCCATCGCGCCGCCCGCCGGGTTGTGGCCGATGTGGCGCTGCGAGCGGCCGGCCAGCGCATCGCGCAGATAGGCGAAAACCTGGCTCGGCGGGCGCACGAAATCGCTGAAGCGCGCGTGGCGCGTGCCGACGAAACCCCACACCAGGCGCATCGCCAGCAGGGCGAGGATGCCGTAGCCCGCCCAGGCGTGGACGATCATCGGCTCCTCGATCAGGTAGGTGGTGGCGAACAGGGCGACGGTGCCCCAGTGAAATACCCGCACCAGCGGGTCCCAGACGCGAATCGTGTCGCTTGCTTGCATGTCCGTGCTCCTTCAGTGATTGATCTGGAGCGCAGCCTGCCAGCGAAAGCTGAAATCTACCTGAATACGGTGCCGATTTTGCCCCCCGTCAGCCGATGCGGGCGACGCGGGGCGTCAGTCGTCAGCCAGGCGCTGGCTGCCGATCCAGTCGCGGGCGAACTGATTGGCCACCCGGCCGCTGCGGTTGCCGCGGCGCAAGGCCCACTGCAAGGCCGCGCGGCGGCATTCGTCATCCAGCTCGCCGCCGCCGAGGCGCGCCAGCCAGTGCTCGACCACGGCGAGGTACTGGTCCTGACTGAAGGGCTGAAAGCTCAGCCACACGCCAAAGCGCTCGGACAGCGAGATCTTCTCTTCGATGGCCTCGCCGGGGTGCAGCTCGCCGTCGACCATCTGCGCCGCGCGGTTGTCCTCCATCTGCTCGGGCAGCAGGTGGCGGCGGTTGGAGGTGGCGTAGATCAGCACATTGTCCGGAGCCACGGCGATGGAGCCATCCAGCGCCGCCTTCAGGGTGCGATAGCTGGCGTCGTCGGCATCGAAGCTCAGGTCATCGACGAACAGCACGAAGCGCTCGGCCCGCCCGGCCAGCGGCGCGACCACATCCGGCAGATCGATCAGCGCGTGTGCCTCCACCTCGACCAGCCGCAGGCCGTCGCCGGCGTAGCGGTTGAGCAGCGCCTTGACCAGCGTCGACTTGCCGGTGCCGCGCGCGCCCCACAGCAGCGCGTTGTTACACGGCAGGCCGGCGATGAACTGGCGGGTGTTGGCCTCCAGCGCGGCGCGCTGGCGCTGCAGGTGCAGCAGGTCGTCCAGCTCGATGGCGTGCAGACGCTCGATCGGGCGCAGCGTACCGGCCTGCCAGCGATAGGCGTGCGCGCGCCAGTCTGTGCCGGCTGCCGCTGGCGATGACTGCGGCGCCGCGTAGATTGCCTCGAGGCGATCCACCAGCGCGTTCAGCCGGGTGAAGAGCTTGTCCAGTCGGCCGCCGCCCAGATCGATCATCTCGCCATCTCCGCAGTGCGCCGCCGATCGCGGCGGCGGCGCAT
>Ga0207752_1001067_pt1 | contig 12718 bp, 11 predicted proteins | sample Pon2CUnioCityCA_6_FD_187272 | JGI IMG/M metagenome (GOLD analysis project Ga0207752, IMG submission 187272) | Marine sediment microbial community from Union City, CA, USA - Pond 2C Sediment 2 (SPAdes) | ecosystem: Environmental > Aquatic > Marine > Intertidal zone > Salt pond sediment ... | reverse complement strand
AGGTCGTGTTAAAAAAGCATATTGTCCCGCGGCTTTTCAGTTGCGGCATTTTTCCGCATCGAGGGAGTTTTGATGCTCATGCCCAGCGGTAGTTCGTTTATGAAAGAAGATGCAATCGGCGCTGGCGCGTTGCCGGGCGGTGAGATCAATGTCGGATTCAAAGTTGACTACAACTATTCCGTGGTATTTACAGAAAATGTGTTCGATCCGCGCAATCCCTGCCTTGTGGAAACATTGGACGGTGTTCGGACGGCTCGGGAAGAAGCTCGCGATCCGGCACGGGTTCAGGTGTTTCTGGATCGTGGTCTTTGTGATGCGACTTCTGATCTCCCCGAAAAAATAACCGCCTATTTCAATGCTCATAGCTCCAGGTTGTCACTGGCTGGAGAGTGTGTGGTTGTCCCCGGCGGTGAGCCTGTAAAGACTCCTGCCCTGATAGAAGTAGTTCAAAAGCGAATGCTTGACGCAGGGCTGGATCGGCACTCATTCGTCGTGATCATTGGTGGCGGTGCCGTGCTCGACGCAGTGGGATATGCCGCGGCAACATTTCATCGAGGTTTGAAGGTCGTCCGCTTGCCGAGTACTGTTTTGGCCCAAAACGACGCCGGAATTGGAGTAAAAAACGGTGTCAATGATTATGGGGTAAAAAATCTCATCGGTAGCTTTTCTCCTCCCGAAGCAGTAATTAATGATGTCGCCTGGCTGTCGACGCTGGCAGAGCGGGATCAGCGCGCAGGAATGGCAGAGGCTGTGAAAGTAGCTGTGATCAGGGATGCCGAATTCTTCGGCTGGCTTGAAGATCAGGCTGATGCGCTGGCAAGGTTTGAACTAAAAGCAATACGATACATGATTTATCGTTGTGCTGAATTGCACATTTCCCAAATAGCCAAAGGTGGAGATCCCTTCGAGCGAGGCAGTGCGAGACCGCTGGATTATGGCCACTGGTCAGCGCATAAGTTAGAAAGCTTGTCGGGGAATGAGCTAAGGCATGGCGAGGCTGTAGCCATAGGTATGGCGCTGGATGCACACTATGCCTGTTACACAGGACTACTTAAGGAGGAGGAGAGAGATCGTTTGGTGACGCTATTGAAGACCCTTGGCTTTGAACTTTGGCACGAGGTTATGGATTCATTCGATAGCGATGGGCAGCCGGCCCTGCTGAAAGGCTTGGAGGAGTTTCGCCAGCACTTGGGAGGGAGCCTGTGTGTCACGCAATTGGTCGGTATTGGAAAATCGGTTGATGTCAATGAGATGAAGCCGAAGCTCGTGCTGCTTAGTAAAGAGTGTTTGAAAGCTGATGCAGCTGAAGACTGTCTGTAAGCTGGGTCGCATATCCAATCTGCCAACCGTGTGGACCAATGTGATGGCTGCATTGGTGCTCTCCCAGGCGGCGCCTGGTTACATCAACGTGATCCTGGTGTTGTTGTCCATGTCGCTAGTCTATGTTGGCGGAATGTTCATGAACGATGCAATTGATGCGGAGTGGGATAAAAAAAACTCGATCCCTCGGCCGATTGCCTGTGGTGAGGCGAACAGTAGAACTGTCTTTAAGATGGCAGCATTATGTTTTGTGATTTCACTGTTGGCGTTGTCATTTTTAGAAGAAGGCCCGCAAGTCAACGAAGGTTTGGCCTTAATATCATGTTTCATCTTGATTGGGCTCGTTGCTCTATACAACTGGATTCATAAAAAATTCCGTTACGCTAGCGTGGTAATGGGGTTTTGTCGGGCAATGGTGTATATCACGACAGCCGCTGCACTTGGCGATATTTCATTGCCGGTTGTTGTCGCGTCACTTTCGCTGGCTGCTTATATCACGGGCCTCACTGCGCTCGCCAGAGCTGAGCATTTAAATTCAATAAATCAATTAGGCTTGCCATTAGCTGGGGCGCTTTTTATTTTGTCGACCCCATTGCTGGTCAGTTTAGCTATAAGCCTTGATGTTTCTCTTTCTGCGATCGTGGCGGTTGTGCTGCTGCTGTGGATGTCCTGGCAGTTGAAGAAATATTTCTTCTCAGATGAGCGAGACGTGAAAGCTGGTGTAGGGGGGCTGTTGGCCATCATTCCTCTACTGGATGCTATGTTTATGGTGAGTCAGGAAGCGATTTTTCCAGCATTATTCTGTGTCGCATTGTTTTTTATGATTCCGATATTCCATCGCCAAATCGCGGGGACTTGAAGGGGGCTTGATGATGGGGAAGGGAAGTGAGTAGCTATATGCCATGGCCTGATCCGGAAACTCTTCCAGCCGTACTGAGTGCTGAGGGATATCAGTGGTTGAGCTGCGCTATGAGAGAGCTTGAGCAATCCAGCGATAAATTTGATTCCTATCTGAAACTATCAGCTGTTGCTCGTAGAAAAGTGGGTGATGGCGCATTTGCTAAACAGCTTCCCCATTGGACGTGCGCTGATGCGGCACGTTTTTTCTTGCTGCAAAAAGTCTTGGTTAAAGAAGACTTGGTCGCGTGTGTCCGTGAAGCCTATCGCTATGGCGATGAGCTCGAAAAAGCCGCCATCTTGAAGGGGTTATATTTGCACGATGAAGAGGGCGAGTTAGTTGAGCTTGCTGTTAGCTCTTGTCGAACAAATAGTTTCTTGTTGTTCTCCGCTATTGCTGAAAACAACCCTTATCCGGCCCTTAATTATACGGATTCAGCATTTAATCAAATGGTCCTTAAAGCATTGTTTTTAGGCTTTGATGTCGGTTGTATCGTCAATTTGCAGAGAAGGAAAAACGTTACTCTCACGACTATGTGTATGGATTATTTAAAGGAGCGCCTGGCCGCCGGCAGGAGCATTCCGAATTCAATCTGGATGGCCATGGAACTCTGTGAGCTGAATACAGAAGACAGGGGTTTGTATCTGCAATGCCTCGGAGATGTTGGTGGGAGATAGTGTGGTTGCCAGCGTCTGCTGCCACGCATGTGAGAGTTTCTTATTTAGAAATAAAAGCGAGAGGACAGAGAAATGAAATACTTCGATCCACATATTCACATGATATCCCGGACCACGGATGATTACGAGAACATGGCGTCCGCAGGGGTGGTTGGCGTGATCGAGCCTGCGTTTTGGCAGGGACAGCCAAGAACTTCCGTAGGCAGCTTTGTGGACTATTTCGATATGCTGCTGGGTTGGGAGCGGTTCCGAGCCAGCCAGTTTGGCATCCTGCATTATTGCACCATTGGTCTCAATCCTAAGGAGGCTAATGACTTAAGCTTGGCTGAGGAGGTTATGAAATTACTCCCTCGTTATTGCGCTAAAGACGGGGTTGTAGGGATTGGTGAAATCGGCTATGACGATATGACCCCGCAGGAAGATAAGTTTATGGCTGAGCAGATAGAGCTGGCTATAAAGCTGGAATTGCCGGTGTTGATACACACGCCGCATAGGGATAAATTGAATGGTACGAAGCGTACGATTTCTCTGATTCGAGAGTTGGGTATTGATGAAAACATGGTGATTATCGATCACTTGAATGAGCAGACGCTGCCCTTGGTGCTGGAAACAGAGTGTTGGCGTGGGCACTCAGTCTACCCTAAAACGAAGATGTCAGAAGATCGCATGGTCAAGCTATTAGATGAATATGGTCTTCAAAAAATGGTGGTAAATAGTGCTGCTGACTGGGGCTGCAGCGACCCGTTGAAAGTTCCGAAAACAGCGGCGGCGATGAGGTCTTCCGGATACTCTGAAGAAGACATTAGTCTCGTGCTTTATAATAATCCGATTGATTTCTTTTCGCAGAGTGGCCGGATATCTCGCGAGGATGTTGGGCGGGGTGTGGTGATTGATCAAACCAGATTATGGGAAAATAATTCTGCTCTGAGGGGGCAGGAGCCAGTGATAGAAGACGGCGAGCGGACCTAGGCTTGTGGGGCAGCAGGAAAGATTGGTCAATACTGCATTGGCAGGCTGGCGGGCCAGTGAGATCTCTTATTGCAGCAATGTCCATCCGGGTGATAGTGCTTCTGCGGTAGAAGCAAACATTTCTCGCTACTTGAATGGTGTCCGATCCCGTAGAGAGCTCAACCGGATGCATGCAGGAATATGGTTAAGTGCACGCGCAGCCGCGCACTATAGTCAGAATGAAGATGCAATGAGGGAATTGCAATTCGTCCTTCGCGATAGTGGTATCGACCTGAAAACCCTGAACGGATTTCCCTATGGAAGTTTCCACAAAAATGTGGTGAAGGCGGATGTTTATACGCCGGGATGGCAAACGGTAGAGCGCTTGAGCTATACATGCCGCCTGGCGGAAATACTCGTTTCTTCCCTTCCGGAGCAGGCGGATTCTGGGACTATATCTACGCTACCTCTTGGGTATTCGCAACACTGGGGTGATCTGGAGCAACAGCAGGCTGAAAAAAATATAAGGGATCTGCTTGTATTTCTGGACAGGATTGCTCAGCGAACCGGAAAAAAAATTTTAGTCTGTATCGAAATGGAGCCTGGTTGCGTATTGGAGTCGACACGCCAGGTGTTGCAGTTTTTCAGTGACACTGTGCAAAGGATGCCGGGTAGTGAGTACCTGGGTGTTTGCTACGATGTGTGTCACCAGGCAGTGATGTTTGAGGACAGCTTTGATAGCTTGACTCAATTGGCAGGGGCAGGAATTCCCATTGGTAAAATTCAGATATCCAACGCATTGGAGGTTGGATTTGCTGATATAAAGCGGGCGACAGACCTTCTCCATCGCTATGCCGAGCCTAAGTATCTTCATCAGGTGCGTAGCCTGGATTCGAGCGGTAAATTGCTTGAATCTAGTGATTTGGAGCTTGCGCTGCACGGGGGTATTCCAACTGTAGATGATTGGAGAATTCACTTTCATGTTCCCCTGCATCGGGAATCTCTGCATGACAGCTCACTGAAGACTACCCAGTGCGAGGTGGGCGGTGTTTTCGAATTTCTTTCTCGTCACCCTGAGATCAGGCCGGATCTGGAGGTTGAGACCTATTCCTGGCACGTATTGCCGGAAGCCTATCGACCAATGAATGACGACGAGCTTATTGCAGGCTTATGTGAAGAACTATTCTGGGTCGAGTCTATGCTTGATAGCCATGGCCTGTTGTTGCGTGACCAGGGCCTGCAGAAATTATGAGTACTAAACAAAAACGCTTGGTTGTTATCAATGTCGTTGGGCTCACACCCTCGATGCTGGGCTCGGAAACTCCAAATTTGAACAGTCTTGTGAAAGAGGGCTTTGCTTGCCCTCTGCATGAGGTGTTTCCCGCAGTTACCGCTACAGCCCAGACATCGATGCTTACCGGGCTCTTGCCCTGTGAGCACGGTATCGTTGGAAATGGATGGTATTTTAGAGATCAGGCAGAGGTTCGATTTTGGTTGCAATCTAATCATCTCGTGCAAGGCCAGCGGATTTGGCAGCTAATGAGAGAGCGTGAGCCAGGATTCAAGACTTCCAAGCTGTTCTGGTGGTACAACATGTACGCCAGCGTTGATCACTCAATTACACCCAGGCCTCATTACCCTGCGGATGGCAGGAAGATAATGGGTCTTTATTCGGATCCGCCTGATTTGCAGGCTGAAGTTGAGCGAAGAGTTGGAGTTTTTCCGTTCTTCAATTTTTGGGGGCCGCTTTCTGGTATAGAAGCGACACGCTGGATAGTCTCTGCCGCGATCGAAGAATTTTCTATAAATCATTCTAATCTACAGTTGGTCTATCTTCCGCATCTCGATTATAACCTGCAACGTTTGGGGCCGAACGATCCACGCATCGCGGAAGATGTGAGGGCGGTCGACAGAGAGGCCGGTCGATTGATCGATGCGGTGCGCGCCCAGGGTGCGGATGTGATGGTTGTTTCTGAATATGGAATAGAGGCGGTTAGTCAGTCGATCGCGTTAAACAGGATTCTGCGCGAACATGGGTTTGTTCGGGTAAGGGAATCCGTCACTTGGGAGCTTCTCGACCCCGGCGCATCCAGAGCCTTCGCTGTTAGCGATCATCAGGCCGCGCATGTGTACGTCAAGGACCCGGCTGATATAGAGAAGGTTCGGCGAGTGCTTTCTGATGTCCCCGGCATCGCCCACGTTCTGGGGCGTGATCAGCAGGCTGATTGGGGTATCGATCACGCACGTAGCGGTGAATTGGTGCTGGTCGCGGAACCTGGTTGCTGGTTCAACTATTACTATTGGCTGGATGAATCAAAAGCGCCGGACTTTGCGCGAACAGTGGATATCCACCGTAAACCCGGCTTCGATCCAGTGGAGTTGTTTATTGATCCGAACATACGTTTTCCCAAGCTCAAGGCTTATTTCAGATTGGCTCAAAAGAAGCTGGGTATGCGTATGCTGATGGACCTCATACCCTTGGACCCAGGTTTGATACGTGGCAGTCACGGGCGCCTGTTGAATGACCCGGACAATGGGCCATTGCTCATCTCAACTGATCGGCAGCGCGCCGTCGATGCGCTCGGCATGCAGGAGATAAAGCAGTTTATTGCCGCTTACTATCGCTGACGTGCCTGCTGATCGCCGCCGATGACTGCTTACTTCCGGTCAGGATTCGGCTGGCTTTCCATGTGGTGATGGCGCAGCGGATAGCCGCGCTCCTTGTAGTAAGCGTAGCGCGCGCGGCCGGCGGCGCGCAGCGACGGAACGTCTGCGATGATTTCCAGCAGGCGCGGAAAGCGGCTGAAGAAGGCCGGCACCTCGCTGGCCAGGTTGATCAGCACCTCGCGATCGGCTGCCGGCTCGGCGTCGTGGCCGAGCAGCAGCGGCGTGGCCGCGTCGCCATTGCCGCCGCCATCACTGGCGGCGGCGTGGGCGACGAAGCTGTCGGCGCGGAAGGTCCACAGTAGTTCGTCCAGCCAGCGCGTCTGTGCCGCGTCAGCGGTATGCAGGTAGACGCGCTGGCCGGCGTCGCAGGCGCGCTCTGCCAGACGACAGGCGAACTGTGCGCGATCCGCTGCGTCGGCCCCGTCGATAATGTAGAAATCGACCTGCGTCACCGCGCCCGATCCACTCAGCCGGCGTCGACGCGATCAAACAGATACTGCATCAGCAACGGCACCGGCCGTCCGGTGGCGCCTTTCACCTTGCCGGACTTCCAGGCCACCCCGGCGATGTCCAGATGCGCCCAGCGGTAGTCAGCGGTGAAGCGGCCGAGGAAGCAGCCAGCGGTGATGGTGCCAGCGCGCCCGCCGATGTTGGCGACATCGGCGAAATTGCTTTCCAGGTCTTTATCGTAGGCGTCGCTCATGGGCAGCGGCCAGCAGGTGTCGCCGCTGCTGTCGCCGGCGCTGCGCAGGGCGTCGATCAGGGCATCATCGTTGCCCAGCACGGCGGCGTTTTCGTGACCCAGGGCGACGATGCAGGCGCCGGTGAGGGTGGCGATGTCGATCACCACGCCCGGCTTGAATTTGCCGGCCCAGGTCAGTGCATCGCAGAGGATCAGCCGGCCCTCGGCATCGGTGTTGAGGATTTCGATAGTCTTGCCGGACATGCTGGTGACCACGTCGCCGGGGCGCGTGGCGTCGCCGCCGGGCATGTTCTCCACCGCCGGCACCACGCCGACGACATTGATCGGCAGGTCGAGCTCGCAGACCGCGCGCATCACCCCGAACACGCTGGCCGCGCCGCACATGTCGAATTTCATCTCATCCATCGTGGCGGCCGGTTTGATAGAGATGCCGCCGGTATCGAAGGTCACCCCCTTGCCGACCAGTACGACCGGCTTGTCGCGCTTCTTGCCCCCGCGGTGCTGCATGGCGATCAGCTTTGCCGGCTGGCGGCTGCCGCGCGACACGGCGAGCAGCGAGCCCATGCCCAGCTTCCCCATCCCGGCCTCGTCGAGTACCTCCACCTTGAGCGATTTGAACTGCTTCTTCAGCGCTTTGGCCTGTTTGGCGAGATAGCTGGGGTGGCAGACGTTGGGCGGCGTATTGCCCAGATCGCGCGCCAGATTGCGGCCGGCAGCGACTGCCCGGGCGCGCGCCAGGCCGGCCTTGGCCTTGGCCCGGCGGCTGCGGCTGGTGCTGGCCAGGGTCAGTTTTTTGAGCCGCTTGACCTTGCTTTTGCCACCGCTGCTTTTGAAAGCGTCGAAGCGATAGGCGGCGGCGAAAGCCTCTTCGGCAGCGCTGCGCACGCGCCAGGCGAGCTGGCCGCCGCGGCATTCGATATCCGCCAGATAGCTCACCGCGTCGCGGATTCTGGCGCCGACCAGAGCCGCGGCGGCGGCCGCCTGCGCCGTGCGGAAGGCGCGCCTGTCGAAATCTTCGGCGGCGCCGAGGCCGACCAGCAGCACGCGCTTTGCGGCGACCCCGGGCAGGCGGTGCAGCATCAGGCTCTGGCCGAGTTTGCCATTGATATCGCCGGCGCTGGCGATCTCCACCAGCTGGCCGCCGCTGGCCGCGTCCAGCGCGCTGGCGGCATCGCTCAGGCTGCCGTCCGCCCACAGGCCAACGGCGACACAGGCGGCGCGCTGTTTTTCTGCGGCGCCACTCTTCAGGGTAATTTGCATGAATCGTCCTCTCCGGCCGCGACCGGGCTGCTGATTGGCGAAAGTGTGCCGCTGCCGGCGCCGCCATCCGGGTGGATGGCGTAGCGTGAATGCTTCCCGGGCGGGTGCGCGGGCGCGGCGCTGGTTGAATCCCGGCGGCGCGCCGCGCGGGCGTTTATACTGCCGGCCTTTCGACCAGCGACCGGAGCGGCGCCAGTGGCACCGCCCGGGCGACAATCAACTTTAGCACAGCAGCCGATGCGCCTGACCACCCCGCGCCAGACCACTTTTCAGCAGATCCTGCCGCCGCGCCGCGCCTGGCGGATCAGCATCATCGATCGCTACCTGCTGCGTGAGATCCTGCTCACCTGGGCGGCGGTCACGCTGGTGTTGCTGGCGATTATGGTCAGCCACAGTCTGGGGCGGATTCTGGTGCAGGCCAGCGAGGGCCGGATCGGCGCCGACGTGGTCTTTCCACTGCTTGGCGCCACGGTGGTGCGGCTGCTGGTGACGCTGGTGCCGCTGGGCCTGTATCTGGGCATTCTGCTCGGCCTCGGCCGGCTCTATCGCGACAGCGAAATGGCCGCGCTCACCGCCTGTGGCGTCGGCACGCGACAGCTCTATCGACCGGTGCTCGGCAGCGGTCTGCTCGGCGTGTTGCTGGTCAGCGCGCTGACCGTTTGGGTCTCGCCCTGGGCGGCCGGGCTGGAGGAAAAATTGGAGCGCGAGGCGGCGCGGCGCAGCAGTCTGGCGGCGCTTTCCGCCGGCACCTTCGCCAGCTCCAGCAGTGGCGACGACGTGCTCTACGCCCGCGGTCTCTCCAGCGACCGCCGGCGATTGACCGACATCTTCGTCCACAACCGCCTCGACGACGGCACTCTGGCGGTCGAGGTGGCGACCAGCGCCGAGCACCAGCGCGATGCCGAAAGCGGCGACGAATTTCTCGTCTTCGTCGATGGCCAGCGCCACGAGGGCAGCCCCGGGGAGCCGCATTACCGGGTCATCGAATTCACCCGTCACGGCCTGCTGTTGCCGCGCCCGCCACCGGCCGGCGGCAGCACCGAGCTGGAGGCGCAGCCCACCGGAACACTGTTTGGCAGCGATGATCCGCGCATCATCGCCGAGCTGCAGTGGCGCCTGTCGATGCCGCTGTCGACCCTGCTGCTGGCGCTGCTCGCGGTGCCGCTGGCGCACACCTCGCCGCGCAGCGGGCGCTACTCGCGGATCGCCGTGGCGATTCTGGTGTACATCCCCTACGCCAATCTGCTGGTGGTGGCGCGCAAAGCGGTCGAGGCCGGGCAGGTGCCGCCGGCGCTGGGGCTGTGGTGGGTGCACGCGCTGATCGTGCTGCTGGTGCTGGTGTTGCTGGCGCAGCGCAGCGGTCGCCTGCGCCGGCCGCGGTCCGCTGCCGCGACCCGGCCAGCGGTGTCGCAATCGGCCCCCGATTCGGTCGCGGATCCGGCCAGGGGTGCGGACTCGGCATGAAGCTGATCGATCGCTACATCGCCGCCGCGATCCTCGCCGCCAGCATGCTGGTGCTGCTGGTGCTGGTCTCGCTGAATGCGGTGATCAGTTTCATCCGCCAGCTCGACGACATCGGCCAGGGCAACTACGGCTTCGCCGATGCGCTGGCCTATGTGGCGCTGCGCCTGCCGGATAACGCGGTGCAGATGTTTTCCACCTCGGTGCTGCTGGGCAGCCTGCTCGGCCTCGGCGCGATGGCCTCGCACAGCGAGCTGATCGTGATGCGCGCCGCCGGCATGTCGATCCAGCGCATCATTCGCGCCACTTTGCAGGCCGGGCTGCTGTTGATGCTGCTGGTGGCGGCGCTCGGTGAATTCGTCTCCCCGCTGGCCGAGGTCGAAGCGCGGCAGATGCGCATGGCGGCGCTCTCCAAACAGGTCTCGGTGGGTTCGCGCGGCGGTCTCTGGGCGCGCGAGGGCGAGCGCTACATCAACGCGCGCAGCGTGCTGCCGGATCTCACCCTGCGCCGCCTCACGGTCTACGAATACGCCGCCGACGGCGCCCTGCGCGAAGCGGTCGCCGCCGAGGCCGCGCTGCCGGTGGCCGGCGGCGGCTGGGAGCTGCGCGACCTGCGGCGCACCCGTTTCGCCGTCGACGGGGTCAGCGTCGAAGGCGCCGAGCGCGAGATCTGGAGCGGGCTGGTCAGCCGCGAGGTGATCCAGGTGCTGGCGGTGGACGCGGAGACCCTCAGCGGTCGCGATCTCTACGAGCACATCCGCTATCTGACGCGCAACGGACTGGATACCGAACGCTACGAGCTGGCGCTGTGGCGCAAGCTGGCGACGCCGCTCTCGGCGCTGGTGATGATGCTGCTGGCGCTGCCGATGGTGTTCGGCTCGCTGCGCGCCAGCGGTGCCGGGCAGCGGATCTTCTTCGGCGCGCTGATCGGCATCGGCTACCTGCTGGCGGAAAAGCTGTTCGCCCACCTCGGCCTGGTCTACGGCCTGCCGCCGCTGGTCTCCGCCTTTTTGCCGATGGCGCTGTTTGCCGCGGTGGCGCTGGAGGCATTGCGTCGCCAGCGCTGAGCACCGCTCAGCGCGGGTAGTAGACCACCCGGCTGGCGGAGAGCTTGTCGTGCCAGGCGGCGCGTTCGGCGTCGAACAGAATCCACAGCCAGCCCAGCCCCAGCGCCAGCCACGAGAGCAGGCCACCGATGAAGCGCAGCGCGGCGCTGCGCCAGCCGATGCAGCGGCCCTCGGCGTCGAGCACCTGCAGCCGCCAGGTGCGCATGCCCAGCGTTTGCCCGCCGTGGGTCCAGAACCAGCCGTAAAACACAAAGCAGGTAGTCAATAGCAGGGCGAAGCCCAGCGGTCGCGGCAGCAGGTGATGGCCGCTGATCTGCACGTTGATGCCGACCGCGATGGCGCCGACCACAAAATTCACCGCGAGCAGCAGCAGACCGTCGTAGAGGGCGGCGAACAGGCGCCGGAACAGGCCGGCGGGCACGGGCTGGTTGCTGGGGCTGTCGGACATGGTGGTGGCTACTCGTGGGCGGCGCGGGCGATATGTCGGGCGGCATCATTTTAGCGCAGCCGCCGGGGCTGGCCAGCGGCCGGCGAGCAGCGGCGTCCGGGCATCGGTCCGGCGATTTCAGATCAGCCCGGCAAAGGGCTCCACATCGACCCAGTCACCCGCCGCACAGCCGGCCGAGGCCAGCGGCAGCACGACGAAGCAGTTGGCCCGGCTCATCGAGCTGAGCACGTGGGAATCCTGCAGGCCGGTGCTGTCCACCGCCCACTCGCCGTCGGCGTCGCGGGTCAGCACGCCGCGCTGGTACTCGATGCGCCCGGGCGCCTTTTTCAGCGCCTGGCGGGCGCGGGCGCGGATCGCCAGCGGCGGTTGCCAGTCCTCGCCGGCCATCGCCAGCAGCGCCGGGCGCACGAACTGGTAAAAGGTGGCCATCACCGACACCGGGTTGCCGGGCAGGCCGAAAAACGGCACTTCGCCCCGCCTGCCGGGCAGGCGGCCGAGGGTCAGCGGCCGGCCGGGTTTCATGGCGATCTTCCAGAAGCTCAGCTCACCGTGGGCGGCGAGCAGCTCGCGGATGTAGTCGGCCTCGCCCACCGAGACGCCGCCGGAGGTGAGCACCGCATCGGCGCGCGCCGCGGCCTCTTCCAGGGTTGCCGCCAGCGCGGCGCGGTCGTCGGCCACCGCGCCCAGATCCAGCGGCTCGGCGCCGCAGCGCTGCAGCATGCCGAGCAGGGTGTAGCGATTGCTGTCGTGGATCTGCCCCGGTGCCAGCGGTTTGCCGAGCGGGGTCAGTTCGTCGCCGGTGGAGAAAAACGCCACCACCGGACGGCGGTGTACGGCCACTTCGGCGATGCCCAGCGAGGCCAGCAGGCCCAGCTCGGCCGGGCCGAGTCGGCAGCCGGCGGCCAGCACCTGCGCGCCGCGCCGGATATCGCTGCCGGCGGCGCGCAGGTGCTGGCCGGGCTTTTCGCCGCCGCCGACGAACAGCCGCTCGCCATCGGTGGCGGGCGGGCTGAGGGTTTTGCCCGCTGGTCCCACGTCCGCGCGCCAGACTTGGGAGCCATCCTTAATCCGTAGCGCCAGGGCCGCACCGGTGCTGAGCACGGTGAATAGATGCTCCCCGACGACGATGGGCGTCTTGTCCAGCCAGGCGTCAGAGCCGCCCTCGGCGACGAAGTGCCAGCGCGCCTCCCCGTCCAGGTTCACCGCCAGCAGGTGCGGGCCACGGCAGGGAATGTAGGCTATGTCGTCTGCTACAACAGGGGCGGATAG
>Ga0207752_1001066_pt1 | contig 12720 bp, 10 predicted proteins | sample Pon2CUnioCityCA_6_FD_187272 | JGI IMG/M metagenome (GOLD analysis project Ga0207752, IMG submission 187272) | Marine sediment microbial community from Union City, CA, USA - Pond 2C Sediment 2 (SPAdes) | ecosystem: Environmental > Aquatic > Marine > Intertidal zone > Salt pond sediment ... | reverse complement strand
AAAATGAACGGCGGCGAAGCGTATGGCGTCCGCGTCGTCAAAGACGTTTATACCCGCCATAATAAATATGGCTCTGATTTACGCGGTATGGCTATGCAAGTGGCCCAACAAGAAGAAGAATATCATACTCGCATCCTTGTGGGAGCGGCACAGCAGTTTGATATTCAGGTGGTCGACCGGTATCGCCCGAAGCTGATGCTTAAGGTATTGATCCATGCGATAGCCTATTCACCACGCACGCTGATGCATCCCATCCTGTATTCCGCCGAAGTCTCCGGGATCTATCTATTCAACTGGACACTCAACCAGATTGGTGACTTTTTGAAAGAACAGACTGAGCTGCAGGAACTGCTGGAACAGCGGCTGATCGAAATTTTAGTAGATGAAATGGGGCATGTGGCTTTCAATCGCCTGGTTATGAGCCCGGGAGAGCTAGCCTTGGGCGCCAGGTTGGCCGGCCTCACTGTGCGCGGCTTGCCCCAGATCACACCTGAAACCGGCGCCTTAGGATTCCATGGACAGGCGTTGAACAATTTCGCCCACTTCGATTACCTGTCCTTGCCGGAAGAAGTACGCCAGCGTGGCTTCTTCGCTTGAAATATGAATTTCTGAAAGTTGTTTGACGATGATGGTCTCACCTATATAGCGTCCCGCTGCGACGCGCATGGCGCGATCTTCCGCTCGGTGCATAACAAGCACAGGGATATGGATGGAGGATAATATTTGGCGTACATCGATCTCTTTTAATACATCCAACACGCCTTGCACCCCACCAGGGCTTGATCCGAGTCGCAGCATCTTCGCGAACCATTCCCAAAGTTCATGGTCTGATGCGCGTGAGGGGGCAAAATAAAGATGGGGAGCCGGTTTGCCCCATACGCTTAGGAGCCAATCCAACCATTTAGCGTGTTGTTCCTGTGTAAGTGCCCAGGGATAATCCACCGAGCGCATCCCCTTTGCCAGCGTCCCATATAAGATTAATCCCTGTACGCGCTCCGGATGTGCGGCGCAAAAGACCAGGCTATTCGGCCCGCCCTCAGAGAAACCAAACAGTACGGCGCGTTTGGAATCTACAGCATCCAATACGGTAAGCATATCATCCATGGTGTGTTCCAACGTGGGCGGATATCCCACACGGTCCGAAAGCCCAACGCCACGTTTGTCAAAAAGAATCACACGGTAAGACTTGGCCAAATGCTGCAAGGCGCGTGCTAGCGTTGGGCTTTCCCAAATCACCTCCAGGTGAGAGACAAATCCGGGTACGATCAACAAATCTACCGGGCCTGAACCGAGTGTTTGATATGCAATGTGTACATCTCCACTGGATACATATTGCGTTTTCGGGATCTTAACCGTCTTAACCGTGGAGGGAGATATTATTCCTGATCGTATGGCTTCATACAATTCCACGGTCACCGCTTCAGGACTGATACCAAGCTCTTCATTCAACAACCGGCGGCATTCCTGGTATTGGCGAAGCGCCGCGGCCTGCTGGCCAGCCCGTGCGTAAAGCTCCATAAGCATTCGATGGGCAGGTTCGTGAAATTGGTCCAACGCCAGCCTACGGCGGGCATGGGGGATAGCCTCACTGGGACGATCATTCAAAAGATAATACTGAGCTAATTGTTTCAATACGCCACCTAACTTTTGCCGCAATTCTTCCCGTTCAAAAAATTGCCACTCATCGAACGCTTGGCTGTCAGGCACAGAAAAGCCAGCCATGAAATCGTCTGTATAAAGGGCGGCCGCCTCTTCCCATTCTTTCCTGCAATGTGGGTCGGGAAAATTTTCGGGCGGACACACAGACATTTTTTCGCGGAAAAGTTTTACGTCGAGCCAGAAAGATACATTGGGGGAGACGCCCAGGTTTTCCTTGGAAACTTTCAGAACATCATCACCTACTTTCTTCCGAAGAATATAAAGCGTACGTCGTAGATTACCGCGGGCTGTGGTTTGATCGCTTTCCGGCCAAAGCAAACCTGCCAGAAAGTCGCGGCTTTGCGGTTGTCCATTGACTGCCAGGTAAGAGACCAGCGCCAAAGCCTTTCGTAAGCCAAGGTCGATGGGTTGCTGGTTACGTTCAACGCGGGGACTGCCAAAAAGGAAAAGCCTGATCTCTGTCATAGGTACCATTTTTATTCTACGAAGGACGCGAAAAAGGACGCGGGATACGACGATTGCAGGACATTTGTTGAATATCCTAAGCATAACTTATAAATCAAGGAGTTAGAAGGATGTATCCGATTCAATTTTTACTTAAAGATGGTCAATCCGTCAAGATTCGTCCAATGCAATTGGACGATCTCCTCGCAATTGACGCCATGCACGATCGCCTGTCCAAACAAAGCCTGTATTATCGATATTTCGTCGCTCGCAAGCCGGGCCTGGATGTACTGCGTGAGCAGGTGCAACGCTCCCAATATAAAGGGGCTGCCTTAGTCGCAACCCTAGATTCTGCTCCAAACAGAATAATAGGCATGGCCTACTACTTGTTTACCGCCAATGATGACAGTGTGGCAGAGCCGGCCTTATTAATTGAAGACCGCTTTCAAGGCTTGGGTCTTGGAGGCGCTTTGTTCAAATATTTGAGTCGGGAGGCGTTATCGCAGGCATTACACGCTTTCCAACTCTTTATCCTGCCGGAGAACCGTCGTGCGCTCAAACTCCTCAACCATGTGCCATTTAATGCCAAACGGCATTTTAGCAATGGAGTATACGAAGTACGTTTGAGTTTTCAGTAATGGTCAAATAACAAGTAGAAAGCCGACTTTGAGAATACCAAGAAGAATTCCCTTCAATGGTGCTGGGATCCTGGGGATCCTTCTTACCAGTTTCCAGCTTAATCATTTCGATCTGTTCGGCTTGCGCCAGGTGTACCTATATCTGCTGGATCGCGAATACCGCCGCCCCAAGTTTGTAAGGAGCTTCCTGTATCGCTGGGTGCGCAACCCCATGCATACAACAACGATCACTTTCTTCCTCGCCACACCCAAGCTGACACTTGGACACTTGGTCCTGTCTATCGGAATGACGGTATACGCCCTGATCGGAATCCACTATGAGGAGCGGGATTTAGCCCATGCTTTGGGAGAAACCTTCCATATTTACCGTCGCAGGACGCCAAGCCTGCTGCCAAATCCGTTCCAACCCAGGCAGCAGAAAGAGAACCGGTCGGTATCCACTTGCAATGAACGGGTGTGAACTATTAGTTCAATAAAGTGGATTGAGTGGAAAATATGCCGCTCAATCTACGCCTTCCAAGAATGGTTTGTTTTACTTGTAAACAGTTGAAAGGAGCCTTAATACGAAAAAGTGTAGTCGGCAGAGCCAGTTGGAAATTCTGCTTACGGACATTCTCGCCAAGATGCCAGGCTTAACAGGCCTGGCATCTTGGGGTGAAACAGAGATTCGCTAGGGTTTGGGGAACTCAGCCAGCAGGTCGTCGCTGTAATCGGCAGCCGGCAGCCAGGGCGAGAGGAAGGCCCGGTAGACCTTGCCTTCATGCTCGAAGAAGGCATCTCCGGTGTTGCGGCCTACGGTAGAGATATATTCGCTCAACTGCTGCCCCTCGAGCTGGATCGCCCACAGGTTGAAATCGGTCTGCGGGAATTCCAGCAAGGATGGGTCGAGCGGCCAGTCTAGCACAGTTTCGGGAGCTTCGCCCATGTTCTCCGACAGGAAAAGGGCGGCTTGCTGAGGTTCATAAGGTTGTGCCTGCGGGTGGGTGTACCCTGCCAACAAGTCGCGAATGCTCTCAAAAGCCTGCAGGTCATTGGCGAAGTCGGCATAAATCTTGACTTCCTTTAGTCCATCGTCGGCGCGGCGCATGCGCAGGATCGTATAGGCGGCATCTGCAATGCAGTTCTGCTCGCCGTTGGGGGGCGTGAAGCAGAAGTCCGTGTAGCTCTCCAGGCGATCGAAGCCCAGGTCAAGCACCTGCTGCACCAGATTGACCGTTTCCTGGGGGGTGAGCTGTGCCATCATGACCTGCTCCTGCTCATAAGACTCGCCTTCTTGGGTGTAGATCACCCGGCCATCAGCCAGCAGAGCGAATACCGGCGGGCGGCCGAATTCGTAAGAGGCCTCGGGGCGGAAGAAAGTTGGCTCGAAGGCCAGTTCGAGCAGAACGGCGTCAGGCATGAGCCTGCCCAGCTCGTCCAGCGAGAAGGATGGCGAGCCGCCAGCGCCGGGCAGGTTGGGTTCGCCGGTCGCATCCGGGGCGGGTGTTTCCTCAACCGGGGGCGTAGTGGGAGCTGCCGCGGGCGGGGAAGGCTGGCAGGCAGCCAAAGTGAGCGAAATTGCCAGCAATAAGACCAGCAAGGCAGCCAGCTTAACTTCAATATGTTTTGTTTTCATAGGAAAATCCTTTCTAGAGGTATTTTATCTAAATTGCCTTCATGCCTATCAAGACGCAGCAATTGGAGAATTTGTTCCCCACAATGTATAATTTGTCTAAATCATGTCTGTTTCTGTGCTCTTCACCAAGCTCTATATTCCTCCCGAAAGGGAGCAGGCTGTTGCGCGACCACACCTGATCGAAAAACTAATGTCTGGTGTGGTCCGCCCGGGCAGTTTTACATTGCTGGCTGGACCGGCAGGATTTGGCAAGACAACCCTGCTGAGCGAATTCGTATCCCGGCTCCAGTGTCCAGTTGCTTGGGTATCTCTAGATGAAGGGGACAACGATCCGGTCCAGTTTTGGACCTATCTGATCACGGCCTGCCGCTCTATTCTGGAAGATGTGGGCGAATCAGCTCTGGAATTATTCAGCACACCTCAACCGCTGCCCGACGAGACGGTCCCGACTATCCTGATCAATGATCTCACCACGCATGACCAGTCCATTGTGCTTGTTCTGGATGATTACCACATGATTCAAACCGCATCCATTCATGCAGGCCTGCTATTCCTGCTCGACCATCTCCCCCACAATCTTCATATTATCGTATCCACGCGTACCGATCCTCCCTGGCCGCTAGCTCGCTTTCGCGCCCGCAACCAGTTGATCGAAATCCGCGCCCAGGATTTGCGTTTTAGCGTTGAGGAAGCCGCGCAATTCCTAAACCGTACCATGCAATTAAATTTGGCAGACGAGCAGGTAGCAGCCCTGGAAGAACGAACGGAGGGTTGGATCGCTGGTTTGCAGTTAGCGGCGATTGCGTTGCAATCGCTTGTCACCCTGCAAGGGCGCAGCGACATCTCCACTTTCGTCAAGGCTTTTACCGGCAGCCACCTGTATGTGGCGGAATATCTGGTCGAAGAAGTGCTCCAACGCCAGACCAATGACATTCGGGAGTTCCTGCTAGAAACCTCAGTCTTGAAGCGCATGAACGCCAGATTGTGCGAAGCCGTCACGGGTTGCCAGGATGGACAGGCAATCCTTCAATCTCTCGACCATGCAAATACTTTCCTGGTTTCATTAGATCATGAAGGACACTGGTTTCGCTACCATCATCTGTTTGCAGATCTGTTACAGGCTCGCCTCCAAAAGGCTTTCCCAAAAGACGAGATTGTAGCGCTCCACCTGCGCGCCGCAACCTGGTATGAGCAGAATGGATATATAGTTGAAGCTGTACAGCACACCTTTTCAGCCGGGGATTATGAAAAAGCCGCTTTGTTGGTAGACCAGGTGGGCCAGACGATGATTTTTACCGACGGGCATAATATTTTAAATAACTGGTTGGATGCGCTTCCGAATAAAATTATCCAGTCTTATCCACGCCTGCAGATTTACCGGCTTTTGATCGATCTTGGCAAGGGAACGCTGGATATGTTTGAACAGACCCTGCTGGAAAAGGAAAAGTTGATCAAAGCTTTACCACCATCGCCTCAAAATGACTATTTGCGGCGGCTAGCGTTGGTGCATTTATCTCTCTTTTTTGCCTTTCAAAACACATCCCGGGCAATCCGGATTGCTCAAGAAGCGCTGGATGAGACTCCTGAGGGTGACCTGAAAATGCGCGCCTACCTCTATTCCGCATTTTATCGAGCCTACGGGATGGAAGGGGATGTCGAAAAAGCCGCACAAGCCTACCGGGAAAGCTTTCGTTTGGCTGAAACTGCAGAACAATACGGCATGATTTCCAATACGACCATGATAAGGGCTTTTGACCTATGCCAGTACGGCCGGTTGGATGAGGCTGCCGATTATTGCCAATTGGTTATTAATGCCGGCTCTCGAATCAAACAAAAGGTATTCTATCCGGCGGGGCCGAGTTATATTGGGTTAGCAGGTATTCATCTGGAGCGGAATGATCTTGAAAAAGCGGAAGAATACCTTACACGGGGTTTGGAACTCTGCCATCAAGGAGCGCTGCACGGTCTCTTTACCGGTTATGTCCAGAAGTCGCGCTTGCTTCAGGCCAAAGGAGAACTCGAAGAGTCCCTGAAAGTATTCCTCAATCTGGAGCGAATCTTTAAAAGAAGGGAATTTACCCTGATGGCCCGGCAAGTATCCATACGGCTGGCGGTTGGCGACCTGGCAGGTGCTTCTGATTTGGTACCCTCGTTGCTGGAAATTCTCGGTGAAAGCGCTTACGCACAAAAACTACCCCTGATTGCAGCAGAATCGTTCAAGTTAAGCCTCGCCCGGATCTATATCGCCCAGGGGGAGATCGATAATGCCAACTATTTATTGGATGAGATTCAGATAACGGTTGAACCGGGAAAGCGTTTTGGGCGCTTGATGGAAGTCTATTTATTGCGGGCCCTTGCGTTGCAAAACCCTGATTCTGGCGCCATCCCTGCTGGCGCCGTTACAAACCTGGAGCGTGCTTTGGATTTGGCAGAGGCGCCTGGCTTTGTCATGCTGCTCTTGGAAGAAGGCCCGGCTTTGATTCCACTGTTGGACGCCGTCATAGATCATCAAACTGCGCCTGGACGGATAAAAAAGTATGCTCGCAAGCTGCTAAATGCTTTTGGAGAGATTGGCAAACCTGCTGCGCTACGATCGCCGATTGAGTCAACTGCCCTGGTTGAGCAATTGACCCCGCGCGAGATGGAAGTCCTGGAGCTCCTGGCTGCTGGCGATTCCAATCAAGCCATTGCAGACAAGCTCTTCATCACCGTGCGTACGGTTAAGAAGCATGCCAGCAATATCTATGGAAAGTTGAACGTAAACAATCGTGTCCAGGCGGTTGCCCAGGCACACCAACTCGGGCTGCTCTCAACAGACTGATTATTCTCTATCTTCCCAAACTGACAGGTTTTGAATTGAAGGTGTACTTAAGTACACCGTTTTGTTTTTAAAAGATACTGCCCTGGTCCACTGACAACTCGTGTCTGGCAGCGTATCTTATAGGTAAGAAACTGAGCCAAAGAGGATGCCATGCACAAAACAAGTCCAAGAGGAAAGGAGAATAAAAATGTTGGCAAATCGAAGTAAAGAAAGCGTGATATCTAAAGAAAATGCTGTTACTGGCGTGGACCCATCCTGGAAAGGCCTTTATAAGGTTGGAGGCATTTCAGCCATTCTGTATATCGTTCTTGCACTGGCTGTACCTACAGTACAAGTCTTGACGATGGAATATTTCGAATTGAGCGCCGAATATGGCGGCGCGGAATTCCTACAATTTATCGCCGATAACAGGTTATGGTGGCTCATCTTGCAAACGGTGGTATTAGGAACCAGTGTTCTGGCAATCGTGGCGTTTGTAGCGCTATTCGTAGCGCTTAAGCAAGTCGATAAAAGTTACGCCGCATTAGGCGCTGTGGTCGCAGTTACCTGCCAATTGCTTTTCATGGCTTACTACCCGGTACTTCTGGGAACGATTTACCTGAGCGATAAGTTCGTCACAGCCACGGCTAGCCAACAAGCCATGTTAGGCGCTGCAGCCGAGAGCTTGATTGCAATGAACAATGCCTTTAATCCCCTCTATGAAAGCCTGTTTGGGATTAGCATTCTGATTTTCTCTCTCGCTATGCTGAAAGGCGTCTTCCACAAGAGCATCGCCTATTTGGGTGTGGCGACATGCGTTGCAGCCTTTATTGCGCTGTCACTGTGGCCCATCGTGGGGGTGAACTACCTCTGGTGGTGGGTATTCTTCTTTGTCTGGTTCACCGCGGTTGGCTGGAAGCTGTATCAATTGGGCAAAGTTTGATCATCGGAGAATGAGGGAAAAGCTGGTTTCATAAAGATAGGAGAATGAAGTGACCTATGAGAGCGTAATCGAGTCCCAAACAGGCGCGCTGGCGGGCGTACCCGTTTCAGAGATGAAGGGGAAAAAGGGATACCGGGTCCTGCCGTTCACAATGAATCGGCGCATGGTAGCTGCTTCAGCTTCCGTGGCCCGGGAGCAGAACAACATCCAGGCCATCGTCGAAGTCGACATTTCGGAGCCGCGGCGCTTGATCCGTGAGCATCGCCGGCGAACCGGAGAAAGGCTTTCCTTAACGGCCTACGTGACAACTTGCCTGGCTCGGGCCATCGCCGAGCACCCGAAACTGAATGCTTTCCGCAGAGGCAGTAAGCTTATCATCCTTGATGATCTCACGATCAGCGTGATGGTAGAGCGAGAAATTGATGGGGAAATGGTGCCGGAACCTTTCGGCATTCAAGCCGCGCAAACCATGACATACCGGCAAATCCATGATGAGATTAGAGCAGCGCAAGCGCATAGCAACGAAGATGGACTTGGAGGACTTTCCGGAATGTCCTGGCTGCGATTCATTCCCAGTTTTCTCTTCTGTACCTTCATCCGGCTTGCCTCCCAGAGCATCCGTATCCGAGAGCGTTGCGGAACGGTTGGCATAACTGCAGTTGGGATGTTCGGCAACAAGAACCAGGCCGCATGGGGCCTTCCGCTCGTCGGCGGGGCCACCGTTGCGGTCGCCGTGGGAGGCATTGTCGAGAGACCCTGTGTGAGTAATGGGCGGCTCGAAACACACGAGCACCTTTGCCTAACCGTGACATTCAACCACGATATTGTCGATGGTGCGCCGGCTGCTCGTTTTCTAAAGCGATTTTCTGACCTGCTCCAGAGCGGGGCACTGCTTCGGGATGAGATTGGCACTGCCAGGTGATACCATAATATTTGATAGGAGAATGTGATGAAATACAAAAGTGTTGTCGTGACCCAACGCGGCGGTTTGGAAGCGCTTCAAATCGTGGAAAACGATCTGCGTCCACCAGTCGAAGGGGAGGCGCGCATCCGAACCCTTGCCACGGCTGTGTGCCAGGATGATATCGCCATCCGCGCCGGCAACCGGCCCTTTCTGAAAAAGCCGCCTTTTGTGCCTGGTTATTCCTTCATCGGGATCATCGACGCCATCGGCGCAGGGGTCAGGGACGTGAAGGTCGGGGACCGCGTTGCTGCGTTGACGCAATATGGCAGCCATGCGGAGGTTGTCTATTGGGATGCGAGTGAGCTGGTTCCCGTCCCCGCATCTCTCGATCCGGCCGAGGCTGTGACGCTGATTTTGAATTATCTGGTTGCGTATCAGATCCTGCATCGAGTCGTACAAGTCAAGCAGGGGGATAAAGCACTCATCATCGGCGCCAGTGGGGGTGTGGGGACGGCTTTCCTGCAGCTTGGCAGGCTGGCTGGGCTTAAGATGTATGGGTTGGCCTCACCCAGCAAACACCATATCCTGACCGAATATGGAGTGGTACCTATCGACTATCACACCCAAGATTTTGTCGAAGTGATCCGCCAGGCAGAGCCGGGAGGCATCGATTACGTGTTCAACGGGATGGGCGAGGAAACCTTCGAGCGCAGCCTGGCCGTGTTGGGGCGGGGTGGGATCTTGGTGCATTATGGCGCACCGCAAAGCCTGGCTCATTTTGTGCTTCTGGTTGCCAAGCTACTCTGGTACAACGTACTGCCAAATGGCAAATCGATCGAGGGGTATGGCACGCATCGATTAGGGGTAGACTTGTTCAAGCAGGACTGGACCACACTTTTCAAGCTGCTGGAAGAGGGCAAAATAAAGCCCATCCTGGCGGGTAAATATCCCCTCCTGGAAGCGGTCAAGGCCTATGGACTGTTGGAAAGCGGACAGGTAACCGGCAATCTGGTCTTGTTGGCTCCCGAGTTGTTATAAGGTTGCTGAAATGGATACCCCCAGCTTTTATGAGATTCGGGTTGCAGGTCATCTTTCGGATCGTTGGTCGGATTGGTTTGATGGGCTGGCGATCCTGAACGACCCCAACGGTGAGACGATCTTGAGCGGTTTGTTTGTCGATCAGGCATCTCTATTCGGCGCACTCACCAAGATCCAGGCGCTCAATCTGACGCTGATATCAGTGAATAGATCCGCCCATCAGGAATGAAGAGTGTACATGGGCAATCACATGACAGAGTTTATCGTCATTAAATTTCACTTTCAGCCGGTCTTCACCGTAGAACCCATCTACTCGTAGAACAAACAGCATGATTCGTAATTCGGATCGTAGTACAATATTCTCTAAGGAATGGGAGGAATCCAATCCGTATTGTGTTTTATGATTCCCCAGGCATTGGTGATGGTGATAGATTTTATGCTTCCCAACCCAGACGTAGAAGGCTGGTTCAGACATATACAGCGCGCCGCATCGAGCGCCGCCAGACAATTGAGGTGACCGTATGTACCCAGACTTAATCCTGAACTACATCGACGGCGAGTGGCGCAAGCCCGACCAGACGGAGCACCAGACGGTGATCAACCCTGCCACCCAGGAGGTGCTCTCGCAGGTGCCGCTATCGCGCCCCACCGACGTGGACCGGGCTGTTAAAGCTGCCAGCCAGGCATTTGTGAGCTGGCGGCGAGTGCCGCCGGTCGAGCGAGTCCAGTACCTGTTCCGTCTTAAGAGCTTGCTGGAACGGGAGCGCGAAACCCTGGCGCGCACGATTACCACAGAGTGCGGGAAAACGTTGGCTGAATCGCACGGCGAGATGCAGCGCGCCATTGAAAACGTGGAAGTAGCTTGCGGCATCCCGACCCTGATGCAGGGGGTGATCTCTGAAGATATCGCCCCGGGCATCGATGAAATCATGCTACGCCAACCGGTGGGGGTGTGCGCCTCGATCAGCCCGTTTAATTTCCCGGGGATGATCCCCTTCTGGTTTATGCCCTACGCCTTGGCCTGTGGCAACACCTTCATCGTCAAGCCATCTGAGCGCGTGCCGCTGACCATGGTGAAGGCCTTCGAGCTGATCGAAGAGGCCGGTTTCCCGCCCGGGGTGGTGAACCTGGTCAACGGCGGCAAGCAGACCGTGGATGCCCTGCTCGACCACCCACAGGTGAGGGCGATCAGCTTTGTGGGGTCGACACAAGTGGCGCGCTACGTGTATGCCCGTGCCACCGCCAACGGCAAACGCGCCCAGTGCCAGGGTGGGGCCAAAAACCCGATCGTGGTTCTGCCGGACGCTGACCTGGATATGACTACCCGGATTGTTGCCGATAGTGCCTTTGGCTGCGCCGGGCAGCGCTGTCTGGCGGCCTCACTGGCGGTGACGGTCGGCCCTGCGCACGACCCGTTCGCGCAAGCCATCACCGAGGTGGCTCACAAGCGGGTGGTGGGCAATGGCTTAGAGACAGGCGTGCAGATGGGCCCGGTGATCACGCCTGCCAGCAAGGAGCGCGTCGAAAACCTGATTGCCCAGGGGATTACCGAAGGGGCGCGCCCCTTGGCGGATGGCCGCCAGCGAGTGGTAGACGGCTATGAGCAAGGGAATTTTGTCGGGCCGACGGTGCTGGATGATCTGCCGGCAAACGGGGAGCTGGCTCGGACCGAAATCTTTGGGCCAGTTTTGGGCCTGGTGCATGTTGAAACGATCGATGACGCCATCCAGTTGGTAAACCAGGGTAAGTACGGCAACATGGCCTGCCTGTTCACCAGCAGCGGGGCGGCGGCGCGCAAGTTCCGCTACGAAGCCGAGGCCGGCAATATCGGTATCAATGTCGGTGTGGCCGCGCCCATGGCGTTTTTCCCATTCAGCGGTTGGAAAGAAAGCTTTTTCGGCGACCTGCATGGACAGAGCACGGATGCAGTGGATTTCTTCACGCAAAAAAAGGTGGTGGTGGAGCGCTGGCCGAAAGAGTGGAGCCGTACTTTTTAGCTTTCTTCGGAATGTTTCTTTTTAGATAACATCAGGCACCCAGTTAGCCTCTCTGGTTTTCGATTTGTAGCCGGCTGCTCCAACCAAAAATCGGAGAGGTCTTTTTTAAATCCGTGACGCTATTTTGTAACAATTCTGTAAATTTTTGCCAATAATTAACCATAAAGGTCTAGTTTGTGGTATAAAAATGTTTGCGAACCCTTACCATTGGTATGGAACTCTCAACATCCGAAAGCATCAAAGAAACAATGGCAGTCGGAGGGAAAGAACAGCCAATTAGAACAAATCTAACCATTTACACTCCTATTTGCCTCCTTCACGATCATTCCCATTGACCTCTGGTGTCGCAACGTAAAACATTGCCCTGGTCGTTTTCGCCGCCTGTTGTCTAGGACTAGCCTCTCAGAATTGCCTGCTTCTTTGCCTGGCAAAATTAAAAAAAGTATTCATTTCAGGCAATTTACCCCAGGCATTTCGAGGTAGCGACGTTCAAAACGACTTTCATCCAGCTGAATTAATCCCAAAACGAGCTTTTCAAAAAACATCTAATATTTAATGCACCGGACCTTCCGGTAACTGGTCTGTCCTCGTAACCCGCAGCCTCTCACTTACCCGATACAAAGGTGGAAGCGCGCTATTGAAAGATCGAAAACTGGGACGGAACAACCACAGTTGTTTGTAG
>Ga0207752_1001065_pt1 | contig 12733 bp, 12 predicted proteins | sample Pon2CUnioCityCA_6_FD_187272 | JGI IMG/M metagenome (GOLD analysis project Ga0207752, IMG submission 187272) | Marine sediment microbial community from Union City, CA, USA - Pond 2C Sediment 2 (SPAdes) | ecosystem: Environmental > Aquatic > Marine > Intertidal zone > Salt pond sediment ... | reverse complement strand
TGCTGGAAAACCACAAGCACGTCCGAAAGCTTCTTCAGGCAGTGGAAAATTCCGAAAGAAAGCTGGTCTCCGACGGCCAGGGGATTCTCGGGGTCTGTTTCGGCGGCCCTCCCGTGTTTTACCTCTCGGCCGATTTTTTCGGGCGCTACGGTTTTTTCCAGGTCAACGGAGAGCGGATCTGCAGTTTTGCCGACGGCAATTTTCGCTCCACCACCTACCGGGCCAAGCTCGTCCAGGTAGAAGAGGCCCTGTTAGAGTCGGACCTCGATTCCAACGACGGCAGCACCCTGTTCAGGATCGCATCATCGCTGGTGCATCACGCCGAGGTCAATCGTTTCGGGTGCACCATCGTGATCGATCTCAATCCCGAGCCGATCCGGATTTCCGGCCAGACCCTGACCGAGCCCCTCGACCTGCAGCGTCCAGACAATCTGGAACTGGCCCAGGCCGTGGCCAGGGTGGACGGCGCGCTGCACTTGGGCAGGGATTTGAGACTGCACGGCTTTGCATGTCTTCTTGACGGCCGCTGGCACCCCGGAGAGGACCGGGCAAGGGGCGCTCGGTTCAATTCTGCCATCCGTTTTACCGCCGAGCATCCGAACATCCTGGTGGTGGTGGTCTCCTCGGACCGGCCGGTCTCCATCGTCCAGGAGGGGGTCGACGTCAGCGCCCAGTGCGCCTGGAAGCCCCCGGCAAGCTCCCTGGCCTCGCCTCGACCCCTGGCGTCATGGGTCTCCCGAACGAACGGATGATAAAATCGCCGGCGCGATTTTATCTTTGCTTCCCATCCTCAGCAGAGCGCTTGTCAAAGCCATTCAACCTTCTCCCTGTCCGGAGCTGAGCTTTGGCGCTCGAAACCGTCAGCCTGCCAGTTTTTCCAGGGAGGCCTTGATAAAAGCGGGTAGATCGCCCGGGTTCCGGCTGGAGACCAGGTTTTCATCCACCACCACCTCCTGGTCGACAAACTCGGCCCCGGCGTTTTTGATGTCCTGAACGATGGAGGTGTAGCCGGTGAGCTTTCGGCCCCGGAGAACGTCAGCGGTGATCAGCAGCTGCGGGGCGTGGCAGATGGAAAAGACCGGCTTGCCGCTTTTGACGAATTCCCCGGCAAAGCGGACGGCATCGCCGTCGACCCGAAGCTTGTCCGGCGAATAGCCTCCGGGGATGAGCAGGGCGTCGAAGTCGTCCACGGAGACTTCCCCCACGCTCTTGTCGACGGTGACCGGCGTCTGCTTCTTTTTGCCGATCACCTTCTCTCCAGCCGTTATGCCGACATGCACCAGTTCGTGGCCGGCCGCTGTGAGCTTTTCCGCCGGTTCGGTGTATTCGGAATCTTCGAACATGTCTGTGATGATCACGGCAATCTTGCTCATGAGTGTTTCCTCCTCTTTGCTTTTTTTTCAACGTCTTCCTGGATTCCCGCCTGCGCGGGAATGACTGAATTTTAATGGTTATTGGTTTGACGCGACACTAGAATAGCTGCAGGTGCTGAATGCAGTCTGTATGATAATCCATTGGAAACGCGCTGCAATGGGTTTAACCCAGTATCTTGCAGCGGCTCGGTTGAAAACCCCCGGGATGCGAGCTATGTTTGCCGTAGCCTGGAAATTTTGGCCTGCAGGACTTGGTCAGAGGCTTCTGGCTTTGCCATAAGGGATGAAGAATGAAAAAATCGAAGCTCGAATTTCGGATTTAAATCAAGGAGGTGAGACCCATGACGACGGATCGCTTTTCCTTCCAAAAGGGAGACGGGCTGTTGATCGTCGATGTTCAGAACGATTTTCTGCCTGGCGGCGCCCTGGCCATCGAAAACGGCGACCAGGTCGTTCCGGAGCTCAACCGGGTTCTTAAACAGGCGGCAGCAGCCGGGATCCCGGTCTATGCATCCAGGGACTGGCACCCTGCGGGCCACATCAGTTTCCAGGACCAGGGAGGCGACTGGCCGCCCCACTGCCTTCAGGATACCGATGGGGCCGCCTTTTCTTCGGCCCTGGACCTTCCGGAGGATGCCGTGGTGGTCACCAAAGGGGTGCGATTCGACAAGGACCAGAATTCGGCATTCGACCAAACCGGTTTTGCCGAGCGGTTGAAAAAAGACGGTATCCGGCGCCTGGTGGTCGGCGGGCTCGCACAAGACGTCTGCGTCCTGGCGACGGTGCTCGACGCCCGCAGCCACGGCTTCGATGTACTTCTATTGGAGGAGGGGACCAAGCCGGTGTCCGTCGAAGGCGGCCGGAAGGCCCTGACCGACATGATCAAAGCCGGTGCAAAATTCGTGGACGCCGAACTCGATGTGTGCACCTACGCCCCGGAATGGGCCGAGCACCAGCGGCCCGGCGAGCCCGAAGATGCCTGCGACGACGGCAGGAGCGGGAAGATATAGTCCACGGCGCCGCCGGCCCTGGACGGCCGGTGAAATCCCTGCCGTAAAGACGCAAAATAGAATCAGGGGGTGAGACGTGGAAGATCCTTTTGCCGCGGAAATGGCCCATGGCTGCACGGTCGAGGACCTAATGGTGCTCAGCGGCGAAAAAGTGCTTGCCACCCTGGGGGACATTCCCGAAGAGGACCATCACTGCGCGTTTTTGGCCGCCGCCGCCCTGCAGGCGGCCCTGGAGGATTTCCTGGCCGCCCGCAGAGGCGTCCGCCGGCACCGGTGATCGGATCCTTGCGCGTCAGGCATCGCTTTTTCCCAGGATCAGCTTGCAGACCTTGCTTTCCGGTGCAACAAGAAACATCCCGGACAACACGAACAGGGGCAGGGCAAAAAATACGCCCAGTACCGGGACGATAACAAAGCCGATAAATCCGAGCAGCAGGGCCAGGGGGAGAATCAGCAGCCCGACGGTCCTGCTGGATATTTTTTCAGACTGGCATTCTGATTTGTTCATATCGGTATCCCTCCATTCCTTTTAAAGCGCCGGACAAAACCATGCTTCGCCGGCGCTTTTTCGATTTCTTTGATATCTTCACGCCAAACCAACTATGCGGTAGCTTACACCACCGACACTATCTGGTGCCTAATGTTGCCGCATGTAATTGTAGAGTAGTCATCGGTTAAAAAGTTACAATGGGGGAGATCGGAGGAAGGATGAGGGGGACAAACCACCCATTTCTCAACTTTCGGGATTCATGATTCCGCGAAATGAAAAATTTGCTCCTTTGTAGACGAAAACCTAAAGTTGATGAAATCGTAAAAAGTACCCGAAACCTTCGTCGGGCTTTATTCGGTTTTCATAAGTATTAGAAAACACTGGATTCCCGCTTTCGCGGGAATGACGGAAGAAGGAATATTCGGCCTTTTTACGAGACCATCAAAGCTGAGTCATTTCCTGCGTGTGGCCCGGTGGGATCTACGCGGGTCGGCTGGCTCCTCTTTTGCCCCCGACATCGGGAAAAAACCGGATCAGCACAAGGGTGATCAGGGGGATGAAGGCCACTGCGAACAGCACCGGCTGGATCGAAAACAGATCCGCCAGCTTTCCAACCAGCGGCGAAAAGGCGCCGCCGAGGCCGTAGGCGAATCCCATCATCAGGCTGGCCACCATGGACCGCCCGCGCGGCGCCAGGGTTTGGGCCATGACCACCCCGATCGGAAGACTCGCCAGTGTGAAAAAGCCCGCCAGGGCGGCGCCGGGGTAGACCCAGCCGCCCGGAAGGGCGAGAAAAAGGAGCAGCGCCGGGGTCATCAGGGTGTGGGAGATGACAAACACCGGCTTGTATCCGATGCGGTCCGAGAAAAAGCCGGCCAACAGCCCGCTGGCGGTTCCGGCCAGGGTGAACAGGGAAAACAACACCCCGGCCGAGACAAGGGTATACCCCCGGTTCACATAGAGTACGGGAATAAAGGTCAAAAAAGACTGGCCCACCACGGCCCGGAGCATCATCACGGCCCAGATCAGGAGAATCGGACGCCAGGCATGACCCAGGGACCTTTTCAAGGAGCCGAAAAATCCCAGCGCCTTGAAGCCCTCGCTTTCCGGCTGCGGTACGGCAAAATACAAGTAGATCAAAACGGCCAGACCGAATACCATGGTGATCGGCACTGCCTCCAGGCCGAATGCGGCTGCGTACCAGGTGATAAACACCGGACCCAGGGCAAAGGCCAAGGTCCCGCCGGTATTGAACACGGACATGGACATGGCGGCATTTTTCCCTGCGTGAAGGGGGATCATCCCGGTGACCGAGGGATGAAACATGGAAGATCCCACCGAACCGAGCGCCACCAGCGCCAGCAGGACCCAGAATGCAGGAGCGAGACCCGACAGGGGAATGAACACCACCGACATCAACAGGCCGCCGAGAATGAATCCCCGGGTCTGATACCGGTCGGCCAGGTATCCCACCGAGGGTTGGACGATAAAGGCGAGCAGGCGCGCCACGCCGGCGACGATCCCCACCTGGGCGAGCGACAGGCCCAGCTTTTCCACAAAGAGCGGAAACAGGGGGCTGATAAACGAGCTGTACAGATCCCCGGTAAAATGAACCAGGGTCAGCGCAAAAATGACCCGCACGTTTGTCGATTCAACGATTCGCATCCCTGCTGCGCCTTTTCATTTTTCACCAAAGCCAGGGCTATACCCGGAACCGGCGGCCGGATCAATCATTATCGGCGTCACCTTTTCAAAACGAACGGTGCCATCTGCCTTCAAAATCGGCGCCGATTTTGCTATACCGCTTTGAGGAGAAAAAATTCCGGGTTCCGGACCCGGTCGGGAAGGGACCAACCTTTGTCGCTGATTGAAAGCCGATGAAAACGATCCGACTGCCGGCACGGCAGGACAATTTACGCGGGATGATCGATTTTGTTTCCGGTTTGGCCAGAGAGCGGGGTTTTGGGCCGAAACGGATTTTGGAGGTGGAGTTGGCCGCCGAAGAGGCCCTGGTCAACATCCTGACATACGCCTATCCAAAAGGCGCCGGAGACATCGAAATTGCTTGCAGGGGGGAAGGCGGCAGTCGGCTGACCGTTGAAATCAGGGACTACGGCGTCGCCTTCGACCCGCTGTCTTTCCCGGTGCCGGACCTGCTCGTCGAACTGGCGATCCGAAAAGTCGGCGGTTTGGGGGTTTTTTTCGTCCGTCAGATGGCCGATCATGTCGAGTACCGGCGAAGCGAGAACGCCAACGTGCTTACCTTGACGTTTACCAATAGAGAGCCCCAGAAATGGGTGAATTCAACCCATACCGAAGGAACCTGACCCTATGGAATCTTCCGTCCGGCAGATTGCCGATGTCTCCCTGATCCGAATCGACGGGAGGGTCGATCATGCGACAGCCAAGGCGTTTGAAGAAGTCATCAAGCCTCATCTCGATGACACCGGCGGCGCCCCGTTGCCCAAGATCCTGCTCGACCTGGGAGGGCTGTCGTTTATGACCAGCGCCGGTCTTCGGGTCCTGATGATCGCAGCCAAGGCTTGCGCCGCGCAGGGCAGGGATTTGGCCGTAGCGGCCCTGCAACCCGCCATCGCCGAGATATTCAAGATCAGCCGGTTTGACCTGGTCCTGACAATTTATCCGACGGTGGAAGATGGGCTGTCGAGCCTGTCCTCGGAGGCGGCCGCCCTCTGGGAAGCGGGCTGAACCGAATTTCTGTCTTTTTTCGAAGGCGGCATCGCCGTCGAGGAGGGATTATGCGTGTTCGCTTCTGGGGTACGCGAGGGTCGATACCGGTGGCCGCCTCCGGCCGGAGTATCCGGGAAAAGATCGCTCAAGCCTTGCGCATGGCAGAGGGGCGGCGCTTCGGCACGAAAGAGGACCTGGAGCAGTTCATCGACGAGGTCATTCCATTTTCTGTGCGGCACGGATACGGTGGCGACACCTCCTGCATCCAGCTCGAACCCGGGGACGAATATACCCTTTTGGACATGGGCTCCGGGCTGCGTCGGTTCGGCCAGCAGGTGATGGCCGAACACGGCCCGGACCGGCCGCAGGAATATCATTTTTTTATGTCCCATATGCACTGGGACCATATCATGGGGCTTCCTTTTTTCCCGCCCATCTACATTCCCGGCAACACGATCCATGTTTACGGGGGGCACCCGCCGCCAATGATGGAGGCGGCATTCCGGCGGCAGCAATCCAATCCTTGTTTTCCCGTCTATTGGGACCGGCTCGGCGCTCGCATCGTTTTCACCCAGCTGGAGACCGACCGCACCCACGAGATCAACGGGTTTTCCATCCGGCTCACCGACCAGTCTCATCACGGCGGATCCTTCGGATTTCGCTTCGAACGGGGCGGCAAGGTGTTGGTCTATTCCACCGATACGGAGCACAAACTGGAAGACGATGCCCAGACCGAGGCGGCCATATCCTTTTTCAAGGATGCGGACCTGGTGATATATGACGCCATGTATTCTCTGGCGGACATGGTCACCGTCAAAGAGGACTGGGGCCATTCCTCCAATGTCGTGGGGGTGGACCTTTGCCTCCGGGCCGGCGTGAAACACTACTGCATGTTCCACCACGAGCCGGCCTGCGACGATGACATGATTCACACCAGTTTGAATGAGACCCGGCGATATGCCGAGATCGTCGGCGAGGGCCGTTCGATGAGGATTTCCATGACGTACGACGACATGGTCATCGAAATTTGACGACCTGTTTAGAGTCCCTGAAACGGCACTCGGCTGGGGGTGAACATCTGTGGAAGCTGAATCCGGTAAAAGCGATCCTGATCGGGGCGCATCCGGTTTTTTCCGGGCGCTGACGGGGGGCCGTGGACGTCCCTTGGCCGCAGCGCTCCTGCTGCTGATCGCAGCGGCATTTGTCGTTTTCGGGGCGGTAGGCTGGGAGCCGATCCGTCGGGAAGTCTTCGACGGCTGGCAGCGTGTCTTCCCCAGACAGATGACGCGGTATCCTGCAGTCATCGTGGATATCGACGAGGAGAGCCTGGCGGCCCTTGGCCGCTGGCCTTGGCCGCGAACCCGTCTGGCAAAACTTGCCCAGGCCACCCGAAAGCTCGGGGCCACGGCAGTCGGTTTCGACGTCATCATGCCCGAGGCCGACCGCCTCTCGCCGGAACTCCTGCTGGCATATCGGTTCGATGTGCCCGCCCAACTTCAGCAGGTGTTGTCCCGGCTTCCTTCCAACGATGAAATTTTGGCTCAGACCCTCGGGGAGATTCCTTCCGTTGCGGCCCGCGCCGCCCTGATCGACGGCAACTTCACCGAGGACGATGCCTCGTACCAGACGCCGGCAATGGTTGTAGGAGACTCCCCGGTAGAAGAAGTGACTGCCTACAGGGGCCATCTGACCAACATTGCCTCGATCGAAAACGCCGCCCGCGGAATCGGCTACCTGAACGACACCCGGGATGACGACGGCGTAGTAAGATCCATGCCGCTGGTGATCGCCGTCAATGGGCACCTGGCGCCGGCCCTTTCGGTGGAGCTGCTTCGCACTGCTGTAGGGGCCAATTGGTACACGATCATCGGCGGACCCGGTGGCGTCGAAGCGCTGCAGGTTGGGAATTTAACCATTCCCACGGATCCCAACGGACAGATTCGGATTTATTTCTCACCGGCGTTCAAGCAGCGGCGGGTTTCAGCGCTTTCCGTTCTTCAGGGCAAGGTCGCCCCTGGCGCATTTGCCGGGCAGGTTGCCATCATCGGGGTGACGGCGGTCGGAACCGTCGATGTGGTCTCGACGCCGGTGGCGGCGCGGATGAGCGGGGTTGAGATTCAGGCCCAGGTGGTCGAAAATATCCTGGCCGGTTCACGGCTGATCCGCTCGCCGGAAATGTTCTGGATGGAGCTGGCGCTTTTCGTGATGGTGGGCGCCGTTTTTATCGTGGTGCTTCCCTGGCTTCATCCGGGTGCCGGCGTGTTGAGTTTCGCTGGTTTTACCGCGATATCGACGGCTGTCAGCGTAGCGCTTTTTATTCAGTGGCGTCTGTTGTTCGACCCTTCTTTTCCGGTGGCCGGGAATCTGCTTGTTTTCGTGGTGCTGCTTTCAGCGGGTTTTGCCGAAGCCAAGCGGCGTCAGCAGGAGCTGGATGCCGCCCTGGAGGCCGAAAAGCTTGAGCGGGTCCGAATCGCAGGCGAGCTGCAGGCGGCCCGAAAGATCCAGATGGGAATGCTGCCCGATCCTCGCGCCATCGACCACCTGGCGCCGAATGTGGACTTTTTTGCGATACTGGAACCGGCAGAAGAAGTCGGCGGAGATCTCTACGATGCATTCATGATCGATGAGCGGCGGTTTTTCTTCCTGGTGGGAGATGTGGCCGGCAAGGGGGTGGCCGCCGCGCTCTTCATGGCCCTGAGCAAAACCTTGTGCAAGAGCAGAGCCCTGCAAGACACCTTGTCTCTTGCTCAGCTGTTCGGAAAGCTTAACCGGGAGATTTCCCGTGAAAACCCCGCGATGCTTTTTGTCACCGCCGTGACCGGCATCCTTGATACGATCGAAGGAAAACTTCAGCTCTGCTGTGCGGGCCACGAGACGCCGGTGCTGGTCCGGCCCGGGCAGCTGCCCTGCATGGTCGATGTGAAGGCCGGTCCGCCGCTGTGCGTCATCGACGATTATGAATATCGGGAACATCGGATGGCCCTCCAGCCCGGGGAAAGGCTGGTGCTGATCTCCGACGGGATCACCGAAGCCCAGAACCTGCATCAGGAGTTATATGGGCGTCGCCGGGTTGCAGAGCGGATCGGCGCCTTGGATGAAAAGCAGCGGGACGCGGAAAACCTTTGCCGGACATTGTACGATGATGTGAAGCAGTTTTCCAGCGGTGCAGGCCAATTCGACGACATCACGGTCATGGCGGTCGGGTTGCGGAAGAGTCGGACATCAGAGGTCGGACGCCGGATGTCGGAAGTCGGCAAACAAGATGGCAGCCCCGCCGTCCCGCTTTCGAACGGGATTTGATCAAACGTGAAACTTTCTATGGTATCTTGTTTGGAATTTGGTGCTTGGAGTTTGGTATTTGTTTGGGAATTGGTGCTTGGGAATTGAAGATTTTCTTCCCTGTCGCATTTGTCTTCGACCGAAGTTTCACATGCGAGGCCAGATATCGGATGTCGGAGGTCGGAAAAACAAGATGACAGCCTTGCCGCTGGCGCGGCGTTCAAGGTTCCAAATTCAATGTTCAAGGTTTTTCTGACATCTGACATCTGATTTCTGAAATCCGTCCCTTGATCTCCGGTCTACCGGACGATGACCTCCACCCGGCGGTTTTTAATTTCCGCGACATTGTCGACGGTGGGGATGAGCAGCTGGCGCTCCCCGCGGCCCACGGCCCGGATAAAGCTCGCCCGAAGTCCTTTTTCGATCAGCATCTGTTTAATGGTCTCGGCGCGCTTGGTGGACAGATGGTCGTTGTCCTCTTTTTGGCCGACTGTATCGGTGTGACCGGTGACCTGTACTTCCACGGCCTGACGGGCGTCCACTTCTGCAAAAAGTGATGCGAGTGTGCCCCTGGATTCGGGCATGACCACCGTGGTGCCCTCCTCGAAGTAAAGAACAAAAGAAATCGGGTCCGGCGGCTGGGCGGCCAGGGCTTGGCTGAATTTCTGCTGGATCTCGTCGGGCGTGACCGCTCCTTTTTCGACCTGCCCCCAGGCGCCTACCTCGGCAGATGTCATGGGTGCATCCAGCACCGTCTCTTTTTCTCCCTGCAGGACGGCAATCGCCCCGGTTGTCCCGTCTTTATCCGGTAGGAGAACAACCCGGGTTCTTGCCGTGCTGCAGGCAACGGTCAACAGGAGAGCAAAAAGTACTGCAGCCAGAAGAACCGACCGACGCCGGTTGTCCATCATCTCTTCCTCTTTGGTGTTCTATTCGCTGACTTCAACAGCCACCGTCGTCCCCCGAAATCCGAGGATGGTGGTCGGGGTCACGATCTTCATGGCATCCGGGGATTTCTTGGCAATCTGGCCGGAGACCACGGTGAGAGTGCCTCGTTTCACGTCAGCGGAAAATTCGCCTTCTTGGGTGGTCGGGTTAAAACGGAATCGCTTGAGCGCGATGCTGGTGTTGGGTCCCGCAGCAAAGCGCGAACCATCGATGAAGGTGATTCCGACGCTGCCGTCGGCCGCGGTTTGCACAACATCGGCCTGTTGAAGCACATCTCCGGGCTGCGCGGCCTTTTCGGATCCGCTGCGCAGGATGGTGACCTCACCCTTCATGGTTTTGATCTGTCCGATTTCCGAGACTTCTGCCAGGACGGTTCCGGTACAGACGAAGAAAGCAAGGAGCAGGACCAGACCGGTCAACAATCTTCGATGGATCATGACATCCTCCTTTGGCTGGCAAGATCCGGAAGGCAGTGGCGAAAATGGACTTGAGCCGCCGATCGGACTTGTCCGCCGATTTCTATAGATCCGTTACAACGAAAACCCCCTCGTACGCAAGTGTTCTTTCATTCCGGGAAGCAAGATCAGTGCCCATTGTTTGAATCGGGGGAATACCCCGGCCCGGATCACAAAATATGGGAGTCTTTCGAAGCCGGAACCGGAAAGAAAAGGGTAAAAAGTGACAAAGGACGGCAGCATCTTGACATTTTATGGCAGTTTTTGAGCGGTTTCTGTCGAACCGCTCCTGGGCGTTTTTTCTATCTATATGTTTTCGTGTGTATTTTTTTCTAATCACCGGCTTCGGAATAGATATTGCTTGCCAATCAGGAGAGATGAAAGGGAGCGTCATCGATGAGAAATCACGTGGTTTTTTCGATTACGGACGTCACAGGCCCCCGGCATCTCGAGGTCAGGAAAAGCGTTCTGTGGATCGCTTTGACCCTCTCCATGCTGCTGCTGGGTTCCATTCCCGTCTTGATGACGATCGCCGGCACCCTGCAAACCGATCGGAACCATCTGAGTCAGGTGCTGGAGAAGCTCCGCAGCGAAAAGCGGATGTTTCTGTATGAATCGAAGCATCTGCAGGCGGAAATTCGGCAGATTCAGGAGACCCTGGATTCGATGGACAGTCTGACCAACGCATTGCCCGGTGACGATCTGCCGCCGTCGAGGCGCCTGTTGAAGGCCGCCAATTACATGGCCGATCGAGAGCAGGCATTTCAGGTATTGGAGACTCGGATCGGCCGTATCGAATCGATCCTCGGCGACGAGCGTGACGCCGATGAGAGTCTTCAGCGGCGGGTGGCGGCCGCCGGTCTCAACGCAGAGCTGAAAAAAGCCGTTCTGGACAGCATCCCCAGCGGTCCACCGGTTCCCATGAGCGGCATCACCAGTGGATTCGGCCGGCGACCGCATCCGCTCACCGGCAAGGAGGAATTTCACCGGGGAGCGGATCTCCGGGCGCCGATGGGAACTCCCGTAAGAGCCCCGGCCGACGGTGTCGTCGAATATGCAGGTCTGCACCGGAAAAGCGGGCTGGGCAATTTGCTCATTATCCGGCACAATTTCGGATTCAGCACTACTTATGGGCACCTGGACAAGATTTATGTCAAGTCAGGGGCGGTCGTTCACAAAGGACAGAAGGTCGCGTTGACCGGCAACACCGGTCTGAGCAACGGTCCCCATCTGCACTACGAGATCCAGTACGTTTACCGCCATATGGATCCGGCGCCGTTTTTATCCTGGGGCATCAATTCGTGGGATGGGATCTTCAGCCGTGTCCAGCAGGTGGATTGGGATTCGATTCTTGCCCTGATTCAGCTCCGGCATCCTCCGGCAGCGCAAAAATCCCTTCAGCTTGCTAAACTCGAAGGCCTCCTGTAGCGCGCTTTCTTTACCTGAACATCGGCCCGGTCGGTCCCAGGTGGCAGGAATAGCAGCAGAAGATTCACCCTGCCTCGGGGCTCAGACGGGAGCCGCCGCTCGCCGGCTCCGGGCTGTGGACCGAAATAGCCGATGCCTGAGGCGGTGTCAATGCGCCGTTGTCATTTCGTTTGACCTTGCCCGCGAATCAGCTTACCTTCATTTTCAATTCTAAATTCTAAATTCTAAATTCTAAATTCGTGCTCCGTCCCATGCGCTACTAGAAGGAAACCAACCCATGTTCGACTTCAATGCCCTGTTGAGGCCCAAGACGGTGGCGGTGATCGGGGTCTCCCACAGCAATGCCATGCATCCGGCCAACGTCATCTACGACAAGCTCGATTTGCGCTACCCGGTTCAGGTCTTTCCCGTGAACCCGAAGGGGGGAAAGCTGCGCAACCAGACAGTATACAAGGACATTTCAGCGGTTCCCGAGCCGGTGGATCTGGCGGTGATCGCCGCCCGCGCCGATTACGTCCCCGACATTCTCGAATCGTGCATCGCCCACCGCGTGGGCGGTGCCACGGTCATCTCCGGGGGCTTCGCCGAACGGGGCCGCTCAGACCTCCAGGAGCGAATGGTCGCCGCTGCCCGCCAGGCGAAGTTTCCCTTTATCGGACCCAACTGCCTGGGGATCTATGTCCCCCGGATGATCGATACGTTTTTTCTTCCCGGTGAGCGCCTGGTCCGGCCCGAGTCGGGCAACGTGGCCCTGGTCAGCCAGAGCGGGGGAGTGCTGGTGGATCAGCTGGTGAAATTTGCCGGTCAGGGGGTGGGCCTGTCTGTGGGCGTGAGCATCGGAAACAAGGCCCTGGTCCGCGAGCTGGACCTGCTGAATTATCTCGAGCAGGATGAGAGCACTACCGTGATCGCCTTTTACATCGAAGGGTTCGACAAAGGGGAAGGGCGCAGGTTCGTTCAGGCGGCAAAGGCGTGCGCCAAGCCCGTGGTCGTGTTGAAGGCCGGCAAAAGCAGCCAGGGCAGCCGGGCGGTCTCGAGCCACACCGCATCCATGGCCGG
>Ga0207752_1001064_pt1 | contig 12734 bp, 8 predicted proteins | sample Pon2CUnioCityCA_6_FD_187272 | JGI IMG/M metagenome (GOLD analysis project Ga0207752, IMG submission 187272) | Marine sediment microbial community from Union City, CA, USA - Pond 2C Sediment 2 (SPAdes) | ecosystem: Environmental > Aquatic > Marine > Intertidal zone > Salt pond sediment ... | reverse complement strand
TCGCCGTGGCTGTCGCTGTCGCTTTAGTTGTCACTGTCGCTGTCGCGCTAATCATCTCATGGCCGGTGGAAAAACTGGAGGCGCGTAGCCGTGCGGCCGGGCGGCTGGGGCGCTACTGGTTCGGCTTTACCCTGCTGGCGCTGCTGTATCTGCTGCTGGCGACCTTGGCTGTGCTCCACTGGGGTGACCCGGAAAAGCTTGCGGCGCCACTGACGCTGCTGCTGTTCTTCGGCCTGTTGCCGCTGGCCAATGCGCCGCTGGACTGGCTGTCCGTGGGTATCACCCGCGGATTGCTCACGCAGATCAAAAACGATGCGCACACCGGCTGGCGGGCATTTCGCTGGGCGCTGTGGGATTTGCTTATCGCGCTGATTTTTTTTGCCGCGGTGGCGGCGACCACCTTCGCGGTGATCTACGCGGTCAACCGGGCGGCGGCGCTGGTCGGCGCGGCGCCGGTGCTGGATCTGAAAGCGATGGTTCGGCAGTTTCTCGGCGAACACTGGCCGGACGGCCTGTGGCTGTGGCTGATGCTGCTGTCGACGCTGATCCCCACCACGCTGCACTTTTTCGTCGCGCTGCTGGCCGCGCTGCAAACCCTGTTCAACGGCATGATCGAATCCACCGTGGCGCACTTGCAGGATGCCCGGCGGCGCTACCTGGCCAGGCCCGATGCAAACAATCCCCACGAAGTGCACAGCGGTGCGCGGCTGCGCGCGGTGGCGGTGCTGTGGGCGCCGCGACTGGCGCTGCTGGCCTGTGCGCTGCCGCTGGGCAGTTACCTGCTCGACGCGCTGCCGGGCTGGGCGGATGCCGGCCTGCAGTGGCTGCACGACTGGAGCGGCATGCCCGGCGAGGGCTGAGCCTTTGGCCGGGCGCGCCCCCTCTGTCTACAGCGCCACACAAAGCCGCAGCCCGTCATAAACCGCCGCGTGGGTATTGCGCGCCGCCACCGCGTCGCCGATGCGAAACAGCTGGAAGCGGCCGTCGGGGTTGGGCGCCAGCGCCTGCGGGGCGCGCTCGATAAAGGCCCGCTGGTCGAGTTCGCCGAGGTTGCTGGAGCGGGCTTTCAGCGCGAAGTACAGCTCGTCCAGCGGCACGGTGCCGTGGTTGACGACGATCTGGTCGTGGCGCTGCTCGCGGCGCAGGCCGGCGTAGTCGCTGCCGATGCTGGCGAGCAGTTCGGCGCCGTCGCGGGCGACGCTCATCAGCCGCCAGGTGACGGTGAAGGTGACGTCCTTGTCTTGCAGCGCGCGCATGTAGGGCACCAGATTCATCGCCATCACCTCGGGGGCGAAGCTGCGATCCGGGGTCATCACTTCGACGTGGCCGCCGGCAGCGGCGATCACCTCCGCGGCCTGCAGCGCCGGGTGGTCGCCGGCGTCGTCGTAGATCAGCACGTTTTGGCCGGGGGCGACGTCGCCGGCGATGATGTCCCAGCTCGACACCACCAACTCGTTGCCGCTCTCCAGCACCTCGGTGTGCGGCAGGCCGCCGCTGGCGATGATCACTGCGTCCGGCTGCTGGGCGAGCACGTCGTCGGCCTCGGCCCAGGTGTTGAAGTGGAATTCGACGCCGCGCTTTTCGCACTGTGCCATGCGCCAGTCGATGATCGAGATCATCTCGCGGCGGCGCGGGTTCTGCGCGGTCAGGCGCACCTGGCCGCCGGGTTCGGGAGCGGCTTCGAAGACGCTTACGCGGTGGCCGCGCTCGGCGCAGACCCGCGCCGCCTCCAGCCCGGCCGGGCCGGCGCCGACGATGACCACCTTTTTCTGCCGCTGCGCTTTGGGGATGTCGTGCGGCAGCTCCAGCTCGCGGCCGGTGGCGGCGTTGTGGGTGCACAGCGCGTCGCCGCCCTGATAGATGCGGTCGAGGCAGTAGTTGGCGCCGACGCAGGGGCGGATGTCGTCTTCGCGCTTTTCGACGATCTTGCGCACGATGTGCGGATCGGCCATGTGCGCGCGGGTCATGCCGACCATGTCCAGCTGGCCGCTGGCGATGGCGTGGCGGGCGGTGGCCACATCCGGGATGCGCGCGGCGTGGAAGGTGGGCATGCCGATCTCGCGGCGCACCCGGCCGGCGAAATCCAGATGCGGCGCGCTGCGCATGCCCTGCACCGGGATCACGTCGGTGAGGCCGGGGTCGGTGTCGATGTGGCCGCGGATGACGTTGAGAAAATCCACCTGCCCGGTGTCGCGCAGAATCGCGGAGATGGCGATGCCGTCGTCGGCGCTCAGCCCGCCCTGCATGGCTTCGTCTGCGGTGTAGCGCAGGCCGACGATGAACTCGTCGCCGACCCGTTTGCGGATCGCGTCGAGCACGTCGAGGGTGAAGCGCAGGCGGTTTTCCAGCGGGCCGCCGTAGCGGCCGTCGAGGGTATTGGTGGCCGGCGACCAGAACTGGTCCATCAGGTGGCCGTAGGCCTGCAGCTCGATGCCGTCGAGACCGGCGGCCTGCATGCGCTCGGCGGCGTCGGCGTAGTCGGCGATGATCCGCGCGATGTCCCAGTCTTCGATTTTCTTCGGGAAGGCGCGGTGCGCCGCCTCGCGCTCGTGCGAGGGCGAGACCACCGGCAGCCAGTCGCCCTTGTTCCAGTTGGTGCGCCGGCCGAGGTGGGTGAGCTGGATCATCACCGCGCAGCCGTGCTCGTGGCAGGCGTCGCTGAGCTCGCGCAGCCACGGCACGACCTCATCCTTCCAGGCGAGGATGTTGTTGAACACCGGCGGGCTGTCGCGCGAGATGGCCGCCGAGCCGGCGGTCATGGTCAGCGCCACGCCGGCGCGGGCGCGCTCCTCGTGATAGGCGCGGTAGCGGGCCTTGGGCATGCCGTCCTCGGGGTAGGCCGGCTCGTGGCTGGTGATCATCAGCCGGTTTTTCAGCGTCAGATGCTTGAGCTGATAGGGCTGGAGGAGGGGGTCTTTGCTGTCGCTGGCGGGCTGGCTCATGGCGGTTGGTCCTGCGGCGTTGGCGATCCGCCAACGGTGGATTCGCCGCCGCTGCCGGTCAAGCGACTATCGCGCCGCGCTGGGATGAGCGCAGATTATGCCGCCGCCCGCTGCCGCCCGCTGCCGCCCGCTGCCGCCCGCTGTCACACGCAGTGGCGGGCGGCGGCGGGCCTTCAGGATTCGCTGCCGAGCAGCTCCAGCAGGCGTGGCACGAAGCGCACCAGGGTTTCGCTCATCAGCACGAAGTCGGCGTCGAACTGGGCCGCGGCGTCCTCGCCGCCGGCCTGCTCGGCGGCCTCCTCCTTGAGCCGGTCGGCGAAGCGCAGTCGCTTCACCGAGAGATCGTCGCCGAGCACGCATTCGAGCTGATCGGACCAGGCCACCGCCAGCCGCGTGACCCGCTTGCCGGCTTCGATGTGGCCGCGCACCTCGTCGGCCTCCAGCGGCTGGCGGCGGCAGCGCACCACCGCGCCGCCCTCGGCGGGATCGCTCAGCTCGCATTCGTCGCCGGGCTCGAAATCCGCCGGCGGCGCCTCGCTGCCATCGATCCAGCGGGTGAACAGCAGCGACGGCGGCGCCGGCAGGCTGGGGAAGGCCACCGGCAGCTCGCCGAGGGTCTTGCGCAGCAGCGCGGCCAGCTCCTCGGCCTGCTTCACTGAGCCGGCGTCGATCAGCAGCAGGCCCTGCGCCGGCGCCAGCAGCGCGTAGTGGTGGCTGCGTTTGGTGAAGGCGCGCGGGGTCAGCTCCAGCAGCACCGCGTCGCGGATCTCGTCGCGCTCCTTTTTGCGCAGCCGGCGCTGCTCGGCGGTTTCGATCTCCTCGACCTTCTCATCGACCCGCTCGCGCACCACGCTGGCCGGCAGCAGGCGCGACTCGCGGCGCAGGCAGAGCAGCATGAAACCGCCGTTGGCGGCGGCGTGCACCAGCTGCTGCGAATGGCGCTCGCCCAGCGGCGCGACCCAGCCGTGGCTGGCCAGCTCCTGGCTGGCGCAGGGGCGAAAAGCGGCGCGCGCCAGCGCCGTCTCCAGCGTTTCCGGGGTCTGTTCGAAGGCTTCGCTAAAGCGATAGATGATCAGGTTCTTGAACCACATGGGGGGCGACTGCTCCGGCTGCAAAAGCGGCGCAGTTTAGCAGCCGGGGGAATCCCCGGTGACGCCGAACTTGCGCGCCAGTCGATCGATCCCGGCGTGCACCGAAAATTCGCCGAGGGTGCGCGCGCGGCCGGCCTCGCCGAGACGCCGGCGCTCGGCCGGGGCGGTGATCAGTTCGACCAGTGCGGCGCTCAGTGCCGCCGCATCGCGCTGCGCGACCAGGCGCCCGGTGGCGCCGTTTTCGATCAGCTCGGGGATGCCGGAGATGTCCGTGGACAGGCAGCACAGCGCCTGGCTCTGCGCCTCCATCAGCACGTTGGGCAGGCCGTCGCGGTCGCCGTCGCCGCCGACGATGCTGGGCAGCACGAACAGATCCGCGGCGCGGTAGGCGGCCAGTACCTCGGTCTGCGCCTGGGCGCCGCGCCAGTCGATGCGCGCGGCCAGGCCCAGCGCTGCGGCGCGTGCGCGCAGCGCGTCGGCCAGCTCGCCGCCGCCGATGTGGGTCAGTTGCCAGTGCAGCTGCGCGGGCAGTGCGGCCAGCGCATCGAGCAACACCTCGTAGCCCTTTTTCTCCACGCAGCGACCCACCGAGAGCAGTCGCACCGGCGCGGCCGGGTCGCTGCCGTCGCGCTGCGCGCCGCGCGGTGGCGGCTCGGGAAAGCGCGAAAAATCCAGGCCGTGGTAGAGCAGCTCGACCTTGGCCGGCTGCCCGGCCAGCGCGGCCAGATGCTCGGCGTTGGCCCGCGTGCAGGTCACCAGCCAGTCGGCGCCGGCCAGCTTGGCGCGCTTTTCCGCGTTCGGAATCGTCCAGATGTCCTTGGCGTGGGCGGAGATGCTCCACGGCCGGCCGCTGAGCAGGCTGGCGTAGTGGGCCACCGAGCTGGGGGTATGCATGAAGTGGGCGTAGTAGCGGTCGATCCCGGCCGGCGTCTCCGCGGCCAGCACCAGTGCCTGGCCGAAGCGGCGCAGTCGGCTGCGGCCCTCGCCGCGCGGCAGGTCGCGGGCCAGATCGCCCAGCAGCCGGCGCAGGGCGCGGCCGAAGCCGGGGCGGCGCCAGCACTGTGCGAGGGCGCGGCGGACGCGCGCCGGGTCGTCGTGCAGGTATTCCGGCAGGTAGCTGACGGGGGCTGCGATCTCGGCGTGGATCGGGTGGCTGGCGGGGTCGTAGGGCTGGCGCAGCGAGTAGATGGAGAGGGTCACGCCGCGCAGCTCCAGCTGGCGGATCTCCTGAGCGATGAAGGTCTCGGAGAGGCGCGGGTAGCCCTTGAGGACGATAGCGATGCGTTCTGGCATGGGGGCTTCCGGTTGCGGCTGCCCGCCTGTGGCCGGGCTGGTATGCTTGCCGGGCGCGCAGCATGGCGGGCGGGCGACCAAGCGCTCAGCCGGCTACAGGGGCAGACCTGCCGGCGGCGTCATCGTTCACCGCGCGGGATGCCGATGGAACCCTCGCTCTATCGCTACATATTGCGCCACAGCCGCAACGGGCAGCTCCTGCTGATCGCGCTCACCGTCTGCACCCTGCCGGTGGTCTACCTCACGCTGGAGCTGCCCAAGCTGATCGTCAACCAGGCGATCCAGGGCGAGCAGGTGCCGGAGCAGCTGTTCGGCCGGCCGCTGGACCAGATCGACTACCTGCTGCTGCTGTGCTTCGCCTTTCTGCTTGCGGTGCTGCTGCAGGGCGGCATCAAGTACGCCATCAACGTCTATCGCGGGGTGCTCGGCGAGCGCCTGCTGCGCCGTCTGCGCTACGAGCTGTGCGACCGCCTGCTGCGCTTTCCGCTGCCGCACTTCCGGCGCGTCCCCGCCGGCGAGATCGTCCCCATGGTCACCGCCGAGACCGAGCCGCTCGGCGAATTCATCGGCGAATCCTTCTCGCTGCCGGCCCTGCAGGGCGGGCTGCTGTTCACCTACCTGCTGTTCATCTTCAATCAGGATCCACTCCTGGGTGCCGCCGCGGTGGCCCTGTACCCCTTCCAGCTGTGGCTGATCCCGCGCTTGCAGCGCAGCGTCAACCAGCTCGCCAAACAGCGGGTGCGCGAGCTGCGCGGCCTCTCCGGGCGCGTCGGTGAGGCCGTCGCCGGCGCCGTGGATATCCGCGCCAACGCCACCGGGCGCTACGAGCGCGCCGCTCTGGCGCATCGCCTGGGGCGCATCTTCGAGATTCGCTACCGCATCTACCGGCGCAAGTTTTTCATCAAATTCATCAACAACTTCATCGCCCAGCTGACACCGTTTTTCTTCTATTCGGTGGGCGGCTATCTGGTCATCGTCGGCGAGATGTCGCTCGGCGCGCTGGTCGCCGTGCTGGCCGCGTACAAGGATCTGGCCGGGCCGTGGAAGGAGCTGCTGCGCTACTACCAGCGCAAAGAGGACGTGCGCGTCAAATACCAGCAGGTGATCGAGCAGTTCCAGCCCGCCGGGCTGGTCGGTGCCGCGCCCGCCGTCGAGTCGCCGCGCCCGCCGCTGGAGGCCGGCAATCTCGGCTGGAGCGACGACGACGGCCAGCGCCGCGTGGAGGCGGTCAACCTGCGCATCGCGGCCGGCGAACACCTCGCCCTGCTCGGCGGCGAGAGCTCCGGTGCCGCCGAGCTGGCGCAGCTGCTGGCGCGTCTGCTGGAGCCGGACAGCGGTCGCCTGCGTTTTGCCGGTGGCGCTGGCGCCGGCGACGTGGGCTACGTCGGCGCTGGCGCCTGGCTGTTCAGCGGCAGCGTGCGCGACAACCTCGTCTACGCCTTGCAGCGGCGCCCCGGCGATCCGCCGGAGCGCGCAGCCGCCGCCGAGCGCGAGCACCGCGAGCGGCGGCGGCAGGCGCAGCAGGCCGGCAACAGCAGCGACGACATCGAGGCCGATTGGCTGGATCTGCGCGGCGCCGGGCTGGACAGCTTGCAGGCGCTGATCGAGCGCAGTCTGGCGGCGCTGCGCGCGGTGGGCATAGAGGACGACATCTACCGCTGGGGTCTGCAGAGCCGGCTGCCGGAGGACTGCGACGGCGAGCTGCTACAGCGCCTGTTGCGCGCGCGGCGGCTGCTGCGCGATCGCTTTGCCGATCCGGATGCGGCGCGGCTGGTCGAATTCTTCGACCGCGAGCGCTACAACAGCAACCTCAGCGTCGCCGAAAACCTGATGTTCGGCACCCCGCGCGATGCCGGTTTCGACGCCGCGCGCCTGGCCGACAGCGACTGGGTGCAACGGGTGCTGGAGGACTGCGGGCTGTACGACGACTTCCTGCGCGTCGGCCGCCGCCTCGCCGCGCTGATGCTGGAACTGTTCGCCGACGTGGCCCCGGACAGCGAGCTGTTCGAGCGCTTCAGCTTCATTCGCGGCGATGATCTGCCGGCCTTTCGCGAGTTGCTCGAGCGCATCGGCGGAGGCGCCGACGAGGCCGCGCCACTACCGCCGACGCTGGCCGCCGACGACCGCCGCCGGCTGCTGTCGCTGCCCTTCAAGCTGGTGGTGGCGCGGCATCGGCTGGGGCTGATCGACGCCGGTCTGCAGGCGCGGCTGGTGGCCGCGCGCGGGTGCTTCGCCACCGCCGCGGCGGACAATGGCGTGGCCATCGATGAGTTTGACGCCGACAGCTACAACCGCGGCATGTCGGTGCAGGAGAACCTGGTCTTCGGTCGCATCGCCTACGGCCAGGCGCACGCCCAGGCGCGCATCGAATCGCTGCTGCACGATGTGGTCGACGAGCTGGGGTTGACGCCGGATGTGCTGCGCAATGGCCTCGAATATCAGGTCGGCGTGGCCGGCGGGCGGCTCTCTCCCGGCCAGCGCCAGCGCCTGGCACTGGCGCGCGTGCTGTTGCGCGCGCCGGCGCTGCTGGTGGTCGATGGCGCCACCGATCTGCTCGACGCCGCCGCCGAGGCGAGGCTCGTTGCCGCGGTGCGCGAGCTGCTCGCCGACAGCGCGATCGTCTGGCGGCTGGGCCGCGCCGCACAGGCGCAGGCCTTCCCGCGGCTGCTGATCATGCAGCGCGGCCGCCTGGTGGCCAGCGGTGGCTGGGATGAACTCAGCCGCGGCCGCGGCCCGCTGACCGAGCTGCTGCAGGACGCCGGGCCAGCCGCCGGCGGGCTCACAGACTGATGCCCAGCTCGCGGCGCAGCCGGCTGCGCTCGGCGCGCGCCGCCGGCGCCCAGGGGTGGATGCGCAGCACCTCCTCGAAGGCGTTCAGCGCCGCCTGCGGATCGCCGGTGGCCTTGAAGATCAGCCCCATGCCCGAGAGCGCGCCGAAGTGGCGCGGCTCCAGTGCCAGGGTGCGCTGGATGTCGGCCATCGAGGCGGCGAAATCGCCGGCCATGTAGTGCACCGTGGCGCGCCGATTCCAGCCCTCGGCAAACTGCGGGCGCGCCGCGACCACCGCATCCAGCACTTCCAGCGCCTCGCTCAGTCGGCCGCGCTGCATCAGATCGGAGCTGTGCTGCATCTGCGCGTCGATCTCGGCGTCGCCGCTCTGCGTCCAGATCGTCCAGATCTGGTGGGCGGCGTCGATGGCATCGCTCTGCACCTCGGCTTCGGCGAGATGCTCGAACAGCGGTGGCAGGCGCTGGTCGCGCTGGTCGGCGAGCAGTGGCGGTGTGGCCGATAGCGCGGCGGCCAGCAGCGCGGCGGTCAGCGGATCGGGCGCGCGGCCGGGCCTGTGGCGGCGATTGCACTCGGTGGACGGCTTGCGGTGCATGGGCTTACCTCCGTATCGGGTGGCTGCGATTCGACCATCGCCGCGGCGACTTCAGCCGGGGCGCGTGGCGAGCAGCATTTCGCGCTTGCCGGGCGGGCCGGGCAGGCGCTGGGCGGTGAAACCGACGGCGAGCAGCGCGCGGCGCACGCGGCCCTTGGCGGAATAGGTCGCCAATCGCCCGCCGGGGCGCAGCGTGGCGAACAGCCCGGCGAGGAAATCCTCGCCCCACAGCTCCGGGTTGCTGTCCGGGCTGAAGGCGTCGAGGTAGATCGCATCGTGGCGTGCCGCCGCGAGCCGCGCGTCGCGGGCATCGCCGCAGAGGATTTCGACGTCGATGCCGGCGGCCAGTTCGATCTGCAGGCGCGCGCCGCCCGGCCTGCGGCCGGCGTCGAGGGTGGCGTCGAGCGCGCTGTACAGGGATTCGGCCAGCTCGGCGTGGTGCAACAGCGCGGCGTGGCCCAGCGGGCGCAGGCAGGCGCCCGGCAGCAGCTCGCGCTCCAGAGCGCAGTAGTGCAGTGCGGCGCCGCCGCAGCGTGCGGCGTCTGCGGTCAGCAGGGCGTTGAGGCCGCTGCCGAAACCGACTTCCAGCACCCGCAGCGGCTGTCCGGCGCGCAGTGCTGCGGCGCTGCCGGTGGCATCGAGAAACACGTGCCGCGATTCGCGCGCCGCGCCGTGGCGCGAGTGAAAGGTCTGCGCGTAGCGCTCGCTGTACAGGGTGCGCGAGCCGTCGGCGGTGTCGATGGCCTGCATCTCGCGGCGCTCCCTAGGTGGCGCCCCGCGCGCTGTCGTCGGGGTGTGGGTCGCTGGCCGCGGTGCTGCTTGTCCCGCTTGCGGGGTCGGCGGCCATGGCCCCGACGGGCAGGGCGAGGGCGTCGTCATTCGGCAGGTGATCGTGCTCGGGGCCGAGCAGTACCGCCAGCCAGTGGGTGTCGCTGTGGCTCTCCAGGGCGATTTTCAGGGTCATCGTCAGCGGCACCGAGAGCAGCATGCCCACCGGCCCCAGCACCCAGCCCCAGAACACCAGCGAGAGGAACACCACCAGCGTCGACAGGCCCAGGCCGCGGCCCATGAAGCGCGGCTCGATGGCGTTGCCCATCACCGCGTTGACCGCCAGATAGCCGGCGGCGACCAGCGCCGCACTGCCGGCGCCGAGCTGGATGAAGGCCAGCAGCACCGCGGGCACCGCGGCGATGATCGAGCCGATGTTCGGCACATAGTTGAGCAGAAAGGCGAGCAGCGCCCAGAGCAGTGGGTAGTCGACGCCGAGCGCCAGCAGCCACAGGCCGATGACCACCCCGGTGGCCAGGCTGACGGCGCTTTTGATCGCCATGTAGCGGCGCACCGTCTGGGCGAAACGGGTGAAGGGGGCGAGGGCGTCTTCCATCACACCTTGCGCGGCGGCCTGGCGGTCGCGGCTGATCTCGCGCAGCTTGGAGGGGAAGCTGGCCGCTTCGAGCAGGATGAAGACCACGGTGAGCAGGATCAGGAAGCCGTTGGTGAGCACGTTGCCGAAGCCGGAGAGGGTGCTCGCCACCATCCGCATGATCACGCTGGGATCGAGGTACTGGAGCAGCCAGTCGCTGGAGAATTCGATGCCGAAGCGATCGCCGAGGTGCATCAGTCCGGCCAGTTCTTCGTTCAGCCGGAGCTGATAGCCGGGCAGCGCGCGGGTGAAATCATCCACCGAGCTGCCCACCAGTGCGGCCATCGCCAGTACGCCGACCAGCAGCACGCCGATCACCAGCAACAGCGCCAGCGGCTTGGGCAGGCCGTGTTCGCTGAGCCAGAACATCGGTGGGCCGGCGATCACGGCGATGAATACCGACAGCAGAAAGGGCACCAGCATCGGTTCGGCGGCGCGCATGCCGGCGATGACGATGACGAAGGAGGCGCTGATCATCAGCGCGCGGGCGGCGGTATTGCCCTGTTGCTTGCGATCCAAGGGGAGCTTCCGGTGCGCCGGCGCCGAGCTGGCACCGCGGTGGCGCCAGGCTGGCGATAGGCCGGCGATGGCGCGCAGTATGCGTGGCGAGGCCGTCGCTGGCAACGCCGCGAGAGGCGCTTGTCGGGGTTGGCTCGGCGTGTCGCGGGGTCGCGCTGGTGCGTTGCTCAGGCGGCGCGGGTGTGCGCCAGGCGGCGGCTGAAGTCGTCCAGCTGGTCGAGGTACTGGCGCATGCTCTTGGGCATCGGCACGCGCGCGCCGGCGAGGTAGGTGATCAGCGCTTTGCCATCCTGGATCAGCCGCGTGCCGCGCATCAGCAGCACTTCGCGCAGATCCGAGTTGCTGCGCTCATCGAGTGGGCTGAAGTTGTCGATCTGCTCTGCGGCGGCGACAAAGCGCGGCCAGATGGTGAAGTTCGACGGGTCCAGCTTCATCGTTTCGCACTCGGCGCGCGCCGCGGCGGTGAACTCGCGCAGCAGCGGGGCGAGGCCGTCGAAGGCCGGGTCGGTGCCGAAGGTGTCGCACATGGCGTCGGTGATCCGGTCCATGTCGCGGAAGGTCATCGCGATCTTCAGATAGCGCTGGTTGTAGAAGGCGTCTATGCCCATGGTGAAGGCTTTGAACGGCTCACCCCAGAGCTCGTCGATGCCCTCGTGGCCGCTGTAGTGGCGCACGTTGCGGCCCAGCTCCAGCGCTTCGCGAAAGCACAGGCCACACTCGCGCATCAGCTCGTTGCTGGCGCTGATCTCGACGCCCTTGCCCTCCAGATCGACGATGTGGGTGTAGATGTCGGTGGCGCGGTTGAACAGGGCGCCGGCGAGCATCGCCGCGTTAACCCGCTTGCGTGCCGGATCGGTCTCCGCCTCCCAGGCGGCGCGCGCCAGATCGAGCCGGTCGCCGGGGGTATTGATGCCGGCTTCGGTGTGGTGAAAGGTCCGCCGGGTGAGGTGGTCGATGAGCAGCTTTTTGTTGTGATGGGTGTCTTCGGGGGGCGCGTAGTAGCGAATCCAGTAGCCATCGTAATGGATACATCGCTTGCCGTTGAAATCGCGGATTGTGCCGTTGCTGATCGCTTCAGACATGATCTCTGCCGCTGTACCACTGCGCTGTGCCGCGAAAACGCCGCGTACTATAGCCGCTTCGATTGCCCAGGCAAGCGCCGCGGCTCACGCTTGGCGATGCCGTAACTCATTCTTTACAGAGTAGCAGATGGGGTTCGTGACGGCGGTCGCGCCACTCGCGGCGCAGGCTGTTGAGCAGGCTGCGTGGCGTGCGGCAGTCGAGCGTCAGCGGCGCGCGCGCCGGGGCCAGAGCGCAGCGCGCGGCGAGTTGCAGCAGGCTGTCGCGATGAAAACCGTTGATGTGTTCCAGCGGGTGGATGGCCTGCATGTCCGCCGCCCAGCCATCGCGGCGCAGGCGCGCGGCGAGGCCGCGGGCATCCGGCACCCGCAGCAGCAGGCGCCCCTGCGGCGCCAGCCGCGCGGCCAGCTCGGCCAGCACATCGGCCGGCTCGGCGAGGTGCTCCAGCACCTGATTGGCGTAGATGAAGTCGCAGCTGTGCGCCGCGATGTCATCCAGCGACACGGCCAGCGACACACCCAGCGCGCGGGCGTGGGCGGCGCGTCGCGGGTCCAGCTCCAGCCCGCTCACCGCGTAGCCGAAGGCCGTCGCCATGCGTCCCCAGTAGCCCCAGCCGCTGCCCAGCTCCAGCACCCGGATCTGCTCCGGGCGGCGCTGCGGGAACAGGCGCGCGATCAGCGCCGCCTCGCGCGCGTAGCGGCGGAACAGCGCCGCCCCGGCGCGCTGTTTTTTCGCCAGGCTGCGGGCGTCGTCCAGCCACTCGCCGTAGAGCCGCGCCATGCCCGCGGCGTCGGCCACATCGCGCTGGTAGAGCAGGCCGCAGGCGCGGCATTCGGCGACCCGGTAGCGCAGCCCGACCAGCGCCGCGCGCGGGATGCGGCGGTGGTAAAAGTCGTCCAGAAACGGCCACAGCGGCGGCGCGTCCAGCGGCAGATCGCACAGTTGCGCCGCTGCAGTGGCGTCGCAGGCCGGGCAGCGCTGGCGCGGGGAGAGCTGCAACGCGG
>Ga0207752_1001062_pt1 | contig 12755 bp, 4 predicted proteins | sample Pon2CUnioCityCA_6_FD_187272 | JGI IMG/M metagenome (GOLD analysis project Ga0207752, IMG submission 187272) | Marine sediment microbial community from Union City, CA, USA - Pond 2C Sediment 2 (SPAdes) | ecosystem: Environmental > Aquatic > Marine > Intertidal zone > Salt pond sediment ... | reverse complement strand
GGCGGCGAGGCGCCGCCCCAGGCAAAGCGCAGGGCGATATAGGCTTGGTCCAGTTCAAGCTCCATATTCTGAGCCCACAGGCGGGCGTCACGCGGCGAGAGGTTTTCCTGCAACAGGGCAGTGATCAAATTGCCTTTCAAGCGTTTTTCCGCCTCGCGGATGGCTTTGGCGCGCGCCATCTCGATGGCGCACACCTGGGCGCCCTGCTCCACCACAAGCTGGTCCAGCGTGTCCAGTTCGTTGGCCAGCCCGATCAAGGAGAGATAGCCACGCGCCACATCACCCACACGGATAGGGGCTACCAGGCGCGCCAACCCCCCGGGGATTTCTTGTGTGACGATCATCGGCTGCCTGCCGGCCTGCTTGCGGTCGTGGAGTGACTCGGGCAGATTCTGCAGGCTCACCAGTTGCTGGGTGATGTCGTCCCAAATCGCCAGCAAGGACGAGGTGGGGTGCTGCGCCAGAATCTGCAGACGCTTGTCCTGGATCAGGACCCCTCGCCCGGAGATTTCGCCCATGGCGCGGATCAGTCCCTCCAGGCCGCGCCCTTCTAAGGCCAGTTGGGAGAGCTGTTCGTGGATGAAAATCTCCCGTTCCCGCAAGCCGGCGCGTTGGTTGACCAGCATGGTGACCAGCAAACGCTGGATGTCCCGCAGATCCCCCTTTACATCCACGACGACAACAGGTATTTTAGCGTTTTCTTCTGGGATCTTAAGAGTCTGGCCGGGCAATTTGCCGGCCAGGATCACTGCCGAGGCCTGGCTTTGGAGAGCCTGGTCGATATCCGCCTGGCTGACCTTATTCGCCGCCAGTAGCAGCAAGTCGCCTTTTTCCAGTTGCTCGATGTCGGTGGAAACCCAGCCGGCGGTGATGGCAGCCTCTCTCTCCCCCGAAAACCAATCGAAAGGTTCGGGAAAGGATAGACGCAACAGGTTTTCGAGTGAGATTCTTTGCGTGACCATAAATGGGTTGGCGCTTGAAACTGGATTAGAGGAAGGGGCGGTCAGTGACCGCCCCCCACGCTGTTACTGGGACTGCGAACCGCCGTTCTTTGGCAGCCTGTCAGTCTCGTCGCCACCGGAAGATTGCATCCGTCGCTTCGCTCCTTCGCAACACAGTTCCTTTTTAATTGAAGTGCGCTCGGCCCTGTGGATTTACTCGCAGTAACATACCTTCTTGCAATGACAGCGCGGATGTCTTGAGATTACTCGCAAGCCACTTCCCTTGGAGAACAAGAATACCCTGAAGGTTCGGTGATAGCTAGCTTCGGTCGTTGCTATCTCCGGCAGTAGCTATAATGTGCGAATTATAGCATAGGAGTTTTCTTCAATTTAAGATGTGGGACTGTGAGGAATCTATTATTGTGTGGATTATTTTAGAATCCAAGGCTTATATCGGCGGGCTCATCAGGGCGACCCACACGGCGATCAGTGCGATGTGGAGCACCTGGTCAGCCCACACGGCGGTTGTCATAGCGGCTGGGCCTTCACTCGTCTGGCGGATGAACCCGCGCCACCAGCTCATAGGGGCGCGCGTATCGATCAGCATGTGGATGACTCCCAGAACCAACCCGCCCAGCCAGCCCAGGGCCAGCGCCAGCAAGAGAATGTGGATGAAACCGTGCACCCAGGCTGCCGGATGGCGCAAGGAAGACTTGTTCTGCGCGATCCAGTGGTTCTGAAACAGCCAATCGGCTACCAGGTGGGCGACCATACCGCGTTCGAAGGGTGTCAATGCAGCATACATGTTGGATACCGGTACCTTTATCGATAAAATAATGGCGTTCGTAGGTTCAAGTTGTGGCCGGGTCGAGCTGGGTGTCCAAAGCGAAGCGGATGGCCTCGCCGAGAGTCATACGCTTTCCGGCTTCAAGGGCGGATTCTCGCTTTTCAGGGCTCAGGCTATCCCGGGCTGTTTTGAGGTACTCGTCTAGCCGGGCTTGTTCGTTAGGGGACATGGGTGAGCCAATTTCCTGGCGCAGGTTCTCAGCCGCGCCTTGCAGACATAGGGCGCGTTCGTAGGAACCCTGGGTGGTTTCCAGGCAGCTTATATCCTCCAACAGGTAGGCGATGGCCCACAGGGCTCCCAATTCCTGGTTGGTGCGCAAGCTTTCAGTGTAAAGTTGGCGCGCCCTTTCGTGATCCCCGCGCGTGCGGGCCACGTTGCCCAGGTTGTTCAAGGCGTTGGCCAAATAGTAGCGATCACCGACCTCGCGTTGCAGTGCCACCGCCTCTTCCAACCGGGTCTCAGCTTCGGCATAGTTATTCTGATCGAGAGCCAGATTTCCCAGGTTGTTCAGAGAGACGGCGATCGCCGAGCGGTCACCCAATTCCCGGCGGATGGCCAGAGCCTCCGCGTGGAGTGTGCGTGAAGTCTCGAAGTCCTCCTGGTAGCGGGCGATAATCGCCAGGTTATTCAAGCTGTTGGAGATGTTCCGCAAGTCTCCCAGCCGGCGGCGAATGTCCAGACTGTTCCGGTACAGGCGCTTGGAGGCCTCGTAATGGCCCTGTTGGGCTTCCAAGGTGCCGGCGCTGTGTAAGGTTTGTGCCACCCCGGCCTGGTCTCCCAACGTCTCGAAAGTCTCGCGGGCGCGGTCCAACCAAAGGGCAGCTTGTTCGTACTTGCCCTGTTTGCCTTTCAATTCGGCCAGCGCCGCCTGGCACCAGGCGCGTGATTGGCGGTCACCCGCATCATCCGCCATGACCAGGACACGCTGGTAGATTTCTTCCGTCTCCTGCCAGCGGCCGACCAGACCCAGCACCTGTCCCAGCTTAAGCATGACAGGAAGCTGTTCTTCCTCTGGAAGGAGTTTCAAAACTTTGCGGTAGTATTCGATGGCGGCGCGGTTGGCGTAATTTGCCTGAGCTGTTTGGCCGGCTTTTAGCACATATTCTCTTTTCTTGGCCTGGTTTTCAGTTTGCTCGTAGTGGAAGGCTAGCAAGTAAATAAAGCGATCGGATTGATCGGCGATTTCGGATTCGATAAAACCGGCCAATTGTTCGTGAAACAGGGCGCGTGTCCTGTAAGGCAGGCTCTCATAAGCCACTTCTTGGGTGACGATGTGTTTAAAAAGGTAGCTGAGCTCGGGTTCTGGTTTATCGAGGGTGGTGATTTCGACTTGGCTTAGAGCTTGCAGATCGCTTTTGATGCGCTGTTCCTCCTCTATCTCGGGGAATGCCCCCCATAACCAGGCGGCCGCGAACAGCCTGCCGATGATACTGGCCAATCGAACGGTGATTTTTTGGCTTTCGGTAAGTTGGTCGATGCGCGACAGGATCAAGCTCTGCAGGCTGGAGGGCCACTCCAGGGCTTCTAAATCCGATTCTTTTCTTGGATCTAAGCCTTGATCGCGGATGTAATTCAGCAACTCCTCGATGTAAAAAGGATTTCCTTGGGCACGTTCGGTCAAGTGGGTGATCAAACCGGGCGTAGGGGATTGGCTGGCGTCGAAAATACTTTCTAACTTCAGCCGGATCAATTGCTCCGCTTCGGCAGGTTTGAATTCCTGTAAGCGAACCTCTGTGAAATGACCGAGAGACCGGATGGGCAGCCCTGGCTCTACATCCATCTCCGGTGGGCGGTAAACGCTCAGCAACAGTACAGGCAGGTCGGTGATGGCTCGCCCGACGACCTCCAGAAGATCCTGAGAGAGCGGATCGATCCAATGGCAGTTCTCCAGCACAATCAGCAGGGGCCTTTGTTGTGCTTCGGCACGCAGGCAATCGACCAGCAGCGCCTCCAGGGAGGAATTGCGCAATTTGGCGTCGAAACTGCGCGTCAGGTCGCTGTCGGGAATCGAAAGGTTGAGCACCGGTCCTAACAAAGGCAGGCGTGGCATCAGGGCGGGATTGACTTTTTTAAGAACCTTGCCGACCTGCGCAATTTTCTTCTCTTCAGACCAGGCAGAGTCGAGATCGAAAAAGGCTTGGAAGATGCCCTGCCAAACCAGGTAGCTGATTTTAGCGCCGTAGGATTGGCATTCGCTGCCGTAGCCCATCAAGCCCCGGCGGGTCGCCGCTCCGATAACTTCCGCCACCAGGCGTGATTTTCCCAGGCCGGCATCCGCGGTGATTCCAATAATTTGTCCGTGCGATTCCATTACCCGGTCCATTATTTCCCGGATCCGGTTCAATTCATCCTGCCGTCCGACCATGGGAATGCGATAGACAGGCTCTTCCAGGTGAATGGCGCCGGCCCCTTTTACTTCACGTAAGGGGAACACATCTACGGGTTCTTTTTTACCCTTGACTTGCAGCGTTTGTCTCTCACCCCAAAGAAACGTGTCTCCGGTTTCCTTATGCACCCTCGAACCGGCCAATATCTCGTTTGGCGCAGCAGCCTGCATTAAACGCGCCGCCAGATTGACCGCATCCCCCAACACGCCGTACGTCCGGCGCTGCGTGCCGCCATAGGCGCCGGTGCGCATCAGACCGCGGGTGAGGCCCAACCGGACATCTTTGACGAAGCCAAGTCTTAGCGCGGTGTGGCGTAGTTCCAGGGCTGCCTTGGCCGCTCGTTCATCGTCATCTTCGTGGGCGATTGGAGCGCCAAAGGCTGCGTATAGATAACTGCCCTTATCGCCAATGGTCAACTGAATTAAGGTGCCGTCATATTGAGAGAGGACATGCTGGACCTGGCGGATTAAACTGTCCAGCTTGGCGCCTGCCTCCTGGTCCCCTTCGTAGTCAATGCCGCTGAAGCGTAGGAACAACGCTACAGCCGGGCGGAGCTCTGCCAGGAATTCGCCGCGACCGTGCCGCAGGCGCTCAAAAACAGCCGGAAGCAGCCATGGGCGGCTTTTTTCTTCTGCCAGGCTCCCACCCGGAAGTTCGGGCCAGGCAGAGCTCTGGACGGGGGCGTCAAAGCCGCTGACTAATCCCATACGTCCCTCCCCGGAATGACCTTCCCGCCAGGAATCGATCTCCACGTACGGCGCCAATGCCCGAGCCGTGGACGGGTCCAAGACCACTTCCCCTTTTTGGGCCTGGTGTTCCGCAGCCGCCAGGCGGTCCAGGATGGATCCGGCCAGGACGTCGATAACCTGTATGCTGGGGTCTCCGACCGAAAAGCGGCGCGCAGCGCCGGTCGCGACGACGGCCTTCACCGCCAGCGGCAGAACAGGTCCGGACGGCAGTCTGACTTCGGACAACTGGGACATTTGGGCCTGCATCGCCAGGCTGCAGGCGACGGCGCGCCTGCCGTCGTCGCCCTCCAACCAGCAAGTAATCGCATCGCCACTGAAACCGATGACACTGCCGCGTTGGCGGTGCAGTTCTGAGATCAAGCTATCGTAGACTCGGTTGATGTGGCGGGTCAGTTCTTCGGCGCCGCGTTGCGGGCCTAATTCTACGACCAATGCTTCTGTCAGGGGTGTAAAGCCGGAAATGTCGACGAACAAGGCCGCGCCCTGGGTGCGGTCCGGCAGCTCTTCGCCACGCGCCAGCGCCAGACGCCGGTCGATGGGAATATAAACGTCAAACGCTTCCATCGTATTGAGCCAAAACTTATTGCGCCAGGCGTCCGGCCACCCGGCGCAGCTTCTGGCTGATCGGGTGATCGGGATAGCGCACGATAAACAGGTCCGAGCTGGCCAGCGCCATCATCTCGTCGGAATGAGGCAGAACGGCCGCCACTTCGCAGTTATAGGTGTTCTCCACCCGGGTCCGGACTTCATCCGGGTCGAAGACCTGCGGCAATTTGTTGACGATCAAGGCCATTTGCGGCACCTCCAACCGCCGGGCTACCTCTACGGTGACGCCGGTGCCCTGGTAATCCTGTTGGTCGGGGCGCAGGACGATGAACAGCGCGTCAGATACGGCGATGGACAGCAGGGTTTCTTCATTTAGACCAGGGTGCGTGTCGATGATCAATACGTCCAGAGAAAGCTTGCGGATCAAATGATGGAAACCGTCATTGAGCAGGCCTACGTCGTATCCCTCTCGCAGGACTCGGGCGATCTCACCGGCTTTCAGGGAGGAGGGGATCAAATAAACTTTGCCTTTCACGTCTTTGCCCAGGCGCGCGGTCACGTCGTAGCTGGCTTGAGAGATTTCACAGTTGCCCCACAGGTAATCGTTCAGCGAGTACTGCATCTGGCTCTCGTCAAAGCCAAACAGGACGTGCACGCCCGGTGACAGAATGTCGGTGTCGACCAGGCCGACCCGCATTCCCATCAAGGCCAGGCAAGCAGCCAGGTTGGCGGTCGTATTCGATTTTCCCGTTCCACCACGAAAAGAGTGGATGGAAACAATTTTTGACATTCAATTCTCCTGAGCCTTGCGCAGGTCCGCTTGAAGAGAACGGCAAGGCATGCTTTTAGTTTTAATTTTGGTGCTCATTTTTGGATGCGCGCAGTTGGCGAGCCTTCTCACGCAACTGGTGGAAGTAGTCGGTTTCGGTGATCTCCGCGACCTGCCGATCTTGTTTTACTTGATCGATTTCGATCTGCAACTCGGCCACTTCTTGCTTCAAACGTTGTTCCCGATTGTAGACTTCGCCGATCATGCGTTGGAAAACCCGCGCTAACTGGCCCAGCTCGTCGCTGCGTTGTGCGACCTGCCCCAGGCTCTCTGGCTCGTAGATGCCGGCTTCAACGGCCACCGCTGCTGAAGTGACCTTGGCAAATTGCTGCATATACTTGTAGTCCTCGGCCATATCGTGCACGCGGGCGCGTAGACGCTGGCATAGGATGCGCACGATGCCGCGGGTGACGCCGGATTGGCTGGTCATCAGATCGTAGATCGATTCTTGGTCCAGGCAGAACAAACGGGCGTGGGTGACGGCGGTCACCGAGGCGCTGCGCGGTTGCGGGTCGAGCGCTGCCATTTCGCCGAACACATCCCCTTGGCCCAGATAATTCAGCGTGCGTTCTCCATCGTGAACTCGCACCTGGCCTTCGACGATGATGTACATGCTGGTGCCCAGGTCGCCCTTGTTGATAACGGTATGTCCGGCCGGAACGTCGACCTCCTGCAGCAGATCGACGGCCTCGGCCAGGTATTGGCTGGGTGTTTCCGAGAAAATGTTTACGGATCTCAAAATAGCGAGACGCTCGGCGGTAACGCGTGAGTTTTCAGGTTTTGACATAGGATTATCCTCCGGGCACGCTCGAGTCGTACAGCGGGCCGTTATCAATTGGATCGAGGCCGGCGCCCTGGTTATCCGAGATGCCAACCCGGATTTTTCCGGAGCAAGCGCCGCCCATCCCGTCAGAAGCTGTAAAGAAGATGTGATAGACACGCCCATTCCCGCTCCCGTCGCGTTCCGAGCGGATTTCGGCGACGGCGCTGCCCAAGCCACGCCCATCGGGAGCCAAGCTTCCGCTGCCCACCGGTTCGTCCTGGAAGATGCGCTCGATGGTGATGGTCACTGGCGATCCTTCCGGGTCGGTTACGCCCAGGATGTGGACGGTTACGAAATCGTTACTGGGAGGCCAGAATATGAGCGTGGAAGGTTCAGCCAGCGAACACCGCGGAGGATCGTTGACCGCTGTCACCGTGAGCGCTACGTTGGCCAGGTTGGAATTAAGTTCGCCGTCATAAGCGTAGTAGCTGAAGGAATCGGCGCCGTCGAAATCATTGGATGGCGTGTAAGAGAAAGATCCATCTGGGAGCAAGCTCAGCGATCCATGGCTGGGGCTGGTTTCTAGAATGGCTGCCAGCGCATCGCCGTCTGCATCCTGGTCGTTGGCCAGCACCCCCGGAGCGGCTATGTCCAGGATGTTGTCTTCTTGCAGACTGTACGCATCGTCCAACGCCACGGGCGCGCTGTTGAGTATCGTGATCTGGCCGCTGGCTACGGACGGCAGGTAGCTGGCGTCTTGCAGCTTCAGAGCATCGCCTTCCGGCATGGGAATTTGCCCGCTGAAATAGGCCTGAAGCTGGTAAACACCATGTGGTAAGGGCAATGGCCCTAAGGGGGCGCGGCCGGCGTAATCGCTGATGACCGCTTCGCTGTACGCCTGACCGTTTCCGGTGATTACAAAGATCACCGTCTTCTCTGCCAGCCGGCGCCCGCCGGCGTCGCTCAAGGTGGCGATGATCAGGTCCTGGTCCCCGGTAAAGCCACTGGCCGGCTGCGGCTGCAGCGCAATCTGTGTGGCGCGCTTTACGATGGTGAAGTTCCCATTGGCGGAGGCCGGTCCGTATTGGCTGGAGCCGGCGTAGGCGGCTGTCAGGAAGTACTCCTGCGGCAGCGCCAGCAGGGAGATTTTCGCCCGGGCGCGGCCATCCGGGCCGGTGACCGCCGAGCGGCTCAAGGGTCCTAACTTGAACTCGACCGTCTCTCCCGACAGCGGCTGCCCGCCGCTGGTTAGCACGGCGCTGAACACGGCCTGGGTGCCGAAGGGCGCCGTGCCATCAGGCGTTTCCAGCATGAGCGCAGTGGGCTGGACTGGGCCGTTCGATACGTTAGGAATGTAGTAGGCGCCGTTGTTGGTGGCTGAAGTCACCAGCCCGACCCCGTTCACCGCTTGCACGAAGAAGCGCAGATCTTCGGGTTGGCTGCTGCCCAGCTCGAGGGCGCCTTCCCACAGAGTGGTCTCGCTGGAATTTTGGGTCAGATCCAGGGATTGCCAGACACCCGCCTGCGGGTTGCTGGTGTCTGTGTAGACCAGCCAAACTTCCTGGATCCCGGCTGCAGGATTGCCCACCACGCGTACGCTGAAGTGGACTGTACCGTTAGTGGCCTGTCCGGAAACCTGGCTGATGGCAGGCGGCGCGGCCAGGCCCGGCAGGCTGCCGTTGGCGTACGTGTTGGTATTGCTGCTGTAGTACAGGCGCAAATCCATGGATTGGAAAGCGCGTTGGGTGGAAAGCAGCGCGCCGGGGGCTTTGGAGCGATATTGGGCCGGCGTGACCGACAGGTAGGTGCTACCTGCACCGGAAAGCGCCTCGAAGTAGTTGGCGCTGTAGGGCGTGATGGGATAGAAGACGTTGGTTTGGAAGGCGGTATGCACACCGCGTATCTCGGAGGTGGCTGCGCCTGTAAGCGGCAGGACGTCGGCCGTATCGACGTACGCGCCGCTGCGGAAAGCGATGCCTCTCAAGACCGTGCCTGGAACGCTGACGTTGCGGCGTTCGAGCGGCAGTGTGGGTTCAACCGGATTGCTCAGCGTGCCGTCTGAGCCGCTGAGATAGGCAGCGGGGGTGACCTCGCCGCTGCCCGGGTCGGTCAAATCTACACTGTGCAGGTTGAGAACCGGGTCAATGTGTACGTCGGCGTACGCCAGTCCCAGGGTCGAGCCGGGATCGCTGGTGAAGGTATGGGTGCCTTTAATAATGGAATCTTCTTGGGCTGCGTCGCCGCGATCCTGAGGCAGGTCGATCTTGAGCATGGGCAGGCCATACAGGGTGGCTTCCAGATAGGCTTTTTGGTGAATGCCACGCAACTGCGGCGTCTCCGCCAGGTAGGCGCGTTTGGCTTCCAGCAGAGCCTGCCCGACGGCGACTGGACCCGTCCCGGCTTTCAATTGGCGGCTGAATTCGTAGTATAGGCGCTCGCTGTATTCCAAGAAATCGGTGTCGCCATATTGATAACCGGTTCCGCCGATCAGCGTGGCCAATTTGCGAGCGAAAGCCTGCGGCCAGTCCGGCTCACGGGTGACGCCGGGTACCGCGTGGGTATTGACGATATTGTAGCTGGAGTGGCAACCGGGGCTGAAGATCAAGGCATTCTTCAAGTCCACCGCTGAATTGATCAAGTCTGTGGTGAGCGTGCGGGTGCTGAAATCCGCCGCCAGCATGCTGCTGGCGCTGAAGTGGCCGGCCAAATAAACCAGGTCATGCCGGTTCCCCAGCAGGAGCGCACGCAGGTCATCCGCGTTCCAGGCGGCCGGGTCGGCGGGGGATACCCCTCTGGGTGTGATCAGGGAGTCGACCGGCGAACCCAAACCGTCCCTGAGTTCGGTCTGGATGGCCAGCGCGCTATCGGCCAGGAAGTCGTATCCGGTGACCAGGGCTGTGCTTGGCGTGGCGACCACGCCGCCCTGGGTGCTGAGATAGGCTTCCAACATACCGGTAATCTCTGGCGCTGTTTCGACCAGCCGGCCCACCGCCATGCCTGGCAGCGGCAGGCTCTCGTTCTTGAGCGATAGATCCAGGGAGGAAGCGTAGCCATCCTGGCTGAGAACGTAACCCAGTTTTAAGCTCGCCTGGGAGGCAGTGTTATCCAGCACCGGCGGGGCATAATTGCGCTCATTGGCCAGCAGGGCGTTGTCGGCGTATCGGAAAAACGGGATGGCTTCATCGTTGCCCAGGATGACGATGTATTCCAGTGGGTTGAGGCGGCCGTAATCGTCGACGATGGCCTTGATAGAACTGGCGACCAGGTTTTTGGCGTAAGGGCATTGCGGGTAAGCGTCCGCCTGGGCGTTGGCGGCGCTCACGCGCGCGTCCGCGCCGGCGTCTACGATCACGCCGGCTACTTCCGGCCGGGAAGCGAATTCGGCCAGCCGGCTTTGCAGCAGGGTCTTTTCGCTGGTGCTGCCCTGCACGCGGTCCAGGTCCGCCAGAATGATGGTGTGATAGTCTCCGGCAGCCCCCGCCAGGCTGTTGGGCGGCAGGCCGGGACTGACCTGGCTGCAGGTCCCGGTCAGCAGCCGGATTCCCAATTGGAACGGTGCACTCAGGCTGAATTCACCGTTGCTGCTGCGCACCCGCACGTAGAAATCCCCGGATTGGTTCCAGGTATTGACCAAGATACCCTCACTAGCCAGCCCATCGAAGGCGGAAACGCCGATCAGGCTGCGGGTCTGCGCGCTGGAGAAGGCATCCGGGCTGAAGGCGTCCGGCGAGAAAGCATCCGGTGAGAAGGCATCCGGGCTAAAGGCGTCCGGGCTGAAAGCGTCCGGCGAGAAGGCATCCGGGCTGAAAGCGTCCGGTGAGAAAGCGTCCGGTGAGAAGGCATCCGGGCTGAAGGCATCTGGCGAGAAGGCATCCGGGCTGAAGGCATCTGGCGAGAAGGCATCCGGGCTGAAAGCATCGGGTGAGAAGGCATCCGGGCTAAAAGCGTCCGGACTGAAGGCGTCCGGCGAGAAGGCGTCAGGGGCGAATTCAGCCGATAGACGGATTAGGTCTGCAGGATCCTGGAGCTGTTGGTAAGCCCCGGCGATATCTTTATACAGGCTGAGATCGTAGTTGGCAGGCAGATTTTCCAGAGTGAGGAGTACTCTGCTATTGGGTTGCACGTTGAAGCGGTACCAGCGCGACTGGCCGGCATTGGTGACGAAACCCGCCGATGAGGCTGCCAGCGTGCCGGGCTGCGAGGCATCGGAAGCCAGGTCGAGCGCCAGCGCCTTGACCCAGGCGTCGTTGTCCGCTCCAACCGGCATACACTGCGAGAACTCGGAAGTGCTGCCGTCCGCGCCGGTCGCGGTGGCAGTGACAAAAACTGCCTCTTGAACGCTGACCGGGAGCGTGGTGTCGAATAGGGCGTTCCCGTCCGCTCCGGTTTCCAGGTTGAAGGAACCCAACCTGGTTTGGCCCTGGCCAAAGTTGGACGGATCACAGCTATCATTCGAGAAGAATTCCAGCTCATAGGTTTGGTTGGCCTGGCTGTTGAGGCGCCCTGCCAGGCGCAGCGCGCCTGCCTGGGGAATTGCATAGCGGATGACCGCATAATTCTGGCTGTTGTTTGCGCCTGCATCGCCGTCGCCGGGGTCGTTGGTGGTGACACCGTCCGCACCCAAATCGATCGCCAGGCCGCCATTCTCGAAGATCAGGTTATTCTGGATGCGATTGCCGGCGCCCGAGAGCACCGATACGCCTGCGCCGCGGTTATCGAAGATGCGATTGCCTTCAATCCGGTTTCCACCGGCGCCTTCCAGAGACACTCCCGGCCCTGAGAATCCGGAGACCGCCAGGCTGCGCACCAGGCTGTTTTCGCTTTGAAGGGTTAAGCCGCTGCTTTGCGTGCCAGCTTGCCCGCCTTGGATTTCCACTTCCCCGTTGGGCTGCGTGGCGCCATCGATTAGAACCGGGTCGCTGATTGCCGGCAAAGGAAAGGCTGGTTCAATGATGGGCGAGGAGCCGCCAGGAATGTTAAAGTGGATTTCTTCCGGTGAGGCGCCGTTCGCCTGAGCGTTGGCAGCCTGAATGGCTTCACGCAGAGAGCAGTGCGAGAAAGTGCAGGCTGCATCTGAAATATCTTCGCTGGTGTTAACCGTATAAACCGGCCCGGCCTGGACCGGGTCCACTACTTCAAAAGCACCAATATCGCAGGCTGCGCCTTGCGGGCGCAGCACACCGCGTTGGTCTGTCGCCGGGCAGTTCTGGCTGTCGCCGGCGTCGATGGCCGGGCTGCCGGTCAGCAGGGCGCGAGTTTGGGTATTGCCGCCATTATCGGTCAGAGGTCCCAGCAACGGCGCCAGGTCGAGCAGGTTGCCGGTGGAATTTCCCGCCAGGCTGCAGCCTGCGGAAACGCCGATGAGATTGTAGCCTTGGGAGTCCAGGGTTCCGGAGCAATCGGGCGCCGAGGCGCTCAGGTCAATGTTGCTGGCGATGAGCGTGTTGTGGCTGCTCGTCGTCCCGGCCAGGGCCGCCAGGCCTCCGCCGGCCAACCCGGACTGGTTGTATGCGAGCGTGGCGCTTTCCAGGTGGGCGCTGCCTGAATTCGCCAGGCCGCCGCCCAGACCGCTGGCGGTGTTGCCGCTCAATGTGCTGTTGGTAATGGAGGTCGTACCGCCGCCGGCGATACCTCCACCATTGGCGCCGGCTTGGTTATTGGAGAGCGTGCTGTCTTGCATGCTGAAGGTCGCG
>Ga0207752_1001060_pt1 | contig 12758 bp, 8 predicted proteins | sample Pon2CUnioCityCA_6_FD_187272 | JGI IMG/M metagenome (GOLD analysis project Ga0207752, IMG submission 187272) | Marine sediment microbial community from Union City, CA, USA - Pond 2C Sediment 2 (SPAdes) | ecosystem: Environmental > Aquatic > Marine > Intertidal zone > Salt pond sediment ... | reverse complement strand
GCGATGATCGTTTTTTTTTCTGCTTTCAAGGGTATACATGTTTTCTATAAAAATAACAAATGAAAAGATTTTGTTTGTTTTCACTTTCATTTTAATCGCCATTTTTTTACCTTTAAGGCAAGCCGATCTTACTGCATCTGCTTCGTTACAGGATACTCGCGGTGAAGGACCACAGCTTCGCACCCTGTGCCTCGCATCTGCAGCAACCTCGACTTGTGAATAATTCAGGCTAAGATTAAGATAATTGGTTCTTGTCTTTTTTTATATCTTCCAGAATCCCTGCTTTGATCCTTTTTTCTAATTCTTTGGCGACCTCATAGATTTCTTTTTTTACGATATTTCTCATTTTACCGCTTATGTTTTTTTCCAGGGCATCCACACGCTTCTGAAACTCCCTCTTGATCTCTTCTATCTCATCAAAAGACGGCTCTTCAGGAAGAGTATCTACCCCTTCCTCTCCCTCCAAGAGGTTCTTGATTTTCCGGGCCACTTCCCCTGAATCAAAGGGCGCCCAAATGATACCCTGGTTGGGAATCTTTGACATCCTTTCCTCATCCACTTCCTCAAAAACGCCGGCTAAAAATACGATAGGAATAGTATCATAGTCCTTGGATTCCTTTATATATTCCCCGACCTCAAGACCTGGTTTTCCTTTAAGAGATATCCCTAGTAAAAAAGCATCCGGCTCTATATGAGGGAGGCTTTTTATGACTTCTTCTCCATTTGAAAAAGTGTACACATCATATCCTGAATCCATAAGAGCCAAGCGGAGCGCTTCCAGCGCAGCAGGACTTTTATCAGCCACGATAAGTTTATAAGCCATTCTTGTTAAATCCTAAAATCTTCCTCTTTAATACTGAATGATAACAGAATTTTCACCCAATAAAGTCTCCAGGTTTTTTGAGAGCTCTTCAGAAGGAGTCACTCCCTGAATATCAACGGATTGAACGACGACTTTATAAGAATTTTTTGTCTTAAGTTCGAAGAAAAGGGGGCACTCTCCGGGCCATGCCTTCAAAAGTCTCTTCATCTCTTTAAAAACAGATCCTTCCAAAGCAGGAAGATGTACCCTCAACACCACACGCTTGGCAAGATTCTGGATCGCATCCGATAAAAGATAAATCGAAGACAAAACCAAACGCTGATTGTCATTTTCACTCATGGATTGGGCCTTTATGAACACCAGAGCATCTTCCAGTATCAACTCATAGCTCTTTTGATAACTGTCAGGGAAAGCCACGACTTCACAGCGGCCGCTCATATCCTCCAGTATAAAAGTCGCCATCCTTTCATCTCTTTTTGTTTTCAAAGGCTTAACAGAAGTAATGATGCCGGCCAGCCTGACTTCAAAGTTCGTGCCCTTCTCCCGGTTTAACTGGCTTATGGAATGTGAGATCAGGTTCCTTATCCCCCTCCCAAACCGCGCCAGAGGATGTCCCGTCAAATAGAAACCTAAAGTTTCCTTTTCATTAGCCAGAAGTTCAGGCTCATCCCATTCCGGCATCCTCTTGACCTCGGGCGATATGGAAGGAGGCTCCATTTGTCTGGCGCCAAAGAGCATCTCCTGGTTGGAGAATTTAACCCTGTATAGGTCATGAGTGTACTTGAGCATACTGTCGATCAAACTGAAAAGCTGTGCCCTTTTCAATCCAAAGCTGTCCATGGCTCCGGATTTTATCAGGCTCTCTATCACTTTCTTATTGAAAGATTTCGGGCTTATATTGCGGCAGATATCAAAAGGAGCCTTAAATCTTCCAAGTTCCTTTCGCGCCTGTATGATTTCTCTGACAGGATTCTCTCCTATATTCTTTACGGCGGACAGACCAAAACGGATGTCTTTGCCCTTTACCGCAAATGTCAATTCACTTTCATTGATATCCGGAGGAAGGACATTGATTCCCATCTGGCTGCATTCATTAATATACTTGACGACCTTGGAAGTGTCCCCTCTCTCCGCCTCTGAAGTCAGCAAAGATGCCATAAAATAAACAGAATAATGAGATTTCAAATAAGCTGTTTGATAGGCGAGACAGGCATAAGCGGCGCTATGGGATTTGTTGAATCCATACCCCGCAAAAAACTTTATCTTCTCAAAGATCTTCCTAGCTTTCTCTTTGTTGACTCCTTTGTTTTTAGCCCCTTCTATAAATCTCTTCTTCATATCCCTCATCACTGAAGCCTTTTTCTTCCCCATTGCCTTGCGCAGCAGGTCTGCTTCGGCCATGGAAAACCCAGCAATATCAGTGGCGATCCGCATGACCTGCTCCTGGTACACGATCAATCCTTTTGTCTCCTTGAGAATGGCTTCGAGTTCAGGGATGTCATATTTAACATTTTCGGGATAGTTCTTATTTATAATGAAGTCCTCTGTCATGCCGCTCTTAAGAGGACCGGGCCTGTAGAGCGCATTCAGGGCAATAAGGTCACGAAAATTATCGGGCCTGTACCTTTTAAGGAGGTCCTTCATTCCGGAACTTTCGAATTGAAAAACCCCATCCGTGCTCCCTGATTGGAAGAGTTGAAAAGTCTTTTCATCATCCAGGGGAAGATTTTCAAGATCGATCTCTTCTCCCAGATCCTCTCTCACAATCCTGACCGTATCCTGTATGACGGTCAAGTTTCTCAGTCCAAGGATGTCCATCTTAAGAAGCCCCATGGATTCGATGTCCTGCATGGGAAACTGAGTGGTGACTTCATCCTTGACTGACTTGTATAAAGGTAAAAATTCCACAAGGGGTTTAGGAGTGATGACGATTCCTGCCGCATGGATGGAGGGATGTCTTATCTGCCCCTCTAGTTTCTTTGCCACTGACAGCAGCTCCGAGACAACAGCGTCTTCTTTTTTGAATGTCCTCAATTGAGGTATTTTCTTAGAGGCAGCCTCTATAGATGCGTCCTCACCTAAGGGGGGTATCATCTTGGCGACTTTATCTACTTTGGGAAGCGGAATATCCAAAGCTCTGCCCGCATCTCTCACTGCCTGCCTTGCCGCCATGGTCCCGAATGTAATGATTTGACAGACATTTTCTTCCCCATACTTGTTTTTAATATAGGAAATCACCTCATCCCTTCGCCGCCCGCAGAAGTCGATATCAATATCAGGAAGGCTGATTCTCTCCGGATTCAGGAACCTTTCGAACAAGAGGTCATATTCCAGGGGATCCAGAGCCGTGATCCCTAATGAATAAGCCAGAAGGCTCCCAGCTGCTGACCCTCTTCCAGGCCCGACCGGGATATTCCTTGACCTTGCTTCCCTAATAAGGTCCCAGACGATTAGAAAATATCCCTCAAAACCCATCTGTTTGACCAGCTTCATCTCTCTTTCTATCCGTTTCTCATACTCCTTTCTGTTCGGAAGGTCCCCTTTCTCTATGCGGGATTCAGCCAAATTCATTTTCTTCTTAAACCCTTGGGTAACGGCCATTTCAAAATACTCATCCAGGCCGTAGCCCTCAGCAGGCCTGAATTTTGGCAGATAATACCCGCTGGACGCCAGATTGAAATCACATTGTTCTGCTATCCTGTGCGTGTTTTCCATGGCTTCAGGAACCTGGCTGAACAGTGCGGCCATTTCATCAGTGGACTTAAAGTAAAATTCCTCCGAACCAAACCTGATCCTGTCCCTATCTTTTACTTTTTTATTTGTTTGGATGCACAGCAAAACATCATGGCTCTCCGCATCTTCTTTCTCCAAATAATGGACATCATTTGTGGCCACAAGCGGTATATTCAGTTTTTCTCCCATCTGGATAATTTTTGGATTGATTTTCTTCTGGTCTTCCAGTCCATGGTCCTGTAACTCAAGGAAAAAATTTCCATTCTTGAAAATCGACAGATATTCTCTGGCCGTCTCTTCAGCTTTAAGGTCAAAATCCCGCGTTAAATATTCGTTTATTTCGCCCTTTAAACAGGCAGAGAGGCCAATGAGCCCCTCTGAATGCTTGGATAAAAGCTTTTTGTCTATTCTCGGCCGGTAGTAAAATCCTTCCAGGTAACTTAACGTGATGAGTTTGCACAGGTTCCTGTATCCGGTCTCGTTCTTTACCAGTAAAACGAGGTGATTATGGTTAGGCCCGTCAGGAGACGGCTTTTTATGTTTCCGGCCTTTTGGCGCAACATACATCTCGCAGCCGAGTATGGGCCTCACACCTGTCTCTCTGGCTGCATTAAAAAACTGCACAGCTCCGAAAATATTGCCGTGGTCAGTGATGGTCACAGCATCCATTCCGAATTCCTTCGCTCTTTGAATCAGGGACTCAATCTTAACGGCTCCGTCAAGGATACTGTATTCAGTATGATTGTGAAGATGTATGAACTGAGGTTCCATTTTATTCTCTATCTTACTCCCACTCAATTGTTCCGGGTGGCTTTGAAGTGATATCGTACACAACACGGTTGACGCCTTCAACCTCATTGACTATCCTGGTCGATATTCTGGATAATAAAAAGGGGTCAGCTTGAAACCACCCGGCCGTCATGCCGTCAATACTCTGGACCAGCCTGACAACAACCACCCTTTGATAGGTCCTTTTGTCTCCCATAACTCCCACTGACTTAACCGGGAGAAGAACAGCAAATGCCTGCCATAAATCATTATAGATCCCCGCTCTCTTTACCTCATCAATCACAACAGCATCCGCATCTCTTAGAGTTTTCAGGCGGTCTTTGGTTACTTCGCCAACCACGCGTACGGCAAGTCCCGGCCCTGGAAAAGGATGCTGGAATATGAAATCATTTTTGACTCCCATCTCCAGGCCCAGCTTTCTCACTTCGTCCTTAAAAAGCTCTTTGAGGGGCTCCACCAGGCTGAAGGACAATTTCTCCGGTAACCCCCCCACATTGTGATGAGATTTAATGCTTGAGGAAGGCCCTGTAACTGGATTGCTTTCTATAACATCGGGATAAATCGTCCCCTGGGCAAGGAAGCGCACTTCTCCTATTTTCGCAGCTTCCCGTTCAAATATCTTTATAAACTCCCTGCCGATTACTTTCCTTTTTTCTTCCGGCGCTATCACACCTTTAAGTTTCTCTAAAAATATTTCTGACGCATCAACAGCTGCGACCTCAAGCTCGAATTCCTTCCTGAATGTGTCACTGAGCTTCTCGTACTGACCTTTACGTAAAAGACCGTTATTGACAAAAACGCACGTCAGGTTCCTGCCCACTGCTCGCTCTACAAGAAGGGATGCCACAAGAGAATCCACTCCGCCGCTGAGCCCGCATATGACTTTTTCATCTCTCACTAACTCACGAATGTCATGAACCTTCTTATCAATAAAAGACCTGATATCCCAGTCAGGTTTCATCCCTGAAATTTTAAAGACAAAGTTGGATAATATCTTTTTCCCCTGCTGACTGTGAATGACCTCAGGATGGAACTGCACACCAAAAAATTGTTTCTGTCTATTCTCAATAACGGCTGTATCACAATTTTCTGTTATTCCGGACACAATAAATCCTGGAGGCATTTTCAATACCCTGTCTCCATGGCTCATCCATACCTGACTTTTTCCCTTTATTCCTTCCAGTAGTCCGTCTCCATTCCTCACTTCAAGCGAGGCAAAACCATACTCTCTTTTTTGAGAGGGAATGACCCTGCCTCCCAGTAAATCAGACATCAAATGGAGCCCATAACAGATACCCAGAACAGGAATCCCTAGTTCTGTGATATCAAAAGACAGGCTGGCTGCGTCCCTGTCATAAACACTCTGGGGGCCTCCTGAGAGAATAACAGCTCCGGGATTCTCTTTTTGTACCTCTGATAAGGCTGCGGTAAAAGGAAAAATTTCCGAAAAAACTCCTAGTTCTCTTACCTTTCTTGCTATGAGCTGGGTGTACTGTGACCCAAAGTCAAGTATGAGAACCTTTTTCATGACCTGATTTTATCAGACTCGTATTTGGTTGTAAATCAAAACACGATAACTAGGCTCCAACTCCTTTAACCTGACCGATTCATAAAAAAATGGCGATGTTCATTTTTCTGTTTTGCTTTCAAGGATATATATGTTTTCTATAAAAATGACAACTAACCTGGATTATTCACAAGCCGAGGTAGTTTAAACTTGATGAAATTCAGGTGCGGCTGAAGCGGCATTGAAGAAGTCTTGCATATCATTAAAAAATTAATAATAATAAAGACGTTGCTATTTTTTATGAATAGGTCAGGATAGTTGGTTTAACATGGATAAAGAAAAATTTATAAAAGACTTATGTATTGAGACCGATTCAAAAATCGTCCTTTTAGTAATGGACGGACTCGGAGATCTGCCTCAAAACGGAGCCACGACTCTCGAAGCCGCTTCCATTCCAAACCTTGACTCCCTTGCCAGAACAGGCTGCTGCGGCCTTACGGATCCTGTTTTCAGAGGGATAACGCCCGGAAGCGGGCCGGCTCATCTATCACTTTTTGGCTATGACCCGACAAAGTACATTCTCGGAAGAGGGATTCTGGAAGCCTTGGGAATCAATATAGATGTGACACAAAACGACATGGTAGCAAGGGGAAACTTCGCCACATTAAAAGGAGGCCTTATTGTGGACAGGAGAGCCGGCCGGATCTCAACAGAAAAAAATCAGGACCTTTGCGCAAAACTAAATGAAACTGTCAAGGAAGTCGACAACAACAAAATCTCCTTTTTTACCGGAAAAGAGCACCGCTTTGTCATTAAATTCACTGCCGAAGGCCTTTCAGACCAGCTGTCCGATGCCGACCCTCAAAAAGAAAACAAACCAATAGTGTATCCGGAACCGATCTCTTCAGAGGCCAAGAGAACGGCTGAGATAGTCAATAAAGTTATGGATAAAGTCACAGAAGCCCTCAGAGAAGAAAAAAAAGCCAATACAATACTGCTGCGCGGTTTTTCAAAATTTCCCTCTATCCCGAGTATGGAGGACCTCTTTAAATTAAAACCAGCGGCTATCGCCAATTATCCGATGTACAAAGGCCTGGCAAAATTAGTCGGCATGGCTGTTTTAGATGCCGGTTCTGAATTAATAGACCTTTTTGAGTCTTTGAAAAAAAACTATCACAAATATAATTTTTTCTATGTTCACGTAAAAAAAACAGATTCTTACGGAGAAGACGGGAACTTTCAGGCAAAAAAAGAAACCATTGAAAAAACAGACCGGTTCATCCCCGTAATACTTGATCTCAAACCGGATGTACTCGTCGTCACTTCCGACCACTCCACTCCCTGCCTTCTCAAGTCACATTCATGGCATCCGAATCCTTTTCTCATGCATTCAAAATACGCCCAGACAGACAATGTCAAAAAATTCACTGAAAAAGAGTGCAGCCATGGTTATCTGGGCCGGTTCCGTTCACTCTACGCCATGCCGCTTATGCTCGCTCACGCAGGAAAGCTGGTTAAATTCGGAGCATGACTTTAATGAAGCATGTTACAAATTGACTATTTATATAGATTTTATATAATCAAACCGGCATGAAAAAAAAGACGTTAACTACTGTTCTCATATTGCTCTTTACCGCACCGGGAATCTTCTCCCAGACAGGTGAGGACTCACGGATAGAAATATACAATCTCCGCTATCACACGCATCCTTCTTTCACAAGAATAGTGATAGACGTGGGAGAATTGAGAGAGTATTTTTTTGATGAACTCACTGACCCGGACAGGATCTATGTGGATGTTTTCCAGGCCAAACTCAATCCCATACTCCACACCAAAACGGTTCATCTGGACAATGACTACATACATGAGATCAGAATAGCACAAAAAAACAGCACTACTGTCAGAACAGCAGTGGACCTTGACCTGTCAAAAATAGAACACTACAGGGTCTGGCATCTCCCTGATCCGTTCAGGATCATCATCGATATCTACCCTGCGAAAAATGCATCCCAACCCCAACCCACAGATTCAGGATATTCCATGGCGCGGCAGTTAGGGCTGGGCATCAAAAGAATCGTTATCGACCCGGGACACGGCGGAAAAGACCCCGGATGCATTGGGAGCCGGAACACGTATGAAAAAGCTATTGTCCTGGATATTGCCAGAAGACTGCAAAATCTGCTCCGCACAAGGCAGGATCTTGAAGTCATTATGACCAGGGAAACAGATATACGTATTCCTGTAGAAGACAGGCCCGTTATCGCCAATCAGAAAAAAGCAGACCTGTTCATCTCCATCCACGCCAACGCCAATCCCAAAAAATCTTTTTACGGCACAGCTACCTATTTTCTGAATTTCAGTACGGATCCGTCTGTCAATGCAACAGCTGCAAGAGAAAACGCAACCTCTACCAAAAGCATTGCGGATATGAAAGAAATCATCACAAAAATCGCCCAGAACAGCAAGATCAAAGAGTCAAAGGAACTGGCGGTGCTTATCCAGGAATGCCTGACATCAAAACTTAGAGAATCCAACAAATACACCAAAGACCTGGGAGTAAAGGGCGGGCCTTTCTGGGTCTTGATCGGGGGAGAAATGCCTTCTGTACTGGTCGAGACCTGCCATCTGTCACATTCAAGGGAAGAAGATCTGCTGAGGAAGCCCGAGTTCCGTCAGGAAATCGCCCAAGGAATTTTTGATGGTATTATCCAGTACATTCAATCTTTAGGGAAAGGATAAAAAAATGAAAAGAAGAGATTTTATAAAAAATATAGCTGCAGGAAGTGTTCTTTTAAACCTAAATCCGGAACTTTTCGCGCAGGAACAAACAATCCCTGACCTGGCCGTCGTTCAAGGGGAATCTCCCTCTCAAATCACAAGAGAAGCCATATCAGCCCTTGGCGGAATGAACCGGTTTGTCTCCAAAGGCGATGAAGTGCTGGTCAAACCGAACATAGGCTGGGACAGAACGCCTGAACAGGCGGCATGTACAAACCCTGATATCATCAAAACCTTGGTCGAACTATGCTTTGAAGCCGGAGCCAAAAAAGTCAAAGTCATGGACCATCCCTGCAATCCCGCACAAAGAACCTATGTCCGGTCCGGTATTGCCGATGCCGCCAAAAAAGCGGGGGCCGACGTCCCCTTTCCTAACGAACACAAACTGAAAAAAGTCCCTCTCAACGGTCAGCACCTCAAAGAGTGGGAAGTATACAGAGATTTTCTGGAAACAGACAAAATCATAAATGTCCCTATCGCCAAGCATCACAGTCTGTCCAGACTGACTTTGGGAATGAAAAACTGGCTGGGTGCGCTCGGAGGGAATCGAAACCAGCTCCACCAAAGCCTTGACTATGCCATAGTGGACCTGGCTGCTTTTTTCAAGCCGGTGCTGTCCTTTCTGGATGCCTACAGGATCCTTTATCGAAACGGGCCTCAGGGAGGCCGGATGTCCGATGTCAGGCTTCACAAAACCGTCGTAGCCGGAGTCGATTATGTGGCTGTGGATAGAATGGGAGCCCAGTTCATGGATATGTCCCAGGAAGAACTTGTATATCTCAAGATCGCAAAGGAAAGAGGTCTCGGCGAAGTTGACCTGGAGAAACTGAAAATTGAAAAAAGAAAGATCTAAAAAATACCGAGTCATCCAGATACTCAGGATCATAAGCCAGGCCTTGTTCTTTATTCTTTTTTTCTATCTCCTTCTGCAAACTCATTTTCCGGGAAAAGATTATATAAGAAATGTGGAGATCTTTTTCCATTTCGATCCCCTGATCGCTCTCACGACCATCATCGCAGCGAGGGCTGTATTTGCGTCTTTTGTGTTTGCGGCTTTTACGATCATACTGACTTTTGTCTTCGGACGCTTTGCCTGCGGATGGGTGTGTCCTCTCGGATCCATCCATCAGTTTTTTTCTTTTATTTTTAAGAAAAGCAAGCTATTAAAACCCAAAAAAATAAAAAACAAGCTTCCGACCTTAAAATACTATATTCTGATTCTTATTCTTGTAGGCGCTGTCTTCTCTTTAAACCTGGTAGGGATAATGGATCCTTTCTCTCTTCTTTACCGGTCCTTTGCCGTTGCCGTGTTTCCCGTTCTAAACCATACCTTTTCAAACATTCTAAGCCTTCTCTATCAAGCTGAGTTTTATTCCGTTGCAGACCCTATAGCCCAATTTTCCGCAACTCTTGATATAAATCCCGTATTTGCACAGGCATTTTTCATAGGTTCATTGTTCCTGGCTGTCATGCTTCTGAACATGCATCGTGAAAGATTCTGGTGCCGGTATCTGTGTCCATTAGGCGCTCTGTTAGGTCTCTTTTCAAGATGGAATATATTGAAGCTCACCATTGACCCTAAAAAATGTATTGAATGCAACCTCTGCACCATCCACTGCGAAACCCAGGCCAATCCATTTCCCAATGATGAATGGAAGAGTTCCGAATGTATCTACTGCTTTACCTGCAGCGCGATATGCCCCACCAATGCGATCCAATTTCCCCTTAGACCCGGCCCGGAAAAAATAGAGAAGATCGACCTTTCCAGAAGAAAACTCATTCTCACATCCCTGGTCAGTGTCATTGCCGCTCCTTTCTTCCGGCTGTCGCCAAAATCCGCAAGAGCATCTGAAAAATTGATCCGGCCCCCAGGGGCCCTCCCGGAAAAACAGTTTCTGGAAAAATGTGTGAAATGCGGCGAGTGCATGAAAGTATGCCCCACAAATGCCATTCAGCCTGTTCTCACCGAAGCGGGGCCCGAGGGACTCTGGACACCCATGCTGGTTCCTGAAATCGGGTACTGCGAATACTACTGTTCCCTGTGCACCCAGGTCTGTCCCACAGGAGCGCTCAAGGAACTGACCGTACCGGAAAAAACCCAGGTCAAAATAGGGACATCCTGGATAAACAAAAACCGGTGCATCCCGTGGAAATTCGGAGACCCCTGCATTGTGTGTGAAGAACACTGCCCGGTTTCTCCAAAAGCCATAAAACTGATAAAAACCGAAGTCAACACTCCTGAGGGGGAAATCAAAACTCCCCTGGCACCGGTTATCGACACAGAACTCTGTATTGGCTGCGGTATATGTGAAAATAAATGCCCTGTGGTTGATAAACCCGCTATCTATGTCACGAGTGTAGGGGAGTCAAGGTCAGATGAAAATCAGCTCAAACTCGACCTGATCTCCGGAAGCGGCGGCATCTACTGACTTAAGGGCAGATGGGATAAAAGCATGAACAAATTTAGTTTAGCCATCATCATAACGTGGACCACCGCCTATGTCCTTAAAATACTCTTTGCCCTGATAAAAGAGAAAAAGCTGAATAAAGAAACGCTCGTCGCTAACGGAGGAATGCCCTCCGGCCATACGGCTCTGGCCGCATCTCTGACCATGGCTCTGCTTTTGGAAACCGGCTTTTCCCCTTATTTCGTCATAGGGATTGTCTTGACCATTCTGGTTATCTACGACGCCATCAACGTCCGTACAGTCATCGAGAGCCAGTCTAAAGCCATTAACAAACTGATCGGGGACAGGAAAGATATCCCCAGGCTGGAAGAAAAAGTGGGCCATACGCTTCTGGAAGTGATTGTCAGCCTCGGATTAAGCGTCATCATCCCTCTGCTTGTCTATCACTTCTTTTAATAAGATTCAAATGAATTCATGATGAAAACAATCATGAGGATCAAAACGGTTCTTTTGATACCAGTTCTCTTTTCCGTTCTTCTCGGCAGCATCAACTGCTCGCTCACAAAAAACAAACCGCCAAAATATATTTTCCTCATCACCTTGGATACCACAAGAGCAGACCATATAGACTATTCGCTCAGAGAAAATACCCTCACTCCGAATCTGGCCGAACTGGCATCAGAAGGATTGCATTTTTCAAATGCCTATTCACTCATACCTATCACCCTGCCTTCTCACCTCTCCATGTTTTATTCCCTCCCTCCGCATGTACTGAAAGTCTACAACAACGGAGAACAAAACCTTTGTCCGCTGCCAAGTCTGGAAAAAATTCTAAAGAGCAACGGCTATGCAGCCGGAGCTGTTATTTCCCTGGGTTCCGTGTCACGCCGCTGGGGCGTGGGAAAGGACTTTGACTCCTTTATTGAGAACTTCAGAAAACCCTATATATGGTACAAAACAGCCGAGCAGGTCAACGAAGACGCTTTTGCTCTTATAAAAGAGTTTAAAAAGAACAAATCATTTTTCTGGATCCATTATTCAGATCCTCACGCTCCTTATTTCCCTCCTAATTATGAAGGGGACTTTTCTGTCTTCCTAAAAGGAGAGAAAAAATTCGTCTCCGAAAGCATTGAAAGAGCTCTTATAAAACTCGAACTCCCTTTAAAGCCGGGAAAAAATATTTTAACTCTGGAAACAGAGATCCCGAAGGTGATAAAAAAGGATAAAAGGCTTAAAATCGCTTATCACGAATTCAAAGATTTTTCCATAATCCCTGAAACCGAAACAAAAAGTATGGAGATAATCTATCCCGATGAATGGAAAAAGTCCGTTTCTGGAAAGCGGATCAAATTCACAACCAAAAAACCGCACTCCAGTATAGAGATCCAAAACAAAAGCAAACAAAATATGAAGGTCAACCTGAATTTTATTTACAGGATGCTGCCCACGGTCTCTTCAATGAGGATACTCTACAGGCAGGAAGTCAGCTACATGGACAAACACCTGGGAGAACTTATGGATTATCTCAAAAAAAACAGGATGTATCAAAATTCCGCATTTGTGATCGTGGGCGACCATGGGGAGGGCCTGGGTGAATACAGGAGACATAAAGGGCATATTGACTACCTGAACAAAATTTATGTAAAGGTCCCATTGATAATCTGCGGGAAAAACATCAAAAGATCCAGGGTGAGAAAACAAGTGGTCTCCTGCCTGGACA
>Ga0207752_1001059_pt1 | contig 12775 bp, 9 predicted proteins | sample Pon2CUnioCityCA_6_FD_187272 | JGI IMG/M metagenome (GOLD analysis project Ga0207752, IMG submission 187272) | Marine sediment microbial community from Union City, CA, USA - Pond 2C Sediment 2 (SPAdes) | ecosystem: Environmental > Aquatic > Marine > Intertidal zone > Salt pond sediment ... | reverse complement strand
GCCTGGCAGTTCGAGCGCAAGGGTTACATCGCAATCGCGCCCGATGGAACAGATGAAGATACCATCTTTGAGATCGCGGTGGAGGCAGGAGCCGAGGACATCGTGTTCGGCGACGATCTGATCGAGGTCTACGCCGAGTTGGAGTATTTCCAGGCAGTGCGACAAGCACTGGAAGATGCGGGCATTCAATTCGAGACGGCCGAACTGGCAATGATCCCCAAGACAACAATGCAACTCGAGGAAAAGCAAACGTTGCAAGTGATGGCGGTCATTGACGCACTGGAGGACCTAGACGATACTCAGCAAGTCTACTCCAACCTGGACATCAGCGACGAAGTGCTGACCAAGTACGAGAGCATGGACTGACGTCCGATGCGCGTGCTCGGCATCGACCCCGGCACTGCTACCACAGGCTACGGTGTGGTGGAGGAGGCAAGGGGAGACTTGAAGCCGCTGGCATTCGGGGTGATCAGAACGTCAGCCAGCCAAACACTTCCCAAGCGGCTGCAGCTGATTTACCACGCGGTCAGTGAGCTGACGGAGGAATGGGAACCGACAGCGGCTGCAGTAGAGGAGCTCTTCTTTAGCAAGAACGTTCGCACAGCAATGAGCGTCGGGCAGGCACGAGGAGTCGCGCTCCTGGCGCTGGCCGATGGCGGCCTGGCTGTGGCTGAATATACACCGCTCGCGGTCAAACAGGCGGTGACCGGTTATGGAAACGCGGATAAAGCACAGATGCAAGAGATGGTACGGCTGTTGCTAAAGCTGGCGGAGGTGCCGCGCCCTGACGATGCGGCCGATGCGCTGGCAGTTGCGATTTGCCACATTCACTCAGCCCGACTGACCTCGCTCTCCGAGGACTGAACGCAAGACCAATGAAGTGATCTTCATTGAGTGAGAGCAATCGCCACAGCTAAACGGATGCTTTGAGATGATCGCCAGGATAAGTGGGACAGTCTGGAGTACCGGCGAGGAGCACGTGGTTGTTCGTACCGGAGGGTTGGGCCTGCAGGTGTACGTACCCTCCGGCGTGCTGGCGCAACTGGGGGGCGTGGGCCAGACGGTGGAGCTGTTTACTCACCTACACGTTCGGGAAAACGAACTGGGGCTCTACGGCTTTCTCACGGAGGAGCAGCTACGCATGTTCGAACTTTTGTTGAGCATCTCCGGAGTTGGCCCGAAGGTGGCACTGGCGCTGTTGGGCACCATCTCGCCAGACGCGCTCCGCCAGGCTGTGGCACAGGAAGAGCCACGGATATTGTCCCGGGTACCAGGAATCGGCCCGAAGACCGCAAAGGCCATCATCTTCCACCTAAAGGATAAGCTCATCCCCACCGGAGTGGATGCAGCACCGTTACTGGACGACGCCGACGCTGAGGTTCTCGCTGCGTTGACCGGGCTAGGCTTCAGCCTGGTCGAGGCACAAGCGGCGCTTCAAAGTCTGCCGCAAGATGAGGACTTGGCCGTCGAGGAGCGAGTGCGCCAGGCACTGGCTTACTTCGCCGCACCCTGATGGGAGGGATGCCAGTGGCACGAGAGCAACAACTGGAGGAGCGCCCTGGGTGGCTTCCGCAATTGCGCCGCCTCTTGGCCCTCAACATCCGCAACAAGATTGTCCTGCCTTATCTGATCCTGACGCTGATTGTGGCGGTCATTGGCACCTACGTGGTAACCAAGCTGGTTGCCAGTTCACTCGACGAACGGCTGACCAACCAGTTGCTCGAAGCAGGACGTGTGGTCTCCGACAGCCTGGCACGCTGGGAGGTAGACCACCTGGAGTCCGCCCGGACAATCGCATTTACGACGGGGCTGGCCGAGGCCGTCCAGGCTGGCGACAGAGACCAGGTGGTGGCGTTGACCCAACCGGTGGCCGCCGTCCGAGGTCTTGAAGGCCTGATCATCGTCGATGCGAATGGTCAAGAGGTCCTGCACATGCTGCAGCGTGCCGATGGCTTATTTGAATTCGTGGAGGGCCAGTTCGACGCCTCGGAGCTGTGGATGGTGCAGTCGCTGCTCGAAGCTGGTGATCCGAACGCGCTGCCCAAACGTGGCCTGGTGTTCCATCCGACGGATCAAGACTACTACTATTTCACGGCAATTCCCATCGGGCTTGAAAACAACATGATTGGAGTTGCCGTCGTCGGCACTTCGTTCGAGACGTTATTGCCGCACTTCAAGATTACCTCACTGGCCGACGTGATCATCTATCTTGACGGCGGCCACGCTGTTGCCACTACCTTCGCGTTCGCCGACCCGGACGCCGACAGGGCAGCCTTACTGGAAGAGCTCTCAATCACGCCAGCATTGTACGAGCTTGCCCTGCATAGCACCGATGTCACGACAGGTGAGGAAGTCCGTATTCGCGGACGCTGGTACCGGCTTGCCCGTGGACCACTTCGCGTGGGCAACGAGACTCTGAGTGTCTACGCTGTCGCCTTGCCCTCGCACTTCATCGTCCAGGCTGGTGCCACCAGCCGAAACACGTATGCGCTGATCTTCAGTGCTGCTATGGCGGCCGTAATATTGGTCGGGTATCTGATCTCTCAGCGCATCACCCGCCCCCTTAGCCGCCTGGTATACACGTCACAGGCCGTGGCAGAAGGGGACCTCGAGCAGCGCACCGGCATTGTGAGCGCAGACGAGATCGGAATGTTGGCCGAAACCTTCGACGAGATGACAGACCGGTTGTCAGAGCGAACCCGCGCGTTGGAGGAAGCCGTTGGGCGTATGCGGGCAATCCTCTCCAGCATTGGTGACGGTGTTGTGCTAGAGGACCTGGAAGGACAGCTGCACCCGTTGAATGCCGCAGCCGAGACCCTCCTGGAGGAGATGGCAGAAAATTTCGCGCTCGGTCCGCTGCGCGAACTGTCCGTAGAGGACTACGACCAGATTACGGACCTTCAACCAAGCCCCTGGCTTCTGGAACGGCGGCGCTTCGGGGTGGGTAAGAAAGTGATCAGCGCCCACTCAGCGGCTGTTCGAACCGACAACGGCGAGCACCTAGGCACTGTGATCGTGCTGCGGGACGTGACAGCCGAGGCCGCCGCAGAGCGACTCAAGGACGCCTTTATTACCCACGTCTCGCATGAGCTGCGCACACCGCTGACGGCGATCAAGGGCTACAGCGAACTGCTGCTTGTCACTGCCGAAGAGTCCCTAAACGAGGAACAGCTGGGTTTCTTGGAGACAATCTCCCGCCACACCGATAACCTGGTGGCGATGATTAACGAACTGCTGGACTTTTCGGAGATGGAGGCAGGGGGAAAGCTGGGTTTCCGAGGGCACCCGGTGCTACTGACCACCCTTGTCGAGGATATCGCGGAGGAGTTGCGCCCGCAGATCGAGGAAAAGGGTCTCACATTGCAGGTAAAAGCTCCCACCGACCTCCCTCGCGTGGATACGGACACCAGACGGCTGCGCTGGGCGATAATCAACATTGTGCGCAACGCCTGGCAGTACACACCGTCCGGCGGGAGCGTGACGCTGCAATTGTCTGAGCACGACGATAACGTAGTGCTTGACGTCATAGATACCGGAATAGGTATCTCGCCCGAACACCAGAAGCATCTCTTCAGCCGCTTCTACCGGGTGACAAACGTGACGGCAGATGATGTGCGGGGTCTTGGGTTGGGGCTCTACGTGACTCGAGCGATTGTCGAGGCACACGGAGGGAGCATTCAGGTCTTCAGCAAAGAAGGAGTCGGCAGTACATTCAGCGTGGTTCTTCCAGCGCTGCAGGACAACGAGGGCGGCGGGAAAGGCACGAACTGAAGTGTCACGGCAGACAGAAGGTGACGTAGCTCCAGAAGATTCTAGAGACGACCGCGATGAGGGCCGAGAATGGCGTGGCTTGGTAGTGTTTCTCCTGATACTGCTGCTGGGCTTCGCCTGCCTCATGATCACAGCACAATTGGCAGTCACGCCAGAACGCGCGTGGAGGGTTTCTGCCAATATGTTCTCCGAGTTGAACCCAGATGAGGCTTTCGGCACCGGAGAAGGGCGTATTGAACCGCTCCGCCCAGAGGTGATGACCCCTCCTGCCTGGGACCCGAGACGCATTCTGACACCCGCGGGAACGGCGGTCGTCGTCCTGCCGGCAACCCTCGCCCCAGCCCGGACGGGCACTCCCACGCCCGGAGAGATCGCTGTCGTCCCGACTCCTTCCCCTAGCGCAACTATGCTCACCCAGACTCCTACCCCGACGCGGACGCCCACCGGAACGCCCACACCCACCTCTACCCCCACCTCGACGCCCACATCTACGCCCACGCCCTCATCCACGCCTACATCGACACCTTCACCCAGTCCAACGGCCACGGAGATACCCACCGCCACGCCCCCAATGCCTCCCCGTCCGACTCAGCCTTCTCCCACGCCAACCAACACAGCGACCTCGACGTCCACTCCGATACCACCTCCGTCTATCCTCAGCATCACGCCCAACCGAGGAGTGAACTCTGCACCCGTCCCGGTGGTCATTCGCGGAGCCAACTTCTTCGGAACACCTACAGCGATGCTGGGTGCCAATGTGTCAATCAACATCACCGACGCCACCGCTGACACGCTCACCGGTACGGTGCCAGCCGGCATCGTGCCGGGTGTCTACGCTCTCGAGGTTGAGAACCCCGACGGGCAATCGGCCATACTGTCACCAGCCTACGTCGCACTTGAACCTGGTACAACGCTGGAAACAGGTGACTTGTTGACCTTTGGCACAGCCGCCAGTTCACCACGCAATGGCGACAACGACCAAGTTCAGATCATTTTCTTTGAGATTCCAAACACCATCACGGATACACTCTACGTTCGTATCTTTGACGCCGACGTCGGTGGGAGCGGTACATTCGACGAGCGACAGGGAGGAAGTTGGGACACCGCTACCGCCTACAGCCTCTACGGAGGCAGCGGTACCTACACCAGCCCTGCCGCCCGACAGGCCGTGTTTGCCACAACAGCCGATCCGGGCATAAGCAGCGGCAATTTGATCACCAGCCAGACGTTTGCCGTCAGTGGCACGCTCGATGGAACCTGGTACACGTTTGCCACGGTCAACCCAAGTCAGGGCGAGGCCGTGGGCAGCCGACGCGTCTTCAAGCTCTCCGTAATAGGTGCAAACAGTGGCGATGACGGCAATCGCTACAACGTAGCGCTGAGCACCGACCCGCTGACGAACGTAACGCCGACAGGTAGTCGGATCTTCGGGTATTCGTGGACGTTCCCGCTGCCGCGCAACTCTCCGCTACGGCTGTATCCGTACGTGCCGACAGGGGCCCAGTTCTTCGAACAGCACAACTGGGATATGGATGGCGCGACCGGCACGATGAGGTTGCATACCCCGATTCGTAACATCGATGTACCGGGCAGTGACATCTCTGGCAACGAAGCGGAGGCTTCGTCGCGCTATCGGGTCGACGCAAGTGAAGATGGAGCCACGTGGACCGTGACGATGAACTTCCTATTCCCTGGCCTCTGGGACGACCTTACCTTCTGGGCCGAAGATGGAGCTGGCACGGCTCTGGCAATCTTCACCCGCCCAACGATGAGCCCACCGCCCTAGAAGTTGTTCGAAAACAATACTGCTTCAAACGGTCCGGCTCTTGTGCTCTCCACTGTCCTGAGAACGTCAAGGAACCGCTGGAGGGAGCGGCGTGGGCGTGGCAAGCGTACCCATGTGCCAATCGATCTTGGCTGCGACGCAAGGGTCGTAATCGGAACCGAGAATGACCCTGAAGTCCGCCGTGTTGTTCTTCGTCGGCTGTGAGATGACGTCACCCCTACCTCGCCTGTACAGGCGCATTAGCCGAGGAACAGCTGACCCCTTCGAACTCGTAGTGAAATCCACAATCTGCGTACGCGCGTAAGTCCCGTCGGCTGGTCCAACGCTGACAACCTCGAAACCCTCCCACCACAGCCTCTCGGCCGCCACGTGGCCCAGTCCCTCGTAGGGAGTAGCATTCCACACCTCGACCCGGAAGGCACGTTGTTGCGCACGCGCGCTGGACGGCGGCGCCAACGCTTCGCTTACCAGTGGACCAAGGGCCTCGTAGTACGGGACCAAGACATAGGCCCCGTTCGGTGCGGTCCATGATTGCACGGCGCTTCGACCCACAAAACGACTCTTCACGTTCACCATATCCAACCGTGAGCCCACAGATCCCAGGTAGAGCACATCGTCCAAACCCAGGTCAGTTGAGACGGTCTGACTGAGCGTCCCCCACAACTGAGGAATCTTCGGGATGATATCCAGGGTCATGATTTGGTGATATAGGCCCCGCAGTACCTGTTGTTGACGACGATTGCGGTCGAAGTCATTGGTACTCCAGCGAGACCGCGCATACCAGAGCGCGTGTTTGCCACTGAGATGATGGATACCCGGCTGCCAATCCACATCAGTCTGACCAGTCGGCGAACCAGGGTCGGGAAAAGTGTCGGAAAGAGGACACTCCACAGCTACGTCCACACCCCCGAGCGCATCCACAATTTTGATAAATCCATCGAAGCCGACTCGCGCATAGTAATGTAAGCGTATCCCAAAGTTGTACTCGATGGTAGCTTTGATCAGTCCAGGTCCACCACCAGGATAACCATTGCGCTCCCCGCGGCTGTAGGCAGTGTTGATCTTGTCAAAGCCATGGGTGGGAATCCAGGCGTAGAAATCCCGCGGGATAGAAAGAAGCGCGATCGAGGGTAGCTCAGGATTGACGCTGACAACGATAATGGTATCAGTACGCCCCACGCTCTGCATAGAAGTTTGATCGGACCCCAATACGAGGACGTTGATCACGTTGTTGGGCTGCTCCACCAGGGGCATTGGTGCTGGCACAGGCCAGGGATGGGGTGTAGAGTTCGTAGTGCTCAGAATAGGGGACGGCGCAGGCAACGCGGACGGTGGATGTGGTGTGGGACTGGGAGTGGAGGTAGGCGTGCAAGTAGGTGTTTGCGTGGGTGTGGAGGTTGGGGTGTGAGTAGGGGTAGGGGTAGGGGTGTCCGCAGGCACAGTCGTCGGCGTGGACGTTTCAGTGGGCCGGACGGCAGACTCAACAGCAGGGGTATCTGTCGCAAGCGACTGAACGACTTCCGGAGCAGAAGTGATGACCCAACGACTGACCACGACCGCCAGCGCCAGGATGACGATCAACGTCAGCCATTCTGAAAGATGGTTCAGGCAATGATGCATATCATATTCATCTTTGCATTTTATCCAGCAGAGTTAGGAGTGTCGCTATTATACCACAAAGGTCGATCGCTACCAGCACTTGATCTTTCCTCTTCTGCCCTGCGGCCCATGCCATGGAGACCCACTGGCAACCCAAGAGCAGTATCGGTTTGGGCAGCCCCACAGAAGATGTTACCGTTGCGCGCCGATGGGATTCATCCTGAGGGAGTTGAGGTGGGCGTTGGTGTATAGGTAGACGGTGGAGGCTCCGTCGGAGTGGACGTCGGCGTATGCGTGGAGGTAGGTAGTTCCGTCGGAGTAGATGTTGGGGTAGAGGTTAGCGTCGAGGTGGGACCCGGAGACTCCGTAGGTGTGGGAGTGCGGGTCGGGGTACGTGGAGGGGTACCAGTCAAAGTGGGAGTGGCCGTCGGCGTCGGGTAGCCTGTGGCGGACGGGGACGCCGTGGCAGTCGGGGACTGCGTAAGGGGCGGAGGTGGCGTCAGAGTGGGAGTGGACGTCTCAGTAGGTGTAGCCGTGGACGGGAGCGTGGGTGTGCCTGGCGGCGGAGGGGTCTGGGTGGGTACAGGCGGCAATGGTGGGAGGTAGAGCGCCTGGCCAACGCGGATGATGTAGCCACGCAAGCAATTGGCACGCCGGATAGCATCGATGCCCACACCGGAACGCACCGAAAGAGAATAGAGCGTATCCCCTGGCCGCACAACATGCACAACCCAACCGATAGGCGGGCCGCAGGACCAAGGCGTTGGGCTTGCGTAGAAGGCGGGTGGCAGGTAAATCTGTTGACCTGGCTGGATCATCAATGAACTCAAGCAATTGGCTTCCTTCAACGCAAGGGTGGTGATACCAGCCCGCCAGGCCAGGCTGGTGAGCGTGTCGCCCTGCCGCACAGTATAGACAGACCAACCCGGCGGCCGTGGACAACTCGGTATCAAATGAGATGCAGTAGGGGAGGGAAGTGGTGTGTACGGCAGCGGAACGGAAGTGTCTGTTGCAGACGGCGGAGGAGAAGGGGACATTGTGGGCCAGGGGGTCGCAGTGATCGTGGGCAGATATCGTGTGGAGGAAGGAGTGAGTGCATCACTTGCCTGACTCGGCGACGGCTGTGTGACTGCCGGGTCCAATTGGCTCAACAAGAAGCTGCCCACCAACATACCCACGCTGATGAGAGTGACGGCAATACTCCCAAGCAGTTGGCGTATCCCAGCGGTTCGGCCCGTGCCGGAGCGCATTTGCTCACTCACTATTGCCTCCCGGCGTCACCGGACGCCGCCTCTGACAGTCGGCCACCATCTTCCGTCGGGGAGAGTGGCAGGATGAAACTGAAAGTACTACCTACCCCCATCTTGCTCTCCACCCAGATGCGCCCACCTTGTGCTTCCACCAGTGATTTAGCGATTGATAGACCGACCCCACTGTCACCCAGCCCGGCGATGAGAGGATTATCAGCCCTGTAGAGACGTTGAAAGACCCGGCGCTGATCCTCTGGCGCTATGCCCCCCCCCGTGTCAGTCACAGACAGGAACAAATAGTCAGGCAGTCCCTCAACCTGATCGTCGTATTCTTCCAGGCGAGCGCCGATCTTGATCTCTGTGCCTGGCTCTGAGCACTGACAGGCATTAGAGAGCAGGTGCAGCATAGTTTGGTATAGGCTGTCTCGATCTGCATGAACATGTGGTAGCTCGATCGGCATATCCATTTGTACCGCTAGTTTGCGTTCACTGAACTGCGCAGACAGTGACGTGATGGCATCCTCAATGACGTTGATGAGATCAACCGGCTCGGGTTCAAGTGAGCTCTCCCCAACATCTGTAGCACTGGCCTTGACCAGATCGTTAAGTACCCCATCCACGCGCTCGATATTGGCCTTGATCCGTTGCAAGAACTGGCGCTGCATCTCGCCGAGGATACCCACAGACTCACTCAACAATAGATCTGTGTAGCTGGTGACGGAGTTCATTGGGGTGCTCAATTCTTGAATCAGCGAGACCACCTTCCGGCCGTGCGCCTGCGTCCCTTCTTCCGCATAAAGGATAACAGCCAACGTTCCCGGTGAATCCGCGGTATCTGGGAGCCGTGTCAGTTCTGCCTGCACTTTCTGACCACTCAAGTCGAGGGACTCAACAACGACCCCGGCGGCCCCAGCCTCATCGTGCAACAGCCCACCGACCGCTTCAGCGAAAGACGGATCGTCGAACAGAGCCTCTAGAGACATACCCACCAATGTCGACTGAGGCCGGCCCACGAGGTGCCGAGCGCCTTGGCTGGCCAAGACGACCTTGCCCTGGTCGTCGCTCACCAGAATACCACTGAGCCCAACTGCAGCAGGTCGCGCAGCCAAGGTCTGTGACCCTTGGCGGAGGGCTTCCTGAAGTTCAACCTTTGCCTGCGACAGCTGGTTCTGCAAATCGTCCCGTGAACGAGAGATCCGTTCCGTTCTCTCTTTCCACTCAGCCAACTCAGCCTCCAACGCAGCACGAGCCTCCGCCAGATCGCGCATCTCCTCCTGCCAGATAGCAGCTTCGGCTATGGGCTGGTCCTGAGTCGCGGATTCCTGCTCTCGCAGGCGAAGGGTGGTGTCCAGTTCCTCGGCACGTTGACGCTGTTTCTCTAACTTGGCCTCCAGTTCGGCCACTCGCCGCGCCATCCGGCGCGATTCGCTGAGGGCTTTCCGTAATTCCTCAACACGATCGGCAGGCTGCTGACGTCCAGCGTTGGCCATCGACGTCGCCATCGCCGCCCCCACAGCCTGCAATACCTGCTCATCGCTCCTCGTCCAGCGCCGCTGGGAGACCGGAGTCCCAGCCAGCACGACACCCAGCAATCTCCCGCTGTCGAGCAAGGGCAGCACCAACAAAGGACCTGCCTGCTCAAAACCCAGCCGACGATATAGCGCAGCGACGGTAGGGTCTTTGCGCGGCACACGCGCACGTTGCAGATGAGCCGTCTGAAGCGCAGTGGCTAACAAAGGATGCCGAGATGCAAGAAGCGTTGGTTCCTGGTGTGTGAGCATCGGACCAGTCGGAGGGTGGACAGCAACAATACGAATCCCCCTCGCCGGCCCTGGAGACGGGAGGCCAACGGCAACCATGTCAGCCCCCAACGCGCGAGCAATGGTTGAAGCCGCCAACTTGAGAACGGTCTCGACGTCGTTAGTCGCTTCGATACGTTGGACGGTTTCGAGGATATCGATCACTTTCGCAGCAGCATCCCCGCTGCTGGCCGGAGAAGCGCTCAGTACCCGGCGGTATGCCAGGCCGGCGATCAGTGGCAGGGCAGCCAGATTAGCCAACCGGACCCAGCCGGCGATGTGCGCATCGCCAAACGGCACAGCGAACTGTAGGGCATGGCCTCCAAGCCAGAGGGCAAGCAGGCAGGTTGCCAGTCCCCAATCATCCCCGCGCCAGATCAAACCACCCATGAGAGCCAGCACGAGAGCCAATATGGCAAAAAACTCCCATACTGTAGCCTGCCAGTAACTGTTGTAGACGATGCCTTGCGCCTCGGCCTGTGGCCACAGGGCAGCAAAGGTTGCATAGACGCCAGCGGCAACCAGGAGGAGAAACAACAACAACCCCGCTCCCAGGCGCGAATGTTGCGCCAGGATCGGCAGGAACGTCCAGGCAGCCAGCAGTAGCACAGTGAAATCAATGAAACGCTCAAGGGGAGGCAGCACGACATTGGGCGATAGCACGCCCACGCGGTCCAGCATGGCGACCAGCATGAGCACTGTACGCCCCAGCGCAAAGCCGAACCCGGTCACCAGCAACCGCACCGCCATTGGGTCATTGCGATGGCGATTCCAATGCCCCAACGCCACCCCCAGGGTTAGTTGGATGGCAAATAGCGTGACCAGGTGATAGACTAGATCACCGGGCGGAATGGTGATTAGTTCGATGAACTCTCTCAGAAGTACCATTGGCCGTTAGCTATCTGCTGTATGACTATTTCATCTGGGCGATGACCTGAACCTAGACTGATTGTACACCAGAGTCACTTGGTGGTCAACCCACCCCACAGTCCTGCAAGGACACCAGCGCAAGGGCCACTTCGCATCCATAGCCCATGCATATTCATCTTCATCCATTGTCGTCTGATTCGCGAGTGGCTAAGGGTCGAGGCCCCAGGACGACGCGCCACGAGCCCATCAGTGGTTCCTCATCTCCCTCATAGGGGCAAGGCTCAACCTGTAGATCCGTGACTAATGGCGTCCCCAATTCGCCGACACCAAGTACATAGCTCGCACTTGGCTCAGCCTCAAAATCTACGTATCCCGCTCCTTTCCCAGGTTTAAGCCCGGTCACGGCACGATCGGCTCCGCCGGACCACATCAACCAGACCTCCACCCCAGGGATTCCGGCGCCGCGCTCGTCCGTCACCAGGATCTGAACTTGCAGCATTTGCCCCGGTTCGCACAGCTGCTCCTGCCTGACCAACCCCAACCGAGCCAGAAGTGGTGGTGTGGGCGTGGGAGACGGAGGCGTGCTCGTCGGCTCAGGAGTAGGAGTGATCAGCGGCGACGCATCGCGAGGCGTACGAGTGGGTTCCGGGGTATCGACGGTTAGGGATGGCGAGGCTCGAGGCATGGATGTACGAGTTGCCGGCCGGGTAGGCATAGACGATGGAGTGTTGATGGGAGCTGAGGGCAAAGGAGTCGACGTATACAAGTAGACCAACATCGCTGGGGTTTGCACATCGAGTGCCTCGGCCAGCGTGGTCAGGCTGCGCAGGGTATCGGCGGGCCACCCCGCAGCGGCAGACTCCTCGATCAAAGCCTGTATCGCACCGGACACGTCGTCCTGCTTGAGCCCATCCAGCCGCGAGCGGGTCCTCTCCAGGTCATAATCGACCACGTATGAGAGTGCTGCCAAGCGCACCCAGCTCTGGCGGTAGTCAGTGCGCAGTAGGGCGGGATACGTGTTCACGAGCTCCACGGGAGCAATAATCCAGGTGTATAACAAGCCCAGCGTCAGCCCGATTACAGCCCCGACGAAGGTGGCAATCCAACGCGTGGCAAAATCGCTCACGGACGTCCCTCCATGTCCGGCACCAGCGTTGGAGTGAGGGCTCCCAGCGCCCAGGCCAGGCGCGTCAGACGCTCGATATCCTCAGCAGCACCACCTGCTTCAACGAGCCGTTCAGCCAATTCGACCACAGGCACGGAGGGCTCCTCTGGGTCAAGCAAGCTCAGCCGCTCACGGGCCAGTTCCAGACTTCCCTCGGCCTCGTAAGCGGTCGCAACCATTATGATGTAGTCGTCGCGATAGTCCTGGCGTAGGACGCCCGGCTCGGTATTCGTGTACTGCACTGGCCAGAGCCACCAGCCGATGGCAAAACCCAGTGCCAGCCCAACCACCACACCGACGATGACCCGCGTGCCCCATCTTGGCAAAAGGCCAGCTCGCTCGCTCACAATGTCCCGGCTCCGGTATCCCCTAAGAAAAACGCGGCGTTTTGGGGCGCGTAGTCCGCCCCCCAGACGCCGCTACAGACATTCGGTCTACACCTAGTTCAGTCGAGTGCCGGAGGTGGGAATCGAACCCACATGGGTCAAGCCCACACGATTTTGAGTCGCGCGCGTCTGCCTGTTCCGCCACTCCG
>Ga0207752_1001058_pt1 | contig 12777 bp, 8 predicted proteins | sample Pon2CUnioCityCA_6_FD_187272 | JGI IMG/M metagenome (GOLD analysis project Ga0207752, IMG submission 187272) | Marine sediment microbial community from Union City, CA, USA - Pond 2C Sediment 2 (SPAdes) | ecosystem: Environmental > Aquatic > Marine > Intertidal zone > Salt pond sediment ... | reverse complement strand
CCCGCCGCCGGGCCTTGTAGTTACCTGACTGGTAGTGGCAGTCGCCGGGGTGGCAGCCGCCGATGAGAACACCGTCGGCCCCGTCGAGCAGCGGCTTGAGCACATAGGTGGGATCCACCGACCCGGAACACATCAGTCGGATGATGCGCACGTTGGGAGGATACTGAATGCGGGATGTGCCTGCCAGGTCGGCTCCTGTGTACGTGCACCAGTTACACAAAAAGGCCACGATCTTGGGTTCGAAATTGTCCATCATACCGTCTCCTCTGGGGTTGTCACGCAGACAAACTGTTACCCGCTCGTCACTGCCATTGCCTCGAGCATCTGGTAGACCTGCCCCATTCCGAACCCCTTCTGCTGGCTGGCTTTGTTAGGACAGGCGACGACGCATGCTCCGCATCCCTGGCACAGCACCTCGATCACCTCGGCGTGGGTAGCGTCCGGCTCCAGTACGCGGGCACCGTACGGACAGGCGTCGACACAGAGCCCGCAGGCCGTGCACAGGAGTGGATCGACACTGGCGACAATCGCTGTCGAGTCCAGTTCCTCCTTGGTGAGCAGACTGACTGCATGCACCGCTGCACCATAGGCCTGGGCGATGGTCTCATCCAGGAAGCGCGGCGAATGGGCTATCCCGCACAGGTACACCCCGTCCGCCGCAAAGTCCAACGGGCGTAGCTTGACGTGGGCTTCCAGGAAGAAGCCATCCTCACTCAATGGCACCTTGAGCCGTTGGGCCAAGACCTCGTTGTCCACGTTCGGCTCGATGCCCGCGCTAAGTACCACCAGGTCCGCGTCCAGGGTGAACGTCTCCCCTTCCGGTTGGACAACCACGTCGACGCGCAACTGGCCATCTTCGGTTGTAACTCCTGGCTTCTTATCCTTATCCCATTGGAGAAAGATGACGCCCTTCTGCCTTGCCTCACGGTAGTACTGTTCCTTGAAACCGAAGGTGCGGATGTCGCGGTAGAGGATGTAGACGTCCGTATCTGGACTGCGTTCCTTGATCGCCAGCGCGTTCTTGATTGCCTCGGTGCAGCAGATGCGCGAGCAGTAGGGGTGCTCCTCGTCGCGGGAGCCCACGCACTGGATCATCACGACAGATTGGAGATTTTCTTTGCGGTCGCTTGGACCACCACTCTCCTGATCTATGTCCCCTGCTTCCTGCTTCCTGCTTCCTGCCAGCATCTCCTCCAGCTCGCGCTGCGTCACAATCTGGGGATGCTCGCCGTATAGATACTCCTGCGGCTCGATCTCCTGTGCGCCCGTCGCCACGACGACCACGCCGTGCTCGATTTCCTCCTGTCGTCCGTCGGCCAGTTGAACCATTGTACGGTACTGTCCCACGTACCCGCCCATCTCGGCGACCTCTGTTTCGGTCAGCACTGTGATCCGCGGGTTGGCCGACACCGCTTCAATGGTTCGTTGCAGCAGTTCTTGCGGATCGCCGCCGCCGGGCAAGGGGGTGTAGATGTGCCGCAGGTTTCCTCCCAGTTCCTTTTCCCGTTCGACCAGTGTCACGTCGCATCCCTGCTCGGCGATAGAGAGCGTGGCCGTCATTCCCGCCAGCCCGCCGCCGATGACCAGCGCGTGGTGGTTCACCGCGGAGACGCCCTGCTGGACAGGGCACAGTTGCCTTGCTTTGGCCACCGCCATCGTCACCAGTTCCTTCGCTTTCTCCGTCGCCACCTCAGGATCTCGCCGGTGTACCCACGAGTCTTGCTCGCGGATATTGGCCATGTGGAACAGATGCGGGTTGAGGCCGGCGCTGCGGATCGTCTCCTGGAACAGAGGCTCGTGCGTGCGCGGCGTACAGGAAGCGACCACGACCCGGTTCAGGTTGTGCTCTTCGATCAGTTCGCCGATGCGCTGCTGTGTGTCTTGCGAGCAAGTGTAGAGGTTCTGCTCGGCGTAGACCACCTCCGGCAGATCCGCAGCAAAATCGATGACTTCGGGTACATCCACCACGGAGCCGATGTTGATGCCGCAGTGACAGACGAAGACGCCCACTCGAGGTGGTTCTTGACTCACGTCCTTCTCCTCCGGCCAGACCTGCTCCTGTGTCAGTGTGCCACGAGCGTCGGCCAGCAGCGCTGAAGCTCGCGCTGCCGCGCAGGAAGCCTCGATCACCGTCTCAGGGATGTCCTTGGGTTCGCTGAAGGCCCCAGCGACGAAGATGCCACTGGCGACGGAGCCGTCCGGTCTATTCACCCGTGTCGGCTGCAGGGTGGCCGACTCAACGAAACCGTATTCGTTAACTGCGGCCCCCAGCCGTTCAGCCAATTCCTGCGTGCCCTCCGGTGGCCGGAGCCCAATGGAGAGCACGACGAGATCGAATTCCTCCTCGATGTTGCTGCCATCGGGCGTGGCGTACTTGAGCCGCAGGTTGCCCGTACCCGGTACCTCCGTGACCATGCTGACCAGGCTGCGCATGTAGCGCACGCCGTGCTCCTGCTCGGCCCGCTCGATGTACCGCTCAAATCCCTTGCCGAAGGAACGCACGTCAATGTAGAAGATCGCCGGCTCAATGTCGGGGTCGTGCTCCTTGGCGATAATGGCCTCCTTGGTCGCGTACATGCAACAAACCGACGAACAGTACCCCTGGTCACACGTGATGTCGCGGGAACCAACACACTGAACAAAGGCCACCTTGCGCGGATGCTTGCCATCCGAAGGGCGCTGTACCACGCCACCCCAAGGGCCGGAGGCCGAGAGCATCCGCTCGAACTCGATGCTGGTGACGACGTTGGCGCATCGGCCGTATCCCAGCTCGGGCCGGACGTCGCCCGGCATCGTCTCCAGCCCTGGCACCAGAATCACTGCCCCCACGTTCAACTCGATCGTCTCTTCTTGCATGGTGTGATCGATACAGTGTTTCTGGCAGGCGTAGACGCATTGGTTACACTCGGAGCAGATGCCGCACTGCAGGCACCGCTGCGCCTCCGCGATCGCCTCCTCCTCGCTCACCGGTCCGCTCACCTCGCACAGGCTGTGGACTCGCTCGTCCGCGGCCACCTCCACCAGCGTGCAGACCCGTGGCACTTCCACGATCTCCCCCGCCTCCCGCCTGGCGGCGATCTCTTCCTCCGTCAACTCCACCACCGGCAATTCGGGCTCGGGACCGGGCATCGGTTTGCCTAGCAGGTAGGCGTCTATCGCTCGGGCGGCTCTGTGTCCGGCGCCGATGGCGTCCACCACGAACGCCATCCCCGTCACCGCGTCTCCGCCGGCAAAGATCCCCTCCACGTTCGTCATCATCGTATTCTCGTCCACCGCGATCTGCCGCCCGTTCGACGTCCGCGTGACACTCTCAGGCACGCACGTCAGGTTCGGCCGTGCGCCGATGGCCGAGATGATCACGTCCGCCTCCATCATAAACTCCGATCCTTTGATCGGCATCGGACGTCGCCGCCCGCTCTCGTCGGGCTCGCCCAGTTCCATCCGGCAGCAGGTCAGCCCGCAGACGTTCCCCTCTTCGTCCGCCACCACCTCCACCGGCGACACCAGCCAGTCGAAGCCCACACCGTCCTCTATTGCCTGGCGGTACTCCGTCTCCTGCGCCGGCATCTCCGCGTCGGTCCGCCGGTAAGCGATGCGCACCTCCGGCGGCTCACTATCCCGTTCGTCCGCCTGCATCGTCCCGATGCGCAGCGCCGTGCAGGCTGCATCCATCGCCACGTCGCCGCCGCCCAGTACGACCACCTTCTTCCCCATCAGATCGGGGTAGTACCCCACGTTGACCTCGCGCAGGAAGTCGTTCGCCGAAAGCATCTGCGGCAACTCGACGCCGGGAATGGGGGGCCGGACATCTTCGTGGGCACCGACGCCGACGAAAATCGCGTCGTACTCCTCTTTGAGCGCTACCACGTCGTCCACCTGGGTGTTCAGCTTCAGCTCAATGCCCAGGTTGATGATCTCGTCTATCTCGCGCTGCAGGATCTCGGCCGGCAAGCGGTACTCGGGGATGCCCACGCGCATCATCCCGCCTGCCACCGACAGCGCCTCGAAGACCGTCACGTCGTGCCCTTTGAGCTTGAGATCCTGCGCCACGGTCAGACCGGCCGGGCCTGAGCCGACGATAGCCACCCTCTTCCCCGTCAGTTTGACTTCTTCCGCTTCGACCTTGGGCCGGAAGGCCTCGGTCACTTCCTCGGGATGCTCAAAGGCCCAGTCGGCGATGAACCGCTTGAGCCGCATGATGCTGACCGGCTCATCCACCTTGCCGCGCGAGCAGGCTGTCTCACACACGTGGTTGCACACGCGCCCGCAGACGGCCGGGAAGGGGTTGTCCTCCTTGATCGTGCGGTAGGCGTCGGCGAAACGACCCTCCTGGATCAGGGCGATGTAGCCCTGCGCCCGCTGCCCCGTGGGACACGCGTCGCGACAGGGAGCGATGCCGCGCTTCTCAATGACGTAAGCGTTCGGTATCGCTTGCGGGTAGAGCTTGTAGGCCGCCCGCCGCTCCGAGAGTCCGACGTTGAATTGATCGGCACGAACGATGGGACAGACCGCCGCACAGTCACCGCAGCCGGTGCATTCGTCCACGATGACGTAGCGTGGCTTTTGACGCACGCGTGCGGTAAAGTCACCCGGTTTGCCTTCGACGCTCTCCAGTTCGGCGTAAGTCATCACCTCGATGTTGAGGTGACGGCCGCAATCCACCAACTTGGGCGAGAGAATACACATGGAGCAGTCATTGGTAGGGAACGTCTTGTCGAGTTGTGCCATCGTCCCGCCGATGGCGGGGCTTTTGTCCAGCAGGTATACTTTCAACCCGGCCTCCGCCAGGTCAAGTGAGGCCTGGATGCCACCGATGCCGGCCCCGATGACCAACACCGCACCAACGTTGCCATTCCTAGAAGATTCTATTGCCATCTCGTCTCCCAAAATCATAGAACTTGTCTGAACGATCCATCAAGAGTGTCAGAATGTCCCAGTGATCGCAGCGGTTGCCCTACGGCACATCCTCACTGTCTCGGATCACCATTTGCGGTCACTCGTTACCATTGCCTTCGATGGCCTTCCAGACCAACTCCGTCACGTCCATCACCCGCATGCGCGCTCGACGTGCTCCCTCGTGGCGACGCACCGCTGATGTCAGTGTGCGCTCACATTGTTGGCAGGCAGAGGCGATCACTTGTGCCTCTACCTCGCACGCCCGGTCAACCCGACGCCTGGATACCTCGAACAAGACGTCAGGATCAAAACTCTCCAGGTTACCGCCACCGCCGCAGCATTCGGATATCTGGCCGGAGCTGCTCAACTCCGCCAAAGTCACGCCGGGAATGCTGCTCAAGACCTGGCGCGGTGCGTCAAAGACACCGCTCTTGCGCCCCAGGTCACACGGATCGTGGTAGGTCACCCGCAGATCCATCCTTCCCATCGGGATGGCTCCCTGTGCGATCAGCTCAGCCAGCAACTCCGTGGCGTGCAACACCTCTATACCCGGTTCTTCTCCCAGGACGTCGGGATAGATGAACTTCCACATATGGTAGCACGAAGGACAGGCGAAGGTGACGCGGGAAGCACCGAGTTCCTTGACCTGAATGACATTGTGCTTGATCAGCTTCTCGGCTTCCTTTAGTCGGCCCATGGAGAGCAGGGGATAGCCACAACACCATTCCTGCCCGCCCAGCGTGGTGAAATCAACGCCGCTTGCTTCCAAGACAGAGATGAACGACTGGGGCACACGGTAGCTGCGGGGGAAGAAAGAGGCCACGCAGCCGACGAAATAGATGGTCTCAGCTCCGCGCTTACCCTCCAGCCCAAGCGGGGCGTGCTCCAGGTTCTGACTCCAGATCAAGCGGTTGTCGTTATCTTCGCCCGTGATGTTGTGGCTGGTATTGATCGTCTGGCTGAGGTTGTTGAGACGCCCGATGCCCTTGCAGAGCCGCTCGTCAATCACCGTCTCCGGTCGCTGGGACAGGTAATCGGCCAAGAGTTCCCGCAGTTGCCGGCAGTCCTCAACCCGGTAACCTTCTTCTCCAGCGATTTCCTTGAGCGCGATCATTACTTCGTTGATGTCAATATCGTTGGGACAATGCGCGCCGCACATCTCGCATCCGAAGCAGAGCCAGGGATCCCGGCTGCTCAGTATCCGCTCCCGCTGCCCGAATTGGATCAGGCGCAGGACGCGGTCAGGGCCGTACTCCATGGCAAATGCAGAAGGACAGCCGGCCGTACACTTGTGACAGTGGTAACACGACTGGGTGGTCTGCCCGCTGAGATCGTTTACCAGGTCTGTGAACGACGTTTCTTTAGCCAAATTACTACTCCTCCCCAGCCTCCAGCCACTCATCCTCGCGGAAGGTGATCAGCGGCAAAGGCTCCTCGACGTTGCGCCCGGGCGCGTAGTCGAACGGTTGCTGGAGTTCCTGTCCGATAGTGCGGAACACGAGCCCCACGGGCAGGTCTGCCGGACAACCGCTGGTGCACATGCCGCAGCCGATACAGGACAGTACCATGTGGTTGAGCCGGGTCAGGTGAAAAAGCATTGTGTCGGCTGGCACCCGGTAGGCCCCCTTGCGCTGTGCCCACTCCACGTACTGGGCCGACTCGTGGTCGAAAGCAGGACTCTTGAACAGACAGGTCTTACAATAGCAGATGGGGCAGACGGTCATGCAGTTGTGGCAGCGCACGCAGGTAGCCAACACCCCTTCGATCCCTTCTTCCTCAAGTCGCTGGCGCATCTCGCCAAAACGCGCGTCGCGCACCCGCGTGCGCTCCGCCGCCACTTTCTCGATCACCGTTGCTCGGGAGTCATCCTCCTCCACCGGGCTCAAGCCCAGCTTTTCGGCCATCTCGTCGGGCAGCGTGACGGGAATGCTTGCGCTCAGATCCGCGCCGAAGAGCTCGATCGTGACGTCTGCCCTTTCGACGTGAGGTTTCTCGCACGTCTGGCAGGCGTCGCGGATGTCCCGGGCCGAAGCCGAGGGGTCGGCCATCAGGCCATTGTACAGGTCTCGCCAGAGTTTGTTTCTTGCCCGTGATGTCGCGCTCTGGCTCTTTCTCTCCTGCGCTTTCGCCCTGTAGTCCGGAACGTCATACGTGCCGGCGCAATCCACGCCGATGGTCACCAGGTCATCCAGGCTGGCCTGCTTAAGTTTAACCAGTTCGACCAGCGCCCGCAGCTCGCACGGGCGCAGCACCGCTCCGATGCGCGCCCGCGGCTCGCGCACCGTGGCGTGACCCACGGCCCGCGCTGCGTTGAGCCCCATCACGGGGGCCAGCGGATTGGCCGCGTCCAGCAAATCGGGGTTTGCCACCAGGGCCGGGGTGACGGTGCCCGCTGGTGTCTCCATCGGCACCACAAGAGCATCCACCACCTTGGCCTCCAGCAACTGCTTGAGAAAACCACGCACTGCTTTCAGCACGTCTTTCTCAACCGGGATTATGATTCTCATTCTATCTCCTTGCTATCTCCTTGTCCACTCTACTATGGAATTGCCCGGTAACAGTCAGAAGAACCGGTTGCGGCCAAAGACCGCGTTACGCGGCCAGGGGCTCAATGGGTCCCAAAACTCTCACGTCTTCCTTGACCTCTTCTACCAGGCGAGGAAAAGCGCCCCTTTCCGCCGTCGAGACGTGGGCCAATCTCGCTCTCCCTTTTTTCCCAGCGGCTTCCAGGACTCTCTGCAGGACGCTGATTCTGTTTTCCGCCATGAAGTTGCCTTCCCTGTAATGACAATCTCCAAGGTGACAACCGGCTATCAGCACGCCATCTATCCCTTCCTGCAGGGCCATTAATACATGCACTGGGTCCATCCTTCCCAGGCAAGGGATTCTCACGATCCGAACATTGGGTTGGACCTGGACTTTGGCAATGTCAGCCCGGTCAAGTTCGGAGTACAGACACCAGTCGCACAGGAAAACTACGATCCTGGGTTCCCAATCTGACTTTGCTTGACTAGTGCTCAATGCTCACCATCCTGTCTCTTGCGCGAACTCTCTGATCTGGGCGACGACACGGTCATCGCCGATGTCGGCCACAGTGATGGCGGAGACCGGACAAGTGACTGTGCAGACGCCACACCCTTGACAGAGAAATTCGTCCACTTTGGGCAAAGCCCTTTGCTGTCTCATCACCTGCTGTATCGTCACCCACCTGGGCGTCAACTCGATGGCTTGGTAAGGACAGGCTTGGACACACATTCCACAGCTAGAACATGCCCGCTCGTTTACCTGGGCGACTGCCCTCACCGGCTTATATCCCTCACGGATGGCGACATCGCGGATAGCCTTCATCACATCTGAAATGCGCACATCCTGGGGGCAGCGCCGGTAGCATATATCGCAGGCTGAGCAGAGCCAGATGACCGGGCTGGATAGAACCTGTTCCTTCATACCCAACATCACCATCTTGATGATGCGGCGTGGGTTGTAGTTCTCCTCTATCCACTGGATGGGACAAGCGGCCGTGCAGGTACCGCAGGAGAAACAGCGCGTGATCTTTTCCCCACCGGGGGAGGCACGAACCTGATCTGCGAAGGTCTCAGATGACGTATGGCTCGCCACGCTACACCTCCTCCCCCATCATGGCTGCTTTGAGACGGTCCGCGAACTCCAGAGCCTCCTCGACCTGCGGCGCCTCCCGCATCCGGCGCGCGCGCTTTTCCATCTGGGGACGTAACTGCTCGATTTCCTCTAGCAGCTGATCCCTGGGGATCGAGTCCAGCAATTGCTGCATCTCGTTGATCACGCGGGCGTACTTGTCGCCCTCGGCTGCGCTGATCCACTCGATGCGGAAGCGGCCTGGCGTCATGCCCATCCTGTCGAACGCCCTGAGCAGTCGATCGGCGCGCGTCGAACCCACGCGCTGCCCGGTGATGTAATGGCAGTCCTGTGGGTGGCAGCCGGAGTAAAGCACCGTCCCTGCGCCCAGACGGAACGCCTCGTAGACAAAATCGGTATCCATACGAGCAGAGCACATCACGCGTAGACCCCGCTCGTTGGCCGTGTACTCGAAGTGGCTGGTCCCGGCCATATCGGCGCCGCCGTAGGAGCACCAGTGGCAGCGGAATGCCAGGACTTTCTCCTCCGGTCTGTCGGCCAGCAGCGCGCGGATCTGGGCCAGGATTTGGGCGTCGGTGAAGTGCAACTGCGTGATGGCGTTTTGAGGGCACTCGGCCACACAGCCGCCGCAGCCGTGACATTTGGCGACGACGATCTGTGGGGCTTTGCCTTCCTCGTACTGGATCGCGCCGTAAGGGCAAGCCCTGGCACAGACACCGCACTTCCTGCCTTGGGCGCTGATGCAGCGATCCTCCCAAACGGAGGCCACTACCGGCTCGATCTCCCACTCGGGGGCGTGGAGCACGCGCCCGGCCCGCGACGCTGCCGCCGAACCCTGCGCCACGCTGGAGGGGATGTCCTTGGCCCCCTGGCACGCCCCGGCCAGGAAGACGCCGTCGGTGGGACTGTCCATCGGGCGCAGCTTGGGATGGTACTCCATGTACCAGCCGCCGGGACTCTGGGTGATATTCAGCACCGAGCTTACCGTGTCTACGTCAGGTTGCGGGACCGCTGCCTGGTTGAGCATCACCATGTCGTACTCGCGCTCGATCGCGTGCCCCAGGGCCATGTTCTCCGAGTGCACGTATAGATTCTTCGTTTCGGGATCTTCGGCGATCAAGCTAGGACGACCCTGGATGAAATGGATGTCCATCTCCCGCGCCCGATCATAGAACGCCTCGTAGCCCTTCAGGGGTGTGCGGATATCTATGTAGTAGATGGTGATGTCCATATCGGGGTGGGTCTGCTTCAGGAGAACGGCGTTCTTGATGGCGTACATACAGCAGAAATTAGAACACCAGGGGTTAAAGCGCTTGTCGCGCGAGCCGACACAGTTGACGATCGCCAGCCGCCTGGGATTAGCGCCATCACTGGGCCGAACCAGGTTCCCAGCAGTTGGTCCGGCCGAGTTGTTCAGCCGCTCCATCTCGATTGCGGTGACGACGTTGGGATAGCGACCGTAGCCATATTCGGGTATCACGCTGGGATCGAAGTGACTGAAGCCGGTGGCGACGACGATCGCGCCGACGTCTTCCCAGACCAGCTCATCCTCCATGCTGAAGTCGATCGCGTCCAGCTTGCCGCAGGCCTCGACGCACTTGTAGCAATGGATACAGGCGTCCATGTCGATGTTATAGATGAGAGGTACCGACTGGCTCATCGGCACGTAGGCGGCCTTGCGGGGAGCCAGGCTCATTTCGAAGTAGTTGGGGACCTCAATGGGGCAGACTTTGGCGCACTCGCCGCAACCGTTGCAGCGATCCGCATACACGTATCTGGACTTTTCGCGGAGCTGCACCTTAAAGTTGCCGACAAAACCATCGACTCGCTCGACTTCCGTATATGTTCTCACATCCACCTTGGGGTGACGCGCCGCGTCAACCATCTTGGGGGCGAGAATTCATATACTACAGTCCATCGTGGGGAAGGTCTTGTTCAGCTGCGCCATAACCCCCCCGATGGTCGGCCGTTTCTCGACCAGGATCGTCTCGATGCCCTGGTCGGCCAGGTCCAACGCGGCACTGATGCCTGCCACGCCTCCCCCGATGACCATCGCCTGCTTGGTGACATCCACCTTGATCATGTCCAGCGGGGTCAGAAAACTGGCCTTGGCGATTGCAGCCGCTGTCAGGTCTTTAGCCTTGGCCAGCGCGCCTTCAGGATCATGGCCGTGAGCCCAGGTGCACTGCTCGCGGATGTTGGCCATCTCCATCAGGAATGGGTTCAGCCCTGCTTCGGCCACCGTCGCGCGGAAGGTCGGTTCGTGCATACGCACCGAGCAAGCTGACACCACGACCCGGTTCAGGTCATACTTCTCGATGTCTTCTTTGATCAGGCTCTGACCGCTGTCCGCACAGGCGTACGGCGTGTCGATGGCGCGCACCACGCCGGGTAACGTGGCAGCGTATTCGGCCACGACTGTGGGGTCAACCACACCGGCGATGTTCGATCCACAATGGCAGACGTACACGCCGATGCGTAGGTCTTCGCTCTTGTTGTCTTCTGGCATATTGTCCCTCGTTGCAGGAAGCAAAGGGCTTCGGCCGTCCGTCCTGTCACGGACAAAGACTTCCGAAGTCTCTTTTCGGGTACCGCTCGCTGCCTCGGCAGGAATGCGTGCATCGAAATTTCCGAGTAATCGCAGCAGACTTCGGAAGTCTTTCGGAGCATGTGACCGGCAGTGACGTTCGGCTCGCCTTTGCTTCTACCGCCCGAGCACCTCCTCGATCGCCAGCTTATGGCGCGCTCGCTGCGCGCGTCGGTCGGGTGTGGTGAGTTCGAGCGCTTCCTTGGGGCACCACTTGACGCACTGTGGGCCCTCCTCCAAATCCTCGCATAGATCGCAGATTTCGGCGAGCTTGGTCTCCGGGTTGATCGAGAGCGCGCCAAAGTCGCAGGCCTCGATGCACCAGGCACAACCATCACAGCGGTTGGCATCCACGCGGACGACGCCGGTGACGGGATCTTGCTTCAGTGCATCACGCGGACAGGCGATGACGCAGGGCGCGTCCTCGCACGTCCGGCAGGCCACCGCTGTCATCAGGATCTTGTGTGCGCGCACGGTGCGCATACGGCTGCGAAACGTATTAAACTCGCCGGTTTTAGTGTACGAGCAGATGTACTCGCATAACTGGCACCCGATACACTTGGTGGGATCACACGCTACATACTGGTACTTAGAAGTTGATACAGGCATCGCAGCACTCCTATACTCCGATTTCCTCGGCTACGTCGTCCATTCCCAGCGTGACCAGCTTTTCCTTGGGGATCAAGCCTTCCTCGGTCCAGCCTTTCGCCTCGTAATAGATGTCCTTGAGATACTCCAGTTCCTCGTCGGTTACCACGTGCCCGGCAGAGGGGCCTGTTTCCATCGGTTCGTGCTGCCACCGCCAGGGCAGATGATCGTCCTCGCGCGTCCAGCCCTCCCGGATGTTGAAGGCCTTCTTGATCGTGTGTGCCCGCTCGCCGATCAGATCCACGTCGTCGTAGTCAAACTCCCAGCCCGTCGTAGCGTTGATCAACTTGGCGATGGCCGGCCACGCGCCTTCTCGGTCAGCTTTGCCGGTGAAGCAGCGGCGGATGAACTTGCACAACGGCAGCGTGTCGTACACGGCGGCGTACTCCTCCGTGCTCTTGGCCAGCTCACCGCGCGTCTCGTCGACGCTGAAGCGATCGACCCATCCCTTGATGTCGGGATCGTAGGCCGCCGACCGGTTGTGGCACCCACCACGCACGCCCGCCGCCAGCCCCAGAGCGAAGGTTTTGAGCGAGCGAGCGTCGTACCCAGGACACTCGAGCCCCTTGATGTACATAGCCCACTTGTAGGTCTCGGTGCCGCGCTCTTCGTCGACCTTCGCGCTGGCGCGTTTGGTGCCTTCGGCCAACAGATCGCCCATGTACCCCTCGCGGTTGGCGATCATCTCGGTCAGCGTCACCATTGCCTCACCGTTGCCGAAGTTCGCCTCAAACCCGTCGGGATACTTCTCGCATTTGAAGTCTTCCTCGCTGAAAACACCCTTCTCGTAGCACTCCATGGCCCAACTGATGGTCACGCCCGTGCTCATGGTATCCATACCCAGCTCGTTGCAGTTCGCGATGGCCTTGATGGACGCCTCCATGTCGCTCACTCCGCAGTTCGACGACAGCGCGTACAGCGACTCGTACTCGATGTGACCCATGGCGGGGGCGAAGGGGCCTTCCTTGACCTGCCCGACCTGCTCGCAGGCGATGGGACATTGCGCGCAGGCAATCGTCTTGGCCTTGTAA
>Ga0207752_1001057_pt1 | contig 12778 bp, 8 predicted proteins | sample Pon2CUnioCityCA_6_FD_187272 | JGI IMG/M metagenome (GOLD analysis project Ga0207752, IMG submission 187272) | Marine sediment microbial community from Union City, CA, USA - Pond 2C Sediment 2 (SPAdes) | ecosystem: Environmental > Aquatic > Marine > Intertidal zone > Salt pond sediment ... | reverse complement strand
CGATATAGATATACCTGCTCCCGATATTAATACTAATCCCCAAATAATGGCATGGATGATGGATGAGTATTCGATCCTTTCGGGGAAAGCACAATTCGGGGTCATAACCGGGAAGCCGCTCTGTATTGGCGGTTCTCCGGGAAGGGCTGATGCTACGGCCCGCGGCGGCATGTATGTCATTCGTGAGGCTGCTAAGGCGTTGGGGATAGACCTCAACAAGGCCACAGTAGCCGTACAGGGCTTTGGCAATGCCGGCTACCATGCGGCCCGCCTAATAAAGGACATGTTCGGTGCTCAAGTGATAGCAGCCTGCGACAGTGGAGGCGGTTTATTGTGCGAGAGCGGTCTGGATCCGGAGCAGGCTATGGAGTGCAAGAACGCCACGGGGTCTCTCTGCAACATGCCGGGCCGGGAGCGAATCTCCAACGAGGACATACTGACTCTGGACGTAGACATCCTGATCCCTGCAGCCATAGAGGATGTCATCCATGAAGACAACGCCCCCAAGGTCAAGGCCAAGATCGTGGCGGAGCTGGCCAACGGTCCGACAACGCCCGAGGCCGACGATATTCTGTACCGCAATGGAGTACACGTAATTCCGGACTTTCTCTGCAACGCCGGTGGCGTGACGGTCTCATACTTTGAAATGGTACAGAACTCCTATATGTGCTACTGGGACGAAGCAGAGGTCCACGACAAACTGAATAAAAGGATGACACGAGCCTATCACGCCGTTCTTCGAACCAGCCACGAGTATCACATCAATATGCGTGAAGCAGCCTATGTCCTAGCGGTAAGAAGAGTCGTGGACGCAATGAAAGCCAGGGGCTGGGTGTAGTCCCTCCACCAGTTAGCGTGGCTTTCGGTCCTTCAACGGACCCGGCCAGCGTGTGTCATAGACACAAAGGAGAGGGTGGATGACAAACCGCCGTATCCAGGAGACCGACCATGGCACTCACCCTCCTGCGCATCCAGACCTGTATCCTGCATCCCCAACGACAACGGCTCCATCTGGTGTCTCCCAGCCAGGCTCCCAACACAGTGGCGGGGTCAAGCTCAAGTCAGGAAAAGACCTGGAAGAGCTGCGCAATGCGTCTATGATCCACCAAAAGGCCAAGGCAATATACATGACGATCAGCGTTGGTACATGCGCTCTGGCCAGAGGGGCTGCAAAGGTGGCAGACGAAATAGAAAGGGAGCTGCGGCAGCGCCATCTGGACAACCTAGTAGGCTTGCGTCGCACCGGTTGCCAGGGTTTGTGCGAGATGGAACCGATAGTGGTGGTGTACCCACAGGGATTGGTCTATGGTCACGTTACTCCGGCTGATGTGCCCGAGATTATCTCGGAATCAGTATTGGGAAGGCCGCCAGAAACCCATATTGGCGGGCGGAATTGCGTCCTAGAAAAGGACATTCCCTTCTTCCAGGGGCAAAGCCGGGTTATCCTGAGCAGTCACAAGTACATCGACCCGCAATCGATCGACGATTATATAGCAGGCGGGGGCTATTCCGCACTATCAAGGGCGCTTCTGGAAATGCAGCCGGAAGAGGTGATTGCGGAAATCGATAGATCCGGCCTGCGGAGTCTTGGGGCGACAGGATTGCCCGTCAGCCAGAAATGGTCCGCCTGCCGCACACGTACCCGGTACAACGAGACGACGTGGGTGGTCTGCAATGCGAACGAGGGTGACCCCGGGGGAGCGCAGGTTGCCCAGGCTCTCCTCGAAGGAAACCCACATGGGATCATAGAAGGTATGACCATAGCCGCTTTTGCCATTGGCTCAGGGTCCGGACACGTGTACGTCAGGGGCAACTATTCACTGGCGGCAAAGAACCTGGCGATAGCCCTCGGCCAGGCAAGAGAATGTGGAATGTTGGGCAAGGATATCCTCGGTGCAGGGTTCGACTTTGATATCACTTTTTCAAGTGAAACCAGTGCCTTTGCCTGTGAAGGATCCGGCGAGTCCCGCATCCAACCTTCAGGGCCCTACGATGATGCCGACTTGTCCTACGATTTTCCCGTGCTATCGGATAGTGTGGAGACATGGGCCAATATACCTCTGGTTATCGGACGTGGCAGGAGATGGCAGCCGGAAACCGGGAAAGGGAAACGCAAGGGCACAAAGATATTATCGCTGGTCGGTGCCACCGGCAACACCGGGCTGGTGGAAGTGCCCATAGGCACCAGTCTCCGAGAGATAATCTGCGACATAGGCGGTGGTGTGAGGAATGGAAAGGCACTTAAGGCAGTGCACGTCGGCGGCCCATCAGGAGGCTTCATACCGCCAAGCCGGCTGGATGCCAAGGTAGACTTTGAGGACCTAGCCAAGGCAGGGGCATCGATGGGTTCAGGCAGCATAGTGGTGCTGGATGAAAGAAGCTGCATAGTGGAGATGGCCCGCTACTTTACCAGGTTCCTGGCGGAGAACCTGTGCGGGAAGTGTCCCAGTTGCCATACCGGCTTAGGGAATATGGCGAATGTCCTGGACCGGATTACCACAGGCTATGGCAAAGAAGACGATATCGTCTTATTGGAGCAGCTGGCGATGGGTATAAGAACCGGCTCCCTGTGCAACACGGGAGCAAACGCGGCCAATGCCGTACTTTCCAGCATAAGATACTTCCGTGAAGAGTACGAAGCGCACATTTCGGACGGGAGGTGCCCCTCCGGCACGTGCAAATCATTGATGGCGCTGCAGATAGATGCGGCAAGATGCTCCGGCTGCGGGGAATGCGCTGAAGAATGTCCAGAGGGAGCCATCAAGGGCAGAGACGGACACCCGCATTCCATAGACCAGCGGCTATGTATCAAGTGCCGCATCTGCGAGGAAGTCTGTCAGTGTGGGGCCGTAGTGGTGTCGCCGGCACCGGTTGCGGCTGATTTCCGATCTAGGTTTGCGTCTGTGCTGGAATGAAATGTGAGTCGCATAAGGTCGCGCCGCGGCGAGGTTGGAGAGGCATCTCAGAATGGTAGAGTCACGGACTTTCCGGGAGATGATGCAGAGGAAGTTGGGCCCGCAGGCTAGTACCCGTTCCAGGGGATGACCTGATGGTCAGTTTCCCGCCGAGAGCCAGGACCCGCTCGCGCATCCCGCTGAGGCCAACGCCCCTGCCAACCGAGAGGCCCGAAGGATCGAACCCGACGCCTTCATCTTTGATCTCTAAGAGAAGACTGCCGGCGCTGGTCCCCACCCTGACATCGATTTCAGACACGCGGGCGTGGCGCGCAGCATTGGTCAAAGCCTCCTGGACAATCCGATAGGCTGCCAACGAAACGTCGGCCGGCAAATCGCGTGGTATCTTCCCCTGCCTGAAATTCACTTCGACATGAGTCTGCGCCGTATATCGTTCGAAATGCCACAGGAGGGTGGGCAGAAGCCCCATATCCAGCATGGTCGGCCTGAGGCGCAGCGACAGGTTACGCACGCGGGAGATGAGCGATGCGAGTACTCGATCCGCCTGTTTCAGTGCTGAAGCGTCGACCTCAGTCATGGACGATCCGTACTTGTCCAAGAAGATCTTGAGGACAGTCAGAGACTGGCCTATCTCATCATGCAACTCACGAGCCACGTTTCGACGCTCTTTCTCCTGAAGATCAACGAGTTGTCGCGAAAGCGACCGCAGCCTAGCCTCGACAGCCTTACGTTCAGTGATATCGTGGAGGACGCCTATGAGTTCCACAATCCTTCCGCCCGAGTCGCGTATGAAATCGACTTTGCTGGACACCCATACTGTAGAGCCATCCCGCCGCTTCATCTCCAGCTCCAGAGACCGCGTGCTGCTCCGGTTGCGAGATTTCCGGTGCCGCGCCGACAACTCAGTCGTGAGAGCCCGCCTGGCCACTTCAAGCGATGCCGGCGTAAGGCTGTCCTCGATTCTCCGACTCAGTGCTTCTTCCACCGTGTAGCCAAACAGCCGCTGAACGGAGGGACTTAAGTAGATAGGACGCAGGCTGGTATCCGTTACCCAAATGACATCGGATATGTTCTCTGCCAGCAAGCGGTAACGCTTTTCGCTTTCACTCAAAGCGCTCACAGTCACTTTGCGCTCGGTGACATCCAAGGCAATACCGATGGTGCCGATAATGCTGCCATTCCGGTCGCGAAGGGGTTCGACATAGCAGGCATAAGTCCGGGCAAGATTTCTGTTCTCCAACTCAAACTCGGCGGCCTCTCCCTGCAATGCCCGACGATGCGATGCTACCGCTACTCCATAAGGGTCATCCAGACCGAAGTGTCCAGCCAGACCACGACCAACCACTTGTCTGGGTTTGCTTCCCATGGCAGTTAACCCCATGCCCATGGATGTGGTGAATCTCAGGTGCCTATCAGTAGTCCATATCAAGCAGGGTACTTGTTGAAGAACCAAACGCAGTCCGGATTCGCTGTGGAGCAGCGCCCTTTCGGCCCTGTCACGTCTGCCACGTCCGAGTTGTGCCTGCTGCCTCCGCATATCTACCACCGTATTTCTAGGCAATGTTGTGAGCTATCCTAGCACATCGAATATCGCATCGCATCAGTGAAACCAACACAAAACCTTCTTGAGGTGTTTCAAATTTATGTCAAAAAGGGATGCGTTCACGGAAATTGACATGTTTACGTGCACGCACATATCCTGGAAGATAGACATGGACCAGTGGACACAGAAGGAGGTAAGAGACCATGCATTCGAATTTGTCCCAAAATCTTATGGATAATGTGACTCGGTTTCCGCTGCTTGATGCTCTCCTTGGCCGGCGCTCGCTTCGCTTCTTCATGGGAGCGGAGATACCTGACGGGGTGTTCAAGTACAAATCGAGGCACAATCCTCTGCCACTAACTGAGGAGGAGAAGCTTCTGGTGGTTGCGGCCTGTGGAAGCAACACCGGCTGGAACAATCTCATCTACAGGGCGGAACGCTATGCGCCTCATCTCTCCAACTATGCCGCTGCTGCTGGCCGACGGACCTTTCCATCCGCAGCGGGATTTCACACGAGCACCACGTTCTTCACGGACGACGAGGGGATCTACTTCCTCGACGCCAGAGACGCGCCAGCCTTTGCGGAGAGAGCGCAAGACGGATCGATACATTTGGCCTCAATCTTAGAGACAGTGCGAAGTCGAATCAAGAAGCTTCGCGACGGGCGTTTGGATTTGCCCAGGGAAGTACCTTATACGGAAGCACACAACACCTGGGTGGCCAACCATCCCGGGAGTTTACTGGTGATCCCTGTGGGGGACTTGTCTCAGCACGTCCTTTTGGCACTATGCTACATGCTGCAGAACGGATTAGTGGCCACGGACGACGTGAACAAGCGTGCTATACCAGGGATAGACAGATTCAAGGATCTGGTGGATGTGAACAACGTCTGGCCCTTGACATGGCTGGAGCTTTGGTCGTTAGCCGAAGTCACAGCAGAACTCTCAATGAGCTGCTACGCTGGCGCCCTTATGCTGCAAGCTATGGGCTTGGGAGGCTGGACGTTCAACGGCCTTGATCCGTTTGCTGTGTTGGGGGCGAGTGAGGACCGCAAAGCAGTGGGACTTGGGTTCCGTTATGATTCCAGTGAGAGGTGGCCTTATCCCAATCCAACAGGCCTCGAGGGAGTCATGGAGGGCTTCTGCCCCCCTCATTACCCTGATATGTCTGCCGCCATGGAGGCAGTGTCAAAACGGAAATTCGGAGCCGGCGGACCATTCAACAGCGGTACTCCGGGACCATGGAAGGATTCCGCCGGAGTACGTTCAGCCGCACAGGTACACAGTGAGGAATTCAAGGAGTGCGTCGCTCTGCAGGCCCAGTATATCTACGATACCTTCGGGAAATTCCCCGGAACAGTGCCTTCCATATTCGTCATCATGTATCTCCAGGCACATCATCTTGACCTGGAATTCTACGACTCTTTCTACAAGGCGGGTGCGTACCTGAAGACCCACTCTGAGCACATTGAGCGGTGGCACGGAAATGGGCTACGCGAGTAGGGTCTATGACTTCGCAGATGGTTTGGCACCGGCCAACTTGGCATCCATGAAGGACTTGAGGGAATCGGGCGAGTCGTAGGTGAACTTGAAGTCAATGGTGCTGGTAAGCTTCTCGGTGCTCACTACAATAGGGTATTTCATATATTCCAACCCGCCGGCGGGCGACTTTCTCTGGAGCCGCAGAGCCCAACTTATGGAGATCAGCGGTGACCAGAGCCATCCAGGAAGACCGAAGGACGGCTTGCCCGTGGCCCGCAGCATATCACGGTAGCCAACAGAACCGGGAGCGCCGGCATTGAAGATACCGCCCTGCCTTTCCTTGACCAGAGTCACTACCAGCCTGGCCAGGTCTCCCTCGTATATGAACTGCCAGGCGGGATCATGTCCACAAACGTACATGGTGACGGGCATGAAGAGTACGTTCAATCCCGAGGGTGCTGCCTCCGGACCCACCACTGCCACAACGCGCACAATGGTTACGCATTGCCGGGGATGGGCCTTGGCGTAGTCCTGGAACAGCCGGTCGACTTCGGCTTTGTCCAGGCCATAGGGAAAGCCCGGAACCGGCCTCAGTTCCTGATCTTCAGAGATCAGCGGAGGGTTGTCTTTGTGAGCCCCGTAGACTGTGTGGCTGCTTTGGTAGAAGAGTCCTTCTACGGAAGCTGCTTCACAAGCGTGCAGGAAACTCTGCGTTCCGCCGATGTTCACTCCGTGGGCATCGACGTGCGTCCGGGGTGGTACGATAAAGGCCAAATGCAGCGCCGTGTCCACCTTGTGCTGTATGAAAAGCTCATCCATCGGCTGACGTACGTCCTGCGAGTAGAACTTCAGCTTTTCGGTAGAGTAGGCAGGTGGTCGGATGTCAATGCCGACAACGGTCTCGACGTCTTTGTCCCGATCCAAGAGCCTCAGTATCTGGGTGCCAAGGTAGCCTGAAATACCGGTTACAGCAACGCTCTTCACATCCGCCTCCTTCATTTACTGACCGCCGGGGGACTGCAACACAGTCGCCAACCGCTAACGCCGCCTTGGCAGAATGTGCGGACTCGCCCCCAGTTGGCCCAGAGTATGGCGCTACGGCACACGCGATGTCAAGCAAGTCTGTGCCTGTGGACAATTGGAGGGACGTCATCCACACGCGGACATTGAGCGCCCCGGAGGTCATCGATCCGTATGATTGGGCGCGAAAGGAAATGAGCCTACGAAGAGACGCCTAGACGGCCGTTTCCTTTTTGAGAATTTCGTAGAACCGGTCTCTAGCGCGTCGTTCCAGCCAGGGCTTGTGACCGCACTCCCGGAGAAGGACAAAACGGAAATTCTTGACGACACGGCCAAGTGGTCCACGCACGCCTTCAGCCGGGTGAGGATCGTAGTCACCATGAATAGCAACCACCGGGCACGTGATGCGCCGCCCCAGTTCGAGCAACTGACCGCTCTTTCTGAGTTCCGAACCCTCCCGCCAAACAGCTTGAAACAGATCGGCGTCGAAGTCTATCGATTCTGAATCAGACGGCAGGGGATCGTATGAGTCAGCCTTCAAAAGCAGCTTCCCCAAGCGGATAAATGCGCGGTGTTTATCACCGGTCGCAGGATTATCCAGGATCCTCAGCAGCGACTCGACCTCGGGTCTGTCATCATCACCAAGGCGGCTAAGCCTTGTTTCCAGTATGGCGCTGGCGTACTTCTCTTCAAACGGGCCACTGCCTACCAGTATGACTTTTCCAACCAACGGCGGGTACCTAGCAGCCACGAGATAGCTAAGCCAGGCCCCCCAGGAGAAGCCGATGAGCCTCACGGGTAGTTCGGCATTGCCTTCCAGGACCCTCTTCAGTTCCTGAACCTGCCCCTCGAGCGATCTTTCTGCCTGAAGGGGCTCCAAGACACCAACGAAAGATCCCATCTCACGGGCGACCGGGGCCATTTCTCCGGCCGCGCCAGGGCCGCCGTGGACAACCGCTGTCTCAAACGGAGGGGGCCCATAGGTTCTGGCCTTCTTTAACACCTGTTTCCGCCGGAACTAGTATACCCCGGTAAGCCGAAGTCCAGGGCACTCCGTGGAGGGGTAAGCGCAGAAGCGGTCTCGAGATGCTATATTAGTAGGTGAACAAGATGTCCGGCTTCGACATAGCCTCCGACTTCCGACCCACAGGCGACCAGCCCCAAGCCGTAGACAAGCTGGTGAAGGGCCTGCTCCGAGGGTACGGGCGCCAGACTCTTCTGGGCGTGACCGGCAGCGGCAAAACCTTCACCATGGCGAACGTGATCGCCAGGGTCCAGCGACCAACCCTCGTCATGTGTCACAACAAGACCCTGGCGGCCCAACTGTATTCGGAATTCAAGGAGTTCTTCCCCGGAAACGCTGTAGAGTACTTCGTCAGCTACTACGACTACTATCAGCCCGAAGCCTACGTACCGCGTACGGATACGTACATAGAAAAAGAGACGGACGTCAACGAGGAGATTGACAAACTGCGGCACTCCGCCACGCGGGCCCTTTTCGAGAGACGTGACGTAGTCATCGTGGCCTCGGTGTCCTGTATCTATGGCCTAGGTTCTCCCGAGGAATATCAGGCCTTCGTGACAAGCCTGAGAAAAGGAGAGGCTCCCGGACGGAACAAAGTCCTGCGCCAGTTGGTGGATATGCAATACCAGCGCAATGATATGGATTTCACGCGAGGCAGATTCCGTGTCCGTGGAGACATCCTGGAGATTCAGCCAGCTTATGAGGAAATGGCCGTGAGAATTGAATTCTTTGGTGATCAGATCGAGCGAATCGTTGAGATTGATCCGCTAACCGGGGAGATCCTGGCAGACCGCGACGCCATAGACATTTATCCGGCAAAGCACTTTGTGACTTCCCACGACAAGCTGACGGCCGCGATCGATGATATCAAGGCGGAGTTGCAGGAACGGCTGGCGGAGCTGTGCGGCCAGCAGAAGCTTCTCGAGGCAGCCAGGTTGGAGGCACGCACAAATTACGACCTGGAGATGTTGTTGGAGGTAGGATACTGTACAGGGGTAGAGAATTACTCCAGACATCTGTCCAGAAGAGCACCGGGCAGCCCACCTTCCACACTCCTGGATTACTTTCCGGACGATTTCCTTCTATTCATCGATGAATCCCACATGACGCTGCCCCAGATAAGAGGGATGTATCACGGAGACCGCAGCCGCAAAGAGACCCTGGTGGAGTATGGCTTTCGCCTCCCGTCAGCCCTAGATAACCGTCCACTGACCTACGACGAGTTTCAGGAGCACACCGGCCAGTTGATCTATGTTTCGGCGACACCCGGCCCCTACGAGTACCGACACAGCCAGCAGGTAGTGGAGCAACTGGTACGCCCCACGGGACTACTGGAACCTACCGTTGAAGTGAAGTGCACCAGAGGGCAGATAGACGATCTTCTAGAGCAGATCAGGATCAGAGTGCGACGCGGTGAGCGGTGTCTGGTAACCACGCTCACCAAGCGCATGGCGGAGGAACTGGCAGAGTATCTGAAAGAAACGGGAGTGAAGACTCACTATCTCCACTCCGAGATCGACACCCTCGAGAGAGTAGAGATTCTGAGGGACCTGCGACTGGGGGTATACGATGTGGTAGTGGGAATAAATCTTCTGCGGGAAGGGCTGGACCTACCAGAGGTCAGCCTGGTGGCCATTCTTGATGCCGACAAAGAAGGCTACCTGCGTTCTGCCGGCGCCTTGATCCAGACCATGGGGCGGGCCGCCCGACACGTCGACGGTCATGTGATAATGTACGCTGACAAGGTAACAGAGTCGATGAAGACGGCGATTGATGAAACATACCGCCGTCGCGCCGTCCAGGAAGCCTACAACCGGGAACACGAGATAACACCCCAAAGCATAAGAAAGTCCATCAAGGACATCACCGACAGAGTCAAAGCAGTGGCCGAATCGCGGGCCGCATATGAACCGTCGGCAAAAATATCGAAGCATCAGGTGGCTGGGCTGATCAAGGAACTGGAATCGCAGATGAAGAATGCAGCCAGGAACCTTGAATTTGAGAAGGCGGCGCTTCTGCGGGACCGCATAGTGGAACTGAGGAGAGAAACAGTCGGACCGCAAATTGACGACAAAACGAGAGACTCTCCGAAGAGGACTTCCAAGAGTAAGACAGCGAGACCATCTATCAAAAGTCACCACAAAGTGGTTAAATAGTTAGGGCAAAACCGGTGGGTCGGAGAAGATGGTCAGATGACCGACGAGCGAAAAGCAGAAGAATCACTCGCTGATGTGTCATCGGTACCGGACCAGAAGCCCAGAAGCTCATCGGAAGCCCGGCACGCGCAGACCCTGAGACTTCTCGACAATCTCTTCTCTGATTCCCCCAACGGCATATTCGTGGTTCAGAACCAGCGTCTGGAATACGTGAACCGGCAGTTCCAGGTATACACCGGCTATGACAGAGATGAAATCCTGGGGCTTGATCGGATGGCCCTGGTGGTACCGGAGGATCGGGAATCTCTGACTGAGAACGCCAGAAGAATGGTTGACGGGGAACTGCTGTCACCTTATGAATACCGGATCCTTACCAAGGACGGAGAAACCAAATGGCTAACGGAAACGGTCACTCCTATCCATTTCAAGAGAGGGAGAGCACTCCTAGGCAACTTCACAGATATCACTTATTTCAAGAAGACGGAACAACTGACCAGAGAGTCGGAGGAACGTTACCGCACGCTCTTCGAGTCAGCTGAAGAAGCCATAGTCATCCTGGATGACGAGACCAACAGGTTCATTTATGCCAATCCGGCAGCCTGTCGGACGCTGGGATACTCCTCAGAAGAGATGCGCGGCCTGGAGAGAAACGCTATTCATCCCGGCGATGAATGGGAACGGGTCGTCTCCGAGGTGGAAGCACAGATGGCCGGAAGGCAGAACCGTGCCCCGGACATCCCTTGCGTCACCAAGGAAGGCTCCACCATCTACGTTGATATCAGTGCGACGAAGGCACTGATCAACAGAAGGCAGTGCACCATTGCTTTCCTACGGGACATCACGGAGAGAAAGCTGATGGAAGACGAACTGATGGAGTCCGAGGGCAAGTTGCGGACAATGTTCGAGTCGATAGCCGACGGTCTACTGGTGACCGACCTCGAGGGTTTCATCACCGAAGTGAACGACGCAGCTCTGGCACTGTACGGCTACGCTTACAAACAGGACTTACTGGGTCGCAGCCTATTTGATTTGGTGGCTGAACAGGATCGTGACGAGGTCAAGCGCTCCGTGAGCACGACTTTGGAGACAGGCGGAAACACCCACATGGAGTGCGTCATGCTGGCCAGGGGAGCCAGAGCGGTGGATGCAGACCTAAGCGCTGCTCTGCTCAGAGACAAATCGGGGCAACCGGTAGGATTCATTGCAGTTGCCAAGGACACGACGCAGCGCAAGAGAGTAGAGCAAGAGATAATACAGCGCAGCCAGGAGCTATCAGCTTTGTATCAAGTGCTGACGTCCATAACGCAGACGCTCGACCTGGAGGAAGTACTCCGAGAAATAGTGACCCGGGTAGGCGAAGCGTTAAACTCTTCCTACACCAGCATCGTTATGGTCAACGAGGACGGCACACTGGGGGTGGGCAGTGAGCAGTTCGTAGATATACCATCGCTATCCGCAAAGCCAAGACCACGATCCATAGGCAGCAGGATAGTGGACATGCCTCCTCCGCCTATCAGAGACCGGCCACATGGTGTGACCAGGAAGATAATAGCCACCGGGCAACCGGTGATGGTCAACGATGTCAACTCCACAGACGGGACCAACCCCGTTCTGCTGGCGGCCGGGATAAAGTCGTACGCAGGCGTTCCCATCAAGGCCAAGGAGGCAGTCATCGGGGTCCTCTTTGTTCACAGCATAAGGCGCGGCGCCTTCGCGGACAAGGCCAATCTCTTGGCGGCTTTCGCCAATCAGGCAGCGATTGCCATCGAGAATGCCCGTCTTTACAAAGAAGCCAGTACCGTCGGTGCACTCAAAGAGGCCGATCGTTTGAAAACCGAACTGCTAGCCAACGTATCACATGACCTGCGAACACCGCTCACTTCCATCAAGGGTTACACCACGACGATCATCCGTCACTACGATAAGCTGGCTAACGAGGAGAAACGTGATTTCTTGCACGAGATCGATCAGGCCAGCGACAGGCTGACTGAACTGATAGAGAACCTGCTGCAGCTTTCCAAGCTGGAGGCAGGGGGTTTTCGCATGAACAGGGAACTGGTGGCCATCGACTCCGTACTGGCCAACGCCGTTGAAGACATGGAACAGAAGGCGGCGGCACATGTCTTCGGGCTGCATCTGCAGGAATCACTGCCGCTGGTGGAAGCGGATCCCCGGCGCATAAGGCAGCTCGTAGACAACCTACTGTGGAATGCGGTCAAGTACTCTGCGGAAGGCGCCAGGATTCTGGTGGAGTGCGAAGCGAATAACCTTGAAATCGTCACACGCGTTCACGACGAAGGCATTGGCATTGGTCCCCAGGAGCTGGATAAGATATTCGAACGTTTCTACCAGGCCCCTTCATCCAGCCAGACCCACAAAGCGGGGGGTGTGGGCTTGGGTCTGGCAATATGCAAGGGTATAATAGAGGCTCACGGAGGGCGTATCTGGGCAGAAAGCGAACTGGGCAGGGGGAGCACATTTGCGTTCACGCTGCCCTTGACGCCCCGAGAAGAAATTGACTCAGATCGCTGAGTGATAAAGGGGGGTGTAGAATGCCTCACAGGAAGCCGGTTATCCTGGTTGTTGACGATGACCCCGGGATCCTAAAACTTGTCAGTCTCAACCTGGAACTGGAGGGT
>Ga0207752_1001056_pt1 | contig 12780 bp, 8 predicted proteins | sample Pon2CUnioCityCA_6_FD_187272 | JGI IMG/M metagenome (GOLD analysis project Ga0207752, IMG submission 187272) | Marine sediment microbial community from Union City, CA, USA - Pond 2C Sediment 2 (SPAdes) | ecosystem: Environmental > Aquatic > Marine > Intertidal zone > Salt pond sediment ... | reverse complement strand
AAGTAGTTCGGCACGCCGTCGCCATCGCTGTCGGTGACGCTGTCCGGGTCGTTGGGGTCGCTGCCTTCGGCGTTCTCAACGTAATCGGGCACGCCGTCGCCGTCGCTGTCGGTGAAGTCGGCGGGATCGTTGGGATCGGTGCCGTCGGTGGTCTCCGTGTCATCCGGCACGCCGTCGCCATCGCTGTCGCCGAGCACCGTGATGCTGAACGGGCCGATTTCACTGGTCAGTCCGCCGCTGTCGGTGACGGTGATGCGGATGCCGCTGTGGTCGCCGACGTCGCCCTGCGCCGGGCTGCCGCTCAATTCGCCGGTGCTGGCGTCGAGGCTGGCCCAGGAGGGCAGGTTGGTGGCGGTGTAGCTGTGGCTGTCAACCGGGTCGGGGTCGCTGAGCGTCGGCGTGAAGCTGTAGCTGGCGCCGACCACCGTCGGGCTCGCCGGCGTGCCGGAGAGCGTCGGGGCGTCGTTGCTGTTGAAGAAGGTCACGTCGCCGGCGGAGGGCGCGGTGTCCGGGTTGTTGCCGTCGGAGGCGCTCAGATCGTAGCTCGGCGCGTTTTCACTGCCGTCGTGGGCAAAGGCCACCTGGCCGAGGGAGACCTGCTCCTGGGTGAAGCTGGTGATCGCCGCGCCGGGATTGCTGACCAGCTCGAACTGACCGTGGGTGACGTTGCTGACGGTGAAGGTGATCGGATCGCCATCCGGATCGGCGTAGGTGATGTCTTCACCGGACAGCGCCACCGTGGTGCCCTCGCTGACCGTCATGCGGTTGCTGGCCTCCACCGGGCCGCCGCCGGCAGGCGGTGCCGAGGGGTGATCCTGCACATCGATGAAGAAGTTGTAGGAATTGCTCAACCCGGCCGGGTCTTCGATGTACAGCGACAGGCTGCGATCGCCGGCGGCACGCAGGTTGAAGGTGTCCTCGTAGGTCAGGCTGCGGATCAGCTGCTGAACTGCGGCGAGGGTGGCATCGTCGCTGGTGAAGTCGATGGTCAGCGCACGGCCGATGCCATCTTCAATGGCGTCGATTTCACCGATCTTGCGGCCTTCGTAAAAGACCTCGTTGCCGGTCAGGCGGATCTCGCCGGCGCCGTCGCCCACCGATTCGATGCCCAGCACCTCGTACTGGCCGTCGGTGAAGGTGACGTTGAGCTTCAGCCTGCCGCCGTTGAGGTGGGGGTCGTTGGCGTCGCTGAGCACCGCGTCGACGCCATCATCGACGATCTGCGCGACGGTGGTGCTGTAAACGCTGCGATCGGCCTCGATGTTGGCTATGCGCGGCGCATTCGGGTCGGGGACGATGAAATTCAGCACCACGTAGCTCTTGGTGGTGGAACCATCGTTTGCGTCGACTTCGAAGGTGATCGGGTAGGTGCCCGGGTCGAGGCCGGCGCCGACCGCGCCGGGATCGAAGACGAAATTGTCGTCGGTCGGTTCGGAGAGCGAACCCTGCACGTCGCCCAGCGCGGTGGTGTCGGTGGCCGCGCCGCTGATGGTGAAGGCGAAGGTCGTACCCTTGTCGACGATGATGTTGCGCGTCTCGGGGATGTTCGCCGAGAGGGTCACCTCGGTGGCCGCCTTGGGTTGCAGATCGAGGATGAAGTCGACGTGGGTCTTGGACTTCACCGCGCCGCTGCCGTCGACGTCCTCGGCGACAATCCCGCCGCTGTACAGGCCGCTGGCTGTCGAGCCGGAGCCGGTCCAGGTGAGCAGGCCGGTGTTGGGGTTGATCGACAAACCGCTGGGGTTGGTCGAGCTGTTGTCGCCGAGCTCATCCTGATTGGCCAGCCGATAGCGCAGCTTGTCGGCATTGGGATCGGTGGAGCCGATATCGAAGGTCCAGTTGGCCAGCGGGGTGACGCCATCGGACTGCAACTGCGGGATTTCAAAGATGATCGGCAGATCGATCTTCGGTGCCAGGTTGCCGTCTTTGATATTGACCAGCGTCTGGATCTTCCAGCTGCCGCTGCTGTTGTTGGCCAGGTTGGAGATCCGGCAACAGCCCGAGTAATACACGCTGTACTGGGTGTTCGGGTCCAGATCGCGCGCTTCCAGAATGGTGGTTTGCAGGCCGTAGTCCTCACCGGTCGGGCCGACCAGAATGTGGCTCTCGCTGGTCTTCGTGATGGTCAGCGACGGGCTCGATCCCAGGCCCCCGACGGTGCTGATCGAGTTGTAGCGCCAGGCCGTCTTGACCGTGAACTGGACGTCGTTCTTCAGCCCGTCGTTGTCCAGTTCGACCGCCTGCCAGGTGATCGAGCCACCGCGGAAGTGGCTGAGCAGGCCGCGGTAGCCGTCGCGCACGGCGGCGGTGACCAGCGGCGAGTCGGCGACCGCGCCGCGGCGGTACTCCAGCTGCCAGTCCCCGCCCAGCTCGGCGTGGCCGGTGGCGTCCGTGGAGGCGGCCACGTCGGCGCCGGTCAGCGCTGCGAGGCTGTCGACGAAGCCGCGACCGCGCTCACTGGCGGCCAGGTTGCAGCCGTAGAGGCTGATGTCCGCACCCGCGGCCAGCGAATCGCGGATCATCGCCAGGCTTTGTGTGTCCTCACGCAGGGCTTTTTCGTCCAGCCACTGACCGCCGAGGTGCAGGCCGCCATCGGCGCCGTGGGAGAAGATCTCCACCGCGCTCGGCGCCGCGCCGTCGCGCAGGCGCAGCTCGCGCAGTGCCTGCGCGATCTGCTGCAGCGGCTGCTCGCCGCTGTGGATGGGGATCAGTCGATGGTTCTCAGATGCCTCGATTCCGAGTTGGGAGGCATCGAGTGCGTGATCGACGAAAACCACCCGCTTGCCTGCGGGTGGTTCCGTGTCTGGTACTGATGGCAGCGCCTGACTGGTCGAGGCGAAAGCCACGGCCAGCAGGGTGCCGACGATTTTTAGTGAGGTTCGCATCAGTCCTTCCTGTGTCTGCGTGGGGACAGGAGGGCGCATCGGCGGCAACGGCGCTGGCTTGAGAATTTTTTTTCCGTTTCGTCATTTCTGAATTCTTAAAAAAAATAGGCCGTTAGCCCGCCAGCGGGCTTTGCTCGGCACGGCGCTGTCGGCGCGTCGGGGCCGTGCTGCAGTGGCTGCTGGCGTGAATCTCTGCGGGGACAGGGTATTGGACGGCTTAAATGATCGCGCCGATGGCCGACACAGCGGGCAGGGCGCGTCAGCGTGCCGCAACCACGGAAAGCCCCATGAGCAACGATATCGATCAAAATCGCCTGCGCCTGGAGATGGATCGCGCCCTGCGCGCCCTGAATCGGGACATCATCAATCCGCAGCTGCCCGAAATGCACCTCGACGACCTCAAGCCGGCGATGGCGATGGTCGCGCGGGCGCGCGCGGACTATCTGAAGCGTTTGCTGGATATTGCCGCCAGCCAGTGTGACCTGCCGAACGCCGAACAGATCGCCGAACTGCGCGCCGCGCGCGCCACCTACGAAGAGCTGGTCGCCGCCGTGCACGCGCTGGAGACCGCCATCGAGCGCGGCTATCTGGACGTCAAGCGCTGAGTTGCGCCAGCAGCCTGCGTTCGAAGGCCTGCTCGCCCCCGGCCACCGCGACCAGCGCCGGCAGAACTTCGACCTGCCGGAGGAGTTCCTGCACCGCATGTCCAGTAACGGCGCCGACGTCTGCGGCCAGGTGGGCTCCAACCGGTAACGCGCCTGCGGCCTCGGTGTCGAAAGCGTTCGCGAGCACGGCGAGATGCTCAGCGAAAAATACGCAACGCCCTCTCACCGGCACATGGTTTACGTGCAGGAGCGCGCCCGGTACGAGCCGGCCGACGAGGTGCTGCTCAAGCTGGAGAATCTCGGCCTGATCTCGGTCTGATCTGGGCCTGATCGGGCGAGACGGCTGTGGCACACTGCGCGCCGCCGCATCGAGTTGCGGTTGAGCTGGAGAAGGCTGTGGATTTGCAACGATTGCAGGCGGCGTTGATCCCCGTCGCGCGCGCCGCTGGCGAGGCCATCATGGCGGTTTACGCCAAAGAGCCGCAGGCGGATTTCAAGGGCGATGGCTCGCCGGTGACAGAGGCCGACCGCGCCGCCGAGGCGATCATCCTGCCGGAACTGGCCCGGTTGGCGCCGGAAATAGCGGTGATCTCCGAGGAAAATGCCGAAAGCCACCAGCTCGCGCCGCCGCGGCGCTTTTTTCTGGTCGATCCACTCGACGGCACCCGGGAATTTCTCAAGCGCGACGGGCGCGGCGGCTTCACCGTCAACATCGCGCTGATCGAGGATGGCGCGCCGGTGATGGGCCTGGTCTACGCGCCGGCGCTGGATCGGCTGTTTGCCGGCGTGGTCGGCGTCGGCGCCAGCGAGTCGGGGCGGCCGATTTCGGTGCGCGACCTGCCGGCGAGCGGCCCGGTGGCGGTGGCCAGCAGCTCGCACCGCGACGCGCAGACCGACGCCTGGCTGGCCGAAAACGGCATCGGCCACACCGTGTCGATCGGTTCGTCGCTGAAGTTCTGCCTGCTGGCGGCCGGCGAGGCGGATGTCTATCCGCGCTTCGGCCCGACCATGGAGTGGGACACCGCCGCCGGCGACGCGGTGCTGCGCGCCGCCGGCGGGCGGCTGGAGACGCCGCGGGGCGAAGCCTTCCGCTACGGCAAACCCGACTACCGCAACGGCGCGTTCATCGCCCGCGGTCGCTTCTGAGTGCCGCGCGCCGCGATCAGCAGCGCAGCAGATCCAGCTGCGCCGGTTGCAGCAGGCGGTGGCTGCCGGCGTGGCGACAGGCGGCGAAGCGGCGGCGGATCTCCGGCGCTTCGAGCTGCTCGCGGCGATAGCTGTTGAAGCTGTGCTTGAGCATGTAGTCGGCGAAAGCGTCGAAGTCGGCGAACTCGCTGATGGTCACGTAGTGGTAGCGGCGGTGCTCGCCGCTTTTGGCCGCGGCTCTGCGCATCGTGGCAGCTTCCGGCCCCGCATCCATTTCCGATCCCGCATCCATTTCCGATCCCGGCCCGGCCGCCAGCGCGGCGGGGGATCTGTGCGCCGCCGCGGTGCTCGCCGCGATGCTGCTCGCGCTTTCCGCCGCGGCTTCGGCAATCGTCCGCGCCAGCGCCGCCTGCGCCAGTTGGCGCACCTCGGTTTCGTCGTGAAAGGGCTCGACCACCCATTGAAAGCTGCCGGAGAGCAGCGGCTCGATCACGCACAGCCAGCCGCCGTCGCGCAGGCAGCGCTGCGCCTCGGCCAGCGCCGGGCGCATCAGCGCCTGCGGGATGTGGTGCAGCGAGTGGCAGAACAGCGCCGCGTCGGCGCAGCCGCTGGCCACCGGCAGCTGCTCGGCGCCGGCCTGGCTGAAGCTCGGCTCGCCGCGGCTGCGCAGGCCGCCGGCGCGCAGCTCGCCCGGTCGCAGGCCACCGTTGCTGGCGGCGGCCGCGGCGAACATCTGCGGGTGTGGCTCGAAGCCGCGCACCCGCGCCCCGGCGCTGGCCAGTTGCCAGGATAGCTCGCCGGCACCGCAGCCGATGTCCAGCAGCTCGCGGCCCTGCAGGCCGCCGAGGGCCGGCGCCAGCGTCTGCTGCAGTGCGGCGAAGTCCGTGCGCTCGCCGAGATCGGTTGGCTGAAGCATCATTTTTTCCAGTCCTCCGTAACTGTTCCGTCGCCTCCCGGCACAGATTGCCGGATCAGCGCGTCCACCGCCAGTGCGCCGCCACCGCCAGCGCTATTTTGCGGCAACACCAGCAGCGGGTTGACGTCCAGTTCGAGCAGCGTCTCGATGTGGTCCTCGGCGTAGCGGGCGACCGCCAGCACCGCGTCGATCAGCGCGGGCAGATCACCGCTCGGGGCGCCGCGCCAGCCGCGCAGCAGGGCGGCGATGCGCAGCCGCGCGATGGCCTGTTCGATGTCCGCGCGCGCCACCGGCAGCAGCAGTGACTGGCTGTCGGCGAGCAGCTCGGCGAGCACGCCGCCGGCGCCGATCAGCAGTGCCGGGCCGAAGCTCGCGTCGCGGCTGATGCCGACGATCAGCTCGGCGACCGGCGCGGCGGCCATGCGCTCGACGAGAAAGCGATCCGACAGTGCCGCCATCCGCGCCACTGCGGCGGCCACGGCGTCGGCGTCGGCCAGGTTCAGCGCCACGCCGCCGGCCTCGGTCTTGTGCGCCAGCTCGCTGGAGACGGCCTTCACCACCACCGGATAACCCAGCGAGTCGGCCGCGGCGACCGCCTCGGCGGCGCCGACCAGGTGCGAATCCGGCACCGCCAGGCCGTACTCCGCCAGCGCGCGCTTGCTGTGCCACTCGTCGAGCGTTTTCGCGGTGCCCGGCAGCGGCAGTGGCGGCGCGGGCAGCAGCGGTCGGATCTCATCGACGCGCGCCTGCGCGGCGGCGATGCGCTGTGCCGAGCGCACCGCCAGCAGCGCTTCGCGCAGGCCCTGCAGCGGCGCGATGCCGCCGGCGATCAAACGCTGGCGAGCGGCTTCGGGCAGGTTTTCCGGCAGCGTGGCGACCAGCGCGGCGCGGCGCCCGGTCTGCGCCACGGCGGCGATCAGCGCGCGCTCGGTGGTCTCCCAGTGGGTGAGGTCGCAGAGGCCGGGTTTGGGGTAATCCAGCACCAGCAGGCTGATCGGGAAGTCGCCATCGAGCATCGCCGCGAAGCAGTCGCGCAGGGCGTCGAAATCGCCCCAGATGTAGGTGTGGTAGTCGAGCGGGTTGGCGATGCTGACGCGCTCGCCGAGCAGCGCGCGCAGCGTCGTGGCCTGGGCCTGCGGCACGCCGGGCATCGGCAGGTCGAGGCTCTCGGCGAGATCCGCCACCAGCGAGGCCTCGCCGCCGGAACAGCTCAGCGAGGCCAGCCCGTCGCCGGGTATCGGGCCGCCGATGGCGAGCAGCTTCAGCGTTTCGATGAACTCGCTCAGGTCCTGCGCGCGGGCGATGCCCAGGCGCCGGAAGAGGGCGTCGTAGAGCGCGTCGCTGCCGGCCAGCGAGCTGCTGTGGCTGAGCGCGGTGGCCGCGCCCAGCGCCGAGCTGCCGGCCTTGATGGCGACGATCGGCTTGGCGGCGCGCAGCGCGGCGATCGCCGCCACGGAAAAGGCCTGCACATCGCGCAGGCCCTCGATGTGCAGGCCGATGGCGCTGACGCGCGGCTCGTCGAGCAGCGCTTCGATGTAGTCGTGCAGGGCCAGATCCGCGGCGTTGCCGACGGCGATCTGGTAGGCGATCGGCAGGCCGCGCTGCTGCATGGTCAGGCTGATGCCGATGTTGCCGCTCTGGGTGATCAGCGCCACGCCGCGCTCGACCGGCGCGCCGCCGTGCTGATCCGGCCACAGCGCGGCGCCGTCGAGATAGTTGAGCAGGCCGTAGCAGTTGGGGCCGATCAGCGCCATGTCGCCGGCTGCTGCGAGCAGCTCGCGCTGTAGCCGGATGCCGATGCCGCCGACCTCGGCGAAGCCGGAGGCGTAGCAGACCGCGCCGCCGGCGCCGCGCGCGGCGAGCTGGCCGACGATCCCGATGCTGGCCTCGCGCGGCACGGCGATGAAGCTGGCGTCCGGCGCCACGGGCAGATCGTCGACGCCGCGGTAGCAGGGCAGCCCGGCCAGCGAGTCGCGGCGCGGATTGACCGGCCAGAGGTCACCGGCGAAGCCGTTGCGCCGGCACTGGCGGATTACCTCCGCCGCCTCGTCGCCGCCGAACACGGCGATCTGGCGCGGTTTGAGCAGTCGCTGCAGGGCTGCTTGCTTGCTCATGTTTCGATCACTCCGCCACCTCGTGGGAGATTCTATGGCCGCACACCACCCCCGTCATCCTCGGCGTCGCGGCCGCCGGCGACTACCACGAGTTGCTCTGTGCCCGCGCCCCTGGCAGCTCAGTCCACCGCACATCAAGCGCTTGCGCCGGCTACTCAAGCGCCGTCACCTGTTCGTGCAGCAGCGCGCACAGCGGCGCCAGAGCCTGGCCCCGGTCGCCGCGCGATTGGAACAGCTGCAGCCATCGCGCCCTGCGCAGGGTGGCGGGATTTGGCGAGGCAGCTCGGCAATGCGCCCGCTGAAGCGCTCGACCATGCCGTTGGTTTGCAGGCACCGGGGTTTGTGACGAGCCAGCGGTCGTCAAGTGAATCGAACGGCATCCAACACCGCCCGTATGCCCTCGATTCGCCGCTTTCGTGCCGGGTTCGCGGTTCCTGTTTTCAGGGGCTTTATCCGGCCCAGTCAACGACATACCCTTGGCGACAACCGAAACAGGTAAAAATAACCACAAGCGACAGGGAGCAGCCAACGATGTCAGAGCGGCGAATCGAGGCGGTGGAAATCGATGGCGAGACCATCTGGGTGGAGGTGGCCAGCGCGCAGGGTGGGCCGGGACCGGTTGCGGGCGACGGTTTCGAGAACACATCCAGTCTGGCCGAGACGACGAAGAAGCTCGCCGGGGCCGGGCTGGACAGCACCATCAGATCACTGGCGGGTATCGTCAAGCGGGGCATCGAGGAGGCCGGGCCGCAGCAGTGGACGCTGGAGTTCTCCATCGGCATCGACGGCAAATCCCGGGTGCCGTTCGTCGCTGAGGCGGGCGTCGCCGGTGCGCTGAAGATTACCGCGACCTGGAAGCGGGACTAGCCGCGCGTGGCAGCGATGGACCCGAAAGACGCCGTGGTGTCGATCTGGCTGGAGGGCGGCGCGACACCGATCGGCAGCGGCGCCTTCATCTCGCCCCGATTCGTGCTGACCGCCCGCCACGTTGTCGAAGGCACCGAGAAGGAGGAGCTGCGCGTCGGCACCATCGACGGACTCGCTGAGCGTGCACGCTGCCGGGATGTGCTCATCCACCCAGACTTCAGCGCGGATATTGCCCTGATCGAATTGTTCGAGGGTTCCGGCGGCCAGGGTTTCAATCGAATCAGCGAAGGCCGCGAACTGGAGAATCAGTCGGTGCGGCTCTATGCCGCCAGCCCGACCAACGGCAATCGCGATTCGATCGGCGACTATCCGGTCAGCCTGTTTTCGCAGGAAAAGCTCGTCTACTTCTTCCCCCACCAGCAGCGGCTCGGCCACAGCGGCGGCATCGCCGTGCACGGCGGCGCCATCGTCGGCGTCATCAGCCAGCGACACGAGACGGAAAACCAGGGCACTTTCGTGCCGCTGCATCTGGTCTGGGATTGGTTGGCCGGATTTGCCTCTGCGGCAAACCCGGCCATCAGTGGCCCAGGATCTGCTGTGATTGCGGATTCGACCTCGGAATGTGGCGTCTCCCACAGCTGGGTCGCAAACATCATCAATCGCAACGCGCAGGTGAGCGCGATTTACGATATGGCCTGTGGACATGCAGCGTCACCCGGCTGCTGGAGCGTCTTTTCGATAGCGGCGGAAGAGCGGCACTGGCCGCGCGCGCTGGCCGGCAATCTCTACTACGCGATCACCGACGCGCAGCCGGAAGAGGGCGATTGCATCGAGCTGCCCATCCGCGGCCGCGCAAAAGACAAATTCCGCCGCAGCCTGATCCCGAAAGTATCCCGCCTTCAAACATCGCCACCCGGCGCAGAGCTGCCGGCGAGCGAAGCACAGAGCATTCTCGAATGGATGGCGCAGGCGAGAAACGGCCTGCGTGTCGTCTACGTGCCGTTGACCGCAAGCGAGAAAGATCACCGCTGGTGCGAGGTGCTCTCGGGGGCCATCGAGACACTCCGGCAACTGGATGACTACATCGCACAGCAGGCGGTCGGGCAAGCCCGCGGGCGGCTCGTCGTGCTGTTCGGCTGCATTCCCGATGCCGAAAAAAAGCCGTGGTTTAAAAGCCTGTTCAATCGAGCTGCACAGCCGGCGCTGCCGGCCGGCTGCGTGCAACTGGACCCGCTGGAATTGCTCAAGCAGGCGCATATCGTCGAGTGGCGAGACGGTTTGCTGATGAGTGTCAGCCACGAACTGTCGAAGCTCGGCGATGCCGTCTGCGACCAGCTGTTTCCCTCTGAGCAGCATCGCCAGACCTACAAAGACGTCTACCGCTTTATCGAAAAGCGCCTCTCCCCCGAACCCGCCCAGCGGGATTCGCAGGCTCCCGAAGCCTCACACAAGGAGACTTACCTGTGATTGATACGCAGCTCTACAAAGGCCAGGGCAGCGCCCGCCCCGATGCATGGCGCGAACTGCCGGTGGTCGACCCGGAAGCACTGCAGGATCCCGCCGACTACCGCGCCACGCCGGAGCTTGCCGCCGCAGTCGAAGTCGCGCTGATGCTCGGCATGCCGCTGCTGCTCACCGGCGAGCCCGGCTCCGGCAAATCCAGCGTCGCGGCCAGCATCGCCCACGAACTGGGCCTCGGCGATCCACTGCGCTTCGTGGTCAAGTCGGATACCCAGGCGCGCGATCTGTTCTACCACTTCGACACGGTCGGGCGCTTTCACGCCTCCAACACCCCCGGCGCGGACGCCAAGCCGCAGCGCTTTATCCGCTTCGCGGCGCTGGGCAAGGCCATCCTGCACGCGCGCACGCCGCAGTACAGCGAACAGCTCGGCCTGCTCGCCGCGGCCGGTCACCCCGGCGCGGCGCGCCGCTCGGTGGTGCTGATCGACGAGATCGACAAGGCGCCGCGCGACGTGCCCAACGACGTGCTGGTCGAACTGGAAAACATGCACTTCGATGTGCGCGAGCTGGACGGCGAGGACAATCGCGGCGTCACCATCGATCTGAAAGATGACCAGGGCAACACCGACAACCGCTACCGCCCCATCGTCATCATCACCAGCAATTCCGAGAAAGCCTTGCCGGAACCCTTTCTGCGCCGCTGCGTATTCCACAACCTCGAACTGCCACCCTTCGCCGACGACGAGCACGCCGCGGGCGGTGGCCCGACCGTGGAGGACATCGTCGCCGCGCGGCTCGGCAAGCGCTATGCCGCCAGCGGTCAGTCGCTGGTCACCGACGCCCTGTCACTGTTCCGGTTTCTGCGCCACGCCGATCGCCAGCTCGAATACCGGCCTTCGCTGGCCGAATGCCTCAACTGGCTGGATGCGCTGCTCAAGCGCGAAGAGGGCGGGGCCGGCAAAGACTGGCCGCAATCGCTGGCCGAACTCGACGCCAGCTGGCTGCAGGCCAGCGTTGCCAATCTGCTGCTGAAAAAGCCGCGCGACCAGCGCCGGGCGGCCGAGCTGATCCGGCAATGGAGCGAAGCGCCCAAGCAGCAGACCACCGGCAAATAAAGCATTCCGGGCATGAGCGAAACCGAGCCAGCCAGACGGGACGGGCAGCTGCGCCTCACGTGGGCGCTGCTGGCGCGGCTGGCGCCCGAGTTGCGCGCGCGCGGCTTCAAACTGGGGCCGGATCGCTGGCAGAACGCGCAGGATCTGCTGCTGGCGCGCGCCGAGCGCGGCCTGCTCGATGGCGATCTGCAAACTCTGCATCGCCTGCTGACGCCGCTGCTGTGCAGTTCCGCGCGCGAGCAGCGCGAGTTTCGCGCGGTTTACGACCCGATCGCCGCAGACCTGCTGCGCAGCCGGCCCGGCCAGCGCAAACCATTACCGCCAACGCCCGATGCGGACGCACCCGGCACCGAGCCGGCGCGCCCCCCGGTCAATAAATTTGCACGCTACTGGTGGCTGGCGGTCGCTGCGGCCGGGCTGCTGCTCGCCGCGATCATTTCCGCCACGCTGCCGCCAGAAGAATCGTTTCAACTGAAGCCGCCCCCCGCCCCCGAGCAGCGAGAATCAGATCCCACGCCGTCGGTCGCCGACCCCAATTTCACGCCCGACCCGATTTCCCCGCGCTATCCGTTGGAAGCGCCCACATTGCATCCGGAGCACGAGAGCTGGCGTGAACTCCTCGGCCTGTTCCTGCTCTGGCTCCCGGCATTGGGCGCACTCGGCGTGCTCGGCGTCCTCTGGAGTCGCCGCCAGACCGCGCTGAACCGGGGCAGTGGCGATAGCAGCGACTCACCGCTCTCCGCCATCGGCCTCGACGACCGCGGTCGGCACGGCCTGTTCAGCAGCCCGCTGCTGCAAGCCGCGCTGCGCACGTTGCACAGCCCGCGCAGCGAGCCGACCCGGCGCATCCACCCCGGCGCCACGGTCGAAGCCACCGCGCGCCACGCCGGCCTGCTGCAAGTGGTCTATCGCCAGCATCGCCACGTGCCGGAGTGCGTGGTGCTCTGCGATTTTCGCCACAGCGCCGACCACATGAGCGGGCTGGCGGAAAGCGTCGTCGAGCAGTTGCGCACCGCCGGCCTGGTCGCGCACAGCTACCACTACCGGCACAGCCCGCTGTGGCTGCAGGCCGGTGACGATGCCGCCGCGCGCTGGGTGGCGCTGGGCGAAGTCGCCGCCAGCCACCCGGGCGCGCGGCTGCTGGTGATCGGCGAACCCACCGCGCTGGTCGATGCGCACCGCGGCCAGCTGCACCGCTGGGCGGATGTGCTCGCCATGTGGCCGGAGCGCGGCCTGCTGGCCACCCGCCTGCCGCCAGCGGCCTGGCGCAGCGAGCTGCAGGACCGGGGCTTCGCCGTCGCCGACCTCTCCAGCCACGGCCTGCAACACATGGCCGCGTGGCTGGCGCAGGTGCCGGTCGACGAACCGCTGGCGAGCACCACCCGGCGGCTGCCACCCGCGTTGCGCGATGCCGACTACTGGCTCAGCCTGATCCAGCCGGACGCGCAGGACCTGCAAACCCTCGACGAGGCGCTGGCCGGCTACCTCGGCGATGACGACCGCCGGCTGCTCAGCGCCCTGGCGATGTACCCGGAACTGCACTGGGGGCTGAGCCGCCTGCTCGACGGGCTGATGTTCCCGCAGCACGACAGCCTGCACCGCGAAGCCCGCCTGCTGCGCCTCGCCCGCTTGCCCTGGTGCCGCGAAGGCCACCTGCCGGACTGGCTGCGC
>Ga0207752_1001055_pt1 | contig 12780 bp, 6 predicted proteins | sample Pon2CUnioCityCA_6_FD_187272 | JGI IMG/M metagenome (GOLD analysis project Ga0207752, IMG submission 187272) | Marine sediment microbial community from Union City, CA, USA - Pond 2C Sediment 2 (SPAdes) | ecosystem: Environmental > Aquatic > Marine > Intertidal zone > Salt pond sediment ... | reverse complement strand
ATGGTAGATGTGGTTGGAAACGCAACCATATTTTATGAATGACCAGGATGTCTGACCCACGGACGGGGGGAGTTACGCAGGAGCCGAGAAAAACGAAGGAGAATGGCGTTAAAAATCTTTTGCAAGCGACAGCCATACCTAAACTTCACCGGATTAAAAAAGCATTGGCTTGTTTTCCCTTATAAAATTTGTATTTTTTAGGAAAAATGATATATTTGTGTTGTAGGATGCAGATTGTGACATGAAGAAGAGAAACAGACTTAAAGGACTGATATTCTTCGGGATAACAATGATATTGATTTTTACCGTTTTTATTCTGGTAAGAAATATCCTTTTAGTTCAGATAAAACAGAAAATAAATGCCAGCTTAAAATACAATGAGCTGTTTTTTTCTTCTCTTCCTCCGGCTTTGGTTATAGAAGAAGCTGAATCTCATTCATCGAACCCTTATTTTTCTGCTAAAAAAATATCCGTAAGTCTTTCATTGAGGTCTGTTATCTCCGGAGGAAAACCCCTTAAAATAGTGATCGAAGAGCCGGAATTAAAGCTGTCGCAATTAGGAAAAGAACCGAAGAGGGTTGGAAAAAAAGAAGCGGATTTTACCATCCCGGTCTTTATAGAAAAACTGCTTTTAAAAGAAGGTAAGGTCGCCTATGAGAACCAAAGCCTGAGCCTGCATTCAGAAGGGATCAACGCTGTTTTTTCTCAGAACAAAAACAACTTTACGCTTTATACCGAAATTAAAGAAAATGATTTGTCTCTAAATAGAATAGAGAGAAACATCAGGGGCAGTTTATCCTTAGCCCTCAGTGGGAGAGGAAAAAAACTGACTTTACAGAGGTTTCATGTAAAGGGCCCTGATGGCATCATAAAAGCAGGCGGGACCATAGATGATATTTTCGAACCGGAAATGGAACTGGCCACCTCAAGTCTTGTCGATTCTTCTTTGGCTGCTCTTCTGCTGAAGATCCCTTTTGACTGGTCCGGAGACATTATAGAAAAAGGCCTTCTTATAAGAAGGGACAAAGAGCTTTCGTACAGAGGTGAACTGACCAGCCCGTCCATTGATTTGAATAGGGTCGATATGGGGAAAATAGACAGCCGGGTCGAATATTCTGATCAAGAAGGGGGAAATGTCGCGATCTCCCTAAGGGATCCGGAAGGGAATCATGGTGATATCCGCATTGATTTTTATAAGAAAGTTGTTCGCGGGAGAGTCCAGGGAGTCTCCATCCAGCCTATAGCCAATGAAATTCACATACCCTGGCCGATATATTCTAAGGCATCAGGAGAGTTTTCCCTGGTGAACAGGAGGCTGGTTGTCAATGCGGATTTCAGGGACAGTACAGAAAGGAGCGGGTCTCAAAAGTTTCCCTTAAATGGTTCAGTAAGGGTTGAGTGGGATGGAGATAGAGATGTGATGTTTTCGTCTCCTGATATCAAGTCTAGTTTTGGAGACCTCAACGTTGACGGCAGCGTAAAAGTAAACCAAAGCCTGGACATAACAATAAGAGGCGGGATTAGAGACCTCAATCAAGCCAGGGAGTTTACCGGGATGATCTTGAGAAAAAAATTCCGATTTCCTGAGATAAGAGGAAACGGCGATTCTGAGATCCATATTTTCGGTGATTTTGCTACTCCCCAGGTAAAGGCAGATTTTTCGATGTCCCAAGCTGGTTTTGGTGAACTTGATGCCGAATTTGTGAAGGCAACCATAGAGCTCATCAAAGAAGATTTTTTTGGAAGATTCGATATTGAGGATCCGAATTTTAAAGGAACAGTGGGTTTGTTTACGAATCCGACTGAAACAAGATTGGAGATCCTTTGTGAGAGAGGGGAGACAAGTGTTGTTCTTCCTGCCCTGGACATCTCTCTTCCTGTAAACGGCCTGGGCTCAGGCAGTTTTGAGTATATAGAGAAAAAAGACGGGAGAGTGTTCAATGGAGTCTTTACTGGAGAAGATATAGATTTTGCAGGGCAGTCTCTCTCAAATGTTCGGGGGAGAATAAAAGGGGATAATGATTCCGTCGAGTTTCCTGAATTAAGTTTTAATTTACTTGGAGGAAGGATCGAGGGGAATTTGTTTCTGAATACATCCGCGGAAAGATTTAAGATAGACTTCAATGGAAAAGACATGGATCTCTCTTCCATAAGTAAAAACTTAAATGGAATGTTCACATTCGATATAAAAGGAGAAGGTGAGTTTGGCAGGGATTTTATATCAGGCTCTTATGATATCAGGGATTTGGAATTTGCTTCCTTCAAGAAGACGGGGACTCAGGGGAAAATTAAGATCGGTTACGATAAGGAGAAGATCAGTATGCAGATCGATGGGAATTTCATTCCCGGCGAAAATGATTTTTTATGGGAAATGGATATTCCGCTCAATAAAGAGGAAGTGACCGGCAAGATAGAAGGTTCCTTCAGAAATCTTGATAATCTGCTCCCTTGGAAGGGCGCCAAGGCTGAACTCAATTATCTATTGGACTTGAGAATCCCGTCAGGAAAGCCTGAGATCAAAGGAGTTGTAGATTTCAAGGGTTCGCAGCTGCCTTTCCCGCATTTCGCCCATGCGCTTGAGGATTTTTCAGGTCTTGTTTTTGTGGACAGCGGCAATCTGTCCATTCGTTCAGTCAAGGGCAAATTAGGCGGGGGCGCTATTGAAGCCTCAGGGAATATCCGTTTAGGGAAGTCCGGAATCGAATATATAAACGTGAATGCCCATGGAGACCGGATGACGCTTTCCATTCTGGAGAGGACCAGGGCTCTTGCTAACGGCGACATGAGTCTAGTAAAGGACGATACGAGATTTATTGTTAATGGAGATTTTTTCATAGAGAAGCTGCTGTGGAGAAGGGAATTGAATGAGGGATTTTCATTTTCATCTGAAGCTTATCCATCCTATTCACAGGAGCCTGGTTTTTTTGATGATCTGAATTTGAATATTCGCCTGAGAGCGGATAAGGATGCCTGGATGGAGAATTCATTGGGAAGCATACAGGCAGGTTTTGATTTGAACATAAGAGGCAGTGTTTTCAGCCCTATTATCCAGGGTGAGATAGAAGCGATAAACGGGACGGTTCATTTTCAGGATAGAGAATTCAATCTGCTTCAGGGAAGAGTGAGTTTTTTTAATCCTGCAAGCATAGATCCGTATCTTAACTTTAAAGGGGAGACGTATGTAAAAAATTATCATGTGACTTTTTCTCTGGATGGCCCTTTAAGCAATCTGAGGCCGGAATTCAGCTCTTCTCCCTCTCTTCCTTCGGAAGATGTCCTGGCGCTTCTTGCATTAGGCCAGGCTTTTAGACGGACGTATCATTATGACCGGAGCATCGGGCAGAGCACAGCCTCTCTTCTTTCTTTCCAGCTTTCTGAGGAAGCTAAAAAAAGAGCCGAAGAGCTTTTCAGTATAGACAGATTTAGAATCGATCCTTTTATTATGGGGTCTTCCGCTGAAATGACAGCCAGGTTAACACTTGGGAAAAAGCTGTCCAAGAATTTTTTCATACTTTATTCAACCAATCTTGCTGCGCAGAGAGAAGATATCACGCGCATCGAGTGGGAGCTGTCAAACGATTTTTCAATTGTCGGCACCAGAGACGAGACAGGAAGGATTAGTTTTGATGTTAAAATTCACAGACGGTTTTAAATCGAGCCGAAGCTCTTTTTACCCGTCCCTGTTTTCCATTCTACTGGTGATTTTTTTCTGTTCTTCTCTGTTTTCATCTGTTTTTTCTGAAAACCCGGTGGTCATCCGCAGTGTTCATGTGGAGCTTGACGGTGAACCGGCAGAGCAGAAAATTGCGGAATTAGTAACATTGGAAACAGGAGATGCCCTCTCTTATTTCACTATGAGTGAAGTTGTTAAAAGGCTTTACAAAACAGGTCTTTTTTCCGATATCCAGGTCGAGAAAGAGGGAGAGGAGCAGGCGGATCTTATCTTTATTTTAACAAGTCAGCCTTATGTGAAACGTATCGTTTTTCTCGGAAGCGTAAAGGTCTCTCAGTCTAAACTCAAAAGGCAGCTTTTGGTCCTTAAAGAAGGGGATGCTTTTTTCGAAGAAAAATTAAATAAAGCGGTTGAGGAGTTGAAGACGATATTAATACAAAGAGGAAAATACAATCCGGTCATTGAGGCCTCTTATGCACCAACAGACGAATCATCGCAGGTGGATGTCTTTTTTGAGATACAGGGCATAAAGGAATACACAGTCAAGGACATAGATTTCAAGGGAGATATCATTTTTAATGAATCTAAACTTAGGAAGGAGATGAATACTAAAATTGGAAATCCCTATGTGAAGTCGGCATTCCAGCAGGATATGGATAATCTGAGGGATCTGTATGGATCCATGGGATATCAGCGCGTGGAAATAAATGCCCAGGAGGATTTTAGTGAAAAAGACGGTTTCGTGTCCCTGGCACTCAACTTGGAAGCTCATGAAAAGATAGATATCATTATTCAAGGAGCTGAGGTTCCCTTAAGCCTTATACGGCCTATTTGGGAAACGAATATTTTTATGGAATGGGGGATTGACCAGGGCGAAGCAAAAATAGTCAAATATCTGCATAAGAAAGGATACCTGTTCTGCAATGTCCGTGGTTCTGTTGTCAGGGAAGAGAATACCATTAAGATTGTTTACCAGGTATTTCCGGGGGATAAATACAGGATAAATGATATCGTTTTTAATAAAACTGAATATTTTAGCTCTGATGAATTAAAGTCGCAGCTGGCTCTGGGAGAAAACATGCCTCTTCTCAGCAGCATAACCGGGGACAGGCTGTTTGAACTTCCGTCAGAGATCGAATCTCTTTACGAGACGCAGGGTTTTCCTGATACAAGGATAGCGCTGAATTTCAGAAAATACAAAAAAAAGGTCGATGCAGTTTTTTTTATAGAAGAAGGAGCTCAGAATATAACTGAGAAAATATCTTTTAGGGGAGCGGCAAGCGTCAGTACGGAGAAACTTTTTGAAACCATAGAGACATTTGAAGGAGGGCCTTTTTATCATCCCAGAATTCAAAAAGATACTGAAAATCTGGAAAATCTCTATCTAAACATGGGATATAGGGGAACCGAGATAAAATCATATACAGAGAAGACCGGGGAGAACTCTTTTAATGTTGGATTTGAGATAAAAGAAGGGGAAAGAGTCAGAATCAGGGACATCATCATCGCAGGCAACAAAATAACCAGGAAAAATACCATTCTCCGTGAAGTTTTGTTTCAGCCAGGTGATTATGCCCGTTATGATGAGATTAGGAACACCAAGAGAAGGATTTCAAATCTTGGTATTTTCACAAAAGTCGCCATTGAAGAAATATCTCTTGATCCGGGGTGGGAAAATCTGTTGATCAGCGTGAGAGAGGGGCAGAGACACTATGTCAGCCTGGGTGTAGGGCTGGAAACAAAGAACGAGCCGCGTTCTTTCCAGGCCTGGGACAGCATAATAAGGCCGAGAGGGACCGCCGAATTCATAAGGGGAAACATATTTGGGACAGGAGCCCAACTCTCGGTGGTTGGCCAGATCAGCCTTAGAGAGAAAAGAGCGGCGGTATCCTGGGAGCAGCCATATTTTTTCGGGATTCCTATTGACTCCTATCTTAATGCATGGCTTGAGCGGGAAAGCAGGACAAGTTATAGTTTCGACAGGAGAGGGATTAGCCTGTCCGCCTTAAGGCCCATAGCAAGAGATGAGAATAAAATCTTTATGGTCACATTGAGATTTGCACAGACTTCATTGTTTGAGTTGAAAATATCCGAGTCAGAAGTGGACAGGCAGCACTTTCCATTTTCAGCGACATCGATTTCCGGAAGTATCATTTGGGACAAAAGAAATGATTCGTTTAATCCGGAAAGAGGATATTTTGCCTCTACGGTTTTGGAGTGGGCTTATCCGTTGTTTCATGCGGAGTCGGATTATTTGAAACTTTTTACGAAATACCAGCAGTTTTTTCCGCTCATGTCCAAAGTAACCTTCAGCCTGACATCAAGAGTGGGATTGGGCATGGGAAGAATGCCCATTCATGAGAGGTTTTTTGCAGGCGGAAGCAATTCTTTCAGAGGCACTTCGTTTGATGAATTAGGGCCTAAAGATCCGGTATCTTTAGAGCCTGTAGGAGGCAAAGCGATCATATTAGTGAATTTTGAGCTGACTTTTCCTATTACACCAAAGTTAGGAGACCTTTACGGAGCTGTTTTCTATGACAAAGGAAATGTTTTTTATAAAAGGAGCCAGGTTGATTTTAAGGATCTGCAGGATGCTGTGGGAGTCGGCCTTAGATACAAGACTCCTCTGGGGCCTGTTCGTCTTGAGCTGGGATGGAATTTCGACGCCCAGGAAGGAGAGAAGCAGCCTCTTGTCATCATAGCCATAGGCCATGTGTTTTAAAATGAATGGAAAAAGAAAAAAACCAGCTTTGTTCTCTCTGCTTATATTGTTTGTGACCGTATCCCTTTTCAGGTTTTCTGCATGGGGCTTTTATAAAAAAGTGGAAGGTATCGTGGCGATAGTGAATGATGAAGTCATAACAGCCACGGACCTGAGAATAGTCAAAGCTTTCGGAATGTGGGACTCAAATGAAAGTGCGGAAGGAGAGTCTTTATACCCTCTTGTTCTTGAGAACATCATCAATCAAAAGCTCGTCAACCAATTTACCGGGGAAGAAATGAGTATCGATGACAAAGACATCGACGATTTTTTGGCAGAGGAAAAAGGGAGATGGCAGGGCTACGGATTGGAGGAAAGGTTAGATGATTTTGGGATAGATCTGACAGACTTAAGAGATTACTGCGCCGAGTATCTTTCATACAAAAAAATTATATCGGATAGATTCAGCCGCTCGGTGGTTGTTAGCCTTAGGGAGATCGAGTCGTACTATGATCAGGTGTATGTTCCTGATCAGGAAGCCAAAGGAGAACCTGTGAAGCAGATGGTCGATATCCTGCCTGAGATCGAATCAGCCGTTAAGGAAAAAACCACGAGTGTTCAAGTTAAGGAATGGATCCGCAGCCTTAGGAGTAAAGCGGAAATCCAGATCCGTATCGAAAGGTACCTGGATTTTCTTGAGGGGAGAGGATAAAGGTTCGAAAGCCGGTGTTGCTTTAGCCCTCAGAATATTGATTTTAGTAACGGTTAAGCAAGGGAAGATGGAGAAAAGAAGAGAATGATGGGAGGAGAGATGAAAAAGCTGGCTTTTCTGTTTCCCGGCCAGGCTTCTCAAAAAGTCGGAATGGGAAAGGAATTTTTCGAAACATCCCTTTTGGCAAGGGAACTTTTTTTAAAAGCAGATGAGATTCTCGGATATAAGATCTCGGATCTGTGTTTTGAAGGGCCTGAGTCGAAATTAACTCTAACCGAGAATACACAGCCGGCCCTTCTTGTGGTGAGTTGTATCGCCTTTAGACTTTTAGGGATAGAGCCTCTGATTGCCGCCGGTCATAGCCTGGGAGAGTACTCAGCTCTTGTTGCGGCCGAATCGTTGAAATTTGAAGATGCTGTGATGCTGGTGCATAAAAGAGGGAAGTATATGCAGGAAGCTGTGCCTGTGGGAACAGGCGCCATGGCTGCTGTACTCGGGGCTTCGCATGAGGAAGTCGAGAGCGTGCTTAAGAAAATAGATACCGGAGTGGTTGAGATCGCTAACTGGAACAGCCAGAGCCAGATCGTTATTTCAGGCGACAAGGAAGCTGTTGAAGAAGCAGTAGCGACTGTAAAAGCCCCAAAAACCGTCATGCTCCCTGTCAGCGCACCCTTTCACTGTACCCTCATGATGGGTGCCCGAGAAAAGCTGTCCACTGACCTTGATCAGGTTGAATTCAAAAACCCCAGATTTCCTATAATATCCAACGTAGGAGCTGAAGTCATAGATGATGGAGATACCGCTAGGGAAGCGCTTAAAAAACAGGTGACGCATTCTGTCCAGTGGTACCGTTCCATGAAGGTCCTGGAACGAATGAAGACAGAGGTCACAGTTGAGCTGGGATCAGGGAATGTTTTAAGCGGGCTTATGAAAAGGATATCCAGGCAGTGGCAGCCGCGTCCCTCCATTATAAATATTGAGGACAACCAGACGCTGCAGAAAGCCAGACAGATTGTTGGGGACGCTCCATAAGGTACCACCCTATATTACTGAATCCGTTGGATATTATAAAATATTCCAGATTGTCTCCCTCTGAAATATTTTCCTTTAAACCACCACCGCATTGCTGCAGACGCAAGTCCCTGTATGAGTGGATTCCAATGAGGCAGGACAAGAGAAGATCGAATTCTGGTAGTAAGCTGTGTGCATAAACAGAATTCTATAGGGTGGTACCTAATGGGACGTCCCCGTTAAGGCAGGATCTTTCCGATATTTTCCGCCACTACAGCGGGTTTTTTCTTAAGCCGGGCCGCTTCTTCAGCCGAGGTCTCTCCGCTCAGAACAAGAAAAAAATCACACTTTAGTCTGTTCGCCAGTTCCATGTCCGTATAAATTCTGTCTCCGACCATAACCACCTCACGGCTTGCAGCCTGGTGTTTTTTCATTATGTGCCGGACCATCTCGGTATTGGGTTTCCCGAAAATCTTTTGCGCTTTTTTTCCGGTCGCTTTTTCAAAGAGCGAAAGCATGGCCCCTATATCAGGAATAGGGCCTTCGGGTGTAGGGCAGACCAGGTCGGGATGGGTGGCTAAAAGTGGGATCCCTTCTAAAAGAAAAAGAGCTGCTTTTTTTAGTTTTTCATAAACCAGTTCCGTATCAAACCCAAGCACCACATATTCAGGAGAATCCGAACAGGGATTGATTCCTGCTTTTTCAAACATGTCCATCATAGAGCGGGTACCCACAATATAGGTGTCTTTGACCTTGTTTCTGTTGAGGAAATCTATGACGCCGTCCGTAGAAAGAATGATGTTTTCACTGGTGGCGTTGATTCCCAGGCGGGAGAGTTTTTTCACATAATCAAGTTTTGAACGGGAGGAATTATTGGAGAGAAAATAAGCATGAATTCCTCTTGAAGCCAGGCTTTTTAAAAATTCCTTTGCACCCGGGATCAAATTGTCTCCGAGATAGATTGTCCCGTCCAGGTCCAGAAAAACGATTTTTTTATTCTTTAATGGATTAGTCATTTTTTTTAAAGGCTTTCAATGCTGAGGATACATATTCCACAGATGATAATAGAGTCACGATAATCAGAGTCCATGATAGAAAATAAAAACTCCATTTTCCGATAACGTTCCAATAATAGGGTCCTAAAAGCGCTGCTATGCCGCCTATGGCCTGAAAGGTCGCTTTTATTTTTCCGCTTTTTTTTGCGGAAACGGAAAAGCCTTTTTTGGCAAGGATGATGCGGGAATAAGCAACGGTTATATCCCTTAAGGCCATACAGAGAGGAAGAAGCATCATCACAAGCCCTGAAAGTGCCATGGCAAAATAGACGATAATTCTTGATATGCTGTCAGCATAGGGGTCAAGAGTCGCTCCGTATTCCGAACTGAGATCGAAATGCCTGGCGATGGGCCCGTCAAATAAATCCGTTGCTTCGATGAGCAGAAGGATCAATAAGGAGACGACAAATCGCACTCCCTGATCGTTGAGTGCCAATAGGAGAGCGGCAAATGTTATGGCAAGCGGGATTCTGATGAGTGTGATGGATTGAACGATGATAAAACCGGTCTTGTTTTTCTGTATATCTTCTTCAGTCAGCATTTTGTTTTGATGCTTCATCCGGCGGTTTTGCCTTTCTATTTATTCGTTCAGTTTAACATTCTATATTCCTGTGTATTTTTTTTCAATCCACTAACCTGGCCTATTCATAAAAAAATGGCGATGCTTATTTCCTTGCCTTGCTTTCCAGGATATACTTGTTTTCTATAAAAAGACAAATGAAAAATTTAAATTTGTATTAACTTTCATTTTAATCGCTATTTTTTTACCTTACAGGCGAGCCGATCTCACCCCATCTGCTTCGTTGCAGGGCATTCGCGGTGAAAGACCACAGCTTCAAACCCTGCGCCTCGCATCTGTAGCAACCTCGACTCGTGAATAATCCAGGTTAATTAATACTGTTGTCCGCATTGTCTGGGGATCAGGTCGTTTTTTACGAATAGTCCGGGCTAAAGTCTTGCCAATAAACTCAATTTTAAATACTATAGTTAAAGCAGTCATGGCAAAAAACAAATCCGCAACACCTATGATGGAACAGTACCTGCGGCTGAAGAAAAAGCATCAGGATGCGTTCCTTTTTTTCAGGCTGGGCGATTTTTATGAGCTTTTTTATGAAGATGCAAAAAAAGCCTCCTCCCTTCTTGAGATCGCTCTGACCTCCAGGCAGAAAGTACCTATGTGCGGCGTACCCCATCATTCGGCTGATTCTTATCTTTCAAAGCTTCTCAAGCACGGCTATAAAGTGGCTATCTGTGAGCAGGTTGAAGATCCCAAAGAGTCAAAAGGAGTGGTTAAAAGAGATGTGGTCAAGGTTTTGACTCCCGGAACAGCCGTTGAGATCGAATCCGGAGACATGAAAGAGAACACCTATGTAATGAGTCTTGTTTTTGAGGGGGAAGACTGGGGATTGGCACTGATTGATCTGGCCTCAGGCAGGATGGATACGACTCAAAGCACCGGAGAGAACAGGAAGAATCTCAGGGATGAAATGTATAAGTTTTCGCCAAAGGAAATCATATTTCCCCAAAGCTGTGAGCGCAGAATAAAGCAGATTCTCTCTAAGGATGGAATCAAAGGAGTTTTACAAAGTTCCCAGGAAGATTGGATATTTGATACAGCCCAGGCATCTGATTATATCAAAGAACATTTCAAAGTCAGCTCTCTGCAGGGTTTTGGCATCGCCGATAAGGCGCTTGCTGTTTCCGCAGCCGGAGCTCTCCTTTATTACCTAAAGAAATTAAGAAAAGACTCACTGGCGCTTATTCAAAATATATCTTATATGCATCGAAGTCAGTACATGATACTGGATGCCTCTGCGGTAAAGAATCTGGAGCTTGTAAGAAATTTGAGGGACAACCGGCGTACAGACTCGCTTCTTGATGTCATTGATTACACGGTAAATTCAATGGGCAGCCGCTTGATACGATCCTGGCTTCTTAATCCTTCTCTGTCTCTGGAAACAATCGAGCAAAGGCAAGACGGCATTCATGATTTTTTATCCCATACCATTGAACGGCATGAAATCAGAGAGAAGCTTAAGCAGATATCCGATCTGGAAAGGCTGAGCAGCCGGATTTCGCTTTCAGCAGCCAGCGCCAAGGACCTTGTTTCGTTAAAAATATCACTTCAATCTCTCCCCGATGTCTACAGCCTTCTTAAGCCATTTCGTTCAACGATAATAGAGAAAATGAAAAAGGAATGGGATGATGCGGATGATATAGCAGTGCTCATTGACAGGGCAATAAAAGACGAGCCCTCTTTTTTATTGACTGAAGGAGGGATCATAAAGAAGGGATTTAACGGGGAACTGGATGAGTTGAGAAAAGTCAGCAAGTCCGGCAAGACCTTTCTTGCCGGTATTGAAAAGAAAGAAAGAGAAAAGACTAAAATTTCCAATTTAAAAGTCAGCTACAACAAGGTGTTCGGCTATTACATCCAGGTGACCAAGTCAAACTTTTCACGTGTCCCGGATCACTATATCCGAAAGCAGACGCTTGTCAACTCCGAGAGATACATAACTCCCGAACTCAAAGAGCATGAGGAAAAAATCCTTCATGCTGAAGAAAGAGCGAATGATCTGGAGTACACATTATTTCAGGAGATCAGAAAGAAAGTGGCGGCGGAAACATCAAGACTTCAAAAGATCGCTGCAGGGATAGCTCTTTTGGATGTATTGACATCTTTAAGCGAACTGGCCTCTCAGCGTTCCTACAACAGGCCCTCAGTGAATGCCACGGATATCATCAGCATCAAAGGAGGGAGGCATCCGGTTATTGAAGTCACAGATGAAGAGCCGTTTGTCCCTAATGACACATATCTGGACAGGGAAAAAGACCAGATACTGATCATAACAGGCCCCAATATGGGAGGAAAATCAACCTATTTGAGGCAGACAGCTCTTATCTGCATTCTTGCCCAGATGGGATCCTATGTTCCTGCCGAAGAAGCGGAAATCGGGCTTGTGGACAGAGTGTTCACGCGAATAGGGGCTATGGATTTCTTAAGCCTGGGACAGTCAACCTTTATGGTAGAGATGCTGGAAACAGCAGGGATATTAAACAGCGCCACTGAGAAAAGTCTCATTCTGCTGGACGAAGTGGGAAGAGGGACCTCTACTTTTGACGGTTTGAGCCTGGCCTGGGCTGTGGTGGAATACCTCCATGAGGGCATTGATACAAGCGCCAAGACCTTGTTTGCAACTCACTATCATGAACTGACAGAGCTGGCCATGACCATGGACCGGATAAAAAATTACCATGTTTCCGTTAAAGAATGGAAAGATGACATCATTTTTTTAAGGAAAATCGTTCCGGGGCCTTCTGATCAGAGCTATGGTATACATGTAGCAAAGCTGGCAGGAATTCCCCGGACAGTCCTCAAAAGAGCCAGAGAGATACTTTTTAATCTTGAGAAAAAGGAACTGGACAGCGAAGGCGTCCCAAAAATATCCTACCACCAGAATGATGCCATGGATGATTCTCAAATGTTCCTTTTCGGAGGAGACGAGCAATACAGGCTGCTCAAAAAAATAAAAGATGAAATCGATGCGTGTGATGTGTCCACCATGACTCCTGTTGACGCGCTGAACATGATTGACAGGCTTAAGAAAGAGGTTAAGGAAGATGAAGG
>Ga0207752_1001054_pt1 | contig 12781 bp, 13 predicted proteins | sample Pon2CUnioCityCA_6_FD_187272 | JGI IMG/M metagenome (GOLD analysis project Ga0207752, IMG submission 187272) | Marine sediment microbial community from Union City, CA, USA - Pond 2C Sediment 2 (SPAdes) | ecosystem: Environmental > Aquatic > Marine > Intertidal zone > Salt pond sediment ... | reverse complement strand
GCGTCCGGTGGCGTGTCGGCGCAAGATGCCGTCCCCTCCGCCGAGGAAATGGCCAAGATGCGGGCGGCGATGCCGACCGAGCCCAGAGTGTTACCTGAGAAGCCGCGCAAGCTCCTGGTCTTCTCTCGATCCTGGGGCTACAAGCATAGCGCCATCCCCTACGGGGCCAAGGCCTTCGAGATCATGGCGCAGAAGACGGGAGCCTTCGAGGTCGTGGTGACCGACGATCTAACTCCGTTCGAGCCGCAGAATCTCAAGGAGTTCGACGCGGTCGTTTTCAACAACACGAACAACGAGATCTTCCTGCCCGAAGAACTCGACAAGCTTACGCAGGCCCAGCAGGAGAAAGCCCGGCGGCGCGACGAGAGGCTCAAGAACAGCTTCGTCGAGTACCTCCGTAACGGCGGCGGCCTGGCGATCGTTCACGCCGGGGTGGCCAGCTTCCGCCAGTGGCCGGAGTTTGGAGAAATCGCGGGGGCCCGATTTGACAATCATCCCTGGGGCGCGGGCTCGACGGTGGTTCTGCGCGTGGAAGAGCCGGATCATCCGCTCACGGCGGCGTTCAAAGAGCCCTGTTTCATCGTGACCGACGAGATCTACCAGGTGACGGCGCCGTACTCGCGCGACCATCTGCGGGTCCTGCTCACGGTGGACCCGGTGCGAAGCCGGATCACCCCCGAGCAACGGAAAGCCATCCATCGCGAGGATCTGGACTTCGCCATGACGTGGGTCAAGAGCTACGGCAAGGGCCGCGTGTTCTACTGTGCCCTGGGACATCAGCACGAGCTGTTCTGGAACCCCGTCGTCCTCCAACATTATCTCGACGGTATCCACTTCGTCCTCGGGGACCTAAAGGCTGATACCACGCCGAGCGCGAAGGTCGCAAGGAATTGACAGTGGCTGGTTTGACAGCAAACGACAGCAGGAGAATCTGAATGAAGAAGAAAACCGTTCACGCCGGCATCGTTGGGGCCGGCTTCTCGGCATCGTTTCACTTTGAAGCCATCCGGAAGGTCTACGGCACGAACGTCGAGATCGAGGGAGTGTACGCCCTCGACGGCGCCGAGGCTTATGCCAAGAAGCGGGGGATCCGCGCGTACGACTCGCTCGAACAGATGCTGGACGAGGTCGATGTGATTCATTGCTGCACGACGGCCTCGGCGCACGAGTGCGTTGCCATTGCGGCTCTCGAGCGGGATAAGTTCGCCATCGTGGAGAAGCCTCTGACGGGCTTTTTCGGCGACGGTTCTGAAGACTTCAACGGCGCGACGTTTCCCAAGGACGTTGTGCGGGACCAGGCGCTGGCGAGCATCGAGCGGATGTTGAAGGCTGAACAGGCAAGCAAGGGTCGAATCCTCTACGCCGAGAACTGGGTCTATGCGCCGTCCATTCAGAAAGAGCGGGAGATCATCGAGAAGACCGGCGCTCAGATCCTCTGGATTCACGGCGAAGAGGCCCATTCCGGCTCCCACGCGAAGACCTATGCCTATTGGAAATACTCCGGCGGAGGCGTGATGATCGGCAAGGGCTGTCATCCGTTGACGGCGGCCCTGTACCTCAAGCGAGTGGAGGGCCGGACGCGCGACGGCAAGCCGATCCGCCCGAAGGCGGTGACAGCCCGCATTCACGCCATGACCCGTATGCCCAACTTCCGTGACGAAGGGCACATTCGATCCGACTACTTCGATATCGACGACTTTTCGATGATGCACGTCGTGTTTGAAGACAATACGGCCGCAACGATCTTTGCCTCCGACATCATCTTAGGCGGGATCCACAACTGGCTCGAGGTCGCGGCGAACAACCACCGGACGTTCTGCAATATCAATCCCAACACCGCCATGCAGACCTACAATCCCGTCGACGAGAACTTCAAGGATATCTACGTAGTCGAGAAGATCGGGACCAAGCAGGGCTGGACGAGTCCGTCGCCGGATGAGGACTGGTTCACGGGCTATCCGCAGGAGATCGAGGCTTTCTACCGCACGGTCGCCTACGGCGAGCCGCTGGAGAGTGACAGCGGTCTCGCGGCCGACGGCATCTCAACGATCTACAGCGCCTACGTCTCGGCTGAACGCAAGGGCGCGGAAGTGGCTGTTAAGACATTCTGAAGTCCCCGGGTAACGATGACAAACGAACAATGGGAAAAGCTGTTGGCGGTGCTCGACGGAGAGGCCTTCGATCCGCTGCCCGTCGGGTTCATTATCGATAGTCCCTGGCTGCCGGGCTGGGCGGGCATTTCCACGCTGGATTATTACAGCAGCGATGAGAAGTGGCTCGAAGCCAATCTCCGGGCGGTTCGGGAGTTTCCCGACGTGCTGTTCCTGCCGGGCTTCTGGTCCGAGTTCGGCATGTGCACCGAGCCTTCCGCCTTCGGAGCAAAATGCCGCTGGGCCGAGCACGACCTGCCGTTCGCCGACAAAGTCCTCGGGACGATCCAGGATATCGGGGGCCTGGAGAAGCCGGACCCGAAGACCGATGGTCTGCTGCCTTTCGTAATTCGTCGCCTGCAACTTCATCAGGAGCAGATCGAACGGTCCGGACATGCGATCCGGTTTGCCGTCTCACGCGGTCCGCTGAACATCGCCAGCTTCTTGATGGGTACGACGGAGTTCCTCATGGCGATTCGCACGAATCCGGAGGAAATCCAGCAGCTTCTGACTTTGATCACGGATTTCACCGTCGACTGGCTGCAACACCAGAAGGCGTGCTTCCCGTCGATCCAGGGCATATTTATTCTCGACGACATCGTGGGTTTCCTTGGCGAGCAGGATTTTCGAGACGCCGCTTTGCCCTATCTGAAGCGCGCCTTCACCTGCCTCGACGTACCGGTCCGCTTCTTCCACAACGACGCCCAGGGCCTCGTCTGCGCCGGGTTTCTGAACGAAATCGGGGTGAATCTGTTCAACTTCAGCTTCGAGCACTCGCTGACGGAGATAAGAGAGCAGACCGACGGGAACGTGACCCTGCTGGGCAACATCCCGCCTCGCGACGTTCTGGCGCAGGGGACCGCGGCAGAGGTGGCCGAAAGCGTCAAGGCCATCCTTGAACCATTGCGTGACACCAGTCGGCTGATCCTTTCCTGCGGCGGTGGTATGCCCCCAGACGTTCCCACAGAAAATATCAGGGCCTTTGGCGTTTAGCGGTCCTCATCGCGCGGATAGTTCGTACCACCGGCGGCCGTCTGCTTCCAGGAGGGCGTCGGCCTTGGGGAAGCTCTCGCTGCCGGCGGGGTACTCGAAGGGCTTGTCTTTACTGTGCTGCCAGCTTTCCAGCACGGGCATCAGGAGCCGCCAGGCCACTTCGACGCCGTCGAATCTGGTGAAGAGCGTCTGATCGCCGACCATGCAGTCGAGCAGGAGCCGCTCGTAGGCCTCGGGCATCTCCACGCCGAACACGGTCTCGTAGCGGAACGTCATGTCCAGCGTGCCGATGCAGATCTTCGACCCGGGCCGCTTGGCCTGGAATTGCAGAGAAATGCCCTCTTCGGGCTGGATCTGGAATACCAGGACGTTCGCGGGCATGTGGTCGAGGCCCACCGAGCCGAAGAGTGAGTGCGGGATCTCCCTGAAGGTCACGATGATCTCGGTGTGTTTCCGGGCCAGCCTCTTGCCGGTACGCAGGTAGAAGGGGACATCCTTCCATCGCCAGTTGTCGATGAAGAGCCGGGCGGCAACATAGGTCTCCGTCGTGGAGTTGGGGTCTACTCCGGTCTCCTGCATATAGCCGGGTACGGTATCTCCATCCACTTCGCCCGGCCCATAGCGCCCGCGCACAAAGGACGGGACCCACGCGTCCAGCGAAAAGGGCCGGATCGCCCGCAGCAGCTTGACCTTCTCATCGCGAATCCGGTCCGCGTCAAATGAGATCGGCGGCTCCATCGCGATTAGCGCCAGCATCTGGAGCAGGTGGTTCTGAAGCATGTCGCGCGCAGCGCCCGATTTGTCGTAGTAGTTCGCCCGGTGCGCTACGCCCAGCGTTTCGGCGACGGTGAGCTGAATATTGTCGATGTGGTTGCGGTTCCACAGCGGCTCGAAGATCGCGTTCGCGAAGCGGAAAATCAGGATGTTCTGGACCGTTTCTTTGCCCAGGTAATGGTCGATGCGATAGACTTGCGACTCCTCGAACCGTTTCGAAATAGCGTGGTTGAGGGCAATAGCGCTATCGAGATCGTGACCGAAAGGTTTCTCCACGACCAGCCGAGCGCGCATCTGACATTCGGGATCGGCCTTGCACGAGAGGCTCGAGGAGCCGAGGTGGTCGATGATCGTTTCGTAGAGGACCGGGGGGACGGACAGATAGAACAGGTTGCAGCCGGTGACGTCGTGCCTGCTGCGCAGCTCGGACAGCCGGCCCTTGATACGATCGTATGTCCCGGCGTCGCCGTACTCGCCGCTCACGTAGTAGAACTTCTCAAGGAAGGCAGGTGAAACATCAGGTGGGGTGCCTGGCGAACTACTCTCGATCGCGTCCGCGACAATCTTGCGGAATTGCTCGTCGGAATACTCCGTGCGACCGACGCCCAACAGAAAGAACTGTTCACTCAGGAGCCCTCGCTTCTGGATCTGCGCGAGGCTGGGCAGCAGTTTTCTGCGTACGAGGTCGCCGGAGGCCCCGAACACGACCATCGCCGTGGACGGGGCCGCCGCCTCAACACAGATCGTATCCAAAACAGCTACCGACGGATGGATCTGTCGATTTGTCATGACGTCCGCTGCATCTCGCGACTTGTATCCCGGCGCGAGCTACGAATCGGGATTCAGTCTTCCACCGGCTCGAACTGGTCTTTGTCGGCGCCGCATTCGGGGCAGACCCAGTCGTCCGGCAAATCTGCAAAGGCCGTGCCGGGCTCGACGCCGTTGTCCGGATCGCCGACGGCCGGATCGTACACGTAGCTGCACAGGAGACATCGATACTTCATCATTCATTCCTTTCCCTTGGGAAGACCCTCGTTGTCCGCCATCAGGCGTTCAGCGCGTTCAGCCGGCGTCGCAGGTCCGCCACGTGCCTGACTTCCTCCTTGATGATGGCTTCGACCTTATCCCGGCCGGCCCGGGCGGAGACCAGGTCTTTCAGCCCAACGTAATACAGGACCGAGTTCTTTTCGGCGCCGATCGCGATCTCGAGCAGTTCCTGCGTGGATTCCTGACCGGTCAGCTTCTCGGTCGGACTCCTCATGCCCTCGAATCCTTTGCTGTCGGCCAACGCCTGCAAATACATGGCGGCCTCATCGTAAGGGTCGAAGACCGTGCTGCCTTTTTCCCGATTGCTGAGTTCTGTGCGCATTTCCTCAAAGGTGCGCAGGTGCGTGTCCTCCATGGAGGCCATGTTGAGGAACATCTCCTTGGTCTGCTGGTCCGATGCCTTCTGTGCGGCCTCGCGGTAGAACTTGGCGCCGCTGCGCTCGATCTGCTCGGCCATCTCGAAGACCTCGTCGGCGTTGAACGTCACGCTCATGCCTCATCTCCTTCGCTCATTGACGGTCTTTATTTGCGCTGGCCCAACGCCTGATCCAACATCAGCAGTGCGCCGGGAGCCTTCTCGGCCATCTTAAGCTTCTGGATGATGCCGTCAACCGAAGCTTCCTCCTCGACCTGTTCTTTCACGAACCACTGGAGCAGTCCGTTGGTTGCGTGGTCTTTCTCGGCGATGGCGAGATTCACGAGGTCGTTGATGCGCCCGGTGATGTGCTGCTCGTGTTTGAAGGCCGTTTCGAACGCCGCCAGCGCGGATTTCCACTCCTTGGTCGGTTCTTTGATGGCCTTCAGGACGACCCTGCCGCGGCGCTCGTTGATGAATCCGAAGAATTTCATCGCGTGGCCCTGCTCTTCCTGGGCCTGCGCGTGCATCCAGGCCGCACAGCCGGAGAGATTCTCCGATTCGAACCAAGCCGCCATGGCCAGGTACAGATAGGACGAGTACAGTTCTTCGTTGATTTGCTCGTTGAGAGCGGCCTGCATTTTCTTGCTGATCATGACGTTGCCTCCCACATTCCGTGAATGGTGCAGTGTTCTCTCGCTCGGACGTTCTCCGGGCTGACGTTGAAGACCGCCTCCGGCTTCTGTCCGGGACGCAGAAACTGACGGTACGCCTTGCCGTCGCTGATGATCTCAATCCACTCGATGTAGTGTTTTTCCTCCATCGGATGTGCAATGTCGCCCACTTTGACTTTGATGCCGCCATTGGATTTCTCGATGACGGGCACGTGTTTCTCCTTACCCTGGTCGGCCGTCTTGGCCGTGAGGTTCTCCATGGGCTTGCCGCAGCAGACGAGGTCGCCTTTGCCGCCGGTGAGGACCTCCACGATGTTGCCGCAGTCACGGCACTTGTAGACTTGAAGCTTTTCCGCCATCGTTCTACTCCTTTTTCTGTACCATCGTATTCAAGATAGATACGCCGGCCCGGGCGTTCTTCACCGGGCGATTCCGATTTCTTTGTGCCTGGCCAGAATCTGATCCGCCAGCTTGTCCACCGCACGAAAATCCTCTTCGTTCGGCTGGCCCTTGGCGATGACGGGATCGAGCAATTCGATCTTCAGATTGCCAAGCAATCCGGCGAGCTGCTCGACCATCTTTCCTCCCCAGCCGAAAGAGCCGATGATTGAGGCAAACCTGGTCTTCGGTCTCAGGGCATTGGCTACGAAGGCGGCGTAGGCGGCCTTGGGATGGGCTCCCGTCAGGACGGTGGGCGAACCGAGCACGACGGTGGCCGCATCGACCAAGGCGATGGCCAATTTGCCCAGATCGGTCGCGGCCAGGTTGAATTGGCGCACGACGACATTCCGCCGGATCAGGGCCCTGGAGAACTGCTCGACCATTTTCTTCGTGCTCTCATGCATGGACACATAAGCCAGCACGACTTCGTTCTTCACGCGATCGCTGACCCAGTCTTCATAGGCGTCGAGGATCGGTTGCGGCTTGCGGTGGACCGGCCCGTGACTCGGCGCGATCATGTCGATTCGAAGCCCGCCTAGTCTTTCGAGGTGCTTGCGGATCATCGTCCGAAAGGGCATCATGATCTCGGCATAGTACCTCTTCGCGGACTCATAGGCCATGGGCTCATCCTCAACGTACAGGCCGCTTGTGGCCAGGTGCGCGCCGAAGAAGTCGCACGGGAAGAGGATGTGGTCGTCTTGGAGCAGCGTCGCCATCGTTTCCGGCCAGTGGACCCAGGGGACGTCGAAGAATTGGAGTGTCTTGGTCCCCAGCGTCAACGTCTGGCCATCGGCGACCGTGAGGAATCTTGATTCGTCGATCTGCAACAGGTCGATCAGCATCGATCTGCACTTGGCGTTTGTCACCACTTTGGCGTCCGGATAGCGAGACAGAACCGCCGGGATGGAACCTGAGTGGTCCTGCTCCGCATGATGTGAGATCACGTAGTCGATCGTGTCCACCGCGGATGCGGCGAGGCTGTCCAGCAGCGTATCGGTCTTCGTCGGGTCCACGGTGTCAAGCAGGGCCGTCTTGTTCCCGCCTTCGATCAGATAGGCGTTGTAAGTGGTCCCTTCGGGTAACGGAATCAGCTCGTCGAACAACCTTCGATCCCAGTCAATCGCACGAATCGAATATACATTTGGCTTGAGCTGCTGCATCATATCTGATTCTCTTCTGGATCTTCCAGGTCCGGCACGATCACATGAGTTTCTTGGCCGCACTCAACGCCGCATCGTAATTCGGCTCGCTGGCGACCTCTTTCACAATCTCTATGTAGCGGATGGTCCCTTCTTTGTCCACGACGAAGACGGCGCGAGCCAGCAGGCGCAGGTCCTTGACGAGCAGGCCGTAGGTCTTCCCGAAATCGGCGCTGCGATGGTCGGAAAGCGTCTGCACGTTCTCTACGCCAGTCGCACCGCACCACCGTCCTTGGGCGAAGGGCAGGTCCATGCTGACGGTCAAGACAGTGATCCCCTCGCCGATTTTGCCGGCCTCTTCGTTGAAACGTCGGGTCTCCGTGTCGCAGACCGGGGTGTCGAGGGAAGGAACCGAGGTGATGATACACACCTTTCCCTGGCACAACGCCGACAGCTTGACCGTGGCGAGGTCGTTGGCTACCAGTTCCGCGTCCGGTGCTTTTTGGCCCACTTTCACCTCGTTGCCGACCAGGGTCAACGGATTGCCTTTCATTGTGACTATGCCCGTTCGTTCGGCCATTTCCCGCTCCTTTCCATCGTTGGATTTGCGGCACCCGGCCGTGACGACCAGGGCCAGGAAGACCACGCTCACGTTCCTCCAGCCGATCTGGGATCTCATTTGCGCACCTGCCTTCCTTGTAACCGTTGCCGTTCCAGCACGGGCGGAGGAGTCGAGAGAGACTCATTTCCGCCCTTGCTTGTATGCTTTTGTTACGCAGGTCAGGGGTGACACAGTTCGGTGAAAATCGGAAAAGGCCGTGTTTTGGGCGCGCCTTGTCAGAAACGCCCGGGTCGATTCATCCGAAGCTGCCCCGTCTCAGTAGTTGGCCGCCTCGATTTCAAAGAACGACTGTGGCTTCGCGCAGGCCGGGCAGACCTTCGGGGCCTCTGTCCCCTCGTGCACGAGCCCGCAGTTCCGGCAGACCCACCGCACAGAGCCGGCCCGCTTGAAGACAGTGCCTTCCGCGATGTTCTTCGCCAGGGCGACGTACCGGTCTTCGTGTCGCTTCTCGGCCACGGCGATCTTCTTGAAGACGGCGGCAATTTCCACAAATCCTTCTTCTTCCGCCACTTGCGCGAAGCTGGGGTACATCTCCGTGGTCTCGTAGTGCTCGCCGGCCGCGGCGGCCTTGAGGTTCTCCAGGGTCGTGCCGACGATGCCGGCGGGAAACGCCGCCTGCACTTGGGCCTCCCCGCCTTCGAGAAAGTTGAAAAGTCGTTTGGCGTGCTCTTTTTCCTGGTTGGCCGTCTCGTCGAAGATCGCGGCGATCTGCTCGTATCCTTCTTCTCGGGCCCGCTCGGCCGCATACGTGTAGCGGTTCCTCGCCTGAGATTCGCCCGCGAATGCCGTCAATACGTTCTTTTCCGTCTCGGTACCCTTCAAGTTCATGCATGACCTCCATCTGTAGTGTTGATTCCATCTGCTCTTTGCGGTGTCCTACTTGCTCTTCCTGGCACACCGGTCACAGAGCCCTTCGACGTAAACAGTTTTCCTGAGTACGGTGAATCGGGCCGCAAGGTTTCGCGGGATCTCGATCCGGTCGAAGGCTTCGTGATGGAAGTCTATGATACGCCTGCACTTAAGGCATTTGAAATGCTGATGATTTTTCAGGTTGGCGTCGAATCGTTTGGCGTCTCCCGAACCCTCGACGACGAACGCCATACCCATCTCGCTCAGGGTCAGCAAGGTCCGGTTGACCGTATCCAGCGAAATGCTGGGAAAGGTCTGGCGCACCTGCCGAAAGACCGCTTCCGCTGAGGGATGGGCGGTGCTCTCCATGAGGGCCTTGTAGACGGCCATGCGCTGGGGGGTGATCTTCAGGCCGGTTTCACGACATTTCGCTCGGAACGTGTTCATTCTCTCCTCGCTATCCTGTGTGGCTGCTGGGTCCTTCTTCCCTCTCATGCTTTTCCCCTCGGGAGCCCGGGTTCGCTAAAGACTCCGCCTTTGGTCTGAATCACGGGACTCAAGATGACTCGTTACGATCGCCAATACGATAACCTCCGCATAACCAAGGGTCCTCTCATCTGGCCAAGCCGTTCTGTCTCCCTTGTGCAAATACCCGGTCATCATAATCTGCGAGAATGGATCACGCAAGCCTTCGCAGGAAATTTGGGCGGAGTCCGGGGGAGAAAAAGACCGCTCACGGCAGGCCGTAGTTGACTGCGATTTGTCCCTTTCCTATCCTAATCGCATTGGGCTACGAACCAGGTGCTGCAATAGGAGGATATGCACAATGAAGAGGCAACAGAATGAGGTATCTCGTAGAAACTTGCTGAAGACGGGCGTCGTCCTGTCGGCAGGCGCCGTGCTATCGTCGGGCGGCCGCACCTTTGCGGCTGGTTCCGACCGGATTCGGGTGGCGATGATCGGTTGCGGCGGCCGGGGCACGGGCGATGCGATCGATTGCCTCAAGGCCGATCCCGGCGTCGAGCTGGTCGCCATGGCCGATGTTCTCAAAGATCGACTCGAAGGCTCGCTGAAGAGAATGAAGAACCAGTTTCGCGATCGCGTAAAGGTCACGTCGGAGACCAGCTTCCTCGGTTTTGACGCTTATAAGAAGGTCATGGCCATGGACGACGTGGACATCGTTCTGCTCCTGACGCCACCCGGATTTCGGCCTGCGATGGTCCGCGCCGCCGTGGAGGCCGGCAAGCACATCTTCATGGAAAAGCCGGCGGCCGTGGACCCGGTGGGCATACGCTCGCTGATGGAATCGGCGGACATGGCCGACCGAAAAAGACTCTCGATCGTGGTCGGGACGCAGCAGCGATGGCAGCCGCAGTATCAGGAGCTCATGCGACGCGTGCACGAAGGCGAGCTTGGCGAGATCGTCGGCGGACAGGCCTACTGGAATTGGGGCAGCTCGAAGTGGCACTGGGAGCCGCGGCAGGCCGGGTGGTCGGATATGGAATGGCAGATCCGCTGCTGGCCGTACTTCGTCTGGCTCTCGGGCGACCATATCGTCGAGCAGCACCTGCATAACATGGACGTGATCAACTGGGCCATCGGCTCGCATCCGGTCTCCTGCCTCGGCATGGGCGGCCGCCAGTCGCGGACCGGCCCGGAGTTCGGCAATATCTGGGACCATTTCACCGTCGAGTACGAGTATCCCAACGGCGTTCGCGTCATGAGCATGTGCTCGCAGATCGAAGGCTCGACGGCACGGGTCGGCGAGCGGGTGCTCTGCCAGAAGGGGGCCACCGTCACCGACCGCTCCATGGGCTACATCGAGGACTCGAAGGGCCGCAAAATCTACACGTACGATGACCCGATCCACAGCGGCGAGGTCACCCAGTTCGCCAACCTGATCGAGAGTATTCGCGACGGCCAACCGATCAACGAATGCCGGCGGATCGCCGAGACCACGATGACGCTCATCCTCGGCCGCATGAGTGCCTACACGGGTCGGGCCTTGAAATGGGATTGGGCCATGAAGGCCTCGAAGCTCGATCTTTCGGTCGAGAAGCTTGAGTTCGGAGACCTGCCGGTCGCGCCCGTCGCCGTCCCGGGCAAGACGCAGCTCATCTGAACCGATACTATCGAGCCGCTTGAAGCCCCGGCCTGTCCGAGAGGTCGGGGCTTTTTTCTGCGCATAGAGTCTGCTATTTCCACTTGCAGCGGCGTTGGGGCAGACGGTGGTTGCCGTGGCAGTCCGTGCAGACCTTCTTTTCGCCGACGGCCTCAGAGAAAAGCAGCTCATGTTGCGGGGTGTCGATCTTCTCTCTGGAATGGCAAGCCATGCAGGACGGATTGATCTTGTCTTTGGGATACATGATCTCGGGCGCCGTGCCGTTGCCGCCGGAGGCCCAGGATTCGTCGGCGATATGGGCGTCACTCGAACCGTGACAGTTCGCGCAGCCTATGTTCGCTCGCGCGTGACGGACGGCCAGCTCCTCCTGCATGTAGTTGACGTGACAAACGAAGCAACGGCTGTTGTCGGCCATCGGCCCGCTTGCAGCGTCGGCCCCCGGGTCGTCGTCGAGCAGCAGGGCGGGCTCTTCTTCGAGGAGCAACGGAACCTCTTCTTGGGCCTTGGGCCGCCTCTGCGCGACAGGCTCGGCGTTGTCTGCTTGATCGGTCTGCACTGTGGACCGGGTCGTTGTGTCGGTTCGCTCGCAGCCGCCGGTTGAGGGGATCAGCAGCGCACCGAGCAGAACAAACAGCGCAGTCACTAAGGGGGCGTGTTTAGGGAACGTCATACTGTCTATCCATCCACGACGGTGATTGTCAAATGGGGCTCCGGATCAAACGTATTCCCAGTTCTTGAGCCACTGATAGTTCGCAGGCAGATTGGCGAACGTCTGCTTTGCGGCCCGCTCCAGTTCCGCGGCCTCCTTCACGTCGAACTGTCGGCGCTCCTTCACGGCCTGGACCACATTGTCCACCTCCTGAAGGCTGTTCATGCCGGGGATGGGGATCACGGTGTTGCTGTGCAGGATGTAGCGGATGGCCAATCGGCCCCGCTTGTTGTTCTCTTCCGGATCACCCTGGAATAGCGAGGCGGCGGCAAACGGCTTGATCCCGAAGGCCCCGACGTCACGCTGCTTGAGCGCGTCGAAGAGACTGTCCTGCGGCGCTCGCTTGGTCATCGTGGTGAACGGAAAGCACACCACTTCGACCTGCGGGAAGTACTCGATCATGAACTTGATCCAACGGCGATCGTGCGAAGAGAAACCGCAGAAACGGGCCTTACCCTGCTTCTTGGCCTTCTCCAAAGCGTCCACGATCTCGCAGGCGGTATTGAACGTGTGTCGGCCGCCCGGTTCGAGGCACGTGATCCGCCACAGGTCCGTGTATTCCTGGCCGGAATCCCTGAGAAGCTCATCCAGCGAGGCCAGGAGCTTCTTGGACGTGCGGAAGTCCTCGTTGCGGACCTCTTTGGCCCCGTGTGAGAGCGCCAGATACATCTTGTCGCGTCGTCCCTTGAGCGCCTCGGCGTCCCGCTTGACCTCGCCATCCCAGCAGGCATCGATGTAGTTGATGCCCGCGTCGATGCAGCGGCTGACGATATCGGTGCGCTCCTGCTGATTGCTGCGCGCGTGTCCGCCCAGACAGACGGCGGAGACCATCAGACCGGTCTTTCCCTGTCGACGGTATTCCATGTCCGGGTTGTAGTTGAGGATCTTGGAGGTATCGACGGGCTT
>Ga0207752_1001053_pt1 | contig 12811 bp, 12 predicted proteins | sample Pon2CUnioCityCA_6_FD_187272 | JGI IMG/M metagenome (GOLD analysis project Ga0207752, IMG submission 187272) | Marine sediment microbial community from Union City, CA, USA - Pond 2C Sediment 2 (SPAdes) | ecosystem: Environmental > Aquatic > Marine > Intertidal zone > Salt pond sediment ... | reverse complement strand
GATATCGAAGGGGCTGATCATGGCTGCATACGACAAACTGCGAATTCTTTGGATTGATGATCGAGAGGCGGACGATCCGACCTATCAGTACCCCGAGCCGGAACTGCCGGCGACGTACCAACCCTACTTCACGATTATCAGGCATCCCCAGGGTGGTCTGTCATCTGTCCGCAGCCCGCGGGAATTCTCCGACCTCTTCGGCCCGTTCTGGGCAGGCGTGGACCGAAGGTCGTTTCCAGCCGAGATCATCGCGATGGACTACGTCCTGACCAAGTGGGCCGCTGAGAAGGTGAGGGACCGGCCGGATCGGACGGTGGAGGACCATCTCTTCGACCAGATGGATCGCGATAACCGCTCCGCGGGTTTCCAAGTCGACGTGCCGAAGGGCACCGACGGTCAGATTGTGGGATTCGAGGGCCTGCTGATCGGGGTCTTCTACGCGTCACTCACCTGTGACTATCCGGCTGGCTTGGTTCCAATGACTCATTACGGCAACTTGATGGAGAGCGCAAATGAGGTCCGAGCGCTCCACGCCATGAGCAAGCCGCTTCTGGACATCGACTACTCGAACTTCGGCGTGTCGGGCGCCGACCGCAGCTGGCGGAACGTGTTGTCCCAGGGGCTCAAGTCACTGCGCTGCCGCATCATCAGCTTGTTTCTGAGAAGGCGCATCATCCTGTCACTTGCAGACATTGTCGCCTTGAAGGACAATCCGGATGAAGCGGTCCTAACGATCCGATCAAGCTACGGTACCCGTCGTTTGCCCGTCGCGGGGCTTTTCGCCGATGTGGCGGACCCTTCAGAACGGGTTCGCCAGGTCATCACTTGGTCAGAAGAACTGCTGACCGAGGCAGGCGACGAGGATCCCTTTGAGGCGATTGCCGAGGCTCGTAGCGTCGCCGAAGCGCATTGGTTACGATATCTCAAGGACTCGGATGTCATCGAAGAACGCTGGCGGCTATCCGAACTGTGCGCCAGTAGAAAACATGCCAATGCCTGCCTTGACGACAGTGAATTGGCCCGCCTTGAAGCCAGGTTTGAGGTCAGTGGACCGGCAAAACCCCCGGAGAGAATGTGGGAAGGGTGGAGCATAAGCCGAAAGAATCGGATTATCACCATTTGCGATGACTCGGCGGACGGCCTGGTCCTCCGCTGGGCATCGGTGTTCGTTCTGGCCAGGTTGATCGCTCATTTGATCCGGGCCCAATCCAAGCTCAGCAGCAAATCGGGGGGGGGCTCCGGTTCCTGCTTCAGCCATTTCTCTTCGCGGGACTGGCTGTACGCTCTGATGCCCGCCCCTGATACCCCGCTGATTCTTCCTGCCCACCACAAGGGCCGCAATAATCCTGCCTCGGCAGGTGGAACGTTGAACCGGAAGCTGCGGCGGCTTAACTCCGCGCACCTGCCAACCACAGGTGACGATAACATCGGCAACTGCGGGTTCGATTGCGAGCACGTATTTGCCGGTAGATCTAAGAGTGGCAACGACCTGGGGCTTCGGCCAGTCGAGAGGCGACTTCTGGAAGCCGCTGTCACAGACCACCTAATGGAGGCAGGTCTCGCTGATGAGGAGATCGAGGAGTTCCGGGCGAAGCTCCCACTATCTGCACGTGTGATTCTTCAGGGAGCACAACCATGAGCCATGCACACAATCAAGATAAGGAATGGTCACTTGTGCAGCGAATCAGACAACTGCGAGAATCGGACCCGCGATGTGGCGCATTGAGAGCTCTTCAAGGGGAGCTCGTCGCCAGCTTTGAGAACGACATCAGAAACGCGGCCAGCGAGATTCGAGCCAAGTGCGCGTCCCTTCGTGTATTCCAACTGGACCGCGACGGGGGAATACTTGAGAACCATATGAGGATGTGGATCATTGCCCAATCAGTCCCCCGGTACGATCCGTCACAGAACGATAGTTTCGCGAAGTATGTGTTTGTGGGTTGGCGAACGAGGGCCTCCATCCAAGAATATTTGAAGGAGTTCAAGTTGCCGAAGCGCCGTGCCAAGGACGACGAAGGCAACACTGTGAATAGAATCGTCAAGCTTATCTCTCTTGATCGCATGGGGGACGATTCAGAAGAAGACGGCCCGGTCGTCGTTGTGGAGGACGAGCAAGGAGAACTGCCTCGTGAAACGGTGGAACTCAGGGATGTCCTCGACACTATGGCCGCTGAAGCGAATCTCACACCGGAGAGAATGCTTCGGCTCATGGAGCCTCTGGCCTCCCCGCAGTGCAAGCCTAGCGAAACCGACGAACATCGTCGCCGCAACGCGATGATTGCGCTGCTTCGGGACGATTTCGTGTGCCCGGACTGTTCCAACGAATTCCAACGTCGAAGATGGTGGAATAGCCTCGTTGCAGACCAGCGATAGCGAGATACTGCTTCTCACCTCAGTCAAATGCTCTCCGGCTGGAACCAGTGATCCGTTACGCTGTCAGCATCCTGTCAGTCAGCGATGCCCGGTGCGCAACACACGTAGTCTCTTCGTCTTCTTCCCCCTGCCAGTAGTACGTCCCCATTCCTCCGACACTCTGACTGATCCTCGTCAGATCTGATCCATGGCAGCAAGCCATCTCTTCTCCATAGGGGATGTGCAAGAACTCACTGGCTGTGTGATCGTCTCATTGGCTCCCGCAGTCAGTTGGATGCGTCTCCCTTCTGATGCTCTGTCCGATTCTCGTCAGGCTTGTTGATTTATCTACCTCTATGGACAGCAGTGCACGGGTTCATTCCCATCAGTCCTCTACGCTGGCGGCCAGGACAGCGGGAAAGAAAGGAAGGGCATCATGATCACACTCGCCAAATGCAAGGAACTACTCGAGCAACAGGAAGGTATCACGGATGTCGAAGTCTGCAAAGACCAGTACTTGCGAAGCCACTTCGCGAATCGGGTCAATCCCAATGAGCCGCATGACCTGATTATTCACCCGATCTCTGAGAAGCTGCTGGTACGTGTCCTCGTGCCAGGTATCACCAAGATCCGGTCGGGCAAGTCAGACCTGTTTCGCATCCTGCAGGACGTCAACTACAACTTGCTGATCGGCAAGGTGGGCACCGATGCCCACGATGGCGAGGTGATGTTCGAGATCAACCATCCGTGCCAGGATGGCGAGACAGCGGATCCAAGTCCAGATGTGTTCGCAAGGCTCGTTGAGATGGCCATGGAGACCACATGGGACGTGCATCTAACAGCCACCCATGTGGGGATGGTGGAAGCGGGCGTACCCTCCGACATGGCTGCCCGTTTCGTCGACCAGTTCCGTCAGCAGAAGTCAGAAGGCAACGGCGAGGACACGCTATAGACAGTGAAGGAGATCATGATGGGCAGCCTCAATGTCAATCTGGATGAGAAGGTCGCTAAGGCCGTCCACGTGGGCAAAGTCATCGCCCGACACGAGAACGACAAGCGTCTTGACACGGTACATCTGCTCAAGGCGACAATCCTGGCCTATCCCGAGGAGGCTGCCCTCCATATCCGCCAGGCAGGAGGCGTCTGGTCCAATGGAATTTGCGATTTCGTCTCCTCACCTGGTGATTTCAAAGCCGAGGCGGACCCCATGCCCTTGACCCATGAGCTGGCCGCGGTCCTTCAGGGTCTCGGCCGAGGCGGTCAGGTCGTCTCGCTTGAGAAACTCTTGACGGCCATTCTTCACCTGCCTGGCCCTCGAATCAAGTCGCTTCTGAGTTGGACGGCCAAAGGTAAGGGCAAGGACTCCGGGCTCCATGATCGCGGGGACTGCGTCAAGCTGTCCTCCTATGCCAGCCGGCGCGACTGGCTTACGGACCTCCATGTCGAGTGGCTGCTCCGTAAAAGGGTAGTCCGTCTGACGAGCCTGTCTTGCGATCATGACGACCGCCGCGAGCCTTATCATGCCGACAGCATCCTGGACACCGTCGTCCGCGTCTCGGCAGCCAATCGTTGTAAGGCGGATGCGACGCCAATCACGCTGGATCCTCTGGCCTCCGTAGCGGATGACTTGGACGGGCTGCAACGTCGTGTGTGTGAGTGTGTCCTCGTGGACACAATCTACGGCCTGAGTGACCACCCCTTTGGCGGTCTACCTGTCCGCACCATAGCCAGGATGCTCTCCCCGGAGATCTACCCCGCCAACTGTCGCAAGGTGCTGGACGCCGTGGACCAACTGCAGACACGGGGTATAGTGGCCCGGGACGAAGACGATGAACCCCTGCGGCTAACCGGCCGAGTTCACCTGGCAGACGAAGCCCTGGAGCGACTATTGGCGGACATGGAGACCGACGTGATTTCCGCTGGTGAACTGAAGGAGATGAGGCGCCAGATTCAGCTTGGGGCCGACTGGAGGATGCCCGTACGAGGCCGGTGATCTGACATATCCGAGAAAGCAAACGAGCAAGGCAAACACAGTCAAGGAGACAAATCATGTTGAAGAAGATCGTTATCGCTGTAGGGATCGTCCTGGTGCTGGCGGTCCTGGTACTGGGCTGGGACAAAACCGCCTCGTATGTGGCTGGGACGCAGAAGGTCATCAACGAGGAGGCCGACGAGCGCTCGCCCATGCGGCTGGAGAAAGCTCGCATCGAAGTGCTGATCGAGAAGGAGCAGGAGAATATCCTGACCTTCGAGGACAAAGTCGTTGACTTGGAGGGCCGCAGAGACGAGACGGCACGGACTATTGAGGAGGCCAACAAGAAGCTGGCGGCCGAGAGGGATCTACTCAAGCGGATCAAGGGCCTGTTGGACGAGAAACGTGAGCAATACACTATCGGCCGCAATACCTACACGTATGCGGAGGTCAACGCCGATGCTCTGGAGAGGATCGAGGAAGTCCAGCGCACGCAGGAAGCGGTTGCCTTCCAGCAGACGTTACTGGCCGACCTGGACATGGCCATTAAGCAGGGGCACTCCAGTTTAGGCGAGGCCCGTCAGCGGCTTACCGAGTTGAAGAACGGCGTGGCCCGTCTCGAGCAGCGTAATGTCAACGCGGACATCCGGCTGCAGGTGGCTCAGTTGGCCAACGCTGTCGCTGGCGCTCCACTGTCCGCCGACTCCCCGCTTGAGGAGGTCGTTAGAAACTTTGAGCGTCGGGTTACTGCCAAGGAGCGTCGTGCGACCTCCCGGTTGTCCGCGGGTATGGGCCAGTTCCGCATCGATTACTCGGCGGCCATTGTCACCCAGGATGCCGCAGCTGAGATTGATCGCATGCTGGAGATCGGTTCAGGCCCCAACCCTGTGACCGAGGCTCCGCACACTCGTCCGTCGGTACCTGAGGCCCTGGAGAACGCCCAGCAGTGACCTTCCTATCCCGGGCGTGCGGCACATTTGCCGCCGCACGCTCGGGAGGGAGACTGAGACTATGGTTCGAAAAGTCGCTATCTCGATCTGTACTGTGACAGGCCTGTGGTGTCTCCTGGCCCTGGCCGACGGCTGGAACTGGACATGCCCGGCCTGGCAGAGACTGATGCCTGAGGCGGTGTTGCCGAGACGGCCCTCTTCCTCCGAGTTGCTGATCACCCAGACCGACGCCCGTCTGGAAGAACTGAAATACAGGATCGCATCAGCAGAGCAGGCACGCAGCGATCTGGCCCAGCAACGAGGAGAATTGCTCGCCAAGCTGCAAGAGCAGGTCTGCCCGCAAATGTCGTATCTATCGGCCGAAACCGAACAGCATCTGAAAGACAGTCCCATCGTGGCAGCCCTGATCCGATCCATTGATGCCTTGGATCGACGGGATGAAGAGCTCTCGCATGAACTTGGTGAGCTACGATCGGAGCTGGAACACACGGAGGCGAAATTGATCGCCCTCCGCAACGGCATCGGTTTGATCAGACTGACTGAGCCTTCCCGGCCATCGGACGATCTTCAGCCTGCCGGGCCAGACGGCGTAGACGAACGATATCAACGAATCCTATGCGAGGCCATGGGCCTTGAGAATCAACATGAAAGGAACTGATGATGACAGCCAATCGCACAAACATGGTTGCCCTGGCGACCGGGCTTCTCTTGGCGGTCGCAAGCCAAGCGGTCGCCGATGACTGGGCTGGCAAGGGCCAGACTCTGGACCAGAACGTTAAGCAGATTGCCCAGACCGCAAGTACGTTGCAGGATCCGGGGCCAATTCACCACGTCGTAACCGAGCCGGCCGAGAGCCACAGTGGAGCTATTGAAAACTGGCTGCACGAAGTCGACCAGAAGGTCGACCACCAGGCCGGGCTGATCGAGTGGACACTGTCACGGGGACTCGGAATGGTCATTGCTCTGGTCGGCCTTTGTGCCATCGCCATTGCCTATCTCTGGTTCAGGATGTCACAACTGTCGGCCACCATTGACAGTTACTCCGCCGAGCAATCGCCGGGCCAGGCCATCCCACGCGTCAGCAGGCCCATGATCGATGGTGCATCCGTCGAACCCGGCCGCCTGTGCGCAAGGCCCGTTGCCGAGGGATCATCGCGAGGTTCTATCCCGCGCGTGCAGTTTCTTTCCGGCGTAATCGAACGCCTGGCGGCTGGGATCAACCTCTCTCGCCGACGGCGTGGAGAGGTGGAGACAGGGTACGCCCTGGTGGGCAAGATCGTCGGCGATGGATCCTCACGGATCATCGTGGTCAATGGCCTGATCAACGAGGGGCCCGGCGCCACGCGCACCTGTGGCCACATCAAATTCGACAGACCTTATCAGCAGGATGAGCTGTGCCTGCTGCAACTGGCCGATCCTGACCTCGAGCACATGGGAGACGCACATCTTCACCCTGGGAACATGGATAGGTGCTCGGGTGGCGATTATCAAACTGACACCCGAAACGTCCGGGCCAGCCACAGTCAGGAGATGGTCTTTGTGATTGCCACGAGGGCTTCAGCCTATGGGAGCAGTCAATCAGATGAGAGTCTCTGCCATGCGGGACTGAAGCTGGACTTCTTCTACCTCGGGAAGGCCAGCGGCTATGAGTACCGCCACTTCCGTCCCCAGGTTGTCCAGGGCGAGCCGATTGCAGTATCCGAGGAGTTGCGCAGATTTGCAGACGCAGATCCTGTCCGGGCACGCCTGGACTTCGACAACCTTCGTCGCCTGATGGACTACCGTATGAAAATTGGCGAACTGCCAGGCGACGGTGGGCGTGGTCGTCCCTGTGTCGAGATGACACATAAGACCCTGCGATTCAGGACACTCATCGCTTTCTCGGCCGACCCGAGGCAACGGCCGGAGGTACTCGTCGACGATGGCACGCAGCTTATGCAGTTCCAGCCTGCCTGGCTCAATGGCAGTTGGCTGCCAGGCTTGGTGTGGTTCACCCCCATCGTCTTGAACGTCGAACGCGAGATGACCGGCCGGCGAGACGCCGACACCGGCAACGATATCGAGACTTCGGCGAGCGTACGGTCCGCGCACGCTGAGGGGAAGGTTTCCGGACCGAGTATTGGAGATGACCATGGGAAGCTTTCAGCCACTGAGCAAAGAACGGGCCGAGGAGATTCGTCGCGCGATGTCACACTCGCGGTCCGGTAGTGAGGGCTTGGCCTTCAGCGACACCGGTGAGTGCCTGGGCACGGCCCCGGTGAGTTCGTCGCCGGACGACCGCAGGAACGTCATCGGCAAGTACGACACACATTATGCCAACTGAACAACGGACAGGGCGGCTCGGGGCGGACAACCGCCCCGGGCGGCTGGAGGAAAGAGACATGGATAAGAAACGATTGGTGCTGGAGCACAATGCAATGATGGAGCGATGGTCTGCTCTGCAACCCCGTCTGTGCAGGAACAGCTCCGGCAACCAACTATGGTGGGAACTGGACCTGACAGCTGAGAGTGGCAACCAACTGCCCATCAAGATCGAATACCCCCCAGACTACCCCGCCAGTCCCCCCAACATCGTCGTCCGCTGCTCGTTGCCCGCCGGCACGCCACACCTGCTGGGTGGTTCGCGGATGTGCTGGTACTACCCTGGTGAGAACAAGCGCAACCGCAACATGTGGTGTCCCAGTAAGGACACCGCAGCCATGTGCGTCGGGGTTGCGCAACGATGGTTTTATGCCTTCCTGGTCTGGCTGAGCCTCAAGCAGTGGCCTGTACCGGACGCACTGAGCGCGTGAGGAATGACGATGTGCGTGATAACAAGACCCACACCGACATCAGTACGGATCTCTGGAGAACCCTCGCAATCCCGCCATTCGTGCGCAAACCTGGAGAAGAATCATGAACCGCAATGAGTTGTTCAAGAGAACCGAAGCCATCCTGAAACCCGAGGTCGCCCGTAGGGAGACATGGTCCATCATCGGCGTGGGCTCCGGAGGGGCGAGAGTCGCAGAGGAGGCCGCCCGCTTCGGCGTCGGGACAATCATCCTGGTCGACCGCCCCGATGAGAAGCTCGAAGAACACAATATCATCCGCCATCCCTTGGGTTACCGGGACCTGGGACGGCTGAAGGTCGAGGCCCTGCGCGACCACCTTCACAACATCAATCCGGTGTGTACGGTTGAGACGGCATCCCTCGATGTGGTCAGGGGTCGCCAGAAGCTGGCGGACATTATCGGGAGGTCCACACAGGTCCATCTCTGCACTGACAATGAGCGGAGCAAACACGTCGTCAGTGAGGAGACTGTAAAGACCGGCGGCACGCTGATATTCGCGGGAGTCTTTGACGGCGGTTGTGGGGGCGAGGTCGGGCGGGTGGTCAAAGGTGGGGCCTGTTACGCCTGTATTGCCACCTACCTGAACCGTTCCGGCAGGTTTGATAACCAGCAGGCTCCGGAAACCTTCGACTACACGAACCCGAACGGGCCCGAGAAGTCCACCGCCGCCCTGAACCTCGATATCGCCCAGATCGCCTTGATCCAGGCCCGCGTGGGCCTGCTGACCATGCTGACCAGGAACGGCCTGGGGGCGGACCTGGACGGCAACTACATCCTGTTCGGCAACCGGCCGGTCGAGGGCCTCTTCCCCAAGATGCTCTGTAGCGATGTCTGGAATATACCCCGCGATGCAGGCTGCCTGGTTTGTGGGACTGCCGGGATGTCAGAGACCGAAGTGGACGCAGCGGCCGATGACATCCTTGCAAAGGCGGACTGCCAGACACACTGAGGTGATTGACCATGAAGAACACGACAGCCATTCTGATGATTCTGGCCGCGATGACGGTCACCCCTGCCTGCCGGGCAGACCACATGCTGGATCAGGCCAGTCAGGCCTTGTCTACGGGCGACACAGAGCGGGCCGTAGAAGTGTACCGGCAAGCCGTCACCGAGGACCCGACGGCAGAGGGCTACAACAACCTGGGCGTCGCCCTCGAGCGTTCCGGACGGTTCGCCGAGGCGGCCGAAGCCTACGGTACATCGCTTCTACTGCCTAATGCCAGCAGACAGAGCAAGGTAAACCTCTACCGCGCCCGCCTTCGCTCCATCATCAGTATCGGCCTACCCTACGTGGCAGGCGTCTTTGGTGGGCTGCTGACTGTTCTTATGTTGGTTTGGTTGGCGAGGTGGCTGAGACGGGCGTGGCGGGCCTGCTGCTTCCGGATGAAGCTCCGGGGCGTGCGTGTTGCCAACCTGACCCACCGGGTGCTGTGTCACGACGGCCGGGATCAGCCAGACGGCAATGCATACCCCGATTCGGAGAGTATCTCGCTCCAAGCGGATCTGCTCTTACCTGCATATCGCGATATCTACCCCTTGCATCTGGATCTGGAGATTGTACGTCCAGGCGGGACCACGTGGCGGACGTTGCATGAGACTATTGAACGTGCCGAGGCCCAGCGGGCAACAGTTTCGTTCCAACTCGATGAGATCGCCACATTGCTGATCTGCCCCGGTACGTGGATGGCCCGACTGACTCTGCGAAACACCCGAAAGGTCTTAGCCGTCACCACGTTCACGGTCGTTACCCGGGCCAGTTTGGTCGCCGATCTGAAGGCTACGAACGTCAGACTCCTGGCTGTGCAGGGCGACCAAGTCCACCCAGAGAACCTCATCTTCCCGGACGTCGAGACGCTGGTACCCACCGCAGTGATCCAACCAAGGTCCTGCCACCCGTCCAAGTTCACGGACATGCGCCTGCGATTGGATCTGGTCAACGTAGATAAGCAAGACGAAGTAGAAAGCCAGGGATTCCCCTTAGACCTGACCACGGGGGAAATGGAGTTCTGTGCCGTCAGCCGCCCGGTGGCGGGCGACGAGATAGCCCGGAAAGTGGGTCAGTGGGAATTCCGCCTGAGCGTCGAAGGGCGGCTGCTGGCCCGGATGCCATTCGTGATCACGTCCTACGAGCAGATCTTGGCGAGTCTGAAGGTCGGGCGCTTCGACATCATGCGCATCCCACGTGCCGGCAAGCCGAGCCCGGTGGGCAAGGTTGCCTACACAGAGAACCTGCATGCCCTGTGTCCCGTGGTGACAATTACGTCAAAGCTCCCCTCGCCCCGGGCCGGTTTTCATGCGACATTGGGTGTTTGCGTAGACGATCAGCCGGTCGGCGGCACCGAGGGGACATTGGTCATGGATCGCAGCTCCGTGGAGCTGATGCCCGGCGAGTTCACACCGCCCCACATGCCCGAGGGCCACGACAGCATGCGGGTGAGTTTCGTGCTCCTGGTCGAAGGCAGGAACCTGGGCATTCATGAGGTGACGTTATGCTCACGGCCCCCCCGATGTGCCGATTCCCAGGGCAGGATAGTGAACGCGCCCTCAGCCAGAGATATGGACTACGGTAGTGAGGCGGACCGGATTCTGCAGGATGCAACTGTATGCAGGTAGGATCTTGTCAGGAAGTGTGACGGCACCATGCTATATAGAGTATGAATCACAAACGGTTCAACTGGAAGGCGTACACATATGCGACTAATCCCTCTCGACAGCCAACTGAAGGCCAGAAGACAGGCCACCGCACAGCGGGCGGACGAACTGAAAGCTCAGGGCATCTGCCCGACTTGCCAAGACATGCAGTACGGCGACGTCTACCCGGTGGCCGAGGACCGAGTGTTTTACGAGGATGACATCGTCCGCTGTATGCTGGAGGCTTGGCCGCGGAACCCCGGCCACACGATCATCCTCGTGAAGCCGCATTTCGAAGACCTCTCCGACATGGCTCCGGCCACTGGCGCGGAGATTCTGCCGGTCATTCAGGCGGTGACTTCATCCTTGAAGGAAGTTCTTGGTGCGGAGAAGGTATATCTGTGCACCATGTGCGACGGTCGTCGCAATCATTTGCACTTACAGTTGATCCCTCGGATGCCCGGCGACACGATCGCCGGATCCAAGCTCTTTGAATTATATGGAAGACTACGCAGATGTCGTACGACAGTCACGAAGTGCGTTCGTAAGGCACTGGGGGGCAACTGATGTGGCGTCGCATCTGGAATGACTGTATTGAGGCTGCCCGCTCTGCGTTCAATCTCAGCCCGGCACACGCAAAGGTCTTCGTCGTCGGTCTGTTCACATGCGTAGGAATGATGATAGCGAGTGCATGGTTCATCTGGGTTGGGATCATCGGCACCATTTTGGTTATCCTCGCAGTGCTGTTTTCCATCGAGTACGCACTGCGGGGATGGTACTGGCTTCACAACAATGACTGGCGGCGAGAGTTCGTTCCGCCACCCGTGCCATTAAAGCGCTCCGCTCCCAGCCGGTTGAGAACCCCTTGCGCGGATTCGCAAGGACGGATCGAGAAGAACAATCTGCGTGGCTATGCCATAGATGCGATGGCAGCCCAGATCCTGGGAGAGGCCACCGTGCGCAAGACGTGCTACAGCAGGCCCTCATGGCTACATTTCCCAGCCATCTGCCGAGCCATGCCGACCCTCGGGCGAATCGGGAGAGTGATCAACATGGTATACCGAGAATGAAGGAGATCGAGTCATGGATGATATTGTTTGGGTTCTGGCAACCACGGATGGGACGGACACCTCGATGAGCGGGTTCATCATAATGACAATGGCCAGTATCAGTCTGTTGGGCCTTCTGCCTGTCCTGGGTCGTCGCCAGGTCTCCAAGCTGGGCGTATACGGTCATGAGATAAGCCACGGCGTGGTCAGCCTGCTAACCGGCGGCGAGTTCCACCGCTTCCACGTGGGTAACCAAGGTGGCGTTTGCATCACCTCTGGCGGAAACCGCAAAGCAATCACGGCGGCAGGCTACATCGGGACAATCGTCTTGGGGGCCGTCTTCCTGGCTCGCTCGGCCCACTCCGACACCTTGGCCGTGACCCTCCAGATTCTGGCCGTCCTGTTGGCCATCTCTACGCTGAAGGCTGGTGACCTGCACACGGCCGCTGTCGGTACGCTCGTGGCCGCGATCCTGGGTCTGTGCAGTACCCTCCTTCCCGGAGCACTACCCACGCGGTTTCTGTTAAATCTGATGGGTGTGATTCTCATTTGGGAGGGTTTCAAGGAGATCAGAACGTTGTTCGTGATTTCAGCCACGAAGACTGGTACGGGTTCGGATGCCGAAACCATGGCCCGTCTGACCGGTCGTTCTGCACTGCACTGGGCGGTGGTGTTTGGTGGGATTGCCCTTGTTGCCCTTCTCGTGATCGTCGGTCTGGCCGTCAAGGCTGGCACTAACTCTATATGAGAAAAGAAGTTATGTTACAAGCAACCACATTGTGTCGGCGTCGGTGGGCACGCAGGGGACGCGGTTTTGCGGATTTTACATTCGGATTCTCTCTGGCAGCTGCATCACATATCCTCACAGGCTTCTGGAGGCTGGGCAGACGGGCTTGCAGGTCGAGCCAAGACGCGTTCCGGCGAAGGGACAGAGGGTCACGAACACCCGTGGCTGGCAGCCTGCAGAGAGAAGCCAACCGGCTGGTCGCCGGCGAACAGACACTCCGCACGGCATTCGCCCCGCTC